>Ga0210398_10004817_pt1 | contig 12614 bp, 11 predicted proteins | sample IncBWC4OmetaG_FD_161047 | JGI IMG/M metagenome (GOLD analysis project Ga0210398, IMG submission 161047) | Forest soil microbial communities from Barre Woods Harvard Forest LTER site, Petersham, Massachusetts, United States - Inc-BW-C-4-O | ecosystem: Environmental > Terrestrial > Soil >... | reverse complement strand
GGCAACCTCTGGTTCGGCTTCCAGGTCTCCGCCGGCGAGTACATCCTGCTGCTCGACGCCGACTTCGCGCCGCGCCGCGACCTGCTCGACGAGACCATCCCGTACATGGAGCGGGACCCGGCCACGGGGATCGTGCAGACGCCGCAGTTCTTCCGCGTCGTGGACGAGCAGAGCTGGGTGGAACGGGGGGCCGGCGCCGTTCAGGAATTGTTCTACCGCTCCATCCAGACCATCCGCTCCCGCAGGCGCGGCGCCATCTGCGTCGGGTCCTGCGCCGTCTACCGCCGCGAGGCGCTGGTGGGCAACGACGGAATGACGCTGGCCGACCACTCCGAGGACGTCCTCACCGGCTTCGACCTGAACGTCAAGGGCTGGAACCTGCGCTACATCCCGATCGCGCTGTCTACGGGCAACTGCCCGGACAACGTGATCGCGTTCCTGAACCAGCAGTACCGGTGGTGCTCGGGGACGATCGGGCTGCTGTTCGGCAAGCGCTTCTGGCACGCGAAGCTATCGCTGTACACCCGCCTCTGCTACCTGGCCGGGCTGGTCTACTACGTGTACACGGCGGCGTTCACGTTCGCCGTTCCGCTGCTGACGATCACGATGCTCGCGTTCGTGCCGCACGTGCTGCTGCTGCGGAACATGATGTTCATGGCCCCGGCCATGGTGTACTCGGCGCTGGTCTTCCCGCAGTGGCACCACGCCCCGTACCGGCTCGAGGCGTGGTCGGTGAAGCTGGTCTCGGGCTGGGCGCACTTCTTCGCCTACTGGGACACGATCCGCGGCAGGCCGCTCGGCTGGAAGCCGACGGGCAGCGACAAGAAGAAGCAGGACGGCACCCGGCGCTTCTGGGCGTGTTTCCTGGTCTGGACCGTGGGCACGTCGGTGCTCTGGGCGGGCCTCGCGCTGTGGCGGATGGTAACCATGAGCCCGGGCAACTTCGCGGTCCTGTTCGGGCTCGGCGTGTTCGAGGTGATGGTCGCCGCGCGGGTGATCATCCAGCCCGCCGAGCCGCGCCGGTAGCGGGGAGGACGAGTGGAGCGGCCCCGCCCCGACGTGCTCACCGACGCTGACACGGTGGTCTTTCCCCGGATAGTCATCCCGAACGGACGCGTTTCTCCGCCCCTTCCCCCCGTTTCCCTGACCGCGTCGCCGACCACGGTGCCGCTGCCGCGGCTTCGTTCCGGGGTGCCCTGGCGATCCGATGCCGAGGGCTACACGCCCACCCGCCGCCGGACGACGGTCAGCCGGCTGGCCTTGCTCGGCATCCTCGCCTTGCAGGCGCTGCTGTCGCTGCGGCTGCGGAACAGCGCCTTCGAAGACGAGGCGCTCTACCTCTACGCGGGACGGATGGAGATCGCCCACCTGCTGCACGGCGCCGCGCTGCAGGGGAACTACGCCTCGTACTTCTCCGGCGCGCCGGTGCTGTACCCGGTGCTCGGCGCCGCGCTGAACATGGTGGGCGGACTGGCGCTGGCCCGGGCGCTCAGCCTGGCCGAGATGCTCGCGGTCACCGCGATGCTGTACTCGATCTCGCGGCGGCTGTTCAACGAGCGGGTCGCGCTGTGCGCCGCCGCGCTGTTCGCCGTGTCGGAATCGGCGCTGTTCCTCGGCGAGCTCGCCACGTACGACGCCACCTGCGTCTTCCTGCTCGCCTGCGGGACGTTGATCGTGGTTCGCTGGGCGGGGTCCCGGTGGCCGGTGTTCCTGCTGGCCGCCCCGGTGGTGGCGCTCGCGGTGGCGGTGAAGTACGCGGGGCTGATCTTCGTGCCGACGATCGCGGTGCTGCCGGCGATCGCCGGCTGGCCGGCCCGGGGGCGGCGGGCGCTGCTCTACCCGCCCGCGTTCGCGCTGGCCGTGGCGGCACTGCTGTACGGCGCGCTGCGGCGGGCCGGCCCGGCGTACGCCGCGGCGATCACCGGCACCACCACCAGCAGGCCCGACGGCAGCGTCCCGGTGCTGACGATCGTCAGGGAGTCCGCCGCCTGGGGCGGCGTGGTCACGGCGCTCGCCGTGTTCGGCGCCGTGGCGTACGCCATCCGGCCGCGGACCGAGCCCAACGAGTCGATCGCCCCGGCGGGCGGCCGGGCGCGCCGCGCCGCGCTCGGCGCGCTGCTGGCGGGCACCGCCTTCCTGGCGCCCTCGTACCAGGCGCACCTGCACACTGACGTGTCGCTGCAGAAGCACATCGGGTTCGGGTTGTTCTTCGCCGCGCCGCTCGCGGGCCTCGGGCTGGCGCGCCTGGTCGGCGACCATTTCCGCCGCCCGCAGGTCGGCGTCGCGCTGTGGAGCCTCGCGCTGGTGCTCGGCATGGCCCAGTCGCAGAACCTGTACGGGGACTGGCCGGCCGCCGGCCCCCTCGTCCAGGCGCTGTCGCCGCACCTGCGGCCGGGCGCCAAGTACCTCGTGGAAGCGCCGGAGGTGCCGATCTACTACCTGGAGGGCCGGGCCGACGCCCAGCCCGACCAGTTTTGGTCGACGTACAACATCACGTACGTCGACAGCCGCGGCCAGACCCTGACCGGGAACGCCGGTTTCCAGGCGGCGATCCGGGCCGGGTTCTTCCAGATCGTGGCGTACGACGGCGGCACTACCCCGGCGGCGGACGCGGTCATCGCGCAGGCGCTGCGGTCGACGCGGGACTACGGGCTGGCGTCGGTGGTCCCCGAGCACGACTCGGCCGGCCAGGTGGACTTCTACGTCTGGGTCAAGGGCCTGCGCTGACCTCAACCGCGAGCTGGCGCACCGTCATTGTGCCGCCCGACGAGGTTTGCCCATTCGGGGTGACGCAGTGGCAGACGATGTCCGGGTAGGAACCGCCGACCGCCACGCTGAGAATGATCGTGAAGCCGTGGTCCACGGCGGTGGTCCACGCCGCCGGGCTCACCTCCGACTCGCTGACGCTGAAGAACTCGCGGCCGTCAAGGTACCAGCGGATCTGCTGGTCCGCCTCGTCGCGGCGGTCGATGATCACGCTGTAGGTGTGGAAGCCGGTCTGGCATCCGGGGCACGGCAGCCGCCCGCTGCCGAGGCCGTCGCCCTCGTGGCACGGCCCGAACGTCCCGTCGCTGTTCCGCTGGGTCAGGTTCCCGCAATGCAAGGTGCCCGAATGAGTGCTGAGCGCGTCCTCGTCCTCGAGGACGTCGATCTCGCCGCGCTCCGGCCAGGGGCCCAGCCCGAGCATCCAGAACGCCGGCCAGTAACCCGCGCCGTCCGCCGGATCTGGCTGGCGGATGGACGCGGTCACCATCATCTGCTGGCCGGGCGGCGGGGCGAACAGCTGCCGGGTCTGGATCCGGCCCGACGTCCAGCCGCCCCCGCCGCTGCCCGGGCCTCCCTGCCCGAGGGCGGTGATGTCGAGGTCGCCCTGCCCGTCCACGTGCACGTTCTGCGCCGAGTCCGTCATCGTCTCGACCTCCTGGGTGCCGAACACCCCCGAGCCGGTGTCGAACTTCCAGACCCCGGTGCTGACGGCGCCGCCGGCCGGGCCGGCGAAGCCGGCCGTCCAGACGGTCGTCCACGCCTGGGCCTGCGGAGCGCGCGGCCGCTGCGAGGCGCGCGGCCGCTGCGGCGCGTGGGGGCCGCGGGCGGCGGTGCCGTGGGGGGCCGGGCCCTGGAGCGCGTAGATCAGCCCGGCCACCAGGACAGCGGCGGCGATCAGGGCGATGACCAGCCGCCCTCGGGGAGCGCGGCGTCGGCGGCGCGGCCCAGCTGATCGCAGAATAGTGACCATTAGGACACTGAGAGTAGCAGGAGCGTTCCGTGGTTATGGGCTGCTTGGCTATGCTCGGCGTGTGGAGCCAGCGCGCGATCGCGAGTCCGGGCGCCCGGCCGTGGTGGCGGACGTACACGCGCTGGCGCTGGGGATGCCGCACGTCACGTGCGTGCAGGCCCCGGCGGGCAACCCGGTCTACCAAGTCGGCGGGAAGTCGTTCGTGTTCTTTCGCACCCCGCGCCCTGACGCGGTGGACCCGGAGACCGGCGAACGGTACGACGACGTGATCATGTTCTGGGTCGCGTCCGAGGCCGACAAGCAGGCGCTGGTCGACGACCCGGGCACCCCGTTCTTCACGACCGCGCACTTCGAGGGCCACCCCTCGGTGCTCGTCAGGGCGGCCCGGCTCGGCGAGGTGAGCCACGGCGAGCTGACCGAGATCGTCCAGGACGCCTGGCTGTCGCGCGCCTCCGCCCGCCGGGCGGCCCACTGGCTGTCCTCCCGCGGCCTGCGCTGATCCCCTAACCGCTGATCCCCTATCCAAGGTAGAAAAGAATCCGGGTGGGTGTCGAATCCGGGCCCGGGCCGTTCGACGCACTGGTGAGCCGGAACGTCCGGCCGGATAGCGAAGGAGATCCAGATGCGTGTCATGGTGCTGGTCAAGGCCAACGAAGACAGCGAGCAGGGCAACTACGCCGAGCACGCCGACGAGTTCGCGGCGATGGGCAAGTACAACGAGGAGCTCCTCAAGGCCGGGATCATGCTGGCCGCCGATGGCCTCGCGCCGTCGTCCGAGGGCAGGCGGGTCACGTTCGGGGACGACGGCGGCACTCGCGTGATCGACGGGCCGTTCGCCGAGGCGAAAGAGCTCGTCGGCGGCTTCTGGATCTGGCAGGTCTCCTCGATGGAGGAGGCCGTCGAGTGGCTCAGGCGAGCGCCGTTCAAGGGCACGAGCGTGGAGCTGCGGCGCATCCACGAGGCGGCGGACTTCGAGGGCCAGCTCCCGCAAGAGGTCCTGGACGCCGAGCAGCGGCTCCGCGCCCAGTCGGGACAGCAGCCCTAGCACCGGCCAGGACCTGCCCGTATGTCTCCTGAGGGCGTCGCCAGGCGGACGGTCGAGGCGGTCTGGCGGATCGAGTCGGCGCGGCTCATCGCCGGGCTCGCCCGGGTGACCGGCGACGTCGGCCTGGCCGAGGACCTGGCGCAGGACGCGCTGGTCGCGGCGCTCGAGCAGTGGCCCGCGTCCGGGGTGCCCGACAACCCGGGCGCGTGGCTGACCGCCGTCGCGCGCCGCCGCCACATCGACGGCGTGCGACGCCAGGTCACCTTCGACCGCAAGGCCCAGGAGATCGGCAGGGAACTCGCGGAGGCCGAGGACCCCATGGACGAGATCGAGTTCGACGCGCACGTCGAGGACGACGTGCTGCGGCTGATCTTCACCGCCTGCCATCCGGCGCTGTCGCGGGACGCGCGGGTGGCGCTCACGCTCAAGCTGGTCGCGGGCCTGTCGACCGAGCAGATCGCGGGCGCCTTCCTCGTCTCGGCGCCGACGATGGCGGCGCGCGTCACCCGCGCGAAGAAGGCGCTCGGCGAGGCCAGGGTGCCGTTCGAGGTGCCGGCCGGCGCGGAGCTCGCCGCGCGGCTCGCGTCCGTCCTGGAAGTCGTCTACCTGATCTTCAACGAGGGCTACGCGGCAACCTCGGGCGACTCCTGGACGCGGGCGGACCTGTGCGAGGAGGCGATGCGCCTGGGCCGGATGCTCGCCGCGCTCGCCCCGGGCGAGCCCGAGGCGCACGGGCTCGTCGCGCTGATGGAGATCCAGGCGTCCCGCATCCCGGCCCGCACCGGCCCGGGCGGCGAGATGATCACGCTGCTCGACCAGGATCGCAGCCGGTGGAACCGGCTGCTCGTCACCCGCGGCTTGGAATCGCTGGCGAGGGCCGTGTCCCTCAGCGGCAGCGAGGTCAGCGGCCTGTACGTCATCCAGGCGGCGCTCGCCGCGTGCCACGCCCGGGCCCTGGTCGCCGCGGACACCGACTGGACCCGCATCGCGACCCTGTACCAGATCCTCGGGTCGCTCTCCCCGTCCCCGGTGATCGAGCTCAACCGCGCCGTCGCCGTGTCCATGGCCGACGGCCCGGCCGCCGCCTTGCCGATCGTGGAGTCGCTGGCCGATGATCCGGCGCTGCGCCACTACCACCTGCTCTCCAGCGTCCGCGGCGACCTGCTGTCCCGCCTCGGCCGAACCGCGGAAGCGCGCGCCGAATTCGAGCGCGCCGCCGCGATGACCGCCAACGCCGCCGAACGCGCCCACCTGCTGCGCCGCGCCGCCGCTTCCGCCTGACCCGTACGCGGCCTAGGGAAGGAAGACGATCCGGCCGGTGGTGACGCCCTCGCCCAGCCGCCGCAGCCCGTCCGGGACGTCGGCGAGCGGCAGCCGCTCGCTGATCAGCGGCCGGATCAGCCCGACCTCGGCGAGCCGGGACAGCTCGGCGTGGCAGTCGCGGACCGCGCCCGGCTCGCGCTGCTGGTACAGGCCCCAGTGCAGGCCGAGGATCGAGTAGTTCTTCACCAGGGCGTGGTTCAGCGCGGCCGACGGGATGTCCCCGCTGGCGAAGCCGACGACCAGGATCCGGCCTTCGAACGCGATGCACTTGGTCGACTTCCTGAAGGCCTCGCCGCCCACCGGGTCGTAGACGACGTCCGCGCCGCGCCCGCCGGTGACGTCCTTGACGACCGTCACGAAGTCCTCGCTGTACCGGTCCACGACCACATCGGCGCCGAGTTCGCGGGCGACCGCCGCCTTCTGCGGGCCGCCGGCCACGCCGATGACGCGCGCCCCCGCGGCCTTGCCGAGCTGGACGGCTCCGCTGCCCACCCCGCCCGCCGCCGCGTGCACGAGCAGCGTCTCGCCGACCGCGAGCCGCGCCCGCCGGTGCAGCCCGAACCACCCGGTCTGGTACGTGAGATGGAACGGCGCCGCGGCGGCGTCGTCGAGCCCGCCGGGCGCGGGCATAGTGCGCGCCGCGTCCATGACGGCGTACTCGGCGAACCCCCCGTACGGCAGCACGGCACCGCCGATCACCCGGTCTCCCGGAGAGAAACTAGTCACGCCCGCGCCGGTCTCCTCGACCTCGCCGCACAACTCGACCCCGGGGGAGAACGGCAGCGGCGGCCGGACCTGGTAGGTGCCGCGGCACAGCAGCACGTCGGGAAAGTTCGCCGCGGCCGCGAGCACCCGCACCAGGAGCTGTCCCGGACCGGGTTCCGGGCGTGGCACGTCCGCCAGTTCCAGCACGTCCTCCGGCTCGCCGGGCCGGCTCACTTGCCAGGCTTTCACCCTGCCTCCTCGTCGAATTCCTCGATCCGCCGCTGCAGCCGCGACATGCCGCGCAGCCACTTGTCCGTGTCCGCGGCGCGCAGCTGGTAGTAGTCCAGGACTTCCGGGTGCGGCAAGACGAGGAACCTGCCGTCGGCCAGCGCGTCCCACAGCGCGGCCGCCACCTGTTCCGGCTCGATCGCGGTAGCCGTCAGCACCACCTCGCCGGGCCGTCCGGACTCGGCGAGCATCCTGGTTCGCACGCCCTGGGGGCAGACGCAGTGCACCGTCAGCCCGCGGTGCGCGTAAGTCGCGGCGAGCCATTCCGCGTACGCCTCCGCGGCGTGCTTGGTCACCGAGTACGGTGCGGCGCCGAGCATCGTCAGCAGCCCGGCCGCCGACGCGGTGACCACGAACGTCCCGCTCCCGCGCGCCAGCCAGTCAGGGAGCAGGGCCCGCGACGCGCGGACATGCGCCAGCGTGTTGACCTCCCAGGCCCGCTGCCACGCGTCCTCCGGCGTGTCCGGCCCCGTCCCGGCGACGGTTCCCGCGTTCGAGCAGTAGATGTCGATCTCGCCCAGCCGCTCGCGGGCGGCGGCGATGAGTTCCCGCACGCCCTGCTCCGTCCCGGCGTCGCCCGCGACGGCGAACCCGCCGGTCTCGCCCGCGACCGCCGCGGCGGCGTCGGCGTCCAGGTCGTTCACCACCACCCGGGCACCGCCGGCCGCGAGCCTGCGCGCGATCGCCCGCCCGATTCCGTCACCCCCGCCGGTGAGGACGACGCCGGCTCCGCTCACGATCGTCATGTCCGAACGATAGCCCCACACCACACTGGACCATAGCGGGCGTTCGGCTCCCACCGGAGGGGGCAGAACGGGAACGACGGAAGGAGACCGGGCGTGATACTAGTGACCGGAGCGACGGGACGAGTGGGGTACCGCCTGATGGAGGCGCTCGCCGACACGGACGCCGACGTGACCGCCATGGTCCGGGTGGAGGCGCAGGCCGCGGACCTGCCGGGAACGCCCCAGCACGTGGTCGCGAGCTTCGACGAACCGCCGCCCGCCCCGGTGCTCAGGGAATTCGACCGGATCTTCCTGCTCAGCCCCGAGCACGAAGAGCAGGCGGCGCTTGAGACCGTGTTCACCGACGCGATCGCCGCCGCTGGTCACCGGCCGCACATCGTCAAGATCTGCCCCGATGGCTTCCAGGACCCGGACTGCGAGGTGCGTTTCATGCTCAGCCACCGGCAGGTGGTCATGCACCTGGACGCCCTGGGGCTTCCGGTCACGTACCTCGCCTCGGCCATGTACATGGAGAACCTCATCGATTCGGCCGAGGCCATCCGTCGTACCGGGACGATCGCCGCCCCCGCGGGCAAGGGGCACGTGGGCTGGATAGCGGCGGCCGATGTCGCCCAGGCCGCGGCCCGCGTCCTGACCAGTCCTGGTCACGAGAACGCGACGTACGTGCTCACCGGCCCGGAGGCGCTGGCCTATCCGGACGTGGCGGCCCGGTTCTCCGCCGTCTTCGCGGTGCAGGTCGACTATGAGGACCAGGCGCCGCGGCGGGCGCGCGAGCTCATGCTCGCGAACGGCGTCGCCCCCTGGGAGGCGGACGGCAATCTGGAGCGATTCGAGTGGATCCGGCAGGGGGGCGCGGCCACCCTGACCGGAACGGTCCGCGAGCTGACCGGGACCGATCCCCGCCCGCTCCAGGACTGGCTGAGCGAATCGCGGGCGACCTTCCTCGCGCCCGAGGGCCTTTAACCACGCAGACAGTGACGCGTCGCCCAGATAGCGAGAGCGGTCAGCAATCCGGTCATCGGGACCTCGCCGAAGAACGCGGCCGCCAGGGATTCGTACCAGTCCGTCCCAGCCGCAGCGGTCAGCACGTCGAACCACGCGTCGAGCGCGAACAACGTGGCGGTCACCGCCGCGACCGCCGCCAGGTACCTCGAGCAGCGGCGCTCGCCGTTCGCCGCCGGCGCCCGCATCGGGAAAAACCCTGGCCCATACCCTGACGAGCCCCTGACCCAGGGTGCCGGTCACAGACCCTCGCCGAGCGCGGCGATGACCCGCGGGCCATAGCCGGCGTCGGTCAGCGGTTGCCGGACGTCCCGATCGAGGTCCGGCAGGTAGCCGAACAGCACGTCGGCCGGCCCGGTGATCTCCACCTCGCCGAGCGCCGCGGGCAGCAGCAGGCACTCGGCCCGGCCAAGCCGGGCGGTCTGCCCGCGGACGGCCACCTCCACGGGAGCGCCGACGTTGGCGAGGATCTGCGCGGTGGAGAAACGACGCCGCAGCGGCGTGACCGTGCCAGCCTGCCAGCGCTCCAGAGCGAAATACGGCCCCGCGCAGCAGAAGACCCGCTGGACCCCGTCGGCGACGTCGATCGTCAGGCCCGGGGTGAAGGCGGGCCGCAGTTCCGTGTGGACCTCCCGCATCAGCATGTCCAGGTTGGCGTGCCGCTCATCGTCGGTGACCGGCGAGCCGTCTTCCATGTGCCAGCGCATGGCGTGCCGGCCGATGTCGGAGGTCTGCTCGATCTCGTAGACCAGGGTGCCGGGCCCGAAGCTGTGCGGCGTACCGCCCGGCACGTAGATGGTCTGCCCGGCGCTGACGGGAAGGCGGCGCAGCACGGCGTCGAAGTCCTCATCAAGCAGCGCTTGCCGGAGCTGGCCTGCGGTGACACCGGGCTTGACGCCGCACAGCGCGGTGGCGCCCGGCACGGCGTCCAGGATGTGCCATGCCTCGGTTTTCCCGTTGGGCTCGCCTTCGAGCTGCCGCGCGGCGGCATCGTCGGCGTGCACGTGCACCGGAAGCGTGCCGCTGGCGTCGATGAACTTGGTCAGCACCGGGAACCTGTCCCCGCGCCAGCCGCGCCCCATCACCTCCTCGGGGTGGTCGCGGAGGAGCTGGCGCAACGACATCCCCGCGAGCGGCCCGTCGCGGATTTCCGCGACGTGGCCGTCGACGTCGCTGACCTCCCAGGTCTCCGCGACGGGCCAGTCGGGCAGGCCCTCCTTGCGGAGCCTCTCGGCGATCGCCCGGCCGCCGAAGACGAGCAGCCTGACCCGGAAGCTCAGCCGCAGTGGATACCAGTCCATCGTTACAGTCTCGCATCCGCAGATTGGCGGTGATCACGATCATGCTCGTCGCCCTGGCCGTGCTGAACGCACTGTTCACGACCTGGGCGACCGTGCTCGACGCGCGGCGCTCCTCGGCGCTGATGCGGGCGCTCGGCGCCAGGGAGCGACAGGTGAGCTCCGGACTCGTCGTCGCGCAGGTGCTCTCCGCGCTTCCCGGCGTCGTCATTGGCATCCCGCTCGGCGTTGGCCTCTACCAGGCCGTTGTCAAGGGCGGCAGCGTGCCACCGCCGCTCTGGCTCGCCGCCACGCTGGTCGGGACACTCATCGTGATGGCCGCCCTCACCGTCGTCCCGGCCGGGATCGCCATGCGCCGGCCGGTCGCCGAGGTCCTCCAGTCCGAGACCGCGTGAACCCGCGGTGTCGGCCATCTCATCGGCGCGCCCGTGTCCTAAGCGGGAGGGGAGATCTCCTGCGACGTCGAGCTGGCGGGGTGGGGGCATGATGGCGGTGGCCGGGACGGGTTCCCAGTCGTTGTTGCCGGCCGGGGTGCGGGTGAGGCGGCCGAATGCCTGGTCGCCGAAGTGGCATGCGAAGCCGAGGGTGCCTGGCTGCTGCAGCTCGTGGATGAGCTTTCGGCGCGCGGCCAGGGCGGCGGTGCCGTCGATGTCGGGCATGGACGGCCATTCCGGGTGCCCGAGCTGGGCCGGGGTGTGGAAGGCGTCGCCGAGGGCGATCAGCCGTCTGCCGGTGGCCGAGGTGATGATGTAGGAGGTGTGGCCGGGGCTGTGCCCGGGAGTGACCAGGGCGCGCACGCCGGGGAAGATCTCCTCGCCGTCGTCTATCAGGGTGCGGGTGGCGGCGAGCTGCTCCAGGACGGCGGGCGGCGCGGCGGAGGTCAGGCTTTCCCCGCGGCCGTAGGGTGCCCATTCTGCTCCCGCCACGAGATAGCGTGCCGCGGGGAAGGTCTTGCGGTAGGTGCCGTCCCGGTTCCGGGTGAATGCCCATCCGGTGTGGTCCACGTGCAGGTGCGTGAACGCCACCGTGTCGATGGCGGCCGGGTCGCAGCCGAGCGCGGCGAGGGTATCGGGCAGCGCTCCGCTGTTCATGGTCCCCAGGGACGTGTGCCCCGCCCGGGTTCCGAGCCCGGCGTCGATCAGGAGCCTCCTGCCGCCGCGTTCGACGAGCAGGCCGCCGACGGACATGGCGACCTGCCCGTGCCTGGTGAGCGCTTCGGGGTGATCGGCCCAGTACCCGGCGGGCAGGTCAGGGAAGAACACCCGGGGGATCAGCCCCGTCGCCCCGTCGACCGCGTAGGTGAGGTGCACGTCATCCAGGTTCAGCGTCCGCACCGCCGACTGCTCGCAGAGCAGTCCCGTGCCTGGAGCCTCCTCGTTCACCGGTGCCTGCTTCAGTCGGGGAATGCCTCCATGCGTACACCAGTGCCCGGGAAAGGTATCCCGTACGCCTCGTGTTCGGCCGCCTCCCACCCGGCGCCGGCAGATAGCCGCAGTTTCCGCATTCGGGCAAAGCGAGACGCGATTCGCGCGTGGCGACCCAGAATGGCGCCGTCAGCGGATCGCCGGGAACCGCCCGGCAAGCCGGGCGTCCGAAATTTCACGATTTAAGAGTATAAATTATGCCAGCCAGAAGGCCATTATCACGAAGACTTTTTTCCTGATGTAAGAAAAGTCTCTTATACGGCCCCTTTCTTAACGTGATCATGGAATTTAGGTGGCAGTATACCCACGGAGGGTATTCTAATGTCGCCCTGAATAAGCCTCAAAGCCTTCGGCAGGCGGCATACCCTGGCTCGCCCTCTCCGGCCGCGGGCTTGTCGCGCCAGGTACGGCGCCCAAACCTGGGTCTGCAGTAGCGCACCAGCGGGTGCGGATGAGCGCTGACCAGTTCCTGGGGCTGGTCAAGCAGGCGTTCCGGCCGCCTGGACGAGGAGGTCAGCGCGCTGGCCGCTGGCGACGGTCAGGTGAGAGACGCTGCCGGGGACCAGGTCGACGGACACGCCCGGCTTGAGGGATCACCCCAGCGCGGCCAGCATAGAGCGCATGGCCGGAACCGAATACCGCGCGCAGTTCGACGCCATCGTGACCTTCTCCAACGGCGGCGGGCTGCGCGCCTCTGGGTTCCGCGTGGACGTTCCCGGGCCGGACGTGACCGAGCAGGAGGTCGCCGGCCTGTTCGTCGCATCGCTGAACCTGCTGATGGTTGATGTTGTCGAGCTGCGCAACCTCAGTGTCTTCGCCGAACCGCATAAGGGTACCCGTGGAGGCCCAAGCGACCGAGGCGTGGCGCCCGGATCGGCGCGGCAGCGGATCATCGACCTGAGCCATCCGATCGGCCACGGCCTGATCACCTATCCGGGTTTGCCCGCTCCCGCGATGCGCCCGTACCTGACCAGGGCCTCGTCTCGCGAGAGGTACGAGCCCGGCACCGAGTTCCAGATCGACGAGGTCACCCTCGTCGGCAACACC
>Ga0210398_10004814_pt1 | contig 12615 bp, 10 predicted proteins | sample IncBWC4OmetaG_FD_161047 | JGI IMG/M metagenome (GOLD analysis project Ga0210398, IMG submission 161047) | Forest soil microbial communities from Barre Woods Harvard Forest LTER site, Petersham, Massachusetts, United States - Inc-BW-C-4-O | ecosystem: Environmental > Terrestrial > Soil >... | reverse complement strand
AGGTTCTCTCGTCTGTCGCCAAGTCTACCGTGACAAAGGCAGCTTCCGGCGACGAGCTTTTTGGCTCGTTCGCGGAAGCAGCCTTTGTCACTGCCTTGCGCCTCTTCACGGGGTTGGACATACAAGAACACAGAGAACACAGGGGGAAATTTGTGGGCGGGGTGCCCTCACCCCGCAAAGCGCTGCGACGAATGACAGCGGTAAAATATCATTGGCCCGCCTCTTTTTCAGTCACACACTAGCCAGAATGGAATATTTCGGAATCTATGCTTTTGTTGTTGCTTTATGAATTGATCCATTCTTCTGTCTAGGCATGGCCACCAAAGACTCAACCACTGAAGCCCCGGCGTCGATCAAGGATTATACCTTGGAGGTTCCAATGATCACCTTGGAGGAGGTAGTGGAATTCGTTAAAAAGATTCGGGAGCAAGGGCTGGAAACGGCTTCGATGAAGGACGTGGCCGAGAAATTGGGGTACGCCGCCGCAACCTCAACCCCATTTTATCGCCGGTTGGTTGCCGGGCGGCTTTTCGGGTTTCTTCCCAAGGCCGGGGTTGATCTTACCCAGCGGGCAACGGATTATTTGAAACCTCAAGATGAGGGCGCCAGCACCAAAGCTCTCACGGAAGCAATCAAGGGTATACCCGCTTATGCTGACAACATCCAGAGGCTCGATGGGAAGCGGCTCAACTTGGAGCTGATCTCCAATGGGTTTGAGACAAAGTTAAAAGTCACCAAGCCCGCCGCCAAGCTTTGCGCCAAGATATTTGAGCAATCCCTGCGGTTTGGCGGGTTTCTCGCTGCTGATGGTGTCGTTCAATCCCGCTCAGAAATCACGGCGATTAAGCCAGCGAACACAGTGGACGATCCACACGCCCCACAAGGGCAGGTTGATAAAAGCACTAATGGGGCACAGCCTGAAACGCAGACCCACACCCTTTACCTCAACAAGAACAAACTCAGGAAATTCATTGTAACCGCCCCTCTGGATTTAGATCAATCTGAGCTGGATCGTATCACTGGATGGCTTGGATTCACTTTCCTCGTTGAGCAACCACCAAAACCAGCGGCTCCTGCAAAACCTGAAGACGTAATCTAAATAAAAAAAATTTCCCCCAACACGCGCGAACGTGATGGGGGCAAAACTGCCCGGTAGCTCAATGGATAGAGCACCTCGACAGCTTGCAGAAGCTAACGAAGGGGAAGATACAGGTTCGAGTCCTGTCCGGGCAACCTAATTTTCATAGGTAAATTCCACTGGTTTTCAATTAACCGGGGTTATGTGCGAAGCATGTAATCACTCCAGAGCGACACGGTTGGCAAAATCCAACTGGATTCTTCGCTTCGCTCAGAATGACAAAAGAAAACGGCGCGCCCGGCGGTCGCGCCCTACCCTACAATCCGCACTCATTCGCGATATCCGCGGGGAAAGTCCGGCTCTGCCAAAAAATCAGTACCGATAATGCTCGGGTTTATACGGGCCTTCGACGGGGACGCCGAGGTAGGCCGCCTGTTCTTTCGTGAGCTTGGTCAGTTTCACGCCGATTTTTTCCAAGTGCAGGCGCGCCACTTCCTCGTCGAGGTATTTCGGCAGGCGATACACGCCGACCTTGTAGGTATCCTTGTTTTTCCAGAGGTCGAGTTGCGCGAGGGTCTGGTTGGTGAAGCTGTTCGACATCACGAACGACGGATGCCCGGTCGCGCAGCCGAGGTTCACGAGGCGGCCTTCGGCGAGCATATAGATGCTGCGGCCGTTGGGAAAGGTGTACATGTCGTACTGCGGCTTCACGTTGGTGCGTTTCGCGCCGGAGGTGTTGAGGCGGTCGACCTGGATCTCGTTGTCGAAATGGCCGATGTTACAGACGATGGCCTGGTCTTTCATCTGCTGCATGTGTTCCAGCGTGATGATATCCTTGTTGCCGGTCGTCGTGACGTAAATGTCGGCAATGCCGAGCGTGCTTTCGATGGTGTTGACCTCGAAGCCTTCCATCGCGGCCTGGAGTGCGTTGATGGGATCGATCTCGGTGACGATGACGCGGGCGCCGAAGCCCTTGAGCGAATGCGAGGAGCCCTTGCCCACGTCGCCGTAGCCGCACCCGCAGGCAACCTTGCCGGCGATCATGACGTCGGTGGAGCGCTTGAGCCCGTCGGCGAGCGATTCGCGGCAGCCGTAAAGATTGTCGAACTTCGACTTGGTGACGGAGTCGTTGACGTTGATGGCGGGCACGCGGAGTTTGCCCTTCTCGAGCATCTGGTAGAGGCGATGGACGCCGGTGGTCGTCTCCTCGGAGACGCCGCGCCATTCCTTGGCGATGGAAGTCCAGCGGAGGGGATCTTCCTTGTGGACGCGCTTGAGGGTGTCCTTGATGACCTGCTCCTCGTGCGAGCCGGAGGGCGAATCGACCCACTTGTCGCCCTCTTCGAGCTCGCAACCCTTGTGGATGAGGAGCGTGACGTCGCCGCCGTCATCGACGACGAGCTGTGGGCCCTTGCCGTTCGGGAACGAAATGGCCTTGAGCGTGAGAGCCCAATATTCCTCGAGCGTCTCGCCCTTCCAGGCGAAGACGGGCACGCCGGCTTTGGCGATGGCCGCGGCGGCGTGGTCCTGGGTGGAGAAAATGTTGCACGAGGCCCAGCGCACGTCGGCGCCGAGCTCGACCAGCGTCTCGATCAGCACCGCGGTCTGGATCGTCATGTGGAGCGAGCCGGTGATGCGGACGCCCTTGAGCGGCTTGGCCGGGCCGAATTTTTTGCGGACAGACATCAGGCCGGGCATCTCGTGCTCGGCGACGGAAATTTCCTTGCGGCCCCATTCGGCGAGCGTGAGGTCGCGAACTTGGAAGTCTTCGCCGGATTTGGGAAAAGTGGTGCTGGTTGGCATGGGAAGTTGTGAGAAAAGTTGAGCGCCGAGAGTGGCAACTCGTAATTGGTAGTTAGTATTTGGTAGTTGGCCTGTCCGCCGTAGCCCCAAACCTGTCGAAGGGGCGTAGGCGGATAGTTGGTTTCGACAATTCGACGTTCGGGGTTCGACGTTCAGCGTTTTCCGAAAGAATTACTTAATGGCGGCAAGCAGTTCCTTGGTCTTGTTGGTCTTTTCCCAGGGCAGTTCGGCTTTGCCGAAGTGGCCGTAGTTTGTCGTCGAGCGATAAATCGGGCGGAGCAGGTCGAGTTGCTTGACGATTTCAGCGGGCTTGAAGCCGAAAACTTTCTTGACGGCCTTGGCGATTTTCTCGTCGGAGACCTTGCCGGTGCCCATCGTGTCGACGTAAACGCTGACCGGGTCGGGATAGCCGATGGCGTAGGCAACCTGGAGCTCGACGCACTTGGCGAGGCCGGCGGCCACGATGTTTTTCGCGACCCAGCGGCACATGTAGGCGGCCGAGCGATCGACCTTGGAGGGATCCTTGCCGGAGAACGCGCCGCCGCCGTGGCGGCCCCAGCCGCCGTAGGTGTCGACGATGATCTTGCGTCCGGTGAGGCCGGAGTCGCCCTGCGGGCCGCCGACGACGAAGCGCCCAGTCGGGTTGATGAGAAATTGCGTGCGCTTCGTCAGCATGCGCTTGGGCAAAACCTTCTTGATGACGTTCTCGACCAGGTAGCGCTCGATCTGCGCGTGCGGGACGTCGGCGGTGTGCTGCGTGGAGATGACGACGTTGACGACCTCGACGGGCTTGCCGTCCACGTAGCGGATGGAAACCTGCGATTTCGCGTCGGGCCGCAGCCAGTGGACTTTGCCGCTCTTGCGGACCTTGGTCAGCTCGCGGCCGAGGCGGTGGGCAAACATGATCGGCGTGGGCATAAGCTCGCGCGTTTCGTCGCAAGCGTAGCCGAACATCAGGCCCTGGTCGCCGGCGCCCTGCTCCGCCTTTTTCTTGCCCTTGGCCTTCACCGCATCGACGCCCTGGGAAATATCGGGCGACTGCTTGGTGAGGAGATTGGTGACAAATATCTGGTCGGCGTGAAACACGTCGTCGCTGTTCACGTAGCCGATATCACGGATGGCGGCGCGCACGATGGCCTCGTAGTTGAGCTTGGCCCGCGTGGTGATCTCGCCGGCGATGACGACCTGGTTGGACTTGACCATGGTCTCGCAGGCGACGCGGCTGAACTTGTCCTGCGCGAGGCAGGCGTCGAGCACGCTGTCGGAGATGAGATCGGCGACTTTGTCGGGATGGCCCTCGCCGACCGACTCGGAGGAAAATACAAAGGTTTTAGACATGAGATTTTGGAATAAAAAAAGCATTCGGCACGGTCGCATGCAAGTTCAATATCAACGTATGCGGATTTCTTGATATGAAAACTATGCGTCGTTAAATTTCCGGCAAACCGTTCCGCTAACTTGTTAGCGGTTGAAGTTTCCCCGCGTTTCATAAATACTTCACGCAATGCAGAGTTCCGCGTCGAATACCCCTGACATCAAGGGTCGCAAGATTCTCATCGTGGATGACGACCGGATCAACCTGCGCATCCTCACGGGCATCCTCCGCCCCGACGGCTACACCCTGGCCGAGGCCGACTCGGGCGAACGCGCCCTCGAGGTTTATGCCCAGTTCCGTCCCGACCTCGTGCTGCTCGACGTCATGCTGCCCGGCCTCAACGGTTTTGAAACCTGCCGGGAACTTCACAAGACCTATGGCGCCGAAACCGCGCCCGTGATTTTCATCACGGCGAAGAGCGAGTCCGACGACGTCGTCGAAGGCCTTACGGCCGGCGGCATCGATTACCTGCCGAAACCGTTCCGCCCGAAGGAGGCCCTCGCGCGCATCCGCACGCACATGCACAACCGCCTCCTGGTCGAACAGCAACGCCTGCTCGTCGACCAGCTCAACAAGGCCGATGCGGCCAAAAACCGGTTTCTCGGCATGGCCGCGCACGACCTGCGCAATCCCCTCGCCTCCATCCGCGCCCTTTCGGAGTTTTTGCAGGACGGCACGGTCGGCGCGATCAGCGCCGAGCAACTCGACCTGATCAAGACCATCCACACCGCCAGCCAGCAAATGCTCGACCTCGTGAACGAGCTCCTCGACGTCGCCACCATCGAGTCGGGCGAAATGAAACTGTGCCTGGAGCCGCACAATCTCGCCGAGCTCATCGAAAAGTCCGTCTATCTCACCAATATCGAGGCGGCGAAGAAAAAAACCGACATCACCTTCGATGGCGCCCGCCCGCCCATCCTGGTCAAGCTCGACGCCGGCAAGATGAAGCAGGTCATCGACAACCTGCTCAGCAACGCCGTGAAATATTCACCGCCCGGCTCGCACATCACCGTCCATCTCACGGCCGATGAAAACGGCTGCGGCTTTGGGGTGTGCGACCAAGGGCCCGGCATCCCCGACAATGAACGCGACAAGCTCTTCAAGGACTTCGGCCGCCTCTCGGCCCGGCCCACCGGCGGCGAAAAAAGTGTCGGTCTCGGGCTCGCCATCTGCCAAAAGATTATCCAGGCTCACGGTGGCACCATCACCGCGGAAAACCTTCCCGCGCCCGCGCACGGCTGCGAATTTCGTGTCATCCTCTCCGCCACCTGAAAACTTCCGCCACCCCGCCCATTTTAAATTTCGAGCCCGCTTCCAAAAAACACCATGCCCTTTGACGGAAAAATTCTCCTCGCCGACGACGAAGCCCACATCCGCAAGTTCGTGGGCCTCATCCTCCGCCAGCTCGGTTCGCCCACCATCATCGAGGCCGTGAACGGCGCCCAAGCCTTCGAACTTTACCAAAGCGAACGCCCCGACCTTGTCCTCCTCGATGTCAACATGCCCGAGGTGGACGGCCTGCAGGCGCTGGAAAAAATCCACGCCTTCGATCCCGACTGCGCCGTCATCATGCTCACCTCGCTCACCACCCGGAGCATCATCGAGCGCGCCGCGGAACTCGGGGCGGTGAACTATATCCGCAAGGACACGCCGAAGGATGAAATCCTCTCCACGCTCCGCCAGATCCTCGACACCCTGTTCGAGCCTGATGGCGAGACCAACAACACCTGAAATCCATGCCTGACGATACACCCGCTTCCCCGCCCGCCGTCCCGTCTGCCGCCGTCGTGCGCTACTCGCTGCCCATCATGCTCGCCGAGCTGAAGCTCGAACGCACCGCCGGCGGCTTTGCCCAGGAAAAGATCGCCCAGGCTGAAATCAACAAGCTCTTCTCCTCACCCACCCGTCGCCGTGCCAAACCAAAAAAATAGCCGCTTCGTCGATCTCATCCATAAGCTCCCGCACTTCGACTGCACGGAGGAACTCGCCGCGATCGTTTCACATCACGGCACCAGCCTCGCGCTGTTGCAGGGTGTCATCGACGGGAAAATCCTGGCCAAGGACGATGCCTGCCGCCTCTGGGCCGATTCCCTCAACGTCGCCTATGTGGACCCCTTCTCCTCGGTCGTCACCGACGAAGCCATTGCCAGGATCCCGGCCGAGATCGCCCGGAAAACCCATGCCCTCCCGCTTTATATCCTCGGCGAAGGCCTCACCGTGGCCATCGCCACGCCTGACGATGCCGATCTCATCAAACGCCTCAGCCAGATCACCCAGATGACGGTCAGCCCGGTTTTCGCCCTGCCGCGCGAAATCGACGACTCCATCGCCATTTACTATTCCTCGGAGGAAAAGCTGGCGGAGAATTTCGCCGCGCTTGAGCATTCCCCCGACTTCGAAAACCCCAATATGGCCAGTGAAAAGCTGGCCCTGCTCGCCGAGTCCGAATCGGTCATCAAGCTGCTCGACGGGATCATCTACTATGCCATCCGGGAACGCGCGACCGACATCCATATCGAGGCGCAGGAGACCATTTCCCGCATCCGGTTCCGCGTGGACGGCAAGCTGCGCGAGATGCTCACCTTCTCGCGCAAGATTCACCGCTCCATCGTCTGTCGCCTCAAGATCCTTTCCAGCCTGAACATCGCCGAGGCGCGCTTTCCGCAGGACGGCCGCTTTTCGCTCCCCATCGGCAGCGGCGGCACCAGTTTCCGCTTCTCGTCCATCCCCTCGCAATATGGCGAGAAGATCGTCATCCGCATTCTCGCCAGCGCCGGGAAAAAATCGATGCTCACGCTTGAGAAGATGCTGATCTCCCAGTCCATCCTGCAACCCTTCAAAGGCATCATCCAAAATCCCAACGGCATCATCTTCGTCACCGGCCCCACCGGCTCGGGCAAGACCACCACCCTTTACGCTGCGCTCCATGAAATCAACACGCCTGACGTCAACATCAGCACGATCGAGGACCCCATTGAAATCCAGCTCACCGGAGTCACGCAAAGCCAGGTCAACGCCCACATCGACCTGAAGTTTCCCATCCTGCTCCGCTCCTTGATGCGCCAGGATCCCGACATCATCCTGGTCGGCGAAATCCGCGACCTTGAGACGGCCAAGATCGCCACGGAGGCCGCACTCACCGGGCACCTGGTCTTCGCCACGCTTCACACCAACACCGCGCCCCAGGCCATCATCCGCCTCCAGGAAATCGGCGTCGAGCCCTTCATGGTCGCCCCCTCCATCGTCGCCGTGCTCGCGCAACGCCTCGCCGCCCGCATATGTGATAATTGCAAGGAAGTCTACTATCCCTCCCGCGAGACGCTGCTGAAATATTTCGAGGAAGAAGGCCTCGAAGAGGTGCCGTTCTATCGTGGCCGCGGCTGCACCCATTGCCGCGGCACGGGTTATCGCGGCCGCATCGCCTTCCACGAACTCGTCATCATCACCGAGGAGATCCGCACCCTCATCAGCGAATGCCGCAGCGCGCAGGAAGTCACCAAGGCCGCCGCCAAAGTCGGCTACAAGCCGCTCCGCTACGATGGCCTCAAAAAAGTCCTGATGGGACTCACCACGATCGACGAGATCGAGCAAAATACCACGGTCGAATGGGCCACCTGAGTGGCTGGCATGATGATTGCATTTAAATTTACGAACCCTGCCTTCACGGCGTCCTTATCCACCCGCAGCATATACCTGCTTCATGCCTTCACCCATCCTCGACCAGGAAGCCATTGACAACCTCCGCGCACTCGATCCCGACGGCGGCGACACGTTTCTCCGTGAAATCATAGGCATTTTTATCGAGGACACGCCGCTGCGCATCGCGGAGATCGACCAAAGCCTCGCCGCCGGCGACGCCCCCACGTTCGTCCGCGCCGCGCATACCATCAAAGGCGCCTCGGCCAACGTCGGTGCGGCCGCGCTCCGGGCCGTCGCAGAGCAACTCGAGCACCGCGCAAAAAAAGACGGCCTGGTGGATGTCGTCGCGCTTGTGGCCGAAATTAAATCCGAGTTTGCCAGCGCAAAGACCGCGCTGAATGGACTGCTGACGCCGCCCTGAACGTCCAACATTCAACATTGAACGTTCAACCCTCAATTATGACTACTAAGACAGGGTTCGGAGCATAGTCGTAGTTGGTAATTGGTAGTTAGCAGTTGGTAGTTGGTGGTCTGCCCTAGACGTTGGGTGTTCGCAGTAATCATTCGTCATTCTGAATTCGTCATTTTCCGCCCCGCCATGTCCTTCCAACCACCCGGCGATTGTCCCGTTTGCGGCGAACCGGTCCCGTCCGGCCGCAAATCCTGCGACCATTGCGGTTCCGACGAGCGCAGCGGCTGGAGCGATGAAACCGACCAGGACGGCCTCGACCTGCCCGGCGAGGATTTCAATTACCGGGATTTCGTGAAAAAAGAATTCGGCACTGGCAACCGCCGCACCCGGCCGTCTCTTCTTTGGTGGATCGTTGGCCTCGTCCTGGTCACGGTGCTGATCTGGCAGTTGGTAATTCGTAGTTGGTAGCGTAAACTGATTTTCTACGCACGTTCGTGCAACTAGCCATGATCAGTTGCCCCGACCACGGAACTAATCACTGCAAGGGCGCCACCAACATCGAGATTCTCCGAAGCAAAGCTGGCCGTGAGCAGGTCATCGGGCAACAGCGCATCCCATTTGTGACGCACTTTCATTTGTACCGCCGACGCAAGGCTCAACGCGTCTACTTGTTGACCACGCAGGATTTCTTCCATGCCGGTGATCACATCGCCTACAGTCGTGTTCGTGAGACTTATACAAAGTCCTTCATTTATGCCTTTGAAGCCCTTCGCTTGGAGCATTAGCAAGAGCGTATCTTGGATTCGATCTCCCTTCCAAAGGAGCAATTGGGTCTGATTTCCGGACTGCCGGATCCAAGATTCTTCACAACCAAGCCGCTTATAATAGTCCCTCGCTTCTTCGAGAAACTTTAATGCCATTTGATCGAGGAAAACGATTGGCTCGTCATTCCGTAAGACATCACGCATTTCCTCCCGCACCCGGTCGTGGATCGTTGCACCGCCGCTCGCTTCAAAACTAGGAAGCGTGCCACCAGCCCCAGGCCGAACATCAATCACCAAATCTTCCTGTGAAACAGAAATAACCTGCCAACGCCGACCAGCAAATATAATAAAACCACCCGGAACAAGGGGACGCGTTATTGGCATTGAACCCAGCGTTCGCCCGCCGGTGACAATGCGAAATTCTTCCTCCGAGCTAAACGCTGCATAGAAGCTGTAATGCTCGCAAATCCTCTCGCCATTTGGGGCGAGTAAAATTAGCCCGGTTGCGTCCTGAAAAATAATCTCTACTTGACCAAGTTTCCGCAGAAGTGAGGCTAATAATTCTTTCGGAACCGCCTCAAACGCGCCTTTTTCGCAAAGAATGTTCCATAGTCGTTGAGCCTGAAGTCCACCAAATTGAACGATGACTGACAGGATCTGCTGCACCAATGTCGAAGCATGCAGTCCGTCAGTGGGAGTGGGTTCATACCAGCCTTTGGTGAGCAGTCGGACCATCGCCACACTTTGGATTAACCCTTCACGAAGTTGGTCCGAAAGCAACGACTTCGGGGAAAGCTCACTCTCAATGGCATAACCACGTAGTATCGCAGGTTCATTCTTGCGCCGCCCCGACCTTCCAAGACGTTGCCGAAGGCTTGCCACCGACGGTGGAGGCCCAATTTGGGCCACGCTTTTCACCGCACCAATATCAATTCCTAATTCAAGCGTGTTCGTGCAAATTGCTGATGCGGGTTTTTCTCTTTGTTTCAATGCCGCCTCGGTTTGTTCACGGATTTCCTTGGAAAGGTTTCCATGATGCGGCCAAAACTCGTTCGGGACACCAGCGGTCTCACAACAACGACGCAGCCGATCAGCATAGAATTCAACCGAACTCCGACTGTTGGGGAAGACCAGATTGTTGGATCCACGTAAAACTTGAAACAGGTGGGTAACAATCGCGGTTCTTGCGACCAAATCCGGCTCTTCTTCTTGATTTTGCTCAGTTGGAGTCTCTATCTCCAAAGCCTCGGCGAGGGTCTCAAGACGCTGCCATTGATCATTAATCAATGCCTTGAGCGGACTGACGTAAATGGCCAAGCATATGCCCAGTTCGCTGGTAGAGGGCGGCCTGCAACTGCAATCAATCCGAGCTTCCGGCGCAGGCCGAAAGACAGGCGATATCGCTCCAATACTGGAGAAACCTCCGCTTCGGTGAGCCCTGCTTCAATTGCACTCGTCGATTCGAGATATTCTAGAAAATTGGCCGAGTACCTATTAAAACTACTATTCGCAGAGTAAATTGACCGCAACCTACGAACCTCTTCCAGAATTATCGGGATTTCAGAGCGAGCGTTCGGATCATCGGTCGCATCAGCCAATGCGCGTCGCTCCAGCCCATAGAAATATAAAAAAACATATCCAATATCCGCCAATGGGTCGTTTCGACCTCCTTCCAGCCACTGCAAATAGGACGCGCGGGCTGCTGGGGTCACGTAAGTGAAGTTTGACCAATAATCGAGCATCCGGACGTGGCAGTCGGCTATTGAATCCTGAATTGCACGTGCCGGATCAATAAGTGCCGGTTCGACCATTCGTTGGTTCAGCGCGCGCAGATTCGAGCCGACGTAGATCAGTCCCCCTCGAATAGTATGCCCGCCTATCGTTTTCTCTTGATTGCGCGGAACCCAGCAGTCCGATGCCCGCTGTAAAGGTCCCTTGGGGGCGGGCGGTGTGAATTCCCGGCCGAATTTGATTTCAATGTTTAGTCCTGCTGTTCGTTGGATCGAATATCCAGAAGCATCACCGGTGGACGCTCGCACAGATACCGGTCGGTTCGCGGGCACTGGAACCGATCGTGGCTGCGCTTCAGGCCGGCCTTCATTTTCTGCAGCCCCTAATAAATTCTGGAGACTATTGCGGTAGTACTCACCATCTTTTTCTATATCAGCTATCAGGTTGTCATGCGAAATAGGGTTTCGAAAAAGGCTTCTCGCCCCGGCTAGCCGAGCCGTCCCATCCGCAAGTGTTCGGCCCAACTCATGTTCAGAGGACATCTGCCCCTCGAATGCATTGGCCTCGGCAATTGCTTCCCTTAGCGCAGCTGCCGATTTAAAAGCAAAAATCCAATGGAAAAAAGACGTGCGAGAATCGATTGATTCTCTTTTAGGGCGCAACACCTCAAGGCCGGTTTCGAGAGCTGTTTTCTGCCCATGCAGCAGGGTTCGCACCTCTTTTTGAATATTGAGGCTCCCGTAGAGCTGCTTTGCAGCAGCACTCCCATTCGACATGCTGGGCCAGCGGATCGACCGTTGGTTTACGGCCTTCGTCAGCATCTCACATGCCGCGTTGATTCGATACGCCGAATCCGGCCCAATCCCGCGAAGTTGTTGAAATCGGGCCGCGCTCCAACCTTGGCAGTCACTAAGGCTTCTGACGCCAGCGACCTGTAACGGCTGAAGTCGAACTCCAGGGGCGAGTTTCCTTACCTCATCAAGTGATATCGCTGCCAAGTACGAATTACGCACCTCAGCAATATATTCGCGCGTAGCATCGTCAGTCGCGGTTCGCGCTTCCCTCACGATTTGATTTTGTCCGAGCAACGCTTCCTCGAATCGTCTGACAAAGTCGCGCATTTTCTTCCTAGCACGCATACATTCGGACTGCGAATACCGAAACGCGGCGACGAGCAGAACAATCAAAAGCAAAAAGCAAACTCCCTCGATATTCTCCCATAAGGAAGAGGAGCCCGCCTGAGAATGGGGCTGACTGACGATTTGTTCGGGCTCCTGAGTTACGACAGCGAGCGCGGGTACTGCTGCCGACATTTGCTCCTTTTTGGCAACCGGCACGGTTTGTTCGGTGACGGCAGCAGATGGTTTAGGCTCCGTCTGAGCGACAGTGCTGACGCTAGGTTTATCCGGCGAAGGATCCGCCACTTTGGCCGGTGCTACGCCGGCTGGAGCAACGGCGACTGCGCTGACAAATGGCGCAACGATTGCTGGCGTCCAAACTTTTGACTCGTTGGTAGCACCGTCCTGCGTTGATTTCGTTGCATTGTGTTGCTGCAAACTGGCGTCTTCTTGGACAACTGGGACGGCCGGATTATCGCCGCGCTTCGGATTGGCCCCTTCATCCGCGCAACCGAAAACCAGAAGCACCCCAAACAGAAGGCATGTAGTAATGAGGCGCATCCTCAAGCTCACCGGTGCGAGCCGGTGATAGGTAACAAACAGTCCAGGGTGATAGGTTACACTTTTGATGGGGTTGGTTTTGGTTGGACTCAATAAATTTATGGGATGGGGTGCAGGGGAAGGGGCGTCAGCTC
>Ga0210398_10004813_pt1 | contig 12616 bp, 9 predicted proteins | sample IncBWC4OmetaG_FD_161047 | JGI IMG/M metagenome (GOLD analysis project Ga0210398, IMG submission 161047) | Forest soil microbial communities from Barre Woods Harvard Forest LTER site, Petersham, Massachusetts, United States - Inc-BW-C-4-O | ecosystem: Environmental > Terrestrial > Soil >... | reverse complement strand
GAAACCCCGGGGGACGCCAAGCATGGAAGCGGCATGTCGCTGGTGCGCCGCTATGTGCACGAGGCCGGCGGCAAAATCGCGCTTGCCAGTGTTGTGGGCCAGGAAACGCGCTTCAAAGTGACTCTGCCGGCGCTCGAATCGACCGCCGACGCCCAAGTGGCCTGAGCGTCAGGCCCTCACCCGCTCGCTCATTCGGCCATAGGCGCAAGCTCCACCAATACCGCGCCGGCCTGAACGCGGTCCGCCATTCCAAACGGTATTCGAGAAACGACGCCCTCGTAGGGCGCGGTCAAGGTGTGCTCCATTTTCATGGCTTCGACGGTGATGAGCGGTGCACCGCGGGCAACGCGCTGGCCGGCGGCAACGTGCACCGCGACGATCGTGCCCGGCAGCGGTGTCAGCAGGGAACCCTGCTCGGCGGTGCCGGCCACCTGCAAGGCATCGTCCGTGCTCTTGAGATTCACGACGACGTGCCGGCCGCGCGACCATAGATGCAGCGCCGGAGCGGCCTCGAATACGCCGACCCGGGTAACTTCGCCGTCGCATTCGACCTGTAGCGAGGCCGCATCGCGCGCCAGGATCCGCAGGGACAATTCCCGGCCCTGGATTCGCGCGAGGTAGTAGTCCGGCGCTGCCGATTCGACGCTCACCACGGACTCCCCGAATCGCCACGTCGTGCTGGCCGGCGCGGCGGCCCGCCAGCCGCGAGTGTCCTGCCAAAGAGCATTGCCATCAATGCGGCGCGCGGCGCACCAAATCGCCGCCATCGCCAGGTCGGCAGCAGAAGGCTCCTCCTCGCCAAAGCTCAAGTGCTTGCGACGAACGCCCAGAAAATTCGTAGCCACCGCGCCGCGGCGAAACTCGTCATCGGCGAGCACGCTGGAGAGAAGTGCGCGGTTGGTAACGACCCCAACGATCTGGATTTCACCCAAGGCACGCCGCAGTAGATCAATGGCCGTAGCGCGCGACTCGCCCCAGGCGATGATTTTTCCCAGCATCGGATCGTAATAGCTCGAGACTTCGTCACCCTCCTCGACCCCGGTATCTTGGCGCAGACCCGGTGAGGCTTGCGCCCAGCGCAGGTGCGAGATGCGGCCCACACTGGGCAAATAGTCATGCGCCGGATCTTCGGCATACAATCGCGCCTCGACCGCAAATCCGCGGCGACTCATGCGCTCGGTTGCGGGCAGAGCTTCGCCTTGGGCAACGCGCAACTGCCATTCGACCAGATCGACGCCGGTGATCAATTCCGTCACCGGGTGTTCCACTTGCAAACGGGTATTCATCTCCATGAAGTAAAAATTCTGGGCATCGTCGACCAGGAATTCGACCGTGCCCGCGCCGACGTAGCCCACGGCTTGCGCCGACTTGACCGCCGCCTGCGCCATCGCCGCACGCACCTCTTCGCGCAAGCCAGGTGCCGGCGCTTCCTCGATAATCTTTTGATGCCGGCGCTGCACCGAGCAGTCGCGATCGTAGAGGCTGATGGTCTGTCCGTGCGAGTCCGCAAAGACCTGTACCTCTACGTGACGCGCCTGGGGAAAATAGCGCTCCATGAGCAGCCGGTCATCTCCGAAGGCGGTGCGCGCCAGACGCTGCGCCGACTCTACGGCGGCCGGCACCTCGGCGGCGGAATTGACGACCTGCATACCCTTGCCGCCGCCGCCCGCGCTCGCCTTGATAATGAGCGGAAATCCCACCCGCGCAGCCTCTTCGCTGAGGCGCTGCACCGACTGTTCGCTGCCGTGATAGCCAGGGGCGACCGGCACGCCCACCGCCGCCATCGCCGCCTTCGATGCGCTCTTCGAGCCCATGGCCTTGATCGCCGAGGCAGGCGGGCCGACGAAAATCAGGCCCGCATCGACGCAAGCCTGCGCGAATCCGGCGTTTTCCGAAAGAAATCCGTAGCCCGGGTGAATGGCATCGGCGCCGACGCGCTGCGCGAGCGCGATGAGTTTGCCGATATTGAGATAGCTCTCGGCGGCGGGCGCGCCACCCAAGTGGTACGCCTCGTCGGCGATACGCACGTGTAGGGCGTTTCGATCCGCATCCGAATACACGGCGATCGTCGTCACGCCCAAGCGCCGCGCGGTGCGCGCAACGCGGCAAACGATTTCGCCGCGATTCGCGATCAAGAGTCGTCGGATCATTGCCTAAAGCTCACATGCGAAACACGCCGAAGCGTGTGGCAGCGGTTTCTTGAGCGCGGGTCAGCGCCAGCGCCAACCCTAGGATTTTGCGGGTGTCGAGCGGATCGATCACTCCGTCGTCCCAAAGCCGCGCCGACGCGTAGTAAGGATGTCCCTGGCGCTCGAATTGCTCGCGAATCGGCGCTTTGAGCTTTTCCTCATCGGCGGCGCTGAAGCTTTCGCCGCTGCGCTCCAGGGCTTCGCGCTTGATTGTCGCCAGGACACTCGCCGCCTGCTCGCCGCCCATGACCGAGGTGCGCGCGTTGGGCCACTGGAACAGGAAACGCGGGCTGTAGGCCCGGCCGCACATGGCGTAATTCCCCGCACCAAAACTGCCGCCGATCACGACGGTGTACTTCGGCACCGCGGCGCAGGCCACGGCGGTCACGAGTTTGGCACCGTCCTTGGCGATGCCCCCGGCTTCGGCCGCCTGCCCCACCATGAAGCCTGCAATGTTCTGCAGAAACACGAGTGGAATGCCCTCGCGGCAGCACAACTCAATGAAATGCGTGCCTTTCAAGGCGCTCTCGGAGAACAAGATGCCGTTATTCGCCAATATTCCGACCGTCATGCCGTGAATATCCGCAAAGCCGCATACCAGAGTGGTGCCGTAGAGCGCCTTGAACTCATCGAACCACGCGCCGTCGACCAACCGCGCGATGAGCTCGTGCACGTCATAGGGTTTGCGCGAATTCTGCGGAATGACGCCATACAATTCCATGGGATCGAAGGGACTCTCGAGACCGCTCAGCGGAGAACTCGGCGGCGCGGCATGCAAATTGGGTTGGCGCAACCGCGCGACCGCGCGCCGCGCGAAGGCGAGCGCGTGAGTGTCATTCTCCGCATAGTAATCGGTGACGCCGGAGCGGCGGCAGTGAACATCCGCGCCGCCCAGGGCCTCCGCGTCGATCTCCTCGCCGGTCGCCGCGCGGACCAACGGCGGCCCGCCGAGGAAGACCCGTCCTTGGTTGCGCACGATAATGGCGTGATCGGACATGGCCGGAACGTACGCGCCGCCGGCCGTGCACGATCCGTGCACCACGGCGATCTGCGCGATGCCTTGCGCCGACAGCCGCGCCTGATTGAAGAAGATTCGGCCAAAATGATCCCGGTCGGGGAATACCTCGTCCTGCTTCGGCAGGAAGGCGCCGCCGCTTTCGACCAGGTAGATGCAGGGCAATGCATTGTCCGCCGCGATCTCTTGCGCCCTTAAGTGCTTCTTGACGGTGAGCGGATAGTAAGTACCGCCCTTCACCGTGGGATCATTGGCGACGATCATGCATTGGCGGGATGACACGCGGCCGACCCCGGTGATGAGCCCCGCACCCGGCAGCTCTTCGCCATACACGCCCTGCGCAGCCAGCGCCGACAACTCCAAGAACGGAGAACCCGGATCCAGCAACGCGGCAATGCGCTCACGCGCCAGCAGCTTGCCCGTCTTGGTGTGCTTGTCGCGTGCCGCCTTGCTGCCGCCGTCCGCATTGCGGCGCAGCGTGCTGCGCAGGTCATCGACCAGCCCCTGCATGGCGGCGCGGTTGTCGGCAAAGTCCTGCGAGCGGGTATCGAGTTGCGAAGCTATTTTGGCCATTGGCTTTGTTGCCCTGAGCGTGGCAGAATTGTCGGACAGTCCGATTATCCAACGATCTTGGTCCGATGACAATGGGGGCCGACAAAATGGCCAATTCCGCATATCGAGAATTCACTTTCGGCCTAGGCGAGGTGATCGACACGGTCCGCGATCAGGTGCGCCGTTTCGCCGAGGAGCGCATCGCGCCGCGCGCGCAGGAAATAGACCGCAGCAACGAATTCCCGCGCGATCTGTGGCCTGAGGCCGGCGAGCTCGGCCTGTTGGGCCTCACGGTGAGCTCGGAAGACGGCGGCGCCGGGCTGGGGTATCTCGCGCACACCGTGGCGATGGAAGAGATTTCGCGCGCCTCAGGCGCGGTGGGTTTGAGTTACGGCGCGCATTCGAATCTGTGCGTGAATCAATTGGCGCTCAACGGCTCGGCGGCGCAGAAGCAGCGCTACTTGCCGAAGCTCATCAGCGGCGAGCATGTCGGCGCGCTGGCCATGTCCGAACCGGGTGCCGGCTCCGATGTGGTCTCGATGCAGCTCAAAGCGATCCGCCATGGCGATCATTTCGTGCTCGACGGCCGCAAGATGTGGATCACCAATGGGCCCGAGGCCGATGTGCTGGTGGTCTATGCCAAGACCGCGCCGGAAGCGAACTCGCGCGGCATCAGCGCCTTCATCATCGAAAAGGATTTCGAAGGATTTACGCCGGCGCAAAAGCTCGACAAGCTCGGCATGCGCGGCTCGAGCACCAGCGAACTGGTGTTCGATCACTGCGAAGTCCCCGCCGCCAACATGCTGGGAACGGAGAATCACGGCGTCAACGTGCTGATGCGCGGGCTGGACTACGAACGGGTGGTGCTGTCCGGTGGGCCGCTCGGCATCATGGCCGCGGCGCTGGACGTGGCGGTGCCCTACGTGCGCGAACGCAAGCAGTTCGGTCAACCGATCGGCACCTTTGAGCTGGTGCAGGGCAAGCTCGCCGACATGTACGCGTCTTTGAATGCCTGCCGCAGCTATGTGTACATGGTGGCCTCGGCATGCGATCGCGGCGACTACACCCGCAAGGATGCCGCCGCCTGCATTCTGTTTTGCGCTGAAGCCGCGACCCGCGCCTCGCTTGATGCCATTCAATTGTTGGGCGGCAACGGCTACATCAACGACTACCCGACGGGCCGGCTGCTGCGCGATGCCAAGCTGTATGAGATAGGCGCCGGCACCTCCGAGATTCGCCGCATGCTGATCGGCCGCGAACTGTTCGGAGAAGGCTAATGAGCGATTTGTTCGTGCCGCTCGACGATCACCCGGCGTACCGGCAGATCGCCAACTTGATCGAACAGCGCATAGTCGAGAGAACCCTGCGTACCGGCGACGCCCTGCCCTCTGAAACCGACCTCGCCCGTCAGTTCGGCGTCAATCGCTCGACGATTCGCGAAGCCATTCGCGAACTGGAGGTGCACGGACTGCTGGGACGAGAACGCGGCGAGAAGCGTCTGCGCGTTACGCGCCCGGAACCGCGTCGCGTCAGTTCCGGCGTAAGCCGCGCGCTCGCATTGCATGACGTGACGTTCATGGAACTGTGGGAGGCGATGATGGCAATCGAACCTGCCGCCGCCCAATACGCCGCCGCACGGCGCACCGCGGCGCAGCTGCTCGGGCTGACGCGCGCCAGCACGCGCTTCAAGCGTGAAATCACCGACACCGCGGGCGCCGTTTCAGCCGTCGTGGATTTTTTCACCGCGGTCGCCGCCGCCAGCGGCAATCAGGTGTTGGCCCTGTCGCAGGCGCCGCTCAACTTGTTGCTGGTGCCGACCCTGACGCAGCTCATCGATCGCGTGCCACAGGCGCGCGCGCGGATTCAAGCGGCGCAGAACAAGATCATCGAAGCCATTAAGCTCAAAAAGAGCGAGCAAGCCCGAGGATGGATGGAAAAGCACATCCGCGATTTCAAGCGGGGCTACGAACTCCAGGTTCCCCGGTGAGCGCGCTCGCTGAGCTCTTGGGCCAGGCCTTTGAGCGCGCCGAGGTTCGACCACAGACTGGCTTGCGGCAGAAATTCGAGTTGATCGCCGAATAATTTCGAGCGTTCCTTCAGGCGCAGCGTGAAGCGATGGAACCCGCCGCGGGTCGTGACCTCGACGGTGGAGACCTGCGAGAACGGAATCGTCTCTTCAATTCGCCCGCGGCGAACCTTGAGACGGTCGCCGCAGTCGAGCACTTCATCGGCCAGCCGGTGCATTTGCGTGTTCCAGAAGAAATAAACCAGGGCCGCACAGAGAATTCCGACGGCAATGGCGCTCGGCAGTGGATTTCTCCACAAATTCCCATTCAGCGCGGACGGCGCGGCGACGAACAGGATCAGCGCGATCGCGCTCAGCCAAATCCCCCGCTTGAACAGGGCGGTGTTTTTAAACGAGATGGCCCGCACCTTGAATGCTCGGGGGTCTAGAGAATCTGCTCGCGCCGGGTGTCGACGCCCTCGGGGTCATGCAAGTTGGTGCTGAAGGACACCAGGACCATGGCGGAACTGCCGGTATTGCGGAACGCATGCACGACACCCGGCGGGATCGTCAACCGCAGTATGTCTCCTGCCGGCACGTCAATGTCCTTGATTTCCCCCTCCTCCTTCAGCCGCACGCGGCAAGGCCCCACCACCGTGGTGGTTTCCACCGCGGTCCGATGCACGTGATTGCCGCGCACCTCGTTGGGCTGAGTCAGGACGACGTGCACATTTTTCTGAGCGTGCAACTCAGCGTCCGTCAAGGGTTCGAACAAGGTGCCGCGCGCGTCGCGATGAGTCTTGACCGATTGAATGGTGGCGCGCCGCGCCTCGGGTTTCGTCATGGCGCGGATTATAGCGTCATCGCTTTGCAGCGTGTCCTCGCACGACGAGCAGAACGCCTGCAACCAGCAGGATATCCATCCAATCGAGGGCGCCCCCACCACCGCCGCCGCCGCCGCCACCGGCGACGCCCGTCGGGCTGCTGCTGGCCGCGGTCACGGTCAGTGTCGCGGACGCCGGCGTGGCGTTGCTTCCCGCAGGACCGGTGAGGAGGGCGTTGGCAGGGATGCTGGCCGTGTAGGTGCTGGCCGTCGCGCTCTGCACGCTGAAGGACATGTCACAGCTGCCGGTGGCGGGAATGTTTGCTCCAGACAGCGTAACGCTGCCCGACGTGCTGGTCAGCGACAGTGCCGCCCCGCCGCAGGTGCTCGCGGGCGCCTGCGGCCCCAACGTCACATTGGCCGGTAAGGACACCGACACTCCGGATTGGGTCAGCGCAAAACCGTTGGTATTGCCGAAGGTCACCACGAGCACGGCGGGCATATTCGCAGCGACGCTGGCCGGAGAAAATGCCGCACTGACCGTGGGAGGCGCAGGCGTGACGGTCATGGGAGCGATACAAGCGGAAGCCGCGGTGCCCGCTGCAGACGGCGCCGGCGTCGTGGCGCTGCTCGCGGTGAATGTCACCGTCGCCGTATCTTGGTTGCCGGACGAATCCGTCACGACCAGGGTCAGGGTTCCTGCACCGGTCGCCATCACATTTACAGTAGAACTCGACGCACCGGAAACGATGTGAATCGCCGGGCTACTGGTCCAGGCATAAGAGGCGATCGTGGCGTTGCACGCCGGCGCGCTGCCGCCGGCATCGAAGGTGCCGCTGCCCGATGTAAAGCCCGCCGGTATCTTCACGGCCGCGATCGGATCGAGCGCGGCTTTCACCGCTTTGAACGCGTTGACCATACCGGCGCCGCAGGTGGTTGTCGTGCAGGCGCATTCAACGCTGGATGTCGAACCGTTCACGCACTGCGGCGTCGGCGGCGTAGTTACCGGCTGGGGATAGGGGGTCGAGCTTGCTTTCAGTCGCGCAATCAGTTGCGGGGGTGTGAGATTGGCATTGACGGCCCGCATCATCGCCGCAATGCCGGACACGATGGGCGCCGCGAAGCTGGTCCCCAAGTTCGTATTGGTCTGGTCGGTATAGCCATTGGCCGCAGGGATGGTCAGCCCTTCGTTGACCGTCGTATCAATGGAGCGCAGGCAGGGACTGCCCGCGGTGATGTTCACGCAATTCCCGGCGGGCGCGCCAATGCCAACCTCCGGTCCCAAGCTGCTGTAGCCGACTTTCGTGCCGACGTTTCTCAATCCCGCGACTCCCAAGACGCCGGGGCAGTTGCCCGGTATATCAACCGGTCCACTTTCGTTGCCCGCCGAGGCAACCACCAGCACTCCCATGGCGGTGAGCTGCGTCACGAGACTCTCATAGTCGGATGGACAGCTCCCTCCGGTGCCCCCCAGACTCAAGTTGATGATGTCGGCGGGGTACGGATTGGCAGGAACCGGATTGCCGGAATCATCGAACACCGTCATACCCACCGACCACATGATTCCGGCGATGATGTCCGAGTCCAGGCCGCCGCATTTACCGAGCGCGCGCACCGGCAGCAGGTAGGGATTCCAAGTCATGCCGGCGATGCCGGTATCATTGTTGGTCACCGCGCCGAGCACGCCCATCACGCGAGTGCCATGCCAGGAACTATTCGCGACGCTGCAGTTCTTGCTGGGGAATACCGTCGTGTTCATCAGGTCGGTGCTGTCGATCCAATCGCCCGGATCCGAAGGATCAGGATCCCAGCCGTCGCCGTCGTTGGCCACCAAGAAAGTGCCCAACGGCGCGCTGTTGGCCGCATTGAGGTCCTGGCCGACGAAATCGTAGCCCGGCAGCAATCGCCCGCCGAAGCCGGCTCTCAGTAAGTCAGGGTGGTCGAATCGGATGCCGCTATCGACATCCGCGATCACCGTGCCTGAACTGCCTTGAGTGATACCCCACGCCGAGACGGCATCCGTGGCGGCGGCATCGCTGGTGGGCGTCGCGGTGCTCGGCGTGAGCATGTACCACTGTCCGCTGGCCGTGGCCGTCGGCACAAACAAGGGATCGTTCGGCAGGGTCTGCGCGTAGCGTCGTTCATCGACGTCCGCAAAAGCCACGGCAGGATCGGCGCGCAACTTGTCGAGCGTCGTCGCCACATCCGTGCCGTACAAAGTCTTTTCGAGAATCACGACATGCATGCTCGGCGCGAACTGGCGCGAACCCGTCACGGCAATGCCGGTTCGCTGCAGCAGCGAGGCGACATCCGCACGCGAGGTCTGCGCCTGCGCGACATGGATCGCCTGCGGCCTGCGCGACTTGATTTCCTTGATGACCGTATTGCCGGGCGTGGCCCGGAAGCCCACCACCAGGCGGCTTGCCTGCGGTCCGATTTCGACCGAATGCGAACGAACCGGATTCCACTCCCCCGCGACCGCCGCGGAGCCGGAGGTCAGACCCAAAGACCCGGCCAAGACTGTGACGCTGAGGAGTACGCGGATATTTCTCATGGGGCGAAGCCTAACAACTAAAGAGGGGCCAAAATGCGAACTATGGCGGCAAAAGCTCGGCGGATCATGCCTGTTGGACCCTTAAGCCGCGATAGTCGGCCGGCGGAGACAGGAATTCACGAATGTGGCGCGCTCAACCGGCGGATGGACGGCCAATCAGCCTGCGAATTGGACTGTCAGCAGGTAGAATGCCATCCAGGAAGTAACCGTATTTCGAAGGGGTTTTGCAATGACATATGACAATCGACAGTTCTACATCGATGGCGCCTGGGTGGATCCAATCGAGCCTAAGGAACTGAAAGTCATCAATCCGGCCACGGAAGAAGTTGCGGGCCTCATTTCCATGGGCAGCAGCAAAGATGTCGACCGCGCCGTGATGGCCGCGCGTCGGGCATTCGACGGCTACTCGCGCAGCACGCCGGCCGAACGGCTGGCGCTCCTGGAACGCATGCTCGCCTCCTACAAGGCGCACTACGACGACATAGCGCAGGCCATTTCCATTGAGATGGGCGCGCCCATTACCCTATCGAAGACCTCGCAGACCGGCATCGGTGTCGGCCACATCAGCGCCATGATCGATGTGTTGAAGAACTTCAAGTTCGAGGAGATGCGCGGCACCGTGCGCCTGGTCCAGGAACCGGTCGGCGTGTGCGCCCTGATCACGCCGTGGAACTGGCCCATGAACCAAGTGGCCGCCAAGGTCGTACCGGCGCTTGCGGCCGGATGCACCATGGTGCTCAAGCCCTCCGAATATTCGCCCTTCAGCGCCATCATTTGGGCCAAGGTCATGCACGAGGCGGGAGTCCCGGCGGGCGTGTTCAATCTCATCAACGGCGACGGTAATGGCGTCGGCGCGCCGCTGTCATCGCACCGGGAAGTCGACATGGTGTCCTTCACCGGATCCACGCGCGCCGGCTCGGAGGTAGCGCGTAACGCGGCTGCTTCGGTCAAGCGCGTGCACCAGGAACTTGGCGGTAAATCGCCCAACGTTCTGCTCGATGATGCGGACTTCGAACGCGCCGTGACGAAAAGCGTGCTCCACGTATTTCAAAATTCCGGACAGTCCTGCAATGCCCCTACTCGCATGCTGGTTCCCGCCGCAAAATTGGCCGAAGTGGAGGCGATTGCGAAGCGCGTGGCTGCCTCGGTGATAACCGGTGACCCAACTTCTGAGAAAACCAACTTGGGTCCGGTGGTTTCGAAGCTGCAATTCGAGCGGGTCGAAGGCTATATTGCGAAAGGGATCGCCGAGGGCGCGAAAGTTGTCATCGGCGGCTCGGGACGCCCTGACGGATTGACCAAGGGCTACTTCGTCAAGCCGACCATATTTTCGAACGTGCGCAATGACATGACGATTGCGCGCGAAGAGATCTTCGGACCCGTGCTTTGCATCCTGCCGTACGACAGCGAAGAACAGGCGGTGCAGATCGCGAACGATACGCCTTATGGTCTGGCCGCCTATGTATGGTCCAAGGACAATTTGCACGCGCGGCGCATCGGCGCGCAGATCCGCGCCGGACAAGTGACCTTAAATGGCGCATCGGGCAACATGAATACGCCATTTGGCGGCTTCAAGATGTCGGGCAACGGCCGTGAATGGGGCGAGTTCGGATTGCGCGATTTCTTGGAGGTCAAAGCGGTGATCGGAGTCGACGCCGCTTGAGGCCGGCGGGCCGGAGGAGCCTGTCAGACAGGCTCCCTCGGACGGGCTCCCCTAAGTGACCGATTCCATTGTTCGCCTCGAAAACTTAAGCAAACGCTTTTCGAAAGATCGGCCTGCGATCTTTGAGGGCGTCGATCTTACGGTTCGAGCGGGTGAATATCTTGCCGTGATGGGTGAGTCGGGCGTCGGCAAGTCGACGCTGCTCAATCTGTTGGCCGGACTCGATCGAACCGATAGCGGCCGTGTGTTGCTCGAGGGTGTCGATCTCGCTACCTTGAACGATGATGAGGTAACGCTGCTGCGGCGCCGCGCCGTCGGCTTTGTCTTCCAAGCCTTTCATGTTCTGCCCTATTTGTCGGTCGAACAGAATGTCGCGCTGCCGCTCGACTTGCTCGGGATCCGCGAACCGCAGCGCGGCGAGCGCGCCCGCGACATGCTGCGCGCCGTGGGAATCGAAGCGCTGGCGCGACGTCACGCGCGAGAACTCTCGGGCGGAGAGATACAACGCGTGGCGATCGCTCGCGCCCTGGTGCACCGGCCGCGCCTGGTGCTGGCAGACGAACCAACCGGAAATCTCGACACGGGCAGCGCCACCCAGATACTTTCCCTGCTGCGCGCGCAAATCAAAGCGAACGCCGGCGCCGGGATTCTCATCACGCATTCAAGAATGGCGGCCGATACCGCCGATCGCATCCTGGTGCTCGATGCACACGGCCTGCGCGCCCTGGAACCGATGCAGTGAACGCCACCGGCTCGTTCAGTTTGTGGCGGATGCTGCTCTTGGCCCAACTACGCGAGCAGCCAACGCGGTTTCTCGTGACGGTGCTGGCTCTCGCGCTGGGCGTCGCGCTCGGCGCTTCGGTCTATCTGGTCAACACCTCCGCGCTCAACGAGTTCGGATTGGCCACCAAGCGGATGGTCGGCGAGGCCGACATCGTCATCCGCGGTCCGCGCGAAGGCTTCGCTGAGCAAGTGTTTGTCGATTTGGCGCGCAACCCCGCCGTCAGCGCGTTGAGCCCGGTGCTGGAACTCGAGGTCGCGCTTGCCGGACGCAACGACACGCTCAAAGTGCTGGGCCTCGATCCCTTCCAAGCGGCCACCTTGCAACCCGCCTTGATGGCCGATATCGGCGATGGCATCTTCCGGCTGTTTGCGCCCGACGGCATTTACTTGAGCAGTGCCGCCGCCCAGGCGCTGAAGCTGCACCGCGGCGATCCACTGCCGGTCACGGTCGGAAGTACTGCCAAGACGCTGCGGGTTCTGGGCATCTTGCCGGAAGGCGCATATCCGCAACCTCTGGGGTTGATGGACATCGCCTCGGCGCAATGGGCGTTCAATGCGGTCGGCCGCTTGAATCGTATCGATGTGCGTCTGACGCCCGGAACGGATGTGGAGGCCTTGCGCCGTGATCTGGGAAGAGCGCTTCCGCCCGGCGTTCTTGCCATTGCGCCGCAGGTCGAACGCGATCGGGCGGTCAGCGTGACCCGGGCCTATCGAGTGAATCTGAATATGCTGGCGTTGGTGGCGCTGTTCACCGGCGCTTTCCTGGTGTTCTCCACCCAGTCACTCTCCGTGCTGCGGCGACGCCGATCACTCGCGCTGCTGCGTGCGCTGGGCGCCACGCAGAGCCAGCTGCGTCGCGCCCTGCTCGGCGAGGGATTGGCGCTCGGTGTCGTCGGGTCGTTGATCGGCGTGATACTCGGGGTGCTCATCGCGGCCGCAATATTGAAGTTCCTCACGGCGGATCTCGGCAACGGCCAGTTGCGCGCCGTAGGTGCCTCGCTTCGAGCCGCGCCGCTGCAGAGATCCGCCGTG
>Ga0210398_10004812_pt1 | contig 12616 bp, 13 predicted proteins | sample IncBWC4OmetaG_FD_161047 | JGI IMG/M metagenome (GOLD analysis project Ga0210398, IMG submission 161047) | Forest soil microbial communities from Barre Woods Harvard Forest LTER site, Petersham, Massachusetts, United States - Inc-BW-C-4-O | ecosystem: Environmental > Terrestrial > Soil >... | reverse complement strand
TCATACCGGACTGCATTCGGTGGATCAAATCGATCCGAAAGAAATGCTGATGCCCTTGGTGGTGATCGACGTTCACGATAAGGTCGCGAAGAATCCCGACTACCTGTTGTCGATCGAGGACATTCAGTCCTGGGAACAGCGTCATGGCCGGATACCGCGCGGCGCGTTCGTGGCCATGCGCTCCGATTGGGCCAAGCGCTGGCCGGACAATAACGCGCTCGCCAACGCGGACGCCGCCGGCGTGTTCCATTACCCGGGGTGGAGCATGCCGGTCTTGAAGCTGCTGTACGAGGAACGCGGCATCACCGCCTCCGGCCACGAAACCACCGACACTGATCCGGGCCTGCGGACCACCAAGGATGACTATTCTCTCGAGTCTTATATTCTCGGCACCAATCACTACCAGATCGAACTACTCGCGAATCTGGATCAGGTGCCCGAAGCGGGCGGGCTGGTCATCGTGACTTTCCCGAAAGCGGAAAATGGATCGGGCTTTCCGGCGCGAGTCATCGCGGTGGTGCCATGAGCACGTACGCGCAGCCGATCGAGTACGCTCAGGCCTCCCCTGAGGTGCGTGCCGTCTATGATGACATCATGGCGACGCGCAAGTCCGATTGGGTGAACAATTATTGGAAGGTGCTGGCGCATCACCCTCCGACTTTGCGGCGCATGTGGGCGAATACCAAGGAGGTCATGGGACCCGGCGCGCTCGATCCGCTTACCAAAGAACTCATATACATCGCGGTGAGCGTCACGAACGCATGCCGCTACTGCATCGCTTCGCACGGCGCGGCCGCTAGGAAGAAAGGCATGACCGATCAACAGCATGCCGAGCTCGTGAGCATCATCGGGCTTGCCAACGAGACCAACCGCCACGCCGTCGCGCTCGATTTACCGATCGACGATCAATTCCGCTGAAGCCGAGGATTTCTCCATGAACACACCAGCAGCAGTCAACACACCGGCGGCGACGAGCGCCAAACACTATCGATGGGACGATCTGCCCGCGGAACCCTTGAAGGGCGGCATTTCGCGGCGTTTGATCTCAGGAAAGGGCGTGATGATTGCCCATGTATATTTGAAGAAGGGCGACGATGTACCGCAGCACTCGCATATGAATGAGCAGATAACCTACATTCTGCAGGGCGCGCTGCAATTCTGGCTGGGACCTGAGGGCGATCGTGAAGTAACCGTGCGCGCGGGCGAGGTGCTGGTCATCCCATCAAACCTCGAGCATCGTGCGTTGGCGCTCGAGGATACGCTGGATGTCGATGTATTCAATCCGCCTCGCGAGGACTGGCTGAACGGCACCGACGCTTACTTGCGCCGCTGACGTGCCGGGATACGAGGTGGCGCCTGGCGTCGTTCAGGCGCTGCGCAAATTCGTGGTTCCCGAGCATCTGGGATTCGGCGATGTGCACGCACCGGTCATGTTCAGCGCCGACTACACCGGGGGGACCTGGGGCCGCGGCCGGCTCGTCCCCTATGGGCCGATCGAGATCCTGCCGGGTGCCCGAGCGCTGCAGTATGCGGAACTCGTGTTCGAAGGACTCAAAGCCTACCGCGTCGGCGAAGCCAACCCCAGCCTGTTTCGTCCGCGTGACAATTGGCTGCGCCTGGCACGCTCCGCGCAGCGCCTCTCCATGCCCGCGGTTTCCGAGGCGCTGTTCTTCGAAGCCATTGACGCTGTCGCCGGAACCTGTCGGGACATCATTCCGCGGGAATCCGGACGAGCGCTATATCTTCGGCCGTGCCTGTTCGGCACCGAAGCCGGCTATCTGCTGCGCAATTCCTCGAGCTTTCGCTTTATGGTCATCGCCAATCCGGTCGAAGTGTACGCGTCCGGGCCGATGCGTGTGGCCATCGAGCGCGACGATGTCAGGACCGCGGCGGGCGGCGTCGGCGCCGCCAAAGCTGCGGCGAATTACGCGCCGTCACTGCGCGCCACGAGCGCGGCCGTCGCGCGCGGACTCACGGTGGCATTGTGGCTCGACGCGCGCGAGCAGCGCTTCATACAGGAACTCTCAGGGATGAATCTGTTCGCCGTGATAGGCGGCGAGCTGCACACGCCGGCGCTCGACGGCGCGATTCTACCCGGCATCACGCGCGACTCGCTTCTTACGCTGGGGCCGCATCTGGGATTCAAGGTGCATGAACGGCGCATGCCGTTGGATGAGATGCTGGCGCAGGTCGAGAGCGGTGAGTGCAGCGAGGTCTTCGCATGCGGCACCGGAGCCATCGTCAGTCCGATTGCCATGCTTGCCGATCGCGACCATCAGGAGTACATCCCGCGACGCATCGATGCGGTGGCGGCGCAGCTGCGTGAGGCGTTGCTGGCAATCCAGGAGCGCCGCGTGCCCGATCCCTTCGGCTGGACGCGCGAGGTACGCGCCGGCTAGAAGCCGCGCCTAGAACACCTTCTTCAAGCTGTCCGCGAAATTGGCCACATCGAGAGTTCCGATGCCCGCCGCCGGACTGTAGCCGTCGCGCCCCACATAGAAATCGTTGTTGCCGTATTTGATGACGCTGAACGGTGCGCCCCTATTCGCGTAGGCATTCGATTCTTGTGCCAGCGCGTAGAGCGGCATGTTCAGCAGTCCCACCCGGCCGTGAACATACTCGCCAATCAATCCGATGACGCCGTTCAATTGCGGCGCGACGAAACTCGTGCCGCCGGCGAAGGTGTCTTCGCCGAAACCGCTCTGGTCGGAGGTGTAGAAAAGCACATAGCCGGTCTGCGGGTCGGCATTGAAGGAGATATCCGGGACGTTGCGGCCGGCAAAATACGCGGGAATGTTCTTCAAGGTCTGAGGTGGAACCGTGTCTTCATTGATGAACGATTGGTTGGGCTGGGTTTTTTGAATCCCTGAAATTCCCTGTTGGTAAAATGGCAGCGCGAATTCGAAACTTACGCCACCACCGCCGCCCACCGGGAAAATGCCGCAATCGACGGGATCCAGGTCCAGATCGGCGCAAAGCGGCTCGAGATAATCCCAGCTCCAGACCCGCTCGTGCGGGATGTTGACGGTGAAGGTTTCATTCGGCAAAAGATAGCTCTGCATGCCCGCGAGCGTCGTGCCGCCTCCGGCGGTGATGTAGGAATCGCTCGCCGGGTTGTCGACGCTGAGCGCCAAACTGAAATCGGGCGGCAGCGCTCCGTCGTTCGCATCATAAGCGCCGGCGTCACCGGCGGCGGCGAACACCGATTGGCCCTGCAGCGCCGCTTGCAGCAACACCTGGTGCAGAGCTTTGAGTCCGCTTACCGTGTCGCCGGTGTACGGATCGGCCACCGGCCCGTTGGCCAGATTGTCGAGCCATTCCCATTGTCCCCAACTCGTCGAGATGGAGTCGGCCTGATTGTTCTCCACGGCAGCGACGAACGCGTCGAGAAAAGCTTGATTGGTATTGGGGGCTTGGTAGACAAGGATTTTCGCCGCGGGCGCAATGCCCCCGGATTGTTCCACGTCCAGCGTGGTCTCGTCGGATCCGGACACGTCGCTCGGCGCGCCAGGGCCGCCGTCTATGTCCACGACCGTGACGCGGTGGGATGCGGTTTTGAGGCCGACGGCGTTCCAGTAGGCATAGGCGTCGCTCTCCGTAAAGCTGGCCAAAGTCACGATGCCGATGGTGCGTCCCGCGCCCGTAATACCTTTTGCCGCCAACGGCAGCACATCGTAATACTTGGAGAAATCGGCAACGGTCAAGAAGCCCGGCGGATTGATCAGACCCGAACTGGCGAAGGGCGGCTGCGAGGACCGCTGCTGCGCGAACTTGGCAGGACTCTTCATGAGGTGCGGGAAGAAGTTCGGCCGGGTGCTCAAGCCGACGATGCCGGCCACGACGGCGCTCATCTCGGCGGGAATTCTCGGCGCCGCAGCCGGCGCCCGGAATTCAAACGATTCGGAGCGCCCCTGGGCCGCCACTCGGTAGCGATGCAGTGAGACTTGAAAGGCGCGCTCCAAATTCGCGGCGCTGCCGCTGACGCGCAGCACGCTGGCGCCGGCCCGCGCGGCGCTCAATCCATAGACGGCAAGTTGCGCCGACAGCGTTGCAATGTCTTGGTCCGACGCGCCGAATTGGGCCTTGAATTGTGCCGGCGTCAAGAACTGATGATATTTCGGGCTCTTCGTATTGGAGAGCGCCTCGAGAAGCTGTCCGGCAGCCTCGGCGTGCTGCAATTTCAGGGCCAGCGTGACCGTGATGCCGCTGGTATCACCCTGCGCCGCCAGCGCCCCCAAGTCCCGGGGGGGCGGCGTTTGCCGATTGGGGTAAGGCATACCACCCCAGCTCGAGCTGGCGATAGCCATGAGCGCCGCCGCGATGCCGAGTCGATTTGGCCTGATTTGCATAAGATCCCCGGGACTCCCTCGGCATCAACGTGCATACCGCGCAAGCGTTTACACGGAAACGCCCATATCCGGTAAATGATAGTCCAGACCGCAATTCAGTGTTGTTTGCCGTGTCACAGGGCGGTCGCTCTGCAAGGGCGGATTTGCCTGCTCGCGTGGAACGCGCCTAGAATCGTCCTCGGTCGCGGGCGTCGTATAATGGTAATACCCAAGCTTCCCAAGCTTGAGCCGTGGGTTCGATTCCCATCGCCCGCTCCATTCTAAGACTACGTCAGACAACCTAGGACTACTCGCCCAAGCCTAAACCGATGAGTGCTTGGGAAGATCTTGGGATTCCGCATCGATCTCACGTCAATCGCGTTGTCATAGATTGACTTAGGCTGCCCCAGCATTTGTACGAACCGTCGCACACAGCATTCGTTCTACAAGCGCGCGCAATAATTTCGGCGTTGACCCGTTGACAGGCAGACCTGTGCGCAAATGCTGACCGGCGGCAGGGACTGGACTTCCGGTATCAGCCAACAGCGGGCATACCATCGGCAATATCGGTCGGAACAAAGCCGACGTTCAAACGCTCTATACTCTACGACAGCGTTCATCGAGCTTTGAATCGGGAGTTGCCGACACTGACGACATCGACAACGCTCTACCGAGTGCGGACAGCAGAGACAGGAACTTCCCATGACTGACAAGAAGGTTTGGCTCGTTACCGGCGCAGGCCGTGGCTTGGGTCTCGATATTGCCAAGGCAGCGCTGGCCGCAGGCCACGCGGTTGCCGCCACCGGTCGCGATCCCGGCAAAGTCACGGCGGCGATCGGCCACCACAACGATCTGTTGGCGGTCAAGCTCGACGTCACTCGCCTTGAGGACGCACACGCCGCGGTCGCAGCCGCCGTCACGAAGTTCGGCCGGATCGATGTCGTGGTCAACAATGCCGGCAACTTCTACGCTGGCTTCTTCGAGGAGCTCAGTCCCGAGCAGATTCGCAATCAGATCGAGACGCTGTTGTTCGGGCCGATGAACGTGACTCGGGCTGCGCTACCGGTAATGCGCAAGCAGCGCGCCGGCCTGCTGCTCACACTCTCCTCGACCGCCGGCATCACAGGCCAGATGTTCTGCACAGCTTATGCCGCTGCAAAGTTTGGCATCGAAGGTTGGGTTGAGTCGCTCAGTTCGGAGATTGCCCCTTTCGGCATCCGCACGATGCTGGTCGAACCCGGTTTCTTCCGCACCGAGCTGCTGACCACTCAATCCACCACTTACGCGAAGCCCACCATCGACGACTACGCCGAGCGCACTAGAGAGACCGTCACTGCATGGAGCGGCATGAACGGCAAACAGGGCGGCGATCCGGCCAAGCTCGCCAACGCGATCGTACAACTCGCCGAACTCAAGGAACCTCCCGCTCGATTCGCCGCAGGCGCTGACGCGCTTCAAACTTTTGAGGGCAAAGCGAAGACCCTACTGGCCCAGGCCAACGCCTACCGCGATCTGTCCTCCTCCCTCGCCCACGAGTAAGTCCTCGGGCGAGATGCCCGTGCTCCTAATTGGTTGCCCGATACCGTTCACCACCGGCTCGTTTGGGTCGATAGTTCGCGTTCGCGCCGGAACCGAGAGTGGCGTCCCAGAATCGTGCTCCTTGGGCGAATTCCAACCGATCGCGTTCTGTTGTCGACGGTTTAAACAAATCCGGCTTGCCGGCAATCCTTCAGGCCATGTCGGCGACGGCGCCCGAAAGCACTCGATCACCGGTATGGCCGTGGCCCTCCCACACCTTAAAGCACGGCACGGCGCATCATCGGGTGTCCGGCTTCCGGGATACAATGCCCACGGTGAGCGACGTGATAATCGAATTCCGGCGCGCGGGATCAGCCTCCTGGGAGCATTTGGGACGCTTCAAGGTTACCGCCTCCGAACTTGAGAATTTGAAGGCGCTGGTTGCGCGGTGTGCAAATGTTTATCAGCTTCTGAGCCGCATCCCTCGTCGAGGAATTGTTTGGAATACCCTTGATACTCTAAAGGAGCAAGGCCATTTCGCTCGCTTGAAATTCTCTGACTGAACCCGTCCTCGGCCTTTCTAACGACCGAGCGAACCTGAGGAGGCAGAAATCGTGAGAGACAACATCGAACTCTTTCGTCTCATCATCGAAAGAGGCTTTAACCGAGGTGACCTATCAGTGGCTGACGAAGTGTGCACGCAACGTTTCTCTGAACATCAATATCTTTTGCCCAACAATTTATCTGGGCCGGAGACACTGAAGATCGAGATTCAGTCCGCTCGTAAGGAAGTCGGTAACCTTTCTTTGACTATCGAGGGCATCGTGGCCTCGGGAGACAAAATATGGGCACGTATCGTCGCGAAGGGCAACGATCCTCGTCCGGCAAGCCAGTAACGATGAGTGTTATGGATGTGTGTCGCTTTGAGAATGGAATGATGGTGGAGCACTGGGGTATTCCGGATCGGTTTGCACTTCTGCATCAGCTTGGTCTCTTGCCGAGGCCTCGAGAATAAGGTCGCGACGGTACAAACCACCCGAGTAGAGTTCCGTAGAGCGGCCGCTCGCGTCCGACCGCCTTGAGTCGATGTCAGCCATCGCGGCTAGATTTCCGGCATTACGCCTTGAAGTCAGGTATAACTACGGTTATACTAAGCTCATGAAAACCGCGATTTCCATTCCGGATTCTCTCTTCGAAGAGGCTGACCGACTCGCGAAATCGCGGGGCTGGTCGCGTAGCGAGCTTTATGCGAATGCCGTGACGGCATTCGTCAACAGCGAGAGATTTTCCGGTGTTCGGGAAAAACTCGACGCCGTGTATGGAAACAACGAGGAGGCCTCGGCGATCGATCCGCTGCTCGCGGATGCACAGGCTCGCTCCCTGCCAAGGGGGAAGTGGTAGTGCGGCGGGGCGAGATCTGGTGGGCATCGCTTGGGGGGCCTCAGGGCTCTGGGCCGGGGTACCGTAGACCTGTGTTGATAGTGCAGTCGAATGAGTTCAATGAAAGTGCAATCCGCACATCAATCTGCGCCGCAATGACATCGAACATGCGATTAGCTGACGCGCCGGGCAACGTTCGTGTGACGCGCCGCGCCAGCGGGTTGCCGCAGGAATCGGTCGTTAACGTGTCACAGCTGATTACGCTGGATAAGCAACGGCTGACCGAGAAGGTTGGTCGCCTGCCTGCTGAATCGCTGCGTGATGTGGAGGCGGGGATAAGGCTGGTGCTTGCGCTATAAGATCAGCTCGACACTCAGTTGTCTCACGTAGTCCTACGTTGCCCCTCATAACACGAAAATTCGCACGCCAATCGCACGCAGCCCTCGGCGCCTCAGGAAAGGGCTCATTTCATAGCCTTTGAAGGGCCGTCCGTGTGGGTTCGATTCCCATCGCCCGCTCCACTTTTCGTTGGCTCGTATTGGCCCGCACTGCGACCTAGCTCGGAAACTTCAACTCCCGCATCAGTGCTTGGAAACGCGCCTCTTTGCGCAACGGGTCCATGAGCGGGTCGGTCTTCAGATTCTCCAAGCCTGGATCACGCAGCCGCAGCGCGGTCTCGAGCCATTCGAGGGCCTTCGGATTGTCGCCCCGCTGCGCGTAGACCGCGGCGTACTGGTAGGCCATGACATCGCCCATTGATGCTTTCAGTTTCGAAAGCTCGGCTTCGGCATCCGCGTGCCGGCCGAGCTTGTCATACGTAACTGCCAGACACCATTGGTTCCCCAAATAGTCCCGCCTGGTCTCGCATGAGGCGCGTGCGCTCTGCAGATCCCCGAGTCCGTAGTAAGCGAACCCGCGGTACGTGTAGAAGGCCTTGTCGTCGGGGTCAAGACTGATGCCTTCTGAGAACGCGACAACCGCCTCCTCATATCGGCGGGCCGCATACAGCGCCCGGCCGAGCAGGGAATGGCTGTCGCGAGCGAGAGGGTCGAGCACGACGGCGCGGCGTGCGGCCGCAAGGCCAGCATCGATGTGCCCCATGTAGGCTGCAAAGAGTCCACTTATTCGCAAAACTTGCGTGTTGCCCGGCGCCAGCGCGAGGGCGCGTTCGTACGCTTCACTCGCCCGCGTGAAGTCGAGGGTTCCCAATTCCAAAACTGTCGCCAAGGCGAGGTGGGCCTGGGCCAGATCCGGCGCGAGCGCAACAGCCTGGCGCGCATCGGCCTGCGCCTTGTCAAAGCCTTCGCGCGCCGCCGCGGGAGTCGCGGCCTGGGCGGCGCCATAAGAAAGGGCGATTGATCGGCTGGCCATCGCGAGTGCATAGTGTGGATCCAGGCGGATCGCTTCCGTGTACGCGGCAATCGCGGCTGGGAGGTCTTCGACTTCATGTCGTGAGACAAACACCTTCACCCCGCGCAGATACGCATCGAAGGCGGCCGGGTTGCGCGTCCCGCCCAGCTCGATTTTCGCTGATGTATCTCGCAGCAGAGTGACTTTCAGTGCATCCGCGACTGCGGTGGCAATCTCGGTCTGAAGTTTCAGCACATCGCCCAAGTCCCGGTCGTAGGTCTTGGACCACAGGTGAAAGCCCGTGACCGCATTGATGAGCTGTACGGTGATGCGGATGGTGTTTGATGAGCGCCGGACGCTGCCTTCGAGCACTGCGCCGACGTTGAGCTTGTGGGCAACGGTGGCAATGTCGGGGTGTTCTTTGAAGGAGAACGAGGAGGTGCGGGCCGCGACCTGCAGCTCGTTGATCTCGGCGAGCGAGTTGAGCAGCTCCTCGGTGAGCCCGTCGGAGAAGTACTCCTGTTCCTTGTCGCCGCTTAGGTTCACGAACGGCAGCACGGCGATCGAGTGCGGAGGAGGATTGAAGGCGGCGGCCGCGCCGGGTTCCGCAGTGGTCCGCGATGCTGGGTCCGCAGCGGACGCGCCTGGATGCCGGGAGACCCAGAACCTGCCAGCTACGAGGTACGTCAGCGCCACGCAGACGACAACGGCAACGATCATGAGCAGTACCGGCGGTGACCTCCGGGATGCGCGCACCGGCTCCGTTATTGCCGGCGCGGCACCGGACACGGCGCTTACTGGCGAGAGCTGTGGGGACAGCAGGCGCTTTATCCGTTCGACGAAAGCCGGGGGCGTCTCGCCGCCGGGTAAGCGTGTCCACTGCGCCCGCCGAAACGACTCTGGAACGTCCGCCGCTACATCGGTAGTCGTGTCCAGGCACACCGGCACAACGAACACACGGCTGCGAGCTATCATGTGGGTGCGTTGATCGGCAAGGTCCCACTCAAGCCGGAAATAGCCTTCATGCCGCGAGGCCGTGTTGGCCGAAATGACGGGGATGAAGAGCGCGCAGTCGTGGATCTCGCGCCGGATCTTCTGATCCCACACGTCCCCGCCCCGCAGCTCGCTCTGATCGAGAAAGACTTCAATGCCGGCCGCACGCAGTGAGTCGCAAATCTTCTGCGCGGCCTCCGCATCCTGCGAAGCGTAGCTCAAGAATACCGCGTGCGAGGGCTCAGTCACCGGCAGAATCACCCCTGATAGATCGCCAGAGGTCATTCTCAAAGCCTCCGTGGGCAGCAGCTTAACCGAAGTGACTGAGTTGGCCGAGTGGGGTTGCCGGCCAGGGGACAATCGGTGCGGATCAAGTCGAGGTGAAGTCAATGTCCGCTCCACGACTCTTGAACGGCTGCCATTGGGAAGGTCGTCTGACCGCTCCGGGTCCGCGAAGCGACAGTTGGTGCGTGCGTCGCCCAGGACCATGGACCGAAAGTCCCATGGTGCCGTGCGGGCCAGGTGGTCCTTAATACGCTCTGAAAAGACCCACGAAGCAGGTTGCGGCTTCCATCTTGGAAAAATGGGAGAGTCTTCATGTTTAGGAATATGCAACTCCTGGCCACGCTCTCGATGATCCTCACCCCCGTGCTTGGCCATGCTCAGACTTCGTCGGAAACCCTGGTGACCGCCATCGACATTGCGCTGGAGCCCGATGCAACGATGACGCACCACGCTCATGCCGACAATGCCCGCCTGCTTGAGGTCTATCCGAACGGGTATGCACTTGATGAGACCCACCACGCGCACGTTACGATCCTGCAGCAATTCGTCCGTACGGCTGACCTTGACAAGCTCTACACCGCAGTCGGCCAAGTGATGGCCAAGGAGAAGCCGACTGACTGGAAACTAAAGGCGTTCAAGTACTACTACATCCCTGAGCCGCCAATCGGGCTTGCGGGCATAGTCGTCGAGCCGACCCCGGATTTGCTCAGGTTGCAGCAAGAACTCATCGACGCGGTCACGCCATTCACGGTCAAGACTGGCACGGCCGCAGCGTTTGTAAGCACTGAGGGCGGCCGCGATATCCAGGCGTCCTTGATCTACTACGTAGCTAATTTTGTGACCATCGCAGCCGGCGAGAAATTTAATCCACACGTCACGATAGGCGTTGGCACCGAAACCTACTTGAAGGAGATGCTTGCGAAACCGTACCAGGCGTTCACGTTTTCGCCCGTGGGAGCGTCAGTGTACCAATTGGGCGCCTTTGGCACGGCTCGAAAGGAACTCAAGGTCTTGACGCTGAAGAAGTGACATCATTCGACGGAGCGGAGATACGATGAACAAATTGTCTTCTCCGCGGCTCCTGCTCGTTGCCGTGACGAAGCTCCAGGGGACGGCGCGAGGCGCCCTTACAGTGGAAGATGCGAATTTAACCTTCCCACACGCTGCCGAAACGTGCGCCGTGTGAAATCACAGCTAGCGATCAGAAAAATTGAAGCGCGCAAAAGCGATAGTGCCGTAGGAGAACGACCTATGAGCGAGCCGTCAATGAATGAAACCGGGAACGACCGGGTGCGGCGGCCCGGTATGGCGTTTGTTTGGTGGTGTCTTCCCTTGGGTGTCGGCGTCGCGGCGAACTTCTTCGCTTCATCGGCGCGCAGCATCGCTTTTGTTTGGGTAGTGATGTTCGCCTGGATGGGAACGGGCTGCATTTTGAATGCGCTCCGCTGCCACCGGCTGCACTGCTATATCTCGGGACCCTTATTTTTTCTTGGTGCCGTAGCGCTCGCGTTGTTCGCAGTGGGGATCGCCCCGTGGCGTGAGCAGACCCTTAACAACATTGTCGGATTTACTCTCGCCACCGCCTTATTATCGTTCGTGCCAGAGATGATCTGGCGAAAATACGTCAACTAATGACAGCAGCCGCGCTGCTCTTGGATAGGTGGACAGGCCACCGAGCCATAGGAGCAAAAAACGCAGCAATCGCCGGCCTTTGGCTTAAGCAACGTTTTACAGCTCGTGCACTCGTAAAAATATTGGCAAGCATCCATCGGCATTATCTCTTGCCGTGTCTGTCCGCAGCTCGGGCAGGTGAGCACGGATTCCAAAGCAACGGTGCTCACGGCTTCGCTATGAGCTTCGATGGGAATCCCGCCTCGGTTGTTGCCTGAGTCAATTGCGCCGTGCTTGTCTTGTCCGGATCGAACGTCACGGTGGCGGTTTTTTTATCAAAATCGACCGCGGTAGCGCTCACCCCCGGGACCCGTTCAAGCGCTTTCTTGACCACGATGGGACAAGTACCGCAGGTCATGTTCTCGACCGCCAAGGTGGCAGTCTTAGGGGGATCAGCAAAGACGACGCCGGCGGAAACCAACATGGCGAGCAGAGATGAAGAAACGAATTTGATGCGACGCATAGTGATTTCCTTTTTAGCTCAAAAGTAACGGGGCGTACCACGGGAACGTGATGAGCGCTGCGAGTCCCACGACAACAATCCAAAAGATTTGCCGCTGCCTGCGCTGCAGGCGTGGATTGGCACAAACCTCGTCCGGCGCACAACGCGCCGGAACGATATACAGCTGACGAAATGCGAGCCCTAGAAAGACCACCATCACGCCGATAAAGATCGGCCGATAGGGTTCGAGAGCAGTCAATTGGCTGATCCATGCGCCACTGATACCCAAGGTTATGAGCACCAACGGCGCGACGCAGCAAAGCGAGCCGACAATCGCCGCCAACGCGCCGGCCCATAATTGCTTGGTTGCGGTTTGCATAGGGGTGTAGCCTACACCGTGTACTTAGGTACGGAGTCAAGTATGACTGAGGTAAAGCTCACAATTGGGCACATTGCCCGCTCGGCTGGCGTAAATATCGAGACAGTGCGGTACTACCAGCGCCGCGGTCTGGTGCCTCTGCCGGCAAAGCGCGCGCGTGGTTTTCGGTACTACACGCCGGCGACCGCGAGCAGGGTGCGTTTCATCAAGCGGGCCCAGGCCCTCGGAATGTCGCTCGAAGAAGTGCAGCGCCTGATGAAGCTAGACGCC
>Ga0210398_10004807_pt1 | contig 12631 bp, 11 predicted proteins | sample IncBWC4OmetaG_FD_161047 | JGI IMG/M metagenome (GOLD analysis project Ga0210398, IMG submission 161047) | Forest soil microbial communities from Barre Woods Harvard Forest LTER site, Petersham, Massachusetts, United States - Inc-BW-C-4-O | ecosystem: Environmental > Terrestrial > Soil >... | reverse complement strand
AACCACCGCCCCGATCAGAAACACGATGAAAAGGATTTTCGCGATGCCGGCTGCGCCGACGGCGATTCCACCGAAGCCAAAGAACGCGGCAATCAGCGCGATTACGAAAAAAACCACGGCATAGTGAAGCATGTGCGCACCTTGAAGTACTTTAAGCAGCAACCTGCGGGTGGCGGAAGTATCTGGAATCAAAGTCTTTATTACAGTCGGTGAGCGGCTTCCCTAAGCGTAGGACATAGCCCACGGAAATAAAGCCATGCAAGTGCTTTTAATCATTTATCACTCGATGACCGGCGGCACGCGGCAAATGGCGCACGCCGCAGCGGCGGGGGCTCGCGCTGAACCCGGAGTCGCGGTGTCCCTGCTGCGCGCGGAGGAAGCGCGCGCGGAAGATGTGCTCGAGGCGGATGGCTATGTCTTTGCGACTCCCGAAAATCTTGCCGCGATGTCCGGCATCATGAAGGACTTCTTCGACCGCACCTACTATGCGGCTTTCGACCGAATCAACGGTAGGGCGTTCGTTACCCTGATCTGCGCCGGCAGCGATGGCCGTAATGCCGCGCAACAAATAGACCGCATCGCCGCCGGTTGGCGCCTCAAGCGGATCGCCGATCCCTACATTGTGTGCACGCACGCCCAGACACCCGAGGAAATTCTCAAGCCCAAGAAAATCGACGAGGCAGCTTTAAGACGCTGTGAAGAGCTGGGCAGAACGATTGCGAGCGGCCTCGCGCTGGGAATCTTCTGACGCGCTGTTCGGTGGATCTCCGATTCTGAAATGCTGTGTGATGCTCGATGGTTGGGCACGCAACATCATCGGAGGAGATTTGGATATGGCGCGAAAATACAGCCAAGGCAGCCAAAAGAAGGTCGAGAAAGTCATGCGGGAACGCAAGGCCGGCACGCTGCGCAGCGGCAGTTCGGGTAAGAAAGTGACCAGCCGCAAACAAGCGATCGCCATCGGATTGTCGGAGGCGAGGCGCGAGGGCAAACGGATTCCCAAGAAGAAGGCAGCTTAGTGGGTCGGCACTGTGAATTTGAGCGGGCCGCCCGGATGGCTGGGGGGATGGAAAGCTTCGAGGCAGCAGTGCCTCGAAGCTTCCCGCCCCAGGCCGTTCACGGTGGATCGTTCAAACTCACGGTGCAGGTCGTCCGGCGTAGCGCTACATCGGCCGATCAAATCACTGGGCCGGGGACCGTTCCAGCCGTATGCTACGGTCCCATGAACGCATCCACGCACCTGTCTTTTCTGCAGCTCCGCTCTCTTGCCAAGAAAACCGGGGAGATGGAACTATCCCTGCAGAGCACCTCGATTCCAGCCCCTGCCCCTGATGAGGTTATCGTCAGGATCGAGGCGGCGCCAATCAACCCTTCGGACTTAGGATTGCTGTTGGCAAACGCGGATTGGAGTCACGCCAGGGCCTCCGGCACGCCCCAGCACCCCGTGCTGACCGCGCCTTTGAGCGCTAATGCCGTGCAGGCCATGGCGGCGCGCATCGACATCTCCATGCCTGTCGGCAATGAGGGAGCCGGCGTGGTGACCGAGGCAGGATCTTCTGCTGCGGCGCAAGCGTTGATGGGAAAGACCGTCGCGGTGCTCGGCGGCGCCATGTATGCGCAATATCGATGCGTCAAGGTCAACCAATGTCTGGTGTTGCCGGACGGCACGCGTGCCGCCGAGGGCGCATCGTGCTTCGTCAATCCGCTCACGGCACTCGGAATGATCGGCACCATGCGGCTCGAGGGGCACAAAGCTTTGGCGCACACGGCCGCGGCTTCCAATCTCGGACAGATGCTCAATCGGCTCTGCCTCGAGGATGGCATTGGCTTGGTGAATATCGTGCGCAAGAAAGAGCAGGAGGACTTGTTGAAGGCGGCCGGCGCAACCTACGTGTGCCGGACGGACTCTCCCACGTTCTTGAAGGACCTCACGGACGCCCTGGCGGCCACGGGCGCCACGATTGCCTTCGACGCGATTGGTGGGGGTCCGCTGGCGGGGCAAATCTTAGGTTGCATGGAGGCGGCCGTGAACCGCGGTGTGAGCGTGTACAGCCGCTATGGATCGACGACGCACAAGCAGGTGTATCTGTACGGCTCGCTGGATATGAGTCCCGCCGTGCTCAACCGAAATTATGGCATGGCATGGGGAGTTGGCGGCTGGCTGCTCACGCCGTACATAGAAAAGATCGGCCCCCTGGCGTTTCAGGAACTGAAAGAGCGGGTGGCCCGGGAGCTCAAAACGACCTTTGCCAGCCATTATTCGCAGGAGATCTCACTGCCGGAAGCACTGCGGCCGGAGGTCGTCGCCGAATACTCCAAACGTGCCACGGGCAAGAAATACCTGATCAACCCCAATAAGGACCTCTAGGCCTCAGGACTGTGAAATTGAGCGGCTGCGCAGGGTCTAGAGGGATGTAAAGGTTCAAGGCACGGAAAAGTCCAGTGCCTTGAACCTTTACATCCCGCCAGGCCGTTCACGTTGGACGCTCAATCTCACAAGTGATGGAGAACTCAAGGCACTGTCGTGCGCGGTGGCGTGCGTCCGTGCGCCACGGCCTCGAATCCTGAACCTAATTTGATAAGGGTCGGCTCGCTGAACGCCGTGCCGAAGAAAGACATACCAATTGGCAATCCGCGGAACAGGCCCGCAGGGACGGTAAGGTGCGGATAGCCTGCGATCGCGGCGGGCCAGGAACAACCGCCCGTATCGGAGTCGCCATTGACCGTATCAATCAGCCAAGCGGGACCCGCTGTTAAGGTCACCATGGCGTCGAGCTTATGCTCCCCCAAGACGGCATCGATGCCATTACTGCGTGTGGCTTTCAGACAGACGGCGCGAGCGTCCTTATAGGCTTTCTCGGTCAGCGGCCCCTTCGCTTCCGCCTGCCGCAACAACTCCTGATCGAATAGCGGCATCTCGGTATCTTTGTGTGCTTCATTGAAGCGGATCAATGCGGACAGGCTGCGGACCGGGAAAGTGGGCGGCAGGCGCTTGAGGAATGCATTCAGGTCCGTCTTGAATTCGTATAACAGCACTTCCTGCTCAGGGGCGCCGGTTGAGCCGTGCATCGGCAAATCCGCCGGATCCACAATGACGGCGCCCGCGGATTTCAGCGTTGCGATGCAGGCGTCCAGGAAAGCGTTGAGCGGGGCGTTGTCGGCAAAAAACTTGCGGGCGATTCCTAAACGCGCGCCGGCCAATCCCTTGGGATCGACATAGCGAGCATAGTCGGTTAGGAAGCGATCGCCGACCGCAGCGCTCGCCGCATCGGCAGTATCCAGGCCCGCCATGACTCCGAGCATCACCGCGGCGTCGCGCACGGTGCGCGTCAAGGGTCCGGCCGTGTCCTGGCTATGCGAAATCGGCGCGATGCCGCGACGGCTCACCAGGCCGACGGTCGGTTTCAAGCCGACGATGCCATTGATCGACGCGGGACTTACAATCGAACCATCGGTTTCCGTGCCTACGGCAATGGCGCACAAATTCGCCGAGACTGCGACCGCAGAGCCGGAGCTTGATCCGGAAGGTGTACGATCAGGCGCATAAGGGTTGCGGCACTGGCCGCCCCGACCGCTCCAGCCGCTCAATGAGTGCGTCGAGCGAAAGTTGGCCCACTCGCTCAAGTTGCTCTTGCCCAAAATCACGGCCCCCGCGGCCCGCAGGCGTTCGACCAGGGGCGCATCCTTGGGTGCATACCATCCCGCGAGTGCCAACGAGCCGGCCGTCGACATCATGTGATCGGAGGTCTCGACATTGTCCTTGATCAGGACCGGCACACCGTGCAGCGGGCCGCGGGGACCGCGCGACTCGCGTTCGGCATCGAGTGCCGAGGCGATTTCGAGCGCGTGGGGATTGGTCTCAATCACCGACCCTAAGCTCGGGCCGCGTCGGTCAAGCCTGTCAATGCGCGAAAGATACCTCTGGGTCAGCTGTTGCGAGGTCATGCGACCATCCGCGAAGGCAGCGGCGATGTCCGCGAGCGACAATTCCTCGATCGCGTCGGGCGACGCATGCGGAGTGGAAATCGACGAGGGCGAGATCTGCGCTGCTCCGGCGGTCGCAGCGACCGCAGCCGTGGTGAGAAATTCGCGTCTATCCATCCTTAGCGCTCACTTTTGTTCGTTCCAGATCGCGCTCGGCCTGGAGGCTCTTCAGATCGCGAGCTATGGTGGCGACCGCGAGAGTTCGGCCGCCGCGCCGATAGGTCACCGCGCAATCGTGCGAGCTCAGCGAACCCTCGATGTCGATGGCATCCCAGGATTCCGCATGGCCGACATAGTTGATCGTGAGGTCGTAATGCTGGCTCCAAAAGAAAGGGACTGCGTCGAAAGGCTGCTTAACTCCAAGAATATTGAGCGCCGCGACCTGACCTTGGCGTTCCGCGACCACCCAGTGCTCGACACGGATGCGATCGCCGGAATGAGGATCAGGCCAGCGGGCGATGTCGCCGGCTGCGAAAATGCCGGTTGCGCTGGTTTCGAGGTACTCATTCACGCGAACGCCTCGATCGACGCCTAAGCCGGCTTGCTCGGCGAGCTGGATGGAGGGACGCACTCCCACACCGATGACGACGAAATCCGCGTCGATGCTGGCGCCATCCTTGAGCGTTGTGCGCGTGCCATCCACCTTGGCGATGGTTGTTCCCAGGTGAAAGACCACACCGTGCGATTCGTGAACGCCGCGCAGCATCGCGCCGAGCTCCGGCCCCAGCACGCGCTCAAATAGGACGTGCTCCAACCCGACGACGTGCACCTCGATGCCGCGATGTCGCAGCGAGGCAGCCACCTCCAGCCCGATAAAGCTCGCGCCCAGCACGACAACGCGCTTCGCCGCCGCGGCCGCTGCAACAATGGCCTGCGAGTCGGCAAAACTGCGTAAGTACAGCAGCCGTGCACCACCGGCAGCGGGAATGTTCAGCCGCACCGGGTCGGCCCCGGTCGCCAGCAACATGGTGTGGAAATCGATTTTTCGCCCACCCTCAAGCTGCAGGCTACGCTGCTTGAGGTCGAGCGATTGCACGCGCGAGTTGAGGAGCAGCTCGATTTTGCGCTCGGCGTAGTCATCGGCGCTGCGCAAGGGCATCCATTCCGCGGGCGCCGTGCCCATCAAAAAATCCTTGGATAAATTGGGGCGATCGTAGGGCGCCGCGGAATCCGCGCTGATCATGGTGATTCGGCCCGGATAGCCTTCGCGGCGCAGCCGGTCCGCGGCCGCCAAGCCGGCAGCCCCGCCGCCGATGATTGTCACCGATTCGGGTAGATTGCCGCCGGTAGGCGCAGGTGGCTTGGGGTCGGCCTTTCGTTCTCGTGCAAATACCTTGCTGCCGACGCGATCGACGCGCCAACAGGCAATCGGATCGAGGGCCGGCGCATGCAGCGCGGCGCCGGAGCGAAGGCTAAAGCAGGCGTGGTGCAAGGGGCATCGTATGGTGTCGCCGACGGCCAAACCCGCGCGTAAAGCGCCGTGATAGTGGGTGCACTCCGCGCCTACCGCGAAGAACTCCTCGCCGCGCCTCACCAAAACGGCCTCCTCGGAGCCGATGCGCCCCGGCATGATGGCACCGTCCGCCATATCGCGGATTTCGAATCCAGCGCGAAAGTCGGGAAGCTGGGAGAGGTCCATTTTTCTGCGCGCTCTGCTATAAGTCGAGCTTCATACTATTCATTTGCGAGCGAGGCGACAATGCGCAGGGGTCATACGGTCTGCACTCACTTGAACAGCGTCAAGCGCGTCGTGCCCTCCGGCGAGGGCTGCGTGGAATGCCTGGCAATGGGCGACACGTGGGTGCATTTGCGCTTGTGCCGCTCGTGCGGTCATGTTGGATGCTGCGACGACTCAAAAAATCGTCACGCGCGCAAACACGCCGGTGGCACCGGGCATCCCCTAATTTCCTCTTTTGAGCCCGGGGAAGATTGGAGCTGGTGCTTCATCGACGAGATTGAAGTGGTGTTGCCCAAATGGTGATACCTAGGAGCCTGTTACGACGAGGAGTACCGATATGAAGCAATTTAGTCAGCTAATGGCGTTTTTCGCGGCGATTTTCCTGGCGGCCGGCGTTGCGAACGCGGGCAAGTATGAGGACACGATTTCGCTGTTCAAGAATGCGGGCGAGAGCGGGACTTTTTTTAAAAACAGCTATGGCTATGCCGTATTTCCCAACATCGGCGAGGGGGGATTTGTCGTGGGTGGCGCATTCGGCAAAGGGCATGTGTACGTTCACGGACAGCTCATCGGCAATACGACCATGAAGCAGCTTAGCGTCGGATTTCAGGCCGGCGGCAAGGATTACAGTCAAATCATCTTCTTTCAGGACAAGCACGCACTCGAGCAATTCGAGTCCGGCAACTTTGAATTCTCGGCCGGTGCCAGCGCGATCGCGGTCACCGCGGGGGCCAATGCCAGCGTGGGCACCAACGGGGTCACCTCCGGCGCAAGTGCGGGAAAGAGAGACGCAAACACCGATGGCATTTACAACGACGGCATGGCGGTATTTACGATCGCGAAGGGCGGCTTGATGTATGCCGCTGCGCTTGCGGGCCAGAAGTTCACGTATGAGGCTCGCGGAAAGGATTGAGCAAGGGTCCGTATAAAAATATCAAGGGGGGAAGGATGAACAGCCGCCGATCCGCACGATCCGGTGCGTTGCTGATAGCTGTCGCGTTGTTGTGCGGATTTGCCTGCACTGCCGCGCGCGCAGCGGAAACCGGCGGCAAGCCGGTCGATGGCGAACGAATCGCCAATGCGGATGCGGAGCCCGGCAATTGGCTTTCATACGGCCGCACTTATAGCGAGCAGCGCTACAGCCCGCTCAACAGGATCAACGACAAGAACGCACAAAAGTTGGGCCTCGCTTGGTACGCGGACCTTGATACCAATCGGGCGCAGGAAGCGACGCCGCTCATCGTCGACGGCGTCCTGTATGTGTCAACTGCGTGGAGTCTCGTGAAAGCCTATGACGCACGCAGCGGCAAATTGCTCTGGGCGTATGACCCGCAGGTGCATCGGGAGCTCGGTGAGAATGCCTGCTGCGATGTGGGCAATCGCGGCGTCGCTGTGTGGAATCATAAAATCTATGTGGGCGCCTACGACGGACGCCTCGTGGCGCTCGATGCGGCGACCGGCAAGCCGGTTTGGAGCACGCTCACGGTCGATGCCACGAAACCCTACACCATCACTCAAGCGCCGCGGGTCATCCGCGGGCGCGTGATCATCGGCAACAGCGGCGGGGAATACGGCACGCGAGGCTACATCTCCGCCTACGATGCGGAAACAGGAAAGTTGGCGTGGCGATTCTTCACCGTCCCCGGCGACCCCTCCAAACCGTTTGAAAACGAGGCGATGGCGCGTGCGGCAAAAACCTGGTCGGGGGATTGGTGGAAATTGGGCGGTGGCGGCCCGGTGTGGGACGCGATCTCCTACGATCCGAAACTCAATCTGCTTTACTTCGGGGTCGGCAATGGCGTGCAATGGGCGCGCTCGGCGCGCAGCGAGGGGAAAGGCGACAATTTGTATCTCGCCTCGATCGTCGCGCTGCACGCGGACACGGGCGAGTACGCATGGCACTATCAGGCGACGCCGGGTGAGGAGTGGGACTTCGACGCCGTGCAGCAATTGGTGCTGGCGGACCTGAAGGTTGAAGGCAAGCCTCGCCAGGTGCTCATGCAGGCGAACAAGAATGGCTTCTTCTATGTGCTGGATCGGAAGAGCGGCGCGTTGATCTCTGCCAAGGCGATTGTGCCGACGAACTGGGCCAGCGGCGTCGATTTAAAGACCGGTCGTCCGATCGAAAACAAAGAGGCCCGCTACGGCGAGACGGGCAAGCCTGTTGATATCAAGCCCGGCCCCTTGGGGGCGCACAATTGGCAGCCGATGGCGTTCAATGCGAAGACCGGGTTGGTATACATTCCGGCGCAACAGGTTCCTATGCGCTATACACCGCTGCCGGCCCTACCCATCGCTCCCATCGGCTGGAACTTGGGCGTCGCACCGTCAGCGCTCAGCTCTCAAAACGAAGGATTCCTGCTTGCCTGGGACCCTGTGCAGCAACGCGAGGCGTGGCGCGTGGCGTACAAGGGTCCGTGGAACGGCGGTGTGGTTACGACCGCAGGCAACATCGTGGCGCAGGGCGATGCGGCGGGAAACTTCAATGTGTACCGCGCGGACAACGGCGAGAAATTGTGGTCGGTGTTCGCGCAGTCCGGAATCATCGCGGCGCCGAGCACCTTCGAAGTGGCCGGCGAACAATATATCGCGGTGCTTTCCGGGTGGGGCGGCAGCTACGCCTTGAGCGGCGGCAAGGCGGCCGCCATGTCGGGAAATCTGCGCAATGTCAGCCGGCTGCTCGTATTCAAACTCGGCGGCACGGGCACATTGCCGCCGCTGGAACCGCGCTCGATGGTCATCAATCCTCCGCCCGAACCGGCGGACGCGGCCTCCATCGCTCGCGGAGAACCTTTGTTCGATCAGTATTGCAGCGCCTGCCATGGTGAGCATGCAATCGGCGGCGGCGTCGTGCCGGATTTGCGCGCATCGAATTTTTTGGGCATGGATTTCTTCTACAACATCGTCCTCGATGGCGCGCTAAAAGATGCGGGAATGGCTTCCTTCAAGAGCGCGTTGAGCCGTGATGATGTCACAGCCATTCGGAACTTCGTCATTCATCGCGCGAATCAAGACAGCAAAGCCGCGCCGCCACATTGAGGTTTAGGGCGCGCCGTCAGAAACGCCTTACACTTCTTCAATCGTTGCAGCGATACCACGACCCAATAATTGGCTGCAACATCCTTGGAACAATTTTCAGGGGCGGCAGCGCTCACTCCATAACTCTAAGGGGCTTACCATGGGTCGCGGAATATTGCTTTGGATGTTGGGCGTTCCTCTCCCGATCATTCTGCTGCTGGCGATGTGTTCACATCGGTAAGGGGAATATCGTGGCAGAAACAATTATTGCCGGAACCGCTGTTGCGATGGATGGCGGATCGGCCGCCGCAAAATCCGCCGCGTCCTGGCCGTCCATTATCGCGGGCGCCTTTGTGGCCGCGGCGAGCACGGTCATTCTCATCGCGCTGGGGTCGGGCATTGGATTCGCTTCCATTTCTCCGTGGCCGGATCGGGGTGCTTCGGTAACGAGCTTCGCTGTGACGACGGCTATCTGGCTCATTGTCACGCAATGGATTTCGGCGGCACTGGGAGGCTATCTCGCGGGAAGATTGCGCACTCGCTGGATGGGAACCCATCCGCACGAGGTGTTCTTTCGAGATACCGCTCATGGACTCATTACCTGGGCGGTTGCCACGATACTCGTCGTCGCAGTCGGGGCAAGCTCGTTCAGGTCGGCAGTCGGTGCGGCAGGGCGCGCAGCGAGCGCGGGCGTCACAGCAGCCATGATCGGGGGCCCCGGCAGCGCGGGAGGAGGGATGAGCGCGAACGCCGCGCCGCCGAATGCCACGCCGGCCTCGGCATATGAGATCGACAAATTGTTTAGATCGTCCACTTTCGGTGGCACGGCATTGTTGGCGGACGCGCGCTTGGAAGCGGCGCACATCGCGGCCAATGCGTTTGCCGACGGCAGCATCTCCAATGCCGACCGCGCCTACCTCATCGATCAGGTGAGTGCGCGCACCGGAGCCACACAGGCCGATGCGCAGGCTCGTGTGGACAACTTCGTCGCGGCCGTGACGCAGGCGCAGGCGAAATTGAAAACCGAGGCCGACTCAGCCAGAAAAGTTGCGGCCGAGGCCTCCATTTACTTGGCCTTATCGATGCTGATTGGCGCCTTTATCGCGAGTGTCGCAGCCGCGCTGGGCGGCCGTATTCGAGACGAGCACCTCTAGGCACGTATCCGAAGGAGCGAACGATGGACGGAACGCACAAGCTCAACGATTTGTTTGACCAAACCGAAAAATTACTGGCCAAACTGGCGGATCAGCGCGGCCCGGAAATCCAGGAACTGCGTGAAAAACTGCATCGCTCCATGGGCCAGACCCGAGTCGCCCTGCAGAGCGAGCCTCCTCGGCAACACGTGAAGGTTCGCGATGTCGCCGCGTCCTTCAACGACTACGTACGCAACTATCCCTGGCTCGCACTGGCCACGGGAGTCTTGGTTGCCTCGAGCATCGGTATTCTCGCGACCCGCGCCACCAAGCGCTCATTTCACTGAGTTAAACGGCGCCGAGATAACGGCACACGAATCGATTAAGATTCGTTGTCATGACAAATCCGAGCGCGCCATTGGACGGCTTGACCGTCCTCGATTTTTCCCATGCCCTGGCCGGGCCCTACTGCACCATGCTGATGGCAGCCTACGGTGCCAAAGTGATCAAAGTCGAAGGTCCCGAGGGGGATATCGGGCGCACCTGGGGCCCGCCGTTCAATGGTGCCGATGCCGCGTATTTTGTCGGCCTCAACAGCGGCAAACAAAGTCTCGCCATTGACTTAAAGACACCCGAGGGCCTCGAAGTCTGCCGGAAACTGATCGCTCAGGCCGATATCCTGGTCGAGAATTTTAGACCCGGCACCATGAACCGCCTCGGCCTGGATTATCCGTCGCTGTCGGCGGCGAATTCGCGGCTCATCTATGTCTCGATTTCCGGTTATGGGCAGACCGGTCCCAGACGTCTCGAACCCGCTATGGACTTGATCATCCAATCCGCGTCGGGGTTGATGAGCATTACGGGAACCGCCGCGGGCGAAACCGTCAAGACCGGACACTCGATTGCCGATATCACCGCCGGACTGTTCTCCCTGATTGGCGCGATGATGGCGCTGGAGGCCCGACATCGTACCGGCCGCGGACAGTTCGTCGATGTGTCCATGATGGATACGGTGATGTCGACCATGCTGCCAAGCTTTGCCCGCTACCTGGCCTCAGGAGTAGTGCCCAAGCCGATGGGAACATTGTTCGACGGCATCGTTCCTTATCGAAACTTTGTGTGCGCAGACCGGGAAATTACGCTGGCGGTGGCCAGCGACAAGCTATGGAAGAGCTTTTGTGAGGCGATCGGGCGTGCGGAACTCGGCTCCCATCCCGACTACAACACGAATCCCCTGCGGGTGACGAACCGCCGTGTCCTCGAGCCGATGCTCGAATCGATGTTTCGGTCGCGCCCCGCCGCACACTGGGTCGAACTGCTGGCGACGCACGGGGTGCCTGCCACCGTAGTGCGCAATCTGAAGGAAGTGATTGACGATGAGCAAACCGCCGCACGCAATATGACACCAGTCGTCCAGCATGCCGTCGCGGGCCCCATTCGGGTCATCGGCGTGCCCGTGCAATTGTCCGAAACACCGGGACGCATCGGCAGCGCTGCACCGCTCCTGGGGGCGGACACGGCAGCCATTCTCAAGGCGGTCAACGGCGAATGATTCCGTCTGGCAGAACGACTAGACTGAAGCTCGCCGCTCGGTGAACCTCGGTAGTACAATCGCCGCCTAATAACGGGAGCGTTCGTTCATGAGAGATTTACGGCATGTTGTCTTGGGCGCTGCGGCGCTGTGCTGTGTTTCGGGATCGGTATTTGCCATTGGTCCGGGCGATGTGGTCGATGATTTTCGCCTGAATGACCAGAATGGCCAATCTCACGAACTTTATTATCTATCGGATATGAAAGCCGTCGTGCTGCTGGCGGCCGGCAATGGGTGCGCCGCCTCGCGCACCGCCGCGAAGTCCTTGGATGGGCTGCGCGCGCACTATCAGCCTCAGGGCGTCGAGTTTTTGGCCATCGACTCCAACCTCAAAGACACGCCCGAGTCGATCGTCAAGGAACTGAAGGCCAACGGCACCAGCCTGCCGGTGTTGACCGACGAATTGCAGCTCATCGGCGAATCCTTGGGATTGATGCGCAACGGCGAAGTGCTGATCGTCAATCCGCAGGATTGGAAGGTCATTTATCGGGGCGCAGCCGAGAAGGGCGGGAATCACTATGTCGCCGCGGCGTTGGATGCCACCTTGGCCGGCGCGCCGGTGAAGGTGGCCCAGACGGATTCCGCCGGCTGCGACATCGTGATGCCGGAGCGCGAGCGCCGCAGCGCGCATGCGAATATTTCTTATGAGAAGACGATTGCGCCCATGTTGAGCACGCACTGTGTCGCCTGCCATCGCGAAGGCGGGATCGCTCCATGGCAGATGTCGAGCTACGACATGGTCCGAGGCTTCTCCCCCATGATTCGTGAGGTGGTGAGAACCAAGCGCATGCCGCCGTGGCACGCGGATCCCCACTATGGTGTATTCAGCAATGATCGATCCCTGACCACGGAAGAGACCAAGACGCTGGTGCACTGGATCGAAGCCGGTTCACCGCGCGGGGGCGGCACCGATCCGTTGACCGAGGTGAAAAAAGATTGGCCGGTGTGGGCCTTGGGCACCCCGGACCTCGTAGTCAACTTGCCGAAGTTCGATGTCCCCGCCACGGGCGTGATTCCATATCAAATGTGGACGGTTGAGAATCCCCTCGATCACGACGTGTGGGTGCGCGCGGTGGACTTCTTACCCGGTGCGCGCTCCAACCTGCATCACATCATTGCCACGATCGGCGGCGAAATGGCGCCCGGCCAAAAGCGCGACAACACGGACGGAAGTCTCGCCGACTATGTGCCCGGTTCCGAGCCGCTGCAAATCCCTCCGGAGAGCGG
>Ga0210398_10004805_pt1 | contig 12631 bp, 10 predicted proteins | sample IncBWC4OmetaG_FD_161047 | JGI IMG/M metagenome (GOLD analysis project Ga0210398, IMG submission 161047) | Forest soil microbial communities from Barre Woods Harvard Forest LTER site, Petersham, Massachusetts, United States - Inc-BW-C-4-O | ecosystem: Environmental > Terrestrial > Soil >... | reverse complement strand
AAGCGGGGGCGCTCTATTAGCAATCGCAGCGGGCGGCCTGATTGCCGGAAGTCTGGATCTCACGCAAGCCTGCATCCTGTTTGGAACGAAGGTTCCGCTCGTAATTGCCGCAGGTCTATTGGGGCAGCAGGCTGTGCAGGGAGGGGCCGGCACGTACGTTCTTGGTGTCTGCCTTCACTTCTTTATCGCTTGCTCGGCGACCGCTATTTACTACGGGGCGAGCCGTAGGCTGGTTTTCCTGACGGAGCATCCGCTGGTCTGCGGGTTGTTCTACGGCATGGCGGTTGAACTGGTAATGAGTTATGTGGTGTTGCCGCTTTCCGCGCTTCACGCCAGGGGACCTTACGAACTTCATGACGTGATCCTGAGATTGCTGGTGCATATGGTGGTGGTCGGGCTGCCAATTTCGTTCAGCGTTCGGTGGTTTTCGAAATAGCGGTGTGAGCTTGAATCTATGAGGAGCTTAGGACGAGGAGCTTAGAACAATGAACAAACGACGACAAAGTTTCCGTGGTGCGATTTTGCTGCCGTCCCGATTCGTGCTTGTGGCGATCACGATGGCAGCAATGTTTGTCTGCAGCGCGGCATTTGCTTCCACGCCGCAAGGAACATTCGACAAAACCTTTCAGGTCAGCGGGCCTGTGAATCTGGAAGTACAAACCCACTCGGGCGACATTATTGTGCGCAATGGACCGGCGGGCTCGGTCTCGATTCGAGGAAAAATCTTTGTAAGCGACCACTGGCTGGCAGGAAACCGGCACGCGGAGGTCGCTGAGATTGAGCAGAATCCTCCACTGCGCCAGGACGGGAACAACATTCACATTGATTACGTGAACGCTCACGACATTTCGGTGGATTACGAAATCACCGTGCCCGCCGACACAACCGTCAACACCCACACCGGATCGGGGGATCAGACCATTGAAGGCGTGCGTGGCAACGCCGACCTGCAGAGTGGATCAGGAGACATGAGACTCTCGCAGCTTACCGGGCAGATTCGGGTGCAGACCGGGTCGGGCAATGTGCGGGCACGCCAGATCGCCGGTCCGGTGCGAGGTGGCGCGGGTAGCGGTGACATTGAGGTGGAAGAAACCGCAGCGGGAGATATTGATTTGCACACCGGCTCCGGTAACGTCACGGTTCGCGGCATTCAAGGCGGGTTCCATGCCGAGGCTGGCAGCGGCGACATAACTGCTGAGGGTACGCAGACGGGTGCCTGGGAGATTCGCACCGGGTCGGGCAATGTGCGCGTGCGGCTTCCTGCGAATGCGGCATTCGATGCAGACATTTCCACTAGTTCTGGGACGCTGGACATCGGCGCGCCGATCACGATGACGGTGCAGGGACGAGTGCAGGAAACCCGCAAGCACATCGAAGGCAAAGTGCGCGGCGGCGGCCCCTTGCTGACCCTGCATACAGGATCGGGCGATATTCACATCGAATAGCAGGGACCAGGGGTCGGGGGCTAGGGGCCGGCAAAACCAGCTCGGTAAAACCGAGGGCTTTGCTGGCCCCCGATCCCTGACCTCTAGCCCCTAGCCCCTGCTTTCTCATTACCTCCGTGTCTTGACTCTGCAGTCACCAGCGGTTACTTTCGACATTCTGGGAGCACTTCGTCTTCCCCCGCGAGGAGAACCTTGGCCCGTCCGATCATTACTTTGACCACCGACTTCGGCAGCAACGATCATTTTGTAGGCACCATGAAGGGCGTCATCCTGGAGATTCTGCCGGAGGCGCAGATTGTCGATATCTGCCACTCTGTGCAGGCCTTCGACGTTCTCGATGGAGCGCTCACCATTTCGCAGGCGTATTCTTACTTTCCCACCCGCACCATCCATGTCGTCGTGGTCGATCCCGGCGTGGGGACAGAGCGGCGGCCGATCCTGGCTTCTTGCGACAAATATCATTTCGTGGCACCCGACAATGGGGTGCTTTCACTGGTGTATGCGCGCGAAGAGCGCATGCACGTCCGGCACATCGCTTCCGAGCATTACTATCTTCAGCCGGTCAGCAATACGTTTCACGCACGCGACATTTTTGCCCCGGTGGCGGCGTGGCTGGCCAAGGAAGTCGACTCGCAAAAGTTTGGGGAAGAGATTGAGGACTACGTTCGCTTTAATGCCCCAAAGCCAAAAGCTGTCGACGGAAACCGGCTGCGCGGGGTTGTGCTGAAAGTCGACCGGTTCGGGAACCTCATCACCAACATCACCCCGAAAGACGCTCCCATGCTATTCGGAGCCAATGCGCAGGCGTTTAAGATTGTTGTAGGCGGCCGCGAGATCACCGAAATCCGCAACACGTATGCCGAGGGTGCTCCGGGAGAAGTGATCGCCATCCTGGGAAGCATGGGCTTCCTGGAGATTGCCGCCAATCGCGGCGCGGCGGCGCAGTTGACCGGGGCGAGCAAGGGCAATGAAGTAAGCATTATTCTCGGCGAGGCTGCGGCGGCGGGCAAGGGATAAGGCAGTGGCCAGTGGTCAGTGATCAGTGGCCAGTAAAAAAGAACATTGACTGACTACGGATTTTACTGACCACTGGACACTGATCACTGGCCACTGCCTTAGCTTTTCGGCTTGGGGTGGGCGTAACGGTCCATCTCGCCTGTCCACTTGAGAAAACGCCAGAGGCTGGTACGCTCCCGCCACAGAAATTCCCAGAACTCCAGGAAGCCGATCTGCGTCATCTTGACGCCGCAGTAGGTCTCGATGCGCCATAGCAGGTAGGGGCTGCGCCACGGAGCCAGACGATGGCCCCTGGTGGCGTTCCAGAGAAAGCGGAGCCGGTAGCGCATGGGAGCATCATAACCCATGTTAGAATCCTGTCTCCGCCAGGAAATTCCTTTCATGTCCGACGCAGACACCCGCCAGCAGGCCGAAGTCCACTACTATGCCGCGCTTGATTTAATGGCAGACGGGAAGCTGGAAGACGCCATCTCGGCGTATCGGGCATCATTGGCTGTCGATCCTTCATTCACCGAATGCATGCACGGACTGGCGCGCGCTCTGCAGGATTTGCAGCGCTACGATGAGGCCATCGCCGTGGCGGAGCGGATTGCGGAGTTGGATCCGGAGGACGTGCTCGCGCATACCAGCTTGTCGGTGCTTTATCAGAAAAAGGGAATGATTCCAGAGGCTGAGGCTGAGGGAGCGAAGGCGCGGGTGCTGGGGTGGAAGCAGCAGTTGAAGAAGAGCTAGCAGCCAGCTGTCAGCTTTCGGCTCTCAGCTTTCAGCCGTCAAAAGCGACACCCCTACTTCGCCCTCGGAGTCTGAACCTGCGGAATCGCCCTTCTACGCAATTGGATTTCCCGCAGCGTCACTGGGGTCAAAATGAGTAAGCCGAAGAGAAGGAACACGAGACCAGCTTGCCACTCTTCAGGCCACGATCGCCAGAGATAGATACCAACCGCACAAACGACTATTCCGAGAAGACAGATGACCCCGATAATGAGGCGCTCCCACCACGAGGTCAGAGTGGGAGCGACCTCAGAGGGAATCTTTCTAGGGGCGACCAGCCCCACTACAAGCTGCCGTGCCCACCATAAGAAGACGCCTAGCCATAGAGAGCCGATGAATGGGAAGTCTGCCCAGCACAGCCAAATGCCAAAGGTGATGCCAACGAGCGACATCCCAATAAGCGTCCACACCTGCCATTGCTGTCTATGCGCATTCAGCATCGCTAATACCCAGTGCCAATAGCTGACAGCTGAGAGCTACAGCTCGTACTTCTTCATCAAGTGGCGGAAAGACCGGTAGGAGATGCCGAGCAGGTCGGCGGCTTTGGTCTGCACGCCGTTGGAGCGGTCGAGAGCGCTTTGCAGGAGCGTGCGCTCGATGTTGGCCACGTAGACCTCCATGCCGATACCTTCGGGAAGCACTGCGCCCGGCGCGACTTCGGACATTCCTGCAGAAACACCGGCTGCTGCAGCGCGGGCTTTGGGTCGTTCCGCCGGGAGTTCGACGTGCAACTCGTCTGTCATTTCCAAAGCGACGGCGCGCTCGACAGTGTTCTCCAACTGGCGGACATTGCCCGGCCATTCATAATCGCAGAGCGCGTCGAGTGAGTTTTTGTTGACGCGCAGAATGCTTCGGTTCGCTGCAGCTGCGTATTTCTTCAGAAAGTGATTCGCCAGCAGCAGGATGTCTTCGCGGCGTTCGCGCAGGTTCGGCACGCGGATGGGGATTACGTTGAGACGGTAATAGAGATCTTCGCGGAAAAGATTTTCGGCAACAGCTTTGTCGAGGTCGCGATTGGTGGCGGCGATGACCCGCACATCGATGGGAATTTCGCTGGTGCCGCCGACAGGGCGGACCGTGCGCTCCTGCAGCACGCGCAGCAGTTTTACCTGCATGGCCAGAGTCATTTCGCTGATTTCGTCGAGGAAGATGGTGCCGCCGCCGGCTACTTCAAACAGTCCGCGCTTGTTCTGATTGGCTCCGGTGAAGGCTCCCTTTAAATAGCCGAAGAGTTCGCTTTCCAGCAGAGTTTCCGGGAAGGCTCCGCAGTTTACCGAGACGAAGGGTTCGGTGGCGCGCGGCGAGCAAATGTGGACGGCGCGTGCTACCAACTCTTTACCCGTTCCACTCTCGCCGTGAATCAGGACGGTGCTGGCGGTGGAGGCGACGGTGCGCAGAGTCTGTTTCAGTTTCTCCATCGCTGCACTCGAGCCAATGATGTTATCGAGCGAGTTGTGGGAAGCAGCGTCGCGGCGCAGGGCGAAGTTCTGCTTGCTCAGCGACAGTTTTTCGAGAACGCGATTGATGGCCAGCTTGATTTCGTCGACCAGGCCGGGACTCTTGCGAATGTAATCCGAAGCTCCTCCGGCTTTCACCGCTTCGACTGCGGCTTCGTAGTCGTCGACGGCCGTAATGAGAATGACCGGGGAATCAGGCGAAACGCGATGGGCATGACGCAGAACTTCGATGCCATCGATGTTCGGCATCTTGATATCGGTGATGATGAGGTCGTAAAGAGCGCCGTCGATCTTGTTTTTGGCTGCCTGGCCGGAATTCACGGTCTCGACGCGATGTCCGTCGCGGCGCAGAGCGATGTCGAGCATTTCGCAGATGGAGCGCTCATCGTCGCAAACCAGAATGTTAGCCACGCAGCCTCCCTTCTCCCGCGACAGCAGCGAGTTGCACGGGTGCGGCGAAAGTTTCGGGCGAAGTGGGGCGGACGGCGGGACGTTCTGCATCGAGCCGGCGCAGGCGTAGGACGAAAGTCGTCCCCTGGCCTTGCTTGGAGCGTGCCCACACTTTGCCTTCGTGTGCCTGCACGATCTGGTAGACCACCGCTAAGCCGAGTCCGGTGCCGCCTTCGAAGTTCGACTGGAAGGGCTCGAAAATCTTCTCTGTCTGTTGCGGCGTCATGCCGGTTCCGGTGTCCGCGAAACTGACTTGCCAGTCATCTCCCAGGCGATCGATGCCAACTTTCAGAGTGCCGCCGTTGCGCATGGCGCGAACCGCGTTCTCGGCGAAGTTCCAGAAAACCTGCTTGAGTTTGTCGCCGTCGGCAAGCACCCAGGCTTGCGGCACGGCGAACGCGCTCTCAATCGTGATGGCGATATTTTCCGCTGTCATGCGGTGGCGCATGAGGGTGAGTGTGTCCTCGACTAATCGCACCAGATCAGTCTTTTCGAAGTGATACTGCTTGCCGCGGGAGTAAGCGAGAAAATCGGTGATGATGCCGTTCAGTCGTTGCGATTCGCGGGTCACAATGGCGAGCAGATTGCGATGCTCCTCGCTCATTTCCGGAATGCCGGAAAGCATGCTGACCGAGCCGGCGATGGAGGTAAGCGGATTGCGAATCTCGTGGGCGATGGCGGCGGCGAGACGGCCTACGGCTGCCAGGCGATCCTGCATGCGGACTTCGCGCTCAAGTCGCCGGATCTCGGTGAGATCATCGAGGGCGTAGACGTAGCCCAGCGCTCCGCGCTCCGGCCCGCTCAACGCGGCGACTCGCACGCGAACCGTTCGGCGGAAGCTTCCCACGGTGTCGAAACGAACTTCGGCGTGGGTCTGGGACTCGGCATTGGGCAGCGGATCGAGGAAAATTCCGGTGACCGGTTTTCCCAGCAACTGGTCGGGTGCGCGCTCCAGAAGTTTGAGCGCGGCATTGTTGACCAGCGTAATGCGCCCATCGAGACCCGTGGTGATCAATCCGCTGCTGATGGACTGAATAATGTTTTCGTGGAGAATCTGAAGGTCTTCGAGCGCTCCGCTGGTGTCTTTCAACTCCACCCGCGCCTGGCGCAGCTTGGCGACCAGCAGGCCAGCCAGGTACGCGACGGCAAGGAAGGCAAACAGGTTCACGAAAATGATCGCCTGCAGCACCTTCAGTTCGGGATGCGTGGTGCAGTAGGAGTGCACGAGTCCGTAATAGTTGAGTTCAAGGACGGTGCCGTAAAGAATGAAAGCGAGAGCCGCGACCAGTTGCGCCCACACCCGGGGCAAGAGAATTCCGGCCACGATGATGACTAGAGGGTAGAGAAAGTTGAGCGAGCTGTCCCAGCCTCCGGTTTCATGCACCACCAGGCTGACCATGACCAGGTCGGTCAGGACTTGCAAGGACGCCTGCAGACGGTGCTCGCGCCAGAAGGAGAGCAGGGCTACGTAGAAGAGCGAGACGGTATACCACAGCAGCATGGTGCTGAGGAAAAGGCGCAGGGGCAGACGAGTGGGGGTCAGCTCCGCGACCGCCAACTGGATTCCGAGCAGGAAGGTAAGGATCAGGATCCGTACTTTGACCAGCCAGGCCAGCCAATTCCGCTCGTCGAAGGTCGATTGCATCGCTATCTCGGGTCTTACGTCTCAGGTCTTGGGTCTCAGGTCTTGGGTCTCAGGTCTTAGGCGTTAGGCATTAAGACGTGAGGCGTTCGGGCCCTGGGCCTAAGACCTAACTCCAAAGACCCAAGACCCGATTTTTCTAGCCCGCCAACTTTGCGATCATGGCGAATAGCGGCATGTAGAGTGAAATCACGATGCCGCCGATGGTTACGCCGAGCAGGCCGATGATGACTGGTTCGAGCATGGCCAGCATGTCCTTGGTAGCGGCATCGACTTCTTCTTCGTAGAAGTCGGCGATCTTCTGCAGCATGCTGTCCATCGCGCCGGTGGCTTCGCCGACGCCGATCATCTGGGTCACCATGTTGGGAAACACTCCGCATTCGCGGAGCGGATCGACGATGGTGCGGCCTTCTTCGATGGCCTTCCGCACTTTCATCAGCGCTTCTTCCAGCACGGCGTTGCCTGAGGTCCTGGCGGTGATGGCCAAACCTTCGAGAATTGGAACGCCTGAGGTAATCAGAGTGCCCAGGGTGCGTGTGAAACGGCCCACAGCGATCTTGCGCAGCAGAGAGCCGATTACGGGGAGATGGAGCAGGAATTTGTCGAAGTAATAGCGGCCTTTCGGGTTCTTGCGGATCGCCTTCAGACCAAAGGTACCACCGACACCAACCACAATGACGACCCACCAGAAACTCTGCACGAACGCGCTCAATCCCATGACGATACGGGTGGGAAGGGGTAGAACGACGCCGAGGCCGGCAAACAGGTTGGCGAAGATGGGCACCACCCACTTGAGCAGGGCGCCGACAATCAGGCCAGCCAAGCTGACCACGGCGACGGGATAGATCAAGGCCGACTTCACAGCAGCTCTCAGGCGGACGGCTTTCTCGACGTAGACTGCGAGGCGCTGCAAAATGATGTCCAGAATACCGCCGGTTTCGCCGGCTTCGATCATGTTGGTAGTGAGGTCGTCGAAGACGACGGGATATTGCCGCATGGCATTGGCCAGTGTGGCTCCGCCTTCTACCGTTGTGCGGACGCCGGTCAGCGTCTTCTGGAAGGCCGGGTTTTCCTGGTTGGCGGCCAGAATTTCCAGACACTGCACCAGCGGCAAACCGGCATCGATCATGACCGAGAACTGGCGAAAGAAAATCGCGATGTCCTTGGTCCCAACCTTGCCCGATCCGAAGGTGGGCATGGAAAACTCTTTGCCCTTTTCCCGGACCGCACCCGGTGTAATGCGCTCGCGCCGCAATTGCTGCTGCAGCGCCTGCTTGTTTGGTGCTACGCGCTCTCCGGAGATTTTCTGTCCGGAGGCGTCCTTGCCGGAAAATGTAAAGACTGGCATGGTGTTGGCCTCTCCTCAGTGTCGTCCCTGATTCCCAAATTTCCCGCGGCTCAAACTTGTTGTGCTCTGCTCATCGCGTCAGCCGCATGCGCGATGCGCCGTCAGATCTTTTATTTCGAAGCTGCCCCTTTTGCTGCTCCTGCCGTGCCGCCACGGTTCAACAAGCTGGCGCCACGGTTGATCATTTCCTGCAGTTCTTCCTGATTGCTGGAGCGAGCCAGGGCCACTTCCAGCGTGACTTGTTTCTGGAAGTACGCCGTAGCCAGAGCCTGGTTGAACGTTTGCATTCCGAATTTGTCTTGTCCCGACTGCATGGCCGAATACACCTGGTGAATCTTGTCTTCACGGATCAGGTTGCGAACGGCCGGGTTGGGGATAAGGATTTCCATGATCATGGCGCGACCCTTGCCGCTCGGAGTTGGCACCAGGCTTTGGCACATGATGCCTTCGAGCACCAGCGAAAGCTGGGCGCGAATCTGCGGTTGCTGGTGCGCCGGGAACACGTCGATGATGCGGTTGATGGTGGAAGTCGCCGAATTGGTGTGCAACGTGCCGAAGGTTAAGTGACCGGTTTCGGCGATTCGCAGCGCCGACTCGATGGTTTCCAGGTCGCGCATTTCGCCGATCAGCACGACATCGGGATCTTCACGAAGCGCGGCGCGCAATGCGTCAGTGAAACTCTTGGTGTCGGCGTGCAGTTCGCGCTGGTTGACCACGCAGTTCTTGTTCATGTGCACGAACTCGATCGGATCCTCGATGGTGAGGATGTGGTCGTGGCGTTCGCTGTTGATCTTGTCGATCATTGCGGCCAACGTGGTGGATTTACCGGAGCCCGTCGGTCCCGTCACCAGCACCAGACCGCGCGGCTTGTCGCACAGCTTGCTTACGACGGCGGGCAGGCCGAGCTGGTTGAAAGACTTGATCTCGAAAGGAATCAGTCGAAAGACGGCCGCTGTAGCGCCGCGCTGGTTGAAGACGTTGGCGCGGAAGCGAGCCAGGCCTTTCAATCCGAAAGAGAAGTCGAGTTCGAGGCTTTCCTCGAAGCGGTGCTTCTGGGAATCCGTCATGACGCTGTAGGCCAGCTGCTTGGTCTCGGCAGGCGTCATCTGGGGAAGGTCCAGCGGCACCAGGTGGCCGTGGACGCGGATCTGGGGCGGCGAATTGGTGGTGATGTGAAGATCGCTGCCACTCATCTCCAGCATCCGTTTCAGCAAGTCACTTAATGACAGACCCATAATCGTGTTCCCTTCCCTACGTCTTAAATCTTTACGAACTTAATCTTCATGAACTAGTGAATGGTCTCGCGGGCCACTTCTTCCAGCGTGGTGATGCCCGCAGCCACTTTGATCAGACCGCTGCGCCGCAGTGTGATCATGCCGCGCTCGATGGCTTTCTTTTTCAATTCGACCGCAGAAGCGCCGACCAGCACGAGTTCCCTGATTTCATCGTCCACTTCCATGACTTCATACAAACCGCAACGGCCTTTGTATCCCGTGTTGTTGCAGACCCCGCAGCCCTTGCCTTTCTGAATCTTGATGGTCTTGGCTTCCTCGGGCGAGAACCCTTCTTCAATCAGCGTCTGGACCGGAACCTCCACGGTCTCAGAGCAGTCTTTGCAGATCCTTCGAATCAGGCGCTGGGCGCAGATCAAGTGAACCGAGGTCGCCACCAGGAAAGGCTCAATGCCCATGTTCATCAAGCGCGTAATGGTTTCGGGGGCGCCGTTCGTGTGGAGAGTCGAGAGCACCAAGTGGCCAGTGAGAGCGGCTTTAATGGCGATTTCTGCCGTTTCAAAGTCGCGGATTTCGCCGACCAGAATGATGTTGGGATCCTGCCGCAGGAAGGAGCGCAGGGCAGCAGCGAAGTTCAATCCAATCTGCTCCTTCATCTGCACCTGATTGACGCCGCCCAATTGAAATTCGACTGGATCTTCGGCGGTCATGATGTTGGTGTCGGGCTGGTTGAGGCGCGAAATCGACGAATAGAGCGTGTTGGTTTTGCCGGAACCCGTGGGGCCTGTGACCAGCACCATGCCGTAAGGCTTGAGAATGGCTTTTTCGAACTTGACCAGCGACTCGGGCTCGAAACCCAGCTTGGTCATGTCGAGCCGCAGATTTTCTTTGTCGAGCAACCGGAGCACAATTTTCTCGCCCCACAGGGTGGGCAGGGTGCTGACGCGGAAGTCGAGCTGCTTCTTGCGGCCGCCGATATTCATTTTCAGCATGATGCGGCCGTCTTGCGGCAGCCGCTTCTCGCTGATGTCGAGCTTGGCCATGATCTTCAGACGGGACGTAATCGCGTCTTTCAACTTCATCGGCGGCGACATGATTGCCTGCAATACGCCGTCAATACGGAAGCGCACGCGGAATTCTTTTTCGTAGGGCTCGATGTGAATGTCGCTGGCTCCGCGCTTAACGGCGTCGGTGAGCACGAGATTCACGAGCTTAACGACCGGAGCTTCGTCCGCAGCTTTCTCCAGCTGCGACAGCTCCATCTCCTGCTCTTCGGCCTGCACTTCGATGTCGCTTTCGTTCATCTCCGACATCGACTGCATTACGGTTTCGAGATCTTCCTCCGCTTTGCCCCCGTAGGCTTTGTCGATGCCCGTCAGGATGGAGCTTTCGGAGGCCACGACCGGCTCGATGTTGAAGCCGGTCATGAACTTGATATCGTCCATCGCGAAAACATTGGTCGGATCGACCATGGCGATGGTGAGCGACGCGCCCACGCGGCTCAGGGGAAGAATCTGATAGCGCTTCGCGGTTTCAAACGGGATCAGCTTGACTACAGCGGGATCGATTTCAAAATATGAAAGATTGATGGCTGGGACGCCATACTGCCGGGAGAGAAAATTGGTGACATCCTCATCCGTGAGGAAGCCAAGCTTCACCAAGGCAGACCCCAGGCGGCAGTTCTGCTCCTTCTGGGCCTTGGTAGCTTGTTCCAACTGCTCCGGGGTTATGATCTTCTCTTTGACGAGAAGGTCACCCAGCCGTTGAGACATACGTCGATCTCCTATCCACGTAGTGGAACGCTGCCCGGCGAAACGTCGCCGGCATTTACACAAATCACTGCTTTTACTGGGGAGAAGAGCAGTGTCTTTGTGGTGACACAAATTGTCACAGCAAGTCGATTACCGTACCAGTTACCGTAGTACTTGGACTTTTCGCTATCCTTGATACGCTTCCAGCTAAGTTTCAGAACCCGCGCCAGATGAGCTTTTTCCTCAGAAAAAATCCAAATCTCAGGCTCAGGTACATGCACTTCGGTAAGCGCCCGCGGGGTCTGGTGTGATCAACGCGGCGAACTCTGCGGCCAGCGTACATTCGCGCGTGGACTCAGCGATCAGGGCTGGCTAACTTTGCGGGTTGACGCCAGAGGGCACAGATTTACGGACGAAATACACGGTTTCATTGTGGGAGTGGGAAAGAATTATTGCAGGCTCGTTGTGACGAGCGCCCTTTACAGAAGTTTCTGTCTCGGTCTAAGTAGATCAGGTGTCAGGTCTTGGGTGTTCGGTCTTGAGGAGATTTCTTGTTTATCGACTGTTGGAAGTCGGCAATTCTGATAGCGGCGCTGGCTTCTGTCTGCTGCGCTCAATCGCTGCGGCAGGAGGCGGAAAACGCAGGCTTGCTCGTCGGCACGGCTGTCCGTCCACCTCAGCTTTCGGAGGCTGCCTACGCTTCCACCCTGGCTCGCGAGTTCAACATGGTTGAGGCGGAAGATGCCATGAAGTGGTGGGTGCTGCGGCCGGATCGTGCCACCTACGATTTTCGCCAGGGTGATGAAGTGGTTCACTTCGCCAAGGCGCATCAGATGAAGGTCCGCGGCCATTGCCTGGTCTGGGGCCGTTACAACCCGGATTGGCTGACGCACGGTCACTTCACCCCGCGGCAATTGTCGCGACTGCTGCGCGAACACATTACGCGCGTGATGAAGCACTATCGCGGGCAAGTCTTCGCGTGGGATGTGGTGAACGAAGCCCTGGATGAGAACGGCAATCTGCGCGATGCCCTCTGGTACAACCAGCCCGGCATTGGATTGTCGACCGAAGGAACAGCTTACATCGAGCAAGTATTTCGCTGGGCGCACAAGGCAGACCCGCACGCCCTGCTCTTCTACAACGAAGCGGAGGGCGAAGGGATGAACCGCAAGTCGGATGCGATCTATGCCATGGTCGAGGATTTCAGGCGCCGGAGCGTTCCGATCGATGGCGTGGGATTGCAGTTGCACATATCCACGCTTGATGCGGGCACCGGCGCCGCCGCTGACATTTCCTCGAACATCGCCCGGCTCACTGCGCTCGGCGTACAGGTTCACATCACGGAACTCGACGTCTCTGTGCCTTTGGATTCCAACGGCATGCCGAAGTCCGAGGACTTGACGCGGCAGGCAGAGGTCTATCGCGGCATCGTGAGGGCGTGCTTAAACAACCCGGGCTGCACCGCGATCCAGACCTGGGGATTTAGCGACAAGTATTCGTGGATTGGATCCCATTCGC
>Ga0210398_10004804_pt1 | contig 12632 bp, 12 predicted proteins | sample IncBWC4OmetaG_FD_161047 | JGI IMG/M metagenome (GOLD analysis project Ga0210398, IMG submission 161047) | Forest soil microbial communities from Barre Woods Harvard Forest LTER site, Petersham, Massachusetts, United States - Inc-BW-C-4-O | ecosystem: Environmental > Terrestrial > Soil >... | reverse complement strand
TGGCCAAATGCAAATCCAAAAGCAGCACGTCAGGTTTGTGGTCAGCAATTAGCTGCATAGTCTTGGCAAAACATCCAGCTTCACCCACAATTTCAATGCGCGGGTCTTCCTGCAATGCTCTTCGAATAGCTTTGCGCATAATGTCGCTGTCGTCCGCTAACAGGACTTTGATTGCCATTCTTCCTCCGAACGCAGAGGTAACAGGTGAAAGTTGACACAAAGCGTGCCAGCAAAAGTGTTCAATATTGCACACTTTGCTGAAACTGTCCGAACGGTAGGATGACCTTCGAAGGTTTGGAATTACGGGCGGTACATCAATTCAGAACGCTGATACGTCGCGGCCTGCTTGCAGTGTGGGCAGTCAACGCTCAACCCGCCTTCGGGAGACTCAGGTCTGTAAGGCCACAATGGGTCGAAACGACGGTCGTCGGGCCGTGGCTCCATTTCGCTGTGAGGAAAAGTTTTGTGGCAGTTTCGACAACTGAGTACCCACTGGGACATGCGTGCTCGCTTGGGACTGGCAGACATCTTTGCCGATTGAATTTATTAGCAGATGCATCGCATTCCCATACCTATTAATCGGTACAAACACTTACACGAATCGTGTCGCGGTCCGACAGAGACTCGCCGCCTTTATGCCGCCTAAATTCGGTTAGTTCCGGTTCGGGTTCCTGAATCCCGGGTTCCTGAATCCCACCACGACGTTGACCAACTGGCCGGTGAGGTCTTTGCCAAACGGCTGGGGAACGTCTCTGACTCGCTCCACGAGCGCATCCTTGTGCTCAGCTGGAATAGGCGTGAACGTGATTGCCACGACTCGGCCTTGTTCATCAAATTCAATGGTTAACTTAACGAAGTCTTGCTTCCACGGCTTGTCGTAGTCGTAGAACTCCATCACAGCATCATAAACGGCGCGCATCAGAGCCTGCATACTTTGCCAGCTGTATTGGAACGCTGCGACAAAAGAGTGGAGTGGGGTCGAGTCCTACTCATGCACTCGTTATCAACCGGAAGCGGAAATTAACGAGTCAAACATCGCTACCCGGTTGACGGTTCCAACAAGGTAAGCGCGTGTTGCGGTCTACGCGAGTCCTCACGACCCCTTTGGACTATATCGCTCGCCCAAACCTCAGGCGAAAGCGTAGAATACCACGACTCTACGTAACTTAGACGATATAGTCCATCTTAGACAGCAAATTGTCTTGCCTAAAGCAGACTTCATTATCGGCAGCGACAGGTTCGACGACATCGAGATCGTTCCCACGCTCGTTAGCAATCTGTACGGTTTTCGACATACAAAGAACGGAATGCTGATTCGTTACTTCGTTTTGGCGCAGTCAACCGAGGTCAATCACGTTTGCGAAGTCACGTTGATTAAAAAGGGTGAGGAGAAATTCACTCCACGCCTCAACTTTTCCATCAGGCATCGTTCAGACAGCAGACAATTTGGAAAAACCGTGTTGTTGCCAAGCGAAGAGAACGTCAACGTCAAAGCCTCGGTTGACTTGAGTGGCTGCCATAAAAACTATTGGGACCTGATTTCTTACCTCATTTCCCTGAAGACCGTGGACATTCCGGACGATAGGTTTTCCCTTGCTAAGAAAGGTCCCGATGAAATTGCGAAAGCAATCAAGCAACATGGCGAGCCAACGATTAAGGCAATAATTAAGTTACTGACCGCATCTCCGGGCCTCAGGTTCTCGGAACGAGAAGTCAACGAGCTGTTGCAAAGGAAGCGGCGACTTGCGGAGTTCCAAGCTGGTCTACGCGATAGGAAAACCGAGGCGTGGTGGCAAGAGTTCTTCGACAATAACAAGTGGATCTTTGGATACGGCTTGGATTACCGCATCTTACGAATAGAACACTCACAAGCGCACGTCGGCGGGATTACTCTGAGCGGTGCCGGACAGAAAATACCCGACTACGCTGTCTCCACCGCCGGAAACGTGCGTTTCATGGTTCTTGTCGAAATTAAAACAGCGGAAACTCCGCTTCTCACCGGCGCAATCGAACAAAGAAATAGTGCGTGGAAACTTTCGCGCGAATTGGTTGATGCGCTGACGCAAATACAAGCGTGTATCCAAGAGTGGAGCGGGTACGGGTCGAAACAACCTGATAACATTGAGGAGCTTCGAGTGAAAAACATTCGCACTATTCAGCCGAAAGCAATCGTCGTGATTGGATGTCTCGATAGCATTAAGGACAAAGAATCGAAGCTGGCAACGTTTGAACTATTTCGGCAATCTGTTCACGGAGTGGAGATTATCACTTTTGACGAATTATATGAACGGGCGAAGTTTATAGTCGAACATACACCGGACGCTTCATAGGATGAGCAGTTCGGTGATCGACTGGGACCTAGCGGAAATGCTCTTTATCCTTGCGATCATTGTTGGTTTCTTGGTTTTGTCCTGTTACATCAGCAATGACAAGCTCAAGCCGGGTTTCAAGAAGATTGCCGCGTCTCTAGGCGCATATTGCGGCTGAAAATACGTCCAGTGGGCGGGAAACTAACTATAAAATTATTTTTGTTGTCGGAATTTGCAAACCCGGGTACTCAGATCGGGCCGGAAATCCCGTTCAATCCAACCGACGATCCAGATTGTCAGATACACACTCAACCACGCCAACGGAACCGGCACGAGAGCAACAACTGCGGCCCCGGTGCGTTCTTCGGGCATCATCTTCTCAACGTAATCTTCAGCGCCCCGTATACAACGATTGTCGTCATCGCCGTGCGCCGCTTCACATGCCAAGGCAACGCTTACCGCAAATTTCTTGTCTAGGTCCATTCGGGTATTCCATGCGTAAACGTATGCCGAAGTGATCCAGACGACCGATAAAACCATACCGATGCGTTTCCATCCCCTGTTCATACTCCACACCTCTAGTGCAGAATCGAGCACGTCAGGCATGCTCGAACGCTGCGCGCCACAACTAGCTTATTGAAGGTGAGGTACCGTCGCGCTGGTTTGCATCGCGCCCGGGCCATCGGCGCGCGCTAACTAGCAGATTTACCATCCACCAGCCAGTTTCCAGTGCTCCCGGACCTTTTTGTGTGTCAGCGGCTTCTCCGAATTGACCCAGATCGACTTTCCGTCAAAGTCGGCCTCGTAAGTTCCGGGCGTCATCGCTGTGCATCCACTATGGTTCTCTTGGCACTCCAGCTTGACGTGTTCTCCGTTGATAATCGTATTCATGGCGAACACTACGTTCCTCGTTCTGGAACCTACTGCCAGCCCGATCAATCCGTCACCCTGATGCTTGTACTCTCGGGAATCCGTTGCCACTACCGTTACTTGAATCTGTTCTTTGGATTTGGTGAACCCGGACAGTGTTGCGACCGCAGTCATAAGAATGATTGCACCTAAGGACGCTAGATTTTTCATGATGGTATTCCTCGCTATTTACAACATGCGCGCAGGAGCTGCCGCAGCTCGATGGTACACTTCGAGTAATTAGATATTAACTTTTACGACTAAGTTATCTAACTGAATAGGTCGCCGAGTAAAATATTGAGAACCACCGGAAGGCTGTTGTCGGAAGCTTGAGCCATGAAAAAGCTAACAACTAATGAAATCGAGGCGATAAATCGAGCAGAGGCTACTGCCCTTTTGATCAGAACTGGCTACCGGGTATACCGTCCCGAGGCGGACTGCTACGGCGAAGACTTGATTTTGCGGACCCCGAGCGGCGAATTTTATCCAGTGCAATTGAAAGCACGCCCCACAGTGGACCTGAAGAAATTCGGAGGGAAGGGTCTCTGGATGCTGTTTCCGGGAACCAAGCTCAGCACCGAAACTCCAAGGAACTGGTACCTCGTCCCGCACGACTTATTCCATCGATGGGTTAAATTCAAACACGGACACACGCCTAAGTGGAATGATACTTGGAGCTATCCCAAAGTCTCGAAGAAGCTCAATGCATTCCTAAGCGATTTTGAATGCTAAACCGCTAGCGGATCGTTTAGAAGCACCGGTGTGATGCACTTGCCATTGTGGAAGTGCCACATCTATCCCATGTCCTCGTCTATTTGTTCCCCGCCGCGACGTGCGGCTTCATCCTCTGCCATACGCAAGAGTCGCTTGTGGAAAGCTGATAATGGGAAGAGGACAAAGAATCCGCTTTCTTTCTCGTTTCCGGTTCTTCTCTTGTCATGCGTGCAAGTTCGCTGTTTTCGCTGCGCTTCCAATGTTTGTTTTTCACGCATTAGGGACAGGTCCTTCTCATGCCACTCGTGCATCAACTGCAAGGCAGATTTTCTGGATTGCCCCAACTCTTCTCTTTCCTTCCTCAGAGAAATAAATTGATGCAGCAACAGGCCGCATAAGAAGCACAGCAGGCCGAAGGACAAACCTATCGGGAGATAGCGTACCGACCCAAGATTCGCGCTGAGCACAGCAGCGATGACGAAACCCGCTCGAAACCACAAAAGCTCCCGCTTCAACAAATTCATTGGCGCAACGCCGAACTCAATATTGTGTCCATAATTTATCTTCCAGAGCCGTCAAGGCACATTCTCGATTGCTTCTGTCGGGTCAATGGATAAGCCGCGTCATCGAAGTTGCGCTTACCGCAGTGACGCTGTACGGTCTCTACCACATGATCCGGCATCACGTCTTGCGCTTCGCAGCCCAAATTTTCCGCTGTGCCAGCCGGAGCTTCCGTTTAGTCGCGGCGGTGTGCCGGAACTTGCGCTTGCCGGTGTGGCGCGCGATCTTGGTTCCAGTCATGGCTCGAATAGCTTCGTGAATTTTACCGAGTTCCTCCTGAAGTGCAAATGCGCGCTGATGCAGAGCTTTTACGATGTCCACGGATCTCCCTCCAACTCAATCAAAAACTATCACATCCGCCTCCGGTAAAGTCATTCAAGGCTTGCCGCATGCTCTTTTTATGCCTTGGTAATACCGGGCAGATTATAATCAGCAGTCAATACGTTGTGAGGACCGAATGATGGAAGGCCGCGCTCTTCTGATCGGTAGAATCCGATCTCACCGGCGAACCTCAACTAATAGAGGATGCATTTGAAAGCCGAAGAACCTAGCTCATCACACCGCGATCATTTGTTTATTAGCTATGCAACTGAAGATTGGCCATTTGTGGAATGGCTGACCTTACGACTGACCGCTGAAGGCTATAAAGTTTGGTGTGACAGGATAAAGCTCCTCGGCGGCGAGTCGTATCCAAAGGACATCGATGTAGGTATTAAGTGGCGAACATTTCTCTTTCTCGCTGTGCTGTCAAATCACTCCATCAAGAAGCCAAATCCACTCAAGGAGCGGACGATGGCTTTGAACTTGGCGAGACAACGAAAAGAGAATTTCGTCGTGCCTATTAACTTAGATGGTATCAGCCCAACCGATCTTGATTGGATGGTTTCAGACCTAACCTTCATTTCCTTTCATCTCGGCTGGGCTGACGGTCTCAAGCAACTACTTAAGCTGTTGGAGGTTTCAAATGCGCCTCGCGAGTTAGACAACGGCAGGTCGGTAGCCAGTAGTTGGTTTGACGCTCGGCAGTTCGTCACACGAAAGCAAGAGCGGCTCTGGTTGAATGTTGCAGAGATCAAGCAAGTGCCGCAGGATATGTATCGCTACAAAACCGGCGCATTCATTCCTGAAGAAGAGCGGTTACAATTGTTGAAACAATGGCCTCACGTGAATGAGGGACAAGCATTCTGGGCTTTTGAAGAGCCGCCGCAGGAATTCCACCACAAATACGGATTCAGTGAAGATGGTCACCGACGAAATTGGAATTTAGCAAGAGTTAATGATGCGGGGCTTCGGCACTTGGCCGTCCGACTACTAAACGAGTCATTAAAGTCCATCGCTCTTGCACGAGGTCTAAAACTATCTTCAGATGGAAAACTATATTATTTCCCCGACGGATTACTGGTCAATAATCGACTCACCTTTGAAGGGTACGACAAAAAGCGTACTTGGATTAATTCTGTAGGCGTTCGAAATTTCCGCACACTTACGGGTAAAGAATCCTGTCGATATCACCTCGTACCGCACATGCGGGTGTGGCTCGACCACGAGTTTGGGTCTGTGATTTTGGTTCGTGTACATCTCTTCCTCACGAATCTTGATGGACAACCCATTCAAGGGAAGGCCGCTCATCGTAGAAGGAAACGCATTTGTCGATCTTGGTGGAATCACCACTGGCTCACACGCACTCTTGCGATGCTTCAATTCTTGGCGGGTGAACAATCAAACATTCAGGTCGGTCAGACGAGCGCACAACGGTTGGTCATCTCCAAATATCCTCATACTGCCCATATACCTTGTGGCCTCGACGAGTCGCAAATTGGGTTGGCTAAACCTGAATCCGAAGACGCAGATGAGATCGTGTTGGACTTGGAAGAAGAGGTTGGTATGAAGGAAAATGAGATAGATGAGTAATGCCGCCGTTCTTCTAGAAGAATCGCGCCTAGAATTCCGCTATAAACAATTTCTTGAGGACCCTCACGATGGTCTTTCGCTTTTTGGACCGTATGGTATCGACGTTTCCGCTCACCCAAAGAACTTGACCATAGGAGTAATAGGCGCACCGGAAGGCGTTCAGGCTTTCACCCGATGGTCCAAGTCCATCAGGGGGCCGGTCTATCCGGGCGAGGGCCTCAATCCTTATCTTTGGCCGACTTTTCCCGGGTTCGAGGCCGCATTCGGTTCTGACATGCCCCGAGAACCGGCTTGGACACACGAACTTGATCTGGAAATACTTAAGCAGGAATCAATGCACAAGGACGCCAGCAAACGAGCGGCTGGGGTTGTCGATCAATACCTCAATGCAATCAAGAAGACGGAAAAGAAAGAAGAGCCATTTGGAGTTTTAATCTGCGTGGTGCCGGATTTCGTTTGGAAAAACTGTCGCCCGGAATCGTTCGTTCAGGGTGCTACGGGCGACGCAGTTTCGAAGAAAGAAAGAGAACGTAGAGCAGGAGGCCAGACGGACTTCTTCGAAGCGTACAACCCTGAGATATATGCGTACTCTGTCGATTTCCGGCGTCAACTCAAGGCTCGCTCAATGGAGTACGGAATACCCATTCAGATAGTCAGAGATCGACGTTTAGAAGTTGACCCACGAAATTGGCCTCGATCCCAAACTCCGCCGTCCGATGTGGCATGGAATCTTCTGACAACGATGTATTACAAGAGCGGTGGGAAACCTTGGAGATTAGCCGGGGCGCGTGAAGGGGTCTGCTACATCGGCATTGTTTTTCGCAGGACTGATCCAACGCTAGTGAACCAAACAGCTTGTTGCGCTGGTCTAATGTTCCTCGATTCTGGAGACGGAGTGGTTTTCCTAGGTGACTACGGTCCTTGGTATTCTCCCAAGAACAATCAGTATCACCTGTCGCAGGAGGCAGCGAAAAACCTTTTGGCGGGAACACTGAAAACCTATGCAGAATTGGAAGGTAAACCGCTGAAAGAAATTTTCCTTCACAGCCGCTCATCCATCAGTGCGGAGGAATTCGAGGGCTACAGGTCCGCCTGTCCGCCCGATGTCAAACTCGTGGGAATTCGCGTCCAGAAAGATTTTGCCGGTTTGCGACTTTTTCGTGAAGGTTCGCGTCCGGTATTGCGCGGAACGCTTCTGAAAGCAGGTCCAAAGCTTGCCTACTTGTGGGCCTCAGGCTTCATCCCCCGTTTGCGAACATATCCCGGCTGGGAAGCGCCGGTTCCGTTGAGAATTGACATCCAGCATGGAGACGCGGACATCGAGCAGGTCGCTCGCGATATTTTTGCGTTGACGAAATTAAACTACAACGCATGTAAATTTGGAGATTCAGAACCGGTAACGATTGGTTTCTCCGACGCGGTAGGCGAAATTTTGGTATCTAATCCCACCGTCACGAAACGAAATCCGAGATTCAAGTTTTACATCTGATGGCAGCATGCATCGAGGCGAGGCAATGACGGAACTAATCTGGGATGGAAAGTATAAGGACGAGAAGAAACAGCGTCCCGTGCGGATTGCACTGCCGTTTCAGACCATCGAGACTGTCAATGAAAGTTCACAAGACCGACGACGGAATCTTGAGCTTTTTGCCAGCGGGCGAGATACCGAATGGCGCAATCGGCTTATTTGGGGCGACAAGAAATACGTCCTGCCCTCCCTCCTGCCCGAATTCGCTGGCAAGGTCAACCTGATTTACATTGACCCGCCGTTTGATACCGGCTCGGATTTCTCTTTCACAGCGACAATACCGGATGAGCCGGGAATTGGTGGCGAGGACTTTTTCACATTCACCAAAGAGGCGAGCGTCATTGAACACAAGGCCTACCGCGATACGTGGGGACGGGGGCTAGAATCGTATTTGCAGTGGTTTTATGACACCTCGACGTTTCTTCACGAACTGCTTCACGAAACGGGGACGCTTTACGTCCACCTTGATTGGCACGTTAGCTTTTACGCCAAAACCATCCTGGATGAGATATTCGGCTCTGAGCGGTTCGTAAACGAGATTATCTGGAAGCGCCAAACGGCAAAAGGAGACGTGACCCAGGGCGCAATGCATATGGGGCGCATTCACGAATCTATTTTCGTGTACACCAAGTCCGCTAATTACACGTGGAACACGCAGTATACCCCTTATGACGAAAAATACCTCGACACCCATTACAAGACTATCGAACCAGGAACGAACCGACGCATCGAGTTGGACAACTTGACGGCACCAGGCGGAGCTGCGAAGGGAAACCCGAATTACGAATTCCTAGGGGTAAAAAGGTTTTGGCGATACAAGCGCGAGCGCATGGACGACCTTTACAAGGCAGGTCGTATCGTTCAGCCAAGCCCCGGGGCCGTACCTCGCTACAAACGATATCTCGATGAGATGCCGGGCCTACCTCTTCAGGATGTCTGGACAGATATCAACGCGATCAATTCACAAGCGATCGAAGCGGCAGGGTACGCCACGCAAAAACCAGAAGCTCTTTTGAACAGGATTCTTAGACTATCGAGCAATGAGGATGACCTGGTCTTCGACTGCTTTGTAGGGAGCGGGACAACTGCGGTAGTTGCGGAAAAGTTAAAGCGGCGGTGGATTTGTTGCGACCTCGGCAGATTTGGGATACACACGTCCCGAAAAAGGTTGTTGGGTATACCTCGGGTGACGCCGTTCATGGTGCAGAACCTGGGAAAATACGAACGCCAGGCATGGCAGGCCGCCGAGTTCCCCGCAAACGGAAAGGATCGCCTCGAAGAACAGAGAGTGCGTGAGGGGGCTTACCGACAGTTTATTCTTGACCTCTATCGAGCTACTCCGATCAGCGGCCACGCTTGGTTGCACGGTGTTAAGGCTGGCCGCTTGGTCCACATTGCGGCAGTCGACGCGCCAGTGACTCAAGCTGACGTAAAGGCGATTGCACGCGAAACGTGGAAAACCGTTGCGTCCGGCAAAGATTCTCCAACGAAGTTAGGCGCGGATATTCTTGGCTGGGAATTTGCACTAGAGGTGAACGAACTCGCCAAGCAAGTCGCAGCCGAGTCCAGAGTGGACGTGTCCTTCAAGAAGATTCCACGTGAAGTCTTGGATAAGAAGGCTGTAGAACAGGGAGACGTAAGGTTTTTCGAACTCGGCGCTTTGTCCGTTAATGTCAAACCGATAGCACGTAAAGTAATCCTCAAGCTCACAGACTTCGTCATCCCCACAGATGATATTCCTGAAGAAGCGCGAAAAACGATCAAACATTGGAGTCAACTTATCGACTACTGGGCGGTGGATTGGGATTATAAGAACGACACATTTCACAATCAGTGGCAAGCCTATCGAACACGTAAAGAACCCAAAATAGAGCTTGAGGCTGACTTCAAATATTCGGAGGCAGGAAAATTCACCGTGGTAGTTAAAGTGATCGATATCTTGGGAAACGACACAACCAAGACGCTTGAAGTCACCGTGAAATGAGTTCGCGCACCCATGGCTCGTAAAAAGAAAGAAAACATTCCGCCGTCGCAAACAGAGCTTCTCGACATCACAGCGAAGCTCAAGACAGCGCCATGTGTTCCCGCCCTTCGTGAGGCGGTGAAAGCTTGGAAAGCAGGTGGGTACAAGGGGATAACGGACACAACTCGCATACTACTCAACTTCTGGTTCGAGACGGATCATCGGACGCGAACAAATCTACCGTTCAAATATCACGCGTCCCAACGAGAGGCAATCGAGACCTTAATTTTCGTTTGGGAATACGAGAAAATTCGCACACGCAAGGCGCTACTTGAACGCTACGCTCAAGACCTCCGCGATCTGCGACTGCCGCCATTCGATGAGTTCTCCCGATACTGCATCAAAATGGCCACCGGCAGCGGCAAAACTAAGGTAATGGCGCTAGCCCTGGCGTGGCAGTTTCTGAATGCTATGCGTGAATCAGAAGAACGAAGCCGCGACTACGCCAAGACCTTTCTAGTGTTGGCTCCAAATGTGATTGTGTTAGAAAGGCTGAAAACCGACTTCGGCGGCGGTCGCATCTTCCAAAACGATCCGGTAATTCCAAAAGAACTTGGGATTTTCTGGGAATTCGATTGTGTTGTACGCGGCGATGCGGTCGGGGCGCACGCGGAAGGCACGCTTTTTCTCACCAACATTCAGCAATTTTACGAAAGACCAGACCGTACCAACGAGGACGAGCCTGAAGAAATGACAGTTCTTTTAGGATCAAAACCGCCGACGAAAAAACTGGAATTAACAGATTTTGGGGATCGAATCGCGCTGCGTTCGGGAAAGCTCTTCGTGGTCAATGACGAAGCGCACCATACCCACGAAGAAGACAGCGAATGGAACAACGTCATTCGGCGGCTGCATGGGAAGACCCCCATCACTTCACAGCTGGACTTTTCCGCGACGCCAAGGTTTCAGAAGGGTGCAATTTTTCCTTGGACGATTTCTGACTATCCGTTAAAACAAGCAATCATCGACGGAATTGTGAAGCGGCCTGTTAAAGGGCTGGCGAGGATCGAAGAGGCTAAATCGGATCATGCAAGCGTGCGCTATAGGGCGTATCTGGCGGCTGGTGTCGAACGATGGCGCGAATATCGCGAGCAGCTTGCACCCCTTAAGAAGAAACCAATTTTATTTTTGATGTTGAACAGCACAGACGAGGCTGACGATGTAGCTGATTGGTTGAGGAAGAGGTATCCAACCGAATTTGGCGGTAATTGCACTCAGGTCATTCACACCAAGAATAACGGCGAAGTCAAAGAAACCGACCTTGACGAGGCCCGAAAGGCCGTTCGTGAAGTCGATTCGGACGACAGTCCGATTAATGCGATTGTGAGCGTGCTCATGCTTCGCGAAGGATGGGACGTAAAGAACGTGACGGTGGTTGTAGGTCTGCGTCCGTACACGGCCAAGGCTAACATTTTACCGGAACAAGCTATAGGCCGCGGTTTGCGGCTTATGTTTCGGGAAGATCCAATGGGATTCACAGAGCGTGTGGACATCATTGGAAATAAGAAATTTTTGGACTTCGTTGACGATCTTGAAAAGCTTGAGGAATTGAAGCTGGACACATTCGAGCTTGGCAAAGACAAGCTGCGAATCATAACGATCCTACCGCTTGAAGATCGCAAACAATTCGATATCGGCCTTCCGGTGCTCACTCCGTCTCTCATCCGCAAGAAAACTTTGGCCGAAGAGATCGCGGCACTGGAAGTCACACAGTTCCAGTCCGTAGTGCTACCCATGAGCGAAGACGACCCGAGGTCAAAAACCTTCAGGTATGAAGGGTACGACATCATTACGCTAAAAAAGGAGTTCGAGCGCGAATATACAATACCGGAGCCTCAGACGGCACAGGAAGTCATTGGGTATTACGCTCGGCGCGTCGCGGAAGCGGTCAAGCTTCCTGCCCAGTTCGCAGCTTTAGCACCTAAAATAAGAGAATTCTTTGAACAAAAGGCTTTTGGACATCCTGCTGATCTTAGCGAGCCGACGGTTGTGAAAGCTATGAGCACGGCGGTCGCACATTATGTGTGTGTGGACGTTTTCAAGAAAGCTCTTCAGGCACTAACAATCGAAGAACAGATTCCGCAATTGCTCGAACCCGCCCGACTGCTTTCCGTTTGTCAGCCGTTCCCATGGTCTCGACCAGTGTGGGAAGGCCAGAAATCAGTTTTCAACCTCGTTGCTTGTGACAATGATTTTGAACGTGAATTCGCAAAGTTTTTGGACAATGCCGAGGATGTCATGGCGTTCTCGAAATTGCCGCGCGCATTTGGTTTCGCCATTGAATATACCGACACCTCTATGAATCTGCGTAACTACGAGCCAGATTTTGTCGCCATCGATAGGAAGGGAGTTCACTGGCTTCTTGAGTCAAAGGGACAGGAGAACGTTGATGTCTTGAGGAAAGATGTGGCTGCGGTGCGGTGGTGTGAGAATGCAAGCGCATTGACCGATAAACAGTGGCGGTATGCGAAGGTTCCCCAGAAAAACTTCGAAATGTTGCAGCCGAGTCGACTTGCTGACCTCGCTGCTCTGATACCATCTGTTTTAGCGTTCGAATGATCGGCGGTCAGTGTCTTCGATCTACCTTTCATCTGATATTCAAGTTCTTATTCGCAAGCCGTGCAATCCATTCGTCCAAGTACCTTTGAAAGGTTGGTCTTTGCCCGAAATCTGTACG
>Ga0210398_10004803_pt1 | contig 12633 bp, 10 predicted proteins | sample IncBWC4OmetaG_FD_161047 | JGI IMG/M metagenome (GOLD analysis project Ga0210398, IMG submission 161047) | Forest soil microbial communities from Barre Woods Harvard Forest LTER site, Petersham, Massachusetts, United States - Inc-BW-C-4-O | ecosystem: Environmental > Terrestrial > Soil >... | reverse complement strand
CGCACCATGTGGTCATATTGGCGATATACCCAGTTCTTCGACGCAATGCTCGGCCATGCCAAAAGTTTTTTCAAATCGTCCGCCGGGCTTTTTGTATCGGTAATGGAATCCATCCGGAACGCTCGCACATCCTTTAAATAAGCGGGCTCCTGCGATTCGCGCTGGTACACCGGCGATTCGTCGGCGATCTTTTTGGCCGGAATGTCCGCAATGACCTGGCCGTGATGCTTCACCACCATCCGGCCCGTGTCCGTCACAAACCCGATTTCCGCCCACGGCAAATCCCACTTGTCAAAAACCCGCTTCACTTCCTCCTCGCGGCCTTTGTGCACGATGATAAGCATCCGCTCCTGCGATTCGCTCAGCATGATGTCGTAGCTGCTCATGTTCGGCACGCGTTGCGGGACCTTATCGAGTTCGATCTCGATGCCCGTACCCGCCCGCGCCGCCGTCTCGCACGTGGAACACGTCAGGCCCGCCGCGCCCATGTCCTGGATGCCTGCGACCGCTCCGGTGGCCAGCAATTCCAGGCATGCCTCGCACACCAGCTTTTCCATGAACGGATCGCCCACCTGCACCGCCCCGCGCTGTTGCTCGGCAGACTCCTCTGTTAAATCCTGTGACGCAAACGCCGCACCCGCCAGGCCATCCCTGCCCGTCGCCGGGCCTACATAAAAAACCGGGTTGCCCAAACCCTTGGCCGCGCCGCGGGCAATCTGGCTGTGTTTCAACACGCCCAAACAAAAGGCGTTCACCAGCGGATTGCCCTCGTAGGACTTATCGAAATAAATTTCTCCCGCGATAGTGGGAATCCCAAAACAATTTCCGTAATGCGCGATACCGTTTACCACGCCCGAAAAGAGGCGCTTGTTATTTTCAATCGCTGCCTTTGCTCCGTTTGTTTCACCGTTTGAGGCCGTAATGGGTCCAAACCGCAGCGAATTGATCGCGCACACCGGCCTTGCGCCCATCGTAAAAATATCGCGGATGATGCCGCCCACCCCCGTGGCCGCACCCTGGAACGGCTCGACCGCGCTGGGATGGTTGTGCGACTCAATCTTGAACGCAATCGCCAGGTCATCGCCGATGTCAATGATGCCGGCGTTTTCCTCGCCCGCGCCCACGAGAATTTTTGGCGACTTCGTCGGGAACGTCTTGAGCAGCGGGCGCGTGTTCTTATAGCTGCAATGCTCGCTCCACATCACCGAAAAAATTCCCAGCTCCGTATAGCTCGGCGTGCGGCCGAGAATCTCCAGGACTTTGCGGTATTCTTCCGGCGTGAGGTTATGCTTGGCGACTAGCTCTGGTGTAATGGACGGTTCGGTCATTTCAGGCCAATGTATTTAAATCTGTCCGGGCTTTAACGTCAATGAAGATGTCACGTCCAAAAGCTCCCTTTATGCAAACCATGCATTTTATTGAGAATTTTCGCCACCAGTTGAAATTAGTCCCTTTTGGAATTATGTTAAGAGAAAAGTGGGATACATGGGATCATGAAAACCTCCTTGCGAATTTTAAACCTCGAGGACAGTCCGCTGGACGCGGAATTAACCGAAGCGATGGTTACGGCGCGCTGGCCCAACTGCCATTTTATCCGCGTGGACACCAAGGAGGATTTTCTTGCCGCGCTGGACGATGACCTTGACCTCATCCTTTCCGATTACACCATGCCCGGTTTCAGCGGGCGCGACGCCCTCACACTCGCCCACGAGAAACGCCCGGAGGTCCCCTTCCTCTTCGTTTCCGGCACCATCGGCGAAGACACCGCCGTTGAAGCCCTTAAAAACGGCGCGACCGATTACGTCTTGAAGCACCGGCTCATGCGGCTGATTCCTGCCATTGACCGCGCCTTGCGTGAGGTCGAGGAACACGCCGAACGCGAGCGTGCCGAGGAAGCCATGCGCCAGTCCGAGCATAAATATCGCGAACTGTTCGAATGCCTGAGCGACGCCGCTTTCCTCGCCGACGCGCAAACGGGGAAAATCATTGATACCAACCAAAGCGCTGAAACGCTCCTGGGCCGTACCCGCGCGCAAATCCTGGGCTGCAAATATCATAAGTTCCTGGACGTTGAGAAAACGGATGGGACGACGACCGAACCGCCCAAAAACCAGCCTTTGAAATGCAAGACCGTCCAGACGGACAAAGGTTCCCTGAACGTGGATGCGCGCGCTACCCGGCTGTCACTCTATGGCCGCCAGTTGATTTTATGGCTCTGCCATGAAATCCCCGGAAACAAAGCGGGCTAGTACGGCGAGCACAGCAAGCCTGATAAAGCCCCGTCAGGGGCGACATGTATGTAGCCCAGGGCAAGTGCAAGTCCAAGCCACGCGTGGACGAGCACACAGCCCTGGGTAAAAGTCCTAAAATCCAGCCGCAGATTCCGAAGCCGCGCGCCTGTCCGCCGAAGCAAAGCGAAGGCGGAAAGCGCGACATTTATTTTGCGGCTATGAGATCGGCTTCTTGGGGCCGGGAGGAACTGTTATTAAGCCGCCTTTTTTGTTCGGCTCTCCTCCAGGGCGGCGATCACACTTTCAAAAATCCATTTGCCGTCGTCACTGCCCAGCAAGCCTTCGCTGGCGCGGTCAGGATGCGGCATCAGACCCGCCACGTTGCGGCGTTCGTTGCAAACGCCCGCAATATTCAGCACCGAACCGTTCGGGTTGGACGCCTCCGTAAGATTCCCGCCCACGTCGCAGTATTGCCAGAGGATTTGCCGGTTCGCCTTCAATTTTTCCAGCGTCGCTTCGTCGGCAAAATAACAACCCTCACCGTGTGCGATGGGAATTTTGAGGATTTTATCGCGCGGAATTTTGTTCGTAAACGGCGTATCCAAATGGTTCGTCTTCAGAAAAACCTGCTCGCAATGGAACTGCAGGTCGCGGTTGCGCACGAGCGCGCCCGGCAGCATCCCCGCCTCGCACAAAATCTGGAACCCGTTGCATACGCCCAGCACCAGTCCGCCATTGTCGGCAAACTTTTGGACGGCCTGCATCACCGGACTGAATCGCGCGATGGCGCCGGTGCGCAAATAATCGCCGTAGCTAAAGCCGCCGGGAATGATCACCGCGTCTGCGTCACCCAACGACGTTTCCTTGTGCCACAGCAGGCGCGACGAATGGCCGAGCGAGCGCACGGCGTGGATGCAATCCTGGTCGCAATTGCTGGCGGGGAACTGGAGGACGGCGAACTTCATTCCAGCTCCAGTTTATAATCCTCGATCACCGGGTTGCTCAAAAATTTATGGCAGGCTTCGTCCAGCGATTTCCGCAGGGCTTCCTTGTCGCCGCCGTCCAGTTCCACTTCGAGATATTTTCCCACATGCACGGCCTTGATGCCGCGGTAACCCATGTGCTCCAGTGCATTTTGGACGGTTTTCCCCTGCGGATCCACAACGGCTTTCTTTGGTGTGACGATGATTTTTGCTTTCATGCTCGCGCCGGAGCATTGTGGAAAAAATCGCCGTGAGAAGCGAGATTTTTTTGTCCGCCCTTGAAACACCAGACACCGGCATCATCCATGTAACCGATGCTCTGACTGTACCTTGCGCCCTGAGCTGCGTTATCCATCAACAATCAGCTATCAACCATCAACTAAAAATAGGGGTAGTGACGAACTATGACTTTTTACATAAGGATGGGAAAATCCCCGCATGATTGTTTTACAATCACCAGCCATCGCTGAAGGCTCAAACCGTCAGCCCCGCCATTCTCCTTCTCCTTGGGGAGACTTGAGCCGCTTGGAAAGCGGCGAAAGGAGTTTGGCGAAGCCAAAGGTTGCGTGGCGACCGAGCGAGCGCCCTTACTTGTGTTGTTCTGATGTGGAAACAGGTGAGGGCGATCTAAACCAACACGGATGCCAGTCTGCGCTGATTTGGTCTTCTAAGCCAGCGGCAGCAATTCGCGTTAATTCGCGCAATTCGTGTAAAAGGCTCTGCGCCTCTGTGCCTCGGTGGCAAAAATCCGTGTCCATCTGTGTTTATCCGTGGTTAAATTCTCCGCTTTTGATTTCTATTCCGGCCAATCCTAAACCCAAATCAACGGCAGCCCTCCCTAAATCAACCGTTGATTTGGATTTAGAAAAGTTGATTTGGGTTGAAAGCGGTTTGCCAGCGCCCCTTTTACCGGGCCTCCGGCCTTCCTTTTGCCCAATAGCGATATGGGAATTATGGGATACCGGCCAAATGCAAACCGATGCGGACCAAAAGACTTCGTACACCCTTTCGAACGCCACTACCATAACCAGTAGCTTACGAATACGGGTTGAAATTTTGGAAAGGTTGCTCCATTGTGTTCGAATGGATGTTGACCCATCAGTAGACCAAGGCAATAACATCGGGATGGAGCGCAAATTATCGGAGCCATGTTCCATCGTCATTTTCGGTGCCAGCGGCGATTTGACCGCCCGCAAGCTCATTCCGGCCATTTATCATCTCTGCAAGGACAAGTTGATGCCGCCGGCCTTTCGCGTCATCGGCTTTGCGCGCCGCGAGAAAACCGACGAATCATGGCGGCAGGAATTGCGCACCGCCCTGAACCAATTCTCCCGGACCAAGCCCGTGGACGAAAAAGTCTGGAACGAATTCGCCGCCAATATCTTTTATTGTGTCGGTGACCTCACGGACGCCGCGGCCTACGCGAAGCTGGCGGAAAAACTGGATTCGTTCAAAAGCCCTCAGCTTCGCCACAACCTGCTCTTTTACCTGGCCACCCAGCCCAGCCAGTTCGGCGGGATTGTCGAGCAATTGCATAACGCGAAGCTGATCCACAAGGACACCGGCAAAGGCTGGCAGCGGCTGGTCATCGAAAAGCCCTTTGGCCACGACCTTGCCTCGGCGAAAGCGCTCAACACTGAGTTGACCCGCTTCGCGCACGAGCAACAGATCTATCGCATTGACCATTACCTCGGCAAAGAAACGGTGCAGAACATTTTGATGTTCCGCTTTTCCAATTCCATTTTCGAGCGTCTCTGGAACCGCGAGTCCATTGATCATGTGCAGATCACCGTCAGCGAAAAACTCGGCGTGGCCGACCGCGGCGGTTATTACGAGGAAGCCGGTGCCCTGCGCGACATGGTCCAAAACCATATGCTCCAGGTCCTCTCGCTCGTGAGCATGGAGCCGCCGGTCTCGTTGGAGGCGGAATGCATGCGCGACGAGAAGGTCAAAGTCCTCAAATCCATTCGTGCGCTCACGCCCGCCGACGTCGCCAAACAGGTCGTCCGCGGCCAATACTTCGCTGGCGCGGTGGACGGCCAGCCGCGCCCCGGTTACCGGCAGGAAGTAAAAGTAAAGCCGGATTCCAATGTGGAAACCTACGTCGCCCTGAAACTGTTCATCGATAACTGGCGCTGGAGCGGTGTGCCGTTTTATTTGCGTACGGGCAAGAACCTGCCCATGAGTGCCAGCGAAGTGCGCATTCAATTTCGCCCCACGCCCAACGTCCTCTTCGCCGCCCAATGCGATGGCAAACTGGACGCCAACGCGCTGACCCTGCGCCTCCAGCCGAATGAGGGCATCTCCCTGCGCTTCAACGGCAAGGTCCCCGGCATGAGCCTGGGCGTGCGTCCCGTGCGGATGCATTTCAGCTACGACTCCGAATTTGGCGCCTACACGCCTGAAGCCTATGAACGGCTGCTGCTGGAAGCTGTTGCCGGTGACGCCACGCTCTTTATCCGCCGCGATGAAGTGGAGACGGCCTGGCAAATCGTAGATTCCGTCCGCGCCGGCTGGCATAACCAGGCGCTGACCAATCGCGAATTTTACGCCGCCGGCACCTGGGGCCCCATTGCCGCCGATGATTTGCTCGCCCAAAGCGGCCATGCCTGGCACGAACCGCTGGTGATAAAATAATCTTCGCATTTGTCTTATGTCCGAATACAAAGCAGCCATCAAATGGACACGCACTTCCCCTGATTTTCTTAAGGGCAAGTATTCGCGCGAACATACCTGGGCCTTCGACGGCGGCGTGACCGTGCCCGCCTCCTCGTCGCCGTCCGTGGTGCCCGTGCCTTTTTCCAATCCTTCCGCGGTAGATCCGGAAGAAGCGTTCGTGGCCTCCCTTTCGAGTTGCCATATGTTATTCTATCTTTTTGTCGCGCAGCGGCAGGGTTTCCAGATTGATGCTTACGAGGACGAGGCCGTCGGCGTGGTGACCAAGGGCGAAACCGGCGCGATGTGGGTCAGCAAGGTCACCCTTTATCCCAAAATCACCTACAGTGGCGAAAAATTGCCCACGCCTGCCGATGAAGAACGCCTGCACGAAATGGCGCACAAGCAATGTTTCATCGCCAACTCCGTGAAAACCGAAGTCACCGTTCAACACAAATAATTCCCATGCAAAACGTCGAGCTGCTTTCCTTTCCCACCCCGGATGCCCTGGCCGTGGCCGCGGCCGCTGCGTGGGTGGATGAAGTCGAATCCGCCAATCGCGCCGGCAAGTCATATAGTGTCGCCTTGTCGGGCGGGCGCATCACCCAAAAGTTTTTTCTTTCTACCGTTGAAAAAGCCCAGGCCCGAAACGTTTCCTTCGGGCGCGTCCATTTCTTTTGGGCAGACGAACGCTGCGTTCCACCGGATGACCCGGAAAGCAACTATAAGCTGGCCGACGATCTCTTGTTCGAGCCGTTGAAAATTACTGATGCACAAATTCATCGTCTCCGCGGCGAATTGCCACCGGAAGAAGCCGTTGCCAAAGCCAATGTTGAGATTGCCGAAATTGTGACAAGTGAAAATGGCCAGGCCATTTTGGATTTAATTCATCTCGGCATGGGCGAGGATGGCCATATCGCTTCTCTCTTTCAAAATGCACGGTACGACGCCGAAAAAGATGCAAAAAGCAATGACTCATTTTTCTTCGTGCCAAATTCTCCCAAGCCGCCGCCGCGCAGAATCTCCTTGAATTATAAGGCGATTATCGCGGCCAGGAATGTTTGGGTGCTGGCCTCGGGTGCGGGCAAAGAAGATGCTCTGAAAAAAGCGTTAAGTGCGGAAGGGCAACTGCCGCTGGGGCAGGTAATAAAAAACCGCAAGAAAACAAAAGTTTTTACAGACATCAATGTCTGATTAAAAAAGCGGCACATAAGGAACCATTGCCGCAACGGTTTAAAAAGTTTGCCGAAAAATAATTTGATTTTCTTTGAACCTGATGGAAGGTTTCAGCGTCTTATTAATATGAACAGATTTCGCTGTCCGTTTAGGGTTGGCAGAGAGGTTTTGCTCGCGGCGTGGCTCGGACAGCGACCCCCAAGTTGGCCATGCCGCCCTTCTGAGCGCTGTAGTGACAGCGTATAAACCTCATCACTATGAGAGGCCGGACGAAAGTCCGGCCTTTCGCTTTTTAAGAAACGCGTCGTTATTTTTTGGTTAAAAAATATTTGTGGACATCTACCCCCGCCCGTGGTAACTAAATGGTTATAAGAGACGGTTGCCGGAAGGCAGTTTGAAAAGAGTTCTTTTAAATCAGGCGCACGTTTGCAACGTCATTGATGAATGACTGATTTGAATTTCGCTGTCCGTTTAGGGTTGGCAGAGAGGTTTTGCTCGCGGCGCGGCTCGGACAGCGACCCCAAGTTGGTCGCGCCGCCCTTCTGAGCGCTGTGTAGTGACAGCGTATAAACCTCATCACTAAAAGGGGCCGGACGAAAGTCCGGCCTTCTTTCTTTAATCGACGATTCCGCATTGCCTCAGTATTTAAAATCGGCTATTAATTGAATGCCATGAAACATCAGCTCGATTTCGAAAAACCGATCATCGAACTGCAAAATAAACTGGAAGACCTCCGCCAGCACCCCGAAAAACATTCGCTGGGCATCAGTTTTGAAGAGGAGATCCAGCTCATCGAGAAAAAGCTCGAAGAGACGCGCCGCCAGATTTTTTCCAATCTGTCGCCCTGGCAGCGTGTCCAGTTGGCCCGCCATCCTCACCGGCCTTATACCCTGGATTACCTCAAAAACGCTTTCACTGGCTTCCAGGAATTGCATGGCGACCGCCTGTTCGCCGAGGACCACGCCATGGTGGGCGGATTTGCCAAATTGGGCGAGCACCCGGTCATGGTGATTGGCATCCAAAAAGGCCGCGATACCAAGGAAAATATCCTGCGCAATTTCGGTATGGCGCATCCCGAAGGTTATCGCAAGGCCCTGCGCCTCATGCGCCTGGCCAATAAATTTGGCCTGCCCATCATCACATTCATTGACACGCCCGGCGCTTATCCCGGCGTCGCTGCTGAGGAACGCCACATTTCTGAAGCCATTGCAGTCAATCTCCGCGAGATGACCCTCATCGAAGTCCCCATCATTGCCGCCGTCATCGGGGAAGGCGGCAGTGGCGGCGCGTTGGGTATCGGCGTGGCCGATCGTGTTTTGATCATGGAGAACGCGTATTACTCCGTCATCAGTCCCGAAGGTTGCGCAGCCATTTTGTGGAAGGACCGCTCGGCGGCGGCCAAAGCCGCGTCCGCTCTCAAAATCACCGCGCGCGATTTGCTTGAACTCAAACTGGTGGATGAGATTATTCCCGAACCGCTGGGCGGCGCGCATACCGACGCCAAAGTCACTTCCGATAATTTGAAAGCCCACTTGCTCAAACATCTCGAAGAATTGCTCGCGCTGCCGGTGGCGGAACGATTGAAGAAGCGTTACGAAAAATTGCGCGCCCACGGACGTTTCATCGAAACCATCAATGCCGAGGCCGATGCCGTGCCGCAAGCCGCCGTGGCCTCCTAAAGTGCTTTATCCCCTCGTCTTCCATCCGAGTTTCAAAGAGCGCGTTTGGGGCGGACGCGAACTCGAAACGCTTTTCGGAAAAAAATTGCCCGCCGGTAAAACGATCGGCGAATCCTGGGAAATGTCCGACCGCCCCGGCGATGAAAGCGTGGTCGCCAACGGCAAGTTTGCCGGTCAAACCCTGCGCCAGCTCATGGAAAAATTTCCGCGTGAAATCCTGGGCTCGGCCAAACCCGCCGCGGGGAATCGCTTTCCCATCCTGTGCAAAATTCTCGATGCGCGAGATAAGTTATCACTTCAGGTCCATCCGCCCGCCCACAAAGCCGCCGAACTTAAAGGCGAGCCTAAAACGGAAATGTGGTATATCGCCGATGCCGCGCCCGGCGCCGAACTGTATGTTGGCCTGAAACGCGGGATGACGCGGGCGGAATTTGAGAAACGCATTTCCGATGGCAGCGTGGCCGAATGTTTTCACCGCGTGCCCGTCCGCACTGGGGACACCATGTTCCTGCCCAGCGGCCGCGTTCATGCCATCGGCGCGGGCCTCGTGATTTTTGAGATCCAGCAAAATTCCGATACCACCTACCGCGTTTTTGACTGGAACCGCGTGGGCCTGGACGGCAAGCCCCGCGAGCTGCATGTGCCCCAATCGCTTGCCAGCATTGATTTTAATGATTTCGAGCCGCCGCTGGTCCAGGCCGGGTTTTCTGGCAACGAAACCAGTAAATCACGCCCGCTCGTCCGCCATGACCTGTTCCATGTCGATAGCACGGAGTTGAAAAACAGCGCGCGTGTTACTTTGAAACCGAGCCGATTACAAATTGTCGCTGTCGTCCGTGGAAAAATTGAAGTTCGAAGCTGCACCGATACCGTGACTTTGAACGCCGGCCAATTCTGTTTGATACCAGCAGAATTGAAGCAGGTCGAAATAATCGCCGGGACAGACGCCGCGTTGCTTCGCGTTGAAGCAAATTAAAATCAAGCGACGGTCAAAGCTCCCCCAGATATCCCCATAAAGGGTGATTGCCATCCCGTCTATTTGTCGCAGAATGGTTTCCCAATCACCTATGAACGCTCCGGGACAACTTCCGCGTTATATCGTCAGCGCGACGCCGAATCCTCTGTCTCAGCGCGCACCATGGTATAAAAACACCGCGCCAACTTACGCCGGCATTTTTTTATGGTTCGTTTTTTGGCAGGATGCGGCCAAAGCCGGCGCACCCGGCGGCACACTCGCCCAAGGCTTAACCTGGGCAATGCTCTGCCTCGCTGTCTCTGCAGCCGTCTGTTACACATTTTTTTACATGGTGCCCGCTATCTTTGGCATGCGCACCGGTCTGCCTCTCTACATTGTCGGCACTTCCACCTTCGGCGCTGTTGGCGGATTTCTCATGCCCGGCTTTCTGATGGGTCTGCTTCAATTTGGCTGGCTCGGTGTTAATTGCTATTTTTCCTCGCTGGCGTTAAGCGCAGTCATTCCCATCAATGCAAAAATCATCATGGTGGTATGGGGCGTCTCCGCCGTATTAGTCGCCCTGAAAGGCATCCAATATGTGGCGAAGGTGGCCACGTATCTGCCCTTGATACCGTTTATTGTCTTAATTTGGCTCGCCGCCAAAACTGTTGGCAACCTGGGCAAATTTGATAGCACGGCCTTTGTTGCCGCGCAGCAGACAGCCACAGGAACCATAACCGCACCGCTGGGACAATTCGGCGTGCTGGCTGCGATGTTGACCTACGTCGTAGGATTTTTCGCCACCGCCGGCGCCGCCGGCGTTGATTTTGGCATGAATAATCGCAATAGCGCAGACGTCAAGATGGGCGGCCTGGTTGGCATCGCCCTAGCCATTTTCGTTACCGCAGGACTCTCCCTGGTCATTGTTGCAGGTGCCTCAAACGGTACGAGCCTCAGTTCGTTTGATTTAATCCCCGCCATTCTTGGGCCGGGCACCGCGAAATGGGTCATGTTCCTGCTGGCCGTTACCGCTTTTCCGCCCGCCTGTTTTTCATCGTTCATCGCGGCAAACAGTTTTAAGACCACCCTGCCGAATGTTAGTCCTTTCGTTTCCGTCGGCATCGGTGCAGCCATCAGCATTATCCTCGCTGTGACCGCTGTAGTCGCCAAAGTCATTGGCCTCTTTGTTATTATTGGCGCGAGCTTCGGCCCGGTCTGTGGCGCAATGCTTGTGGATTATTTCCTCAGCAAAGGCGAATGGACCGGTCCGCGCGCGGGATTCAACCCCGCCGGTTGGGCGGCCTGGGCCATCGGTTTTACCGTCGGTATTTTGCCAAATCTTGGGGTTAACCTCCCGGCCGCGCCCGTGGCTGCATTCCTCGCCGGGGCCCTCGTCTACTTTCTCTGTGCTAAAACGGGACTACAATCGGCCATCATTCCCTTGCCGAAAAAAACTGGCTGATTTAATTCAAAGGAACATAATCCGCTTAAATCAATTTAACTATGCCGCGTCCCGTCACTCTTTTCACCGGCCAATGGGCGGATTTGCCGCTCGCAGAACTCGCCCCCAAAGTCAAAGCCATGGGTTATGATGGCGTGGAACTCGCCTGCTGGGGTGACCACTTTGAAGTGGATAAAGCGCTAGCCGAATCCGACTACATCAAAAAGAAATGGGCGCTGCTCTCCAAACACGGCCTCGCTTGTTACGCAATTTCCAACCATCTCGTTGGCCAGGCCGTGTGCGATCTGACTGACGAACGTCACCAGGCCATCCTGCCGGCAGAGGTCTGGGGCGATGGCAAACCCGAAGGTGTCCGCGAACGGGCTGCGGAACGGATGAAAGCCACCGCCCGCGCCGCGCGAAAATTCTTCAACGCCGGTTCCGGTTCCAAAAAAGATTTTCCAGCCGTCGTCAACGGCTTTACCGGCTCGTCCATCTGGCACGCAGTTTATGCATTCCCTCCGACAAGCCAGAAGTATTTGGACAAGGGCTTCGCGGATTTCGCCAAACGCTGGCTGCCCATTCTCGATGTCTTTAAAAAAGAGAACGTCAATTTTGCGCTCGAAGTGCATCCCACGGAAATCGCTTTCGATATCGCTTCGGCCGCGCGCGCGCTTCAGGCCGTAAAACATCATCCGCGCTTCGGCTTTAACTATGATCCGTCGCACTTCGGTTATCAGGGCGTGGATTACATCCGATTCATCCACGCATTTGGCGACCGCATTTTTCATGCTCATATGAAGGACGCCTGGTGGGGACACGGCGATGGCAGTGTAGGCGTTTTCGGGGGGCACACCGACTTCGCCGACCCTCGCCGTTATTGGGACTTTCGTTCAGTTGGCCGTGGCGACATCAATTTCGAAGAAATCATAGTGGCTCTAAATGACGTTGGTTATCGCGGCCCTCTCTCAGTGGAATGGGAGGACGGGCGCATGGACCGTATCCACGGCGCGACCGAAAGCTGCGCTTTCTTGCGCAAATTGGATTTTGCCCCGAATGCCACCGCCTTCGACGCTGCATTCGCAAAAAAGAAATAATTCAATCTGTGACGAACAAACCACTCAAAGTCGGAGTCATTGGCGGCAGCAAGGGTGCATTCATCATCCACGCCCAACAGCGGGCCGTCCACTTTGACGGCACCCGCCGTGTCGTGGCCGCTGCGCTTTCTTCAAACCCCAAACTCGCCATAAAACAAGCCGCCCAATGGCCTTTCCCCATTAAAGGCTATGCGTCTTACGATGAGATGATTGCGGCGAACCGGACTTTGCCCGAGGAACAAAAGCTCGATTACATTGTTATCGTCACACCCAACAATGTCCACTACGACCCGGCCATGAAGGCGATGAAAGCCGGCATTGCCGTGTTCTGTGAAAAGCCGCTCTGCCTCAATCTCAAAGAGGCAAATGATCTCGTCAAAACCGCGCACAAGCTAAACGTCCCCTTCGGCGTAGCA
>Ga0210398_10004800_pt1 | contig 12638 bp, 20 predicted proteins | sample IncBWC4OmetaG_FD_161047 | JGI IMG/M metagenome (GOLD analysis project Ga0210398, IMG submission 161047) | Forest soil microbial communities from Barre Woods Harvard Forest LTER site, Petersham, Massachusetts, United States - Inc-BW-C-4-O | ecosystem: Environmental > Terrestrial > Soil >... | reverse complement strand
CGGTTCCGCTCGCCCTGTGATCGCCGCCTTGAAGGCGAGAATAGGATCATCGCCCACAGACAAAGCACGGGAGGAGAGGAATGGCTGAGCCTTGGCATCTTCGGAACGATTGGTGGCTCGCGCCCGCGATTGCCGTTGCCGCCATGGTCATCATCTGCGCAGCGGTGTTTTCATGAGCGGCCGTCCGAGGAAGGCGAAGCCGCCCCGCATGTTCGAGATGCCGATAATCGAGAATGCGTCAGTGCCGCGCAACGAGATCGAGTTCCGACTTAACGGCAAAGTCGTCGGCCGCATCGTCCGCGTCCTGGTTACGGAGGAGTGAGGGGCTATGGATGACCGATGGCAGATTTTCAACGATGGTCCAAGACGATGGGTGCTGGTGGATAATTGGACTGATGATCCAGCGCCCGCATACGAAACGGAAGAAGCCGCGCAGGCCGTCAAACGTAATCTAGAGGACCAACCCATGCCTGACCATCCCTCCTCCACCCCGCCCGTGACGGAGCCGACAGCGGAAGAGCTGGCGCGCAAGATGGACGTTATGGCGCGAGACCGAGATTTTGGCCGCACTGTTTGGCCAAGTCCGGCATTCTGCCGAGCAGTCGCCTCTGCGCTAGAGCGCCTCACCCTGGCGGAAGAGCAGCATGCTCGGGATGATGCTGCGTGGAGCCAGGTTCACTACGCACAAGAGGTTCTGTTGAACGCGCCACAGCATGCGGCCCGCGACAAAGCTATCGACTTTTTGAACGCGGCCCAGAGCAAGCGCCACCGCGCCAAGGGGAAGCCCCATGCCTGACACCCAAGCCCTGACAGAGCCATCGCCTGAATGGCTGAATCTGATGGCCGGCTTGATCCGCAGCGGCTCGTTCATCGCGCGCGAGGAGCGCGAGAAGATCGCCTCCGCCCTATCCCGCCTCGCCCAGGTGGAGCAAGAGCGGGACGCGAGCGATGACGTGATAGTCTATGGACGAGACCATAACGAGTTAGAGTTTCAGAAAGCACATCAGAGAAACGCCGAGCGCCACAAGCGCTCCCGCCAGCAGAGGGCATGAAGATGAGCGGCGATACGATCGAAAGCCTCGATGCCGAGCTTCAGCGCCAGAAGCGGATCAACGCCAAGGTTCTAGACTTGCTGGGAAAGATCAACGCTGCGTTCTCCAACGAGCGCGTTGGCCCGATGATCGATGAGGCGAGGCGCACGAAAGAAATGCTCGATGATGCAGGAAAGCTGCTTGAAGAAAAGCGACAGCAGAGGGGCACGACATGATCTATCTGCCGCCGTGGTATTTCACAATAATCGGAACGAGGAAGCCATGACCCCGCGCCCTCCGAGCGAGGTATCCGCCGCAAACTTTATCGACAACCTGGAGCGTGAACGCAATAAGGCGATTGCCGATCTTTCCGAGGCCAAACGCCAGATCCGTCATTTCGAGGAAGTGCGAGATGCCAGAGACAGGGCACTCTTTAAGGCCCAAGAAGCTTGGCGATGTTTCCATTGCAACGAAGTGTTTACCGATCGCGACGCGGCGGCGGCTCACTTCGGAGAGCGTGATGATCCTGAGTGGCCGTCATGTATTAAGCGCGCCGAGAAAGCCGAGCGCGAGCTTTCCTCTGCCCGCCTCGCCCTCATCCCGCTTCAGGTCGACAAAGCCGCCGCGGAGAAAATGGCGATCGATACCGGGAGGGAACTGGCGGAGGCCCGGAAGGCGCTGGAGAAGGCGGAAGGGGAGAGGGAGGCGGCGTACGCGCGAAACCGCGTTGAGGTAGGTATTGTTTTTGAGTATCATCGGCGAGCGAGGGAGGCCGAATCCTCCCTCCGCGAGCACACGGAGGCGATCATCGCAGTCTTTAACGTACTGCGGTTTTACGCTGGTGGCGGGCACTATGAGCAGATGCAGGGAAGTTTGGAATTTGCCGTAACAGAAGATGGAGCGAAGGCGCGCGCAGCTTTGGCTGCGCCCATCCCCACCCTCGCCTCCCGTCTCTCGGCAGAGCGCGAGAAAGAGCGGGCCGCCCTCCAAGGTGCTCTGGCCGCGCTGCGCACAGCGAACGGCGCGATACAGCAGAAGCGGAACGGCCGGCTCATGGCGCAGCACGAAGTTGCTGCAGACGACGCACTGCATGCTCAGATCGGAGCGGCGATCCAAGCAATCCTGGCCGCCTCTCCGTCAGACAAGGAGGACACATGACACCCGAGGCCCAAGAACGCCGAAGAATGCAACCCGCACTATTTCACGCTGCAGAAGTCGCGTGCGCCAATCGTTTGACGGACGGATTCTGCACTCCGAAGAACGTAGCCTACTGTCGGTGCTGGGATGCCGCCGAAGCCATCATGCAGGCAACCGGACTCAGTGGGCAATCCGTGGCATGGATCTTCCGCAACACCACGCGCATCGAGGCCCTCTCCCAGCCCGAGACATCAGCAGCACCCTCTACCGACGAAGAGGTGCGCGCGTGGTGTGCGGGGATCTATCGAGAGGTCGGTGTTTCGCCGGAACTGCGCGCGGCTTACGAGTTCTACAAGGCGAATTACCGTGGCGAGACACCAGCAGAGAAGACGGAGGGGACATGATCGCCAGACTGATTTGCCGGATCTTCGGCCACGAGACGTTCACCAGTTTTTCGTTTTGCACGGGCGCCTACAGCGTCGATTGCCTCCGGTGTCATAAATGCCTTGAGCGACATGGGCGCACGGACGGCAGATAGGGCTTGTCGTTACTCAAATGGACAACGCAGGAGAGGACACGTGAGCCACCACGATCTAAAAGTGGTCCCAGAAGTTTGGGACGATCTGGAAAGCGGGCGAAAGAATTTCGAGGTTCGTTTTGCCGGCGATCGAGAGTTCAGTGTCGGCGACCAACTCAGGCTGCGTGAGTGGCGAGGCGATATTGGACTGCCGGAAGGCCAGAAATGGACGACCGAACACGGTTACTCTGGGCGAGAAGTGACGCGGCGTGTAACTTACATATTGGCTGGCGAGAGGTGGGGCTTGCAAAGAGATTATGTTGTGATGGCCCTGGAGTTCTTGCCATGAAGGAGCCACCAGCCCGAGGCACCAGCATGAATCTTCTTGTCCTTGATTTCGAATCGTTCTTCGATTCCGAATATTCGCTTTCCAAGATGACGACGGAATCTTATGTCAGAGATAAAAGATTCGGGACGCATATGTGCGGCTTCTGGTTCCCCGACCGCATGCCCGCCCCTGCCACATGCACTGATGCTTCTCTCAGAAATAACGAGCAGTTTCGGCAGCAGATCGAGGAATCGGCCGTCCTTTGCCATCACGCAGCGTTTGATGGACTCATTCTAAATCATCACTACGACCTCCGGCCGAAGATGTGGCTCGACACTCTTTCCATGTCCCGTCTTGTGTGGCCGAAACTCAAGTCGCACTCGCTCGACGCGCTGGCGCTCCACTGCGGCCTTCCTCCTAAGAACGTGCCGTACAATCTCTTCAAGGGGCTGCGCGAGCTCCCGCCGGACGTCTACCGTCAGGTTGCCGACGGCTGCACGCACGACTGCACCCTCACTTATTCTATTTTTAGGAGGCTCTTGCCGCACGTCCCCAAGGAAGAGCTGATCGTCATCGATAGCACAATCCGCATGTTCACCCAGCCGGTGCTCGAGCTGGACCGCCCCAGGATGGAGAAATTTCTGCAGGCGGAGCGCATTCGAAAGGCAAAGGCGATGCTGGCGGCGGGCGCTGCGCTGGGCGTGCCATGGCCTGATGCAGGTACTCCATCGACACCAGACGCATTGCGCGCGACATTGCAACTCATAGAAGACGAATTGCAGTCGAGCGCTAAATTTAAGATCGCGCTCGAAGCCCTCGGCTTCCGGTGCCCAATGAAATGGAGCGCGAAGCAGGAGAAGGAAATCCCTGCGCTCGCCAAGAACGATTCTGGAATGGATGTGCTGCTAGAGCACGACGATGTGCGCGTGCAGGCCCTCGCCGCGGCGCGCCTTGGTGTCAAATCGACGATCGACGAGACTCGTGCGGAACGGCTGCTCGATGGAAATAGTCGGGGGCCGCTGCCGGTGTATTTATCTTACGCAGCCGCCAAGACACTTCGTTTCGGCGGTGGGGATAAGACCAACTGGCAGAATTTTAGGCGTGGAGGCGAGATCAGAAAGTCGATCGTCGCGCCGCCTGGCCAAAAACTTGTCATCGGCGACCTCTCGCAAATCGAATACCGGCTCCTCCTCTGGCTGACGGGCCAGCACGACAAGCTCGAAGCCCTCGCTGCCGGGCGCGATCTTTACTGTGAGTTCGCCAGTCAGTTCTACGGAGAGACTATCACCAAAGATATGAAGGAAAAACGAGGGGTCGGAAAACAGGGAATCCTCATGGGAGGATACGGCGCCGGCGCCGCGACGCAGATTCGCACGGCGGCCGGTGGCGGCTACGGTCCGCCCGTCTATCTTAGCCAAATAGAGGGCGAGCGCATGGTGGGAATTTACCGGAACGGCCACACATGCGTCACCGCTTTCTGGCGCTGGTGTGACCGCGTCCTACCTTTGCTGGGCAACGGCGGGCAGGCGGAATACAAAGGCGGCGTCATCCAGATCCGCGATCATCGCATATGGTTTCCGAACGGCACGGCGATGGACTACACCGGGATGCGCTGGGCGACCAACGATCAGATTTTCGAGGATCAAGCGAGCGACGGTTCGCCCGCATGCTGGTGGGAGCCGACACGCAAGGGCTGGTCGCGCATGTGGGGCTCGAAGCTCACCGCTGACATTATTCAAGGACTCGCCAGGGTCGTGATCGCGCGCGCCTTGACATCTTTTGTGCGGAAGTGGAGAGTAGCGCTTCAGGTCCATGACGAGCTGGTGGCAGTCGTGCCCGACGCGGAAGCGGGGCCGGTGACGCCCAAGGCCGTCCCGATCGAGGAAACGGTTGAAGGTACGGCGCTGCACTTCATGTTGGAGTGCCTCTTGGATGCGGCGTTTTTCGCGCCCGACCTTCAGCTTGAGGCGGAAGGAATTGTGAGCGAGAGGTACGAGAAATGACTCTGCTGAACAGGTGCACGACCGCCGCTATGAGTCGGGGAAACATGCGTCGGGCGCTGCGACGCCTCACCGAAGAGCTTTTCGTTATCGTGGACAGCGCGCCGAGCAGCGAGTGGAACGATGCGCAGAAAAAGCTCATTAGGAACGATGACATTGTTACGCTAGTGCGTCGTATCGACGGGCTATGGAAATGATTTTCTCCTACAGCTTCCTCGACCAGCACAATAACTGCCCTGAGGCGGCACGCCAGATATACGTCCTCAAATCCTACAAGAAGACATGGACGACTGCTAGGGGCATCGACGAGCACGCCCTTCTAGAGGCGCGCCTCAAGCCTCCCTACAAGGATCTCCCGCCGGCGCTCGGCCACGCCGAGAAGTACGTGCAGTCCATGGAGTCGCGCGGCGTCCCCGTCCAGGTCGAGGTGTCCTTGGCGGTCGACCGCCAACTGCACGCTGTCGACTTCTGGGACCGCAGCGCCTATTTGCGCGGCAAATACGATGTGCGCATCCTAGCACCGCCGCGCGCGCTCATCGGCGATTGGAAGACGGGCAAGAAGCGCGAGTCGCCGGACCAGCTCGAGATCGGAGCACTGCTGACGTTCGCCAACAATCCGACGATCGACGAAGTAACCGGGATCAATGTGTGGCTGAACGCCGGCGGCATGGGACCGCCGTATATCTTCAAGCGCGACGAATCGGAGCGGTGGATCCCGTGGCTGAAGAAGATGAGTATAATTGAACAATCGGACCCCGCGGTGGAGTGGGAGAAGAAGCCGTCCGGCCTCTGCCCTTACTGCCCGGTGAAGTCGTGCGAGAATTATAGAGGAGGGTGACGTGTTGACGACGCTATCAGTCGTAGTGCTTTGGGGTGGGGGATTTCTAGGCCCCGTCGCGGCGCAGCCCGGAGAAGATTTTCAAAAATTGTGCTTTCGCGCCATGGAAGCAGCAGGGGTAGAAAAGAAGTATCAGACGGTCGTCGAAGTGCACGGGGTTGGCATGTACGGGTTCGGCTGGAAGGACGAAGTTGGACTGCCGACGGCTTGGCCGGTGCACTGCATTCGTACGCCAGAAGAATTTCAAAAATGAAAACCGAAACGCAGATCAAAAAAGAGATCAGCGCTTACCTCGACTCCTTGGGCGAGAAGTGTTGGCACGTCGCCTACCACAATATCGGCTACGGCCGGAAGGGCGTGCCCGACCGCCTCGTCTGCTACCGCGGCCGATTTCTCGCGCTCGAGGTGAAGCGCCCGCCGGAAGAGCGCAAGAAGAATCCAGAAGCTGAGAAGTGGCAAGCGAGGGAGATTGCGGCAATAAACGTTGCCGATGGCGTTGCGCGCGTGGTGTGGTCAGTTAAGCAAGTTGTCGCTCTCATTTCTGCGCTGGAAGACGAGTATCAAGGTTTGAGTACGCATGTGGTTTAGCGCGCAGCACCAGGTGGTCGTCTACGACCATCCTGCGCCCGCACAAGTCGTCGCTGCTATCGCCGGCGCGCGCCAAGTGAACGGCTCTATGGTTGCCGTGCCGGCCAATCTTCACTGCCTTCAATTGGCGCGCCTCCTCGGCCTTCCGGTTCCGCCACTGCTCGACCTCGCCGGCTACGACTGGCCGATCCAGCCCGGCAGGGCCCCGTACGATCATCAGCGCCACATGGCGAATTTCGCGCTGCTCCACCCGCGCAGCTTCAATCTGAGCGAGATGGGCACGGGCAAGACGCTGTCTCTTTTGTGGGCCGCCGACTATTTGATGAGAGAGGGAGCAATACAGAGCACATTGGTGCTGGCTCCCCTATCCACACTGAAAAGAGTGTGGGACGACGAAATTTTCCGTGCCTTCATCGGTAAAAGGAAGGCACGGATCCTCCACGGCACGCGCGAGGAGCGCCTCCAACAGCTCGCCCGCAAGGCGGACTTCTACATCCTCAATCACGACGGTCTGACGATCGGCGCCAGGAAGACGCATATGAAACTGGAGCTCGGCCCCCTCGCCGAGCTAATTCGCGATCGGACTGACATTCAGCTGGTGATCGTCGACGAAGCTTCAGCCTACAAGGACCATGCGACGCTGCGCACGCGCATCCTGCGCGCGACCATCAGCGCGAAGCCCTACATCTGGCTCGCCAGCGGCACCCCCACCCCCAACGCGCCGACGGACGCCTTCTCGCTCGCGCGGATCGCCGGCAATCTCGGGACCGAATCGTTCAAATCCTTCCAGGGGCGGACGATGATGCGCGTCTCGCAATTCAAGTGGGTTCCGCGCTCCAATTCCGCCGCCATCGTGCGCCAGGCGCTCTCTCCCGCCATCCGCTATTCACGCGCCGAGTGTGTGGATTTGCCCGAGTGCGTCGTCGAGACGCGCGACGTCGAGCTGTCGCCCACGCAGGAGCGTGCTTACCGCGAGTTGAAGAAAGACTTGCAGGTGACGCTTGCCGGAGGCAAGGTGGTTACGGCGGTCAACGAGGCCGTCCTCCGGCTGAAGTTGATCCAGATCGCGGCGGGTGCCGTCTACGGCCCCGACCACGAGGTCCACAAGACCGACTGCGGCCCGCGCCTCAAAGTCCTGAAAGAAGTGATTGACGAAGCCGGCGCCAAGGTATTAGTCTTTGCCCCTCTGACATCAGTTGTGCACCTACTCCATCACGAACTGAAAGCGGAATACGGTGAACATGCGGTCGCCCTCGTATATGGTGGAACGTCCGCGAAGCATCGGGACACCATATTCGGCGACTTCGAACAGAAAGAGCTGCCGCGGATTATCGTGGCCGATCCCGGCACCATGTCGCACGGCCTTACGCTCGTTGCAGCGGACACGACGGTATGGTGGGCGCCGCATGATCGATTGGAAATATATCAGCAGGCGAACGCTAGGATGAACCGGCCGGGGCAGACACGCAGGATGCTGATCGTGCGGCTCGCGAGTACGCCGGTCGAACGCGAGATTTATCGGCGCTTGGCGGCAGCGGAGAGCCTGCAGGGCGTCGTGCTCAAGCTGGTGGAGGAGGATCGCTAGAATGTCCGACGGTAGCGCAGGCGCGCCTTCTTATACGGTCGATCAGGTCGTCGCGATCTATCAGAAGACGAAGTCCGACATCGACGTTCTGAGTGCGAAGCATGCGGCCGAGATGGATCCGCTGAACGCGCGCATGAACGTTTGCAAATCGTGGCTGCTCGACTACCTCAATCGCCAGGGACTCGAAAATGCCAGGACAGAGCACGGTCTTGTTTATCGATCGCAGGTCATGTCAGCAACGGTGGACCCTGAAGGGGGATGGGAGAAGCTCTTCGGCTTCATTCTCGTGCCGCTCCTGGAGCGCGTCCTCGACGCAGCCGAGCGCAACGCGACGGAAGAAGAGATCATCGCCGCAGCCATGCAGGCGCCCACGCTAGCGCTCCTGAACCACGCCGTGAACAAAACGGCGGTCAAGGAGTTGCTTGAGCAGGAAGTGGTGGTGCCGGGCGTGAAAGTGGCGCACGTGACTCAGTTGGGAGTGCGGAAATCGTGAGCGAAATGTCGCGCCGCATCATGCTGAAAAACGAAGGACAGCTTTTAGACGAATGGCGCGTGTGGAACGCCGAAGGCAAGGAGAGTATAATCTGGGTGCGTGCTGGAACTGCACCTTTCTGTCGCCACTATCTTACTGATGAAAAATCGCCCCCTACGCGTTCACGCTACGTAGGTCGCTGCGTTATCCGCAACGGCGACATTATTCGAGTAAAATGACGCGCATCCTGATCGAAACCGAGATCGGCATCGCGGAGCTTCATCTGCGAAATTGCTCGCCGTCCGAGCGTATGATTCTGCGCAAGATCGTCGAAGAGGCCCGCACGCTCCTGACGGAGCACAACAAGAGCGAAGGAGTAAAAACGTGAGCACCCAGGTCACACTATTCCATCCGCAACTGCCCATATTCTTGCAGAAGCAGGAATTGTTCGACGACACCGACAAGGCGACCGCCGGGATTGGTGGCGGGTTGCCTGCGCACGTCAGCATCAAGGGCAGCAAGCTACGCCTGATCGATGCTTCCGGCGAAGAGGCGCTGGTCAATCAGATGCACCTCGACGTCATCGTCCTCTCGGCGAACGAGCACTTGTCGAAAGTGTTCTACGCCGGTGCGTTCGATCCGAACGACAGCGGCCCGCCGGATTGCTGGTCCGACAACGGCATCGGTCCCTCCGCGCAATCGTCGTCGCCGCAGCACGGAACTTGCGCCTCCTGCCCGCAAAACGCTTTCGGCTCCCGCGTCAACCAGGCGACAGGCAGCAACATGAAGGCGTGCGCCGATCGCAAGAAGCTCGCCGTGGTGCTGGGCGCCGACACTCCCGTCATGATAAACGGCGCGGCCTCCGTGCTGAAAGCGTACGCGCAGGTCTACCTCCTGAGCCTGCCGACGATGTCGATGCGCCCGTGGGCGGCTTACGCCAAGGACGTCAAGGGCAAGGGCGTGCCGGTGATTGGCGTCGTCACGCGCCTGACGTTCGACGCCGACGTTTCCTATCCGGCGCTGCTGTTCGCCGCCGTCGGTTTCGTGCCCAGCGAAGCGGTGTTCCAGCAATTGATGAAGCTGCGCGGCGAAACAGCGACCACGGAATTGCTGGGGATGAACGACCGCCCTTTGGCATCGGCCGGACAGGTCCCGGCATCTGCTGCAAGTGCGGCGCTCCAACCGACAGTGACGGCCACGGCGCAGGCTGCTCCTTCTGCCGCGCCGGCTACGGACACCTCTGGTACGCGCCGCCCAAGGGGGCGTCCCCCGGCGAGCTCGGTCCCAGTGCAGACCTCGGCGATCGTACCTCCGCCGGCAGCGGCGGCACCGCTCTTCCCGCAGGGGAACGGCGCGGCGATCCAGGCGGCGCAGGCGACGGATAAGAGCCTCGATGCTCTTTTGGCGTCCGTCATGGGACCGGCGCGCAAAGAGCTGAACGCATGACATTGCAGGGGCGCCTCAACAGCGTGGCAAAAAGGGGCGCTCTTTCTACTGCAGATTTAGCGGTCTGGTTCACCATGCCGTACCAGACCGTCAGATCTTACCGCGAAGGGCGGCGCCGCCCCACGCTTGCCCGGCGTCTCGCTATCGAGCACCGTCTCTGTCTTTTGGAGAAAGCGCTCAAAAGAGATTCAGCATTACCGATCCCCCTCTCCGTCAGGAATCATCAGCGGCAGCGCTACATCAAGGGGATCCTGACTCGTGCCAACCGACGCCGGTAAATTTTTCGACCTGATCCACAGTCCGGCCGGCTGGCGCTGCCTTTTCGTCCTCCCGGAGCGCCGTCATTTCTGGTTTCCGAGCAGTGATGCTTTGCTGCGCGTGGCGCTGGCGCTCGACGCGCAGGGCAAGGCTGTTTTTCACGCTTGCGCCACTTTCACCACCAAGAAGAGGTTGCAGAAAAATGTCTCATCGCTCCGATGCCTCTGGCTCGACATCGACGCCGGGACAGGAAAACCTTATGCCGACGCTCGGACTGCATACCGTGCGCTCGAGGAATGGCGGGCAAGAGTTGAGTGCCCGCCGGCTCTTGTGGTTGTCAGCGGAGGGGGCCTCCACGCCTATTGGCCCCTACGAGATCCGCTTTTACTCGCGGACTGGATCGGTCCTGCGAGTCGACTACGCGCCCTCGCCTGCGACTTCGGACTGAAGATCGATCCCAGCAGCACGATCGACGCCGCCAGGATCCTCCGCCCTCCGGGCACGCACAATCGCAAACTCCTGGGGCCGGACGGCAAGAAGCTAGCCGACGTGGGCGGTGCTGACCGGCCGGTCATTCGCGGGCCGCTGGTGGGTCCCTATAGTTGCGAGGACTTGAGCGTTCTCTTTTCGTCCGAGTCGCCGACTGCGGGCGCGTTCGGAACAGAAGCAGTACCGTCATTTTTGCAGGGAGTGAAAGATGGAGCAGGAATCGCGACTGTCGGATACTCCGATGACCCCGCTGACCCAGACGCCATTGCCGTACGGTGCGCTCAGGTGCAACGGCTGCGGAGCACCCGCGGAAATATTCCTGAGCCTGAATGGTATGCGATACTGGGCGTGCTTGCACACTGTGGACTGCCCGGCCGTGCCGCCGCGCATTCCTGGTCGAATGGCGACGAACGCTACAATCATGCAGACACCGAACGAAAGATTGAGCAGTACCTCGCTGCTGCAAGTGGTCCAACGACTTGTGCTCGGCTGGGCGCCCTAGTTCCCGGTCCCTGCATCCTCTGCCCGCACGCCGGCAAGATCACCTCGCCCATTCAACTCGGCCGCGATCTCCCGCCTTCGGCGACGGCGCCCGCGCCCTCCAAACTAGACCTGCCCCGCCTGCCCCGGGGCTTCTGCTGGAAGGGCCAGCGCCTGGCCGCCGACCGGAAGCCGACGGACGACGATTCCAGCGATCACCACATCATCAGCGAATTTCCGATCGTGATCGACGAGCTCCAGGAGACCGAGCGCAGCAAAAAGGTATCACTGGTCTACAGGTCGTGGGAGCCGATGGCGCAGGCGTGGCGCGATTTTGCCATGGACATGGGGGAAGTGGTAGGGCAGGGCGGGCCGGCGCGGCTTGCGAACCAGGGAGTGATGATCCCCAAGCGGCGGTGGGACCAATTCGTGCTCTACACGCAAAATTGCGCCAACGAGCACCGCGGAAGCAAACACTACGGCATACGCTATGAACAGTTCGGATGGAAGAATTACTCCTTCGTCCTTGGTCAATGTCTTCTCCGGCCTAATGCCGCGCCTATAAGGATTCATGGAAATGAGGAGATAGCGCGCCGCGGCGCTCTGATGGCGCCCGTCGGCACGGCCGAGGCATGGGCGGCAGCTGCCAATCAGCTCTTAGGCCGGGAGGGGATGGAGGCGCACGCCTTCATGCTCTTGGCCGCGTTCGCGGCGCCCCTGTACTATTTTACAGGGGAGGCAGGAATGACGTTCGTTCACGGCGTCACGCGCGCCAGTGGTCAAGGAAAATCAACGATGCTCGAGATCGGCGCCAGCGTCTACGGCCAGCCTACTGCTACTTCGATTATTGAGAGGGACACGCTGGTCGCCAAATTCATGACACTCGGCACTCTCTGCAATCTGCCCGTATTCTTCGACGAGCTGCGGTTCCGCGATCCCGACGACACGAAGGCGTATGTTCTCCAAGGGACGATCGGCCGTGACAAGCAGCGCGGCAAAGCTGAAGGAGGCTTGAGAACAGATCATCTGCACTGGTCCACAATTCACATATCGGCCAGCAATCTGAGCTTGACGGACACGGTGCGGCACGACGGCAACGAGGTGGCGCAGGCCGCCCGCATCTTCGAGTTCTCGCTATCTCTGCCGGCCGGCACCAAGACGACGGACGGCGACGCACTCAAAACGGTGCTGCGGGCGAACGCCGGCACGGCGGGACAAACGTTCGTCCAGGGGGTGCTGGACGCCTACGATCAGGTGGCGGCGGCGGTGCTGGCGCGCATGGCCTATTACGAGAAGGCGCTGGAAGCGGGACCCGACGAGCGGTTCGTGCTGCGCCTATTAGCGTGCGTCGACGTCGCCGGCGCGCTCTGCCGTCATCATAATCTGCTCGATGTCGATTTGGACAAAATCATGCGCTGGGCAGTAGCCGTTCAAAAGGGGAACGCCGGTCGGCTGGCAGTCGAAAGCGC
>Ga0210398_10004796_pt1 | contig 12641 bp, 11 predicted proteins | sample IncBWC4OmetaG_FD_161047 | JGI IMG/M metagenome (GOLD analysis project Ga0210398, IMG submission 161047) | Forest soil microbial communities from Barre Woods Harvard Forest LTER site, Petersham, Massachusetts, United States - Inc-BW-C-4-O | ecosystem: Environmental > Terrestrial > Soil >... | reverse complement strand
ACCAGATGTTTTCTACTGGTAGAATGAGCCAGAACATATTGAGAAATATGTTTAGTGGCAATCTTCTTAAGATGCTTGGAATTGGCGGAACTGCCGCCGCTTTGGGTTATGCTGTTAGTGAAGGAGCAGCAATAGGTGCAGCACAAAGAAATCAAGCTCTTGGTATTGGCGGTAATATTGGAAAGATGAAATCTGCTCAAGTTGAGCTAGCTCAATTTGGTGATGTTAATGCTGGATTGGAGGCAGCGCGTAGAGCTCAAACAGGCATTGGTCCTGAATATAGTGCATATCATATGTTGGGAATCTCTACTGATAAAAATAGAGATCCATCTGACATGTATGCGCAAATGCTTATAGAAGCCCAAAAATGGGCTAAAAAGAATAAAGGCAATCCAGCTATACAAAATTTAGCTGAAGGAATAGGTTTGCCTGGTGTTCTAGGTGGTGGTATGCAAACATTGAATACATTACAAGGTACAAGTGATGAAGAACTTAAACAAAGAATTGCTGTCATGCAGGCTGATGCAAAGAATTTGGATCTTACCGAAAAGCAAGCTATAGCATTAACCAATTTAAATTTAGCATTGAATAAAGCTTCTGCTGATATACAAAATGTTATGATACGAAATTTAGCAACAATGGCTCCATATATGGAGAAATTTTCTGATTGGGTTACTGATTTTGTTGTAAATAGAATTCCACATGAGCCGGCTGGTCTTGTAAAGCAAGATGCTAAGAGTGGAATTAAAGATTTCATTATTCCGTTTGTTAAAATGAATCAATGGATTGATAAACTTTTTGGCGGAGACGATGGAGCTAAAGCCGCAGATGGACCTAATGGAAAACTCCGGACAGTTCCAAATCTTCGTTCTCCAAAGAACAATCCTCCATTAGAGAGCGAGATTTATGGCAGCGGTGTTGTAGATGAAGGAGGCGGCGGTGTTATTGGTGGTGTAAGTAGAGTTAGTATATTCAGTCCAAAAATCGGGAAATTGAATAAAGATGTTATTGATACATCTAGGAGTTTAGCTGAATTCAATAAACAGCTTTTGCAAGGTTCTCAAATTCTTGTAGGAGGTTCTGGTAAATATTTAGCTAATAAATTTGGACAAGGTGACGGCACTAGCGGCGGTGGCGGAGGCGCAGGAGCAGGTGGTGGTGCAGGTGATGGCGTCAATATAGGTGGCGGCGGCGGTTTCGGCACTGGTGGCGGAGCAGGAGTTTATCATTCCGGAGGATTAGATGAAGCTGGTCAACCAAAAGAAGTAAGTCGTACTGGCGGAGTTGTAAGTGGAGTTACCAATATAGCCAAAGGAGCATTGGCAAAAAATCAACAAGAAATGTATAATGCTGCCATTGCAGAAGGATTAAGCCCAACAGCAGCACGCGCATTAGTTGCCAATACATCTGGTGAATCGTTAAAAAATCCTGCCGACGTTCATCATGATCCTAGCCGCTCTAATCCTAACCAAATGGCACACGGTATTGCATCTTGGGATGATGCGCGCTCTGCACGTATTATGAAGCAATTTGGTAAGATGCCACAGGATATGACTGTGGCAGAACAAACAAAGGCTATGATTTGGGAACAAAAGAATTTTTATCCGAAAACTTGGCAAGCACTTTCTGGTGGAGGAAGTGCTGAATCTATGACAGGTACTCTTGTTTCTGATTTTGAAAGACCTGGTAATGTGGCGCAAGCTACAAGCCAACGACTAGGTTATTTAAAAGGATTCAATCCTGGGGGCGGTGGTGGATCTTCCAGTGCTGGAGGAACTGGTGGCGCACCAGAGGCAAATTTTGGTATTAAAGACAGTGACGATGTTTTAGATCATTTGAAGTCTGCTCGTAATAAAGGTTTGATTACCAACGAACAGTGTGTTTCATTAGCTACAGCTTCTGTTGGAATCAAATTAGGTAGTGGACAAAAAGGTGCTTGGACTAGCAGTTGGCGAAAAGGAGAATCAGCAACAGAAGGTGGTTTAGTTAAAGGAACTCCCATTGCTACATTTGCTGGTTTGCATGGAGAACAAAACCAGGACATTTATGCAGGAGGTACTGGTGGTAGAGCAGGTATTGGTCAAGATCATGCTGCTGTCTTTGAAAGTTATATTAAGGATAGGAATGGTAAAATTATTGGTATGAATGTTGCAGATCAATGGAAAAATAGTCGTGGAATACATAATCAACATCAATATATGATAGGTGGCGGTAGAGGAGAACTTGATGCCGCTAACTACTCTGCAATTGATGTAGCAGGCGGTGGACACCTTGGCGGCGAAAACAATCCTTTGACACAACGTGATGCAGCTAGAGCTAGTTCAACAAGAACTGCATCACGAACAGGACCACATCCGCATATTGGTGATATGTCTCAATATCATAATAATCAAGCAATTAGAGTGAATGTTCACAATCCGGCAGGTGCTGATGTAGCTACACAAACTGCTATGATTGGCTCTTCACAAGGCAATTTTGGTTAATGCGTTTCTATGCGCTTACAGTTTCTGGAGGAGTTGGCTATACCACTTTAGCACAAATACCTGGTCTTGCTAGTGTCAATACTACTATTCAAAGTTTAACATCAATTGCAGGGCAACCTGTACCAGCAGCACTTGCTGCTATATCTGGTGCAGGTATTTCAGGAGCGCAATGGTGCAGTATTGTTGATGCAGAAAATGATCCTGGTGCATTAGATATAGAATTAGATCTTCAAATTGCTCCTGGTAGCCAGCTTTTAAGTGGATATGTTAAAATTTATGGAGTTCAACAAAATCTAGTTTCTCAATCTTCTTACTTTACAGGTTGTCAAGTTTCTATATATGGAGGATTTACGGAAGGTCTACCATTAGCCAACATGCAAGTAGCGCACCAAGGTCTATTATGTAACGCTTTGATTTTCCCAGGTGTAAGCGAATGGACAGGCACTGAGCTAAGTCTTACGTTCTTTTTGAAACCTAATATGGGTAATTCTGGAGGACCAACTAAGCCTGTAAATATTATTCATAATATGCCTAAAGGTACTCCATTAGGACAAGCAATTCAACAAGCGTTGAGTACAGCATTTCCGGGAATTGGCATTAATTTAAATATTAGTCCAAATATAACTCTTAATTATGATGATAAGGGATTTTATCAGTCTCTCGAACAGTATATGGATTATGCTAAGACATTAAGCCATAGTGTTCTTGGGACACCTTATACTTCTGGTTATCAAGGAGTTCAAGCAGATTCATCAAAAGGAAATTTTAACATATTTGACGGAACTGCACCTAGTTCATTAATACAGATACAATTTCAAGATTTAATAGGACAGCCATGTTGGATAGGCCCGAACAAGATTCAATTTAAGGTTGCTCTCAGATCTGATATTTCTCCTAATAATCAGATAACATTGCCGAACAATATTTTGACTACTGCTTCGCAATCTGGTGGTCTTACTTTTATGCCAGGTTTAGTTTTTAATACATATCAACATGGTAATGTTCTTACATTTCAAGGACAATTTACTGTAGTTAGTGTCAGGCACATGGGGCGCTTCCGAAACGCAAATGCTGAGCAGAATTGGATAACAGTTATTGAAGCTGTAACTCCAGGTAGTGATAGTGAGGGAAATATTATACCTGTTCCAAATGTATCTGGTGAACAGACTTTTACGCCTAGCGGTGGTGCTAGCGGAGGCATTGGGCATAACTAATGCTTAGTATGTACCAACTATTATATCAAATTACGCCAATATTTTTAAATAATGGTATTGCCACTAATATTGGTGGAAGCATACTTCCTGTAATGGCTTTACTTAATCCAAATGCTTATAATGTTTTGTTTTCTGGCGGTAGTGATACTTTTAATATGGATAGCTATTTTGGTATATTCCAACCTGCATCTGGTGGTTCATTAATTCAACAACAAATTGCTGAGTATCCTTTCGCTAATTTGAGTGTTGCTGCAAACGCAATGGTAAGGAGTCCTATTGAAGTTTCTATGATTATGGTTACGCCTATGAAAACGCAGTATGCGTGGGCAGTTAAAAATGCTACAATGACTGCTCTTAAGTCAGCATTAGATACGCATAATAATATGGGTGGAACCTATACTGTATTTACGCCAGCATATACTTATTACAATATGGTTATGCTCGGTTTGAGCGATATGTCTAATCCTCAAATTGCACTTCCGCAGAATACTTGGAAATGGGATTTTAGAAAACCTCTTATTGCTCAACAAGATTTAGTGTTTGCTGAGAACAATTTGTATGCCAAAATAACAGGCGGTGTTCAAACTTCGGCAGAATGGACTTCTGCATTGACTGCTCTAGGGTTGCCAGCATCTAGTGTTAATCAAGCCGCAGGTGCCGGTGGCACTGCACCTTTGGCGCCACAGGTTAATATCGGTGGCAATAATCCGACTATTCTTTTATGACTACTTATTTTCAATTTCTTCCAAATAATAGGCAAGCACAATCATTTATGCCTACATTTGATGGAGCATTATATAATGTGACTATTTATTGGAATATATCCGCACAACGCTATTATGTCAATTGCAAGGATATATCTGGTAATTTAATTTTTATGGTTCCGTTAGTAGGAAATATGAAGCCTTTTCAAATTATATCTTTAGAATATGATGAGTTTAATCAGAGAGTTTTAGCAGAAGTTGATATACAATATTACATGAGAATTGGAAGAGTTATACAGGCGAATGTGATTAATTGTGTTCCATCACAATATAATGGTAGTGGTTTTCTTTATATATTGAGTAAAGATTATATATTTTATCCAATGGCTACAGACCCAGGTCCAGCTTCTGTTTTGGGAGTAATTGAATATTATATAAGTTTGACAAAAGGATATTTTCAATCTACTATGATTTATAGAAATGGTTATTTCGAGGTTAATCCTTGAGCGCGAGCGGCCAAAAATTTTCTCTTGCTGTTCAACAGCATAATTTCACTGCTACAAAGACTGCTGACAATTTTCAAAATCAAGCTAAGAAATTACCTTGTCACGTTGTAACAGTTAATAATGATGATACCGTTGTAATCGCATACGATATTACTGATCCTACATTTACTTTACCAAATATGACTGTTCCTCAGGCGTATTCTAAATATTCACGCGAACCTACACAGGTCGGTGATAAAGGATACGTGGTTCCGAATGATGTTAACTTAGGTGGTGAAAGTGGATTAGGTGGTGGAGTAGCCAATTTATTTCAAAGAGCAAACCTAACAACTGGCGTATTTCATCCTATTAGCAATACCAACAATCCTAAGCGCGATCAAAATCAATTCCTAGTTACAGGAGGACCAACAGGTCATAAAACTCAAACACAAGATACTACGACATATCATCTTTTAGATGCGCTCAATAACATAATACATAATTCTTCAGCAGCTATAAATCATCTTTCTATTAAGGATATGATTCATAAAGCTCTTGAAGGCGTTATAGCACATACTGCCGGTAGCAATATTATCCATACTGCTCTTTCTGGTATTATATCTGGTAATGCTCAAAGTATACAGCAAGTTGCTCAAAATACTATAACTCACGCTATTAGCGGAAGTGGCGTATTTAATATGGTAGCGTCAAGTTTTAAATTTGGCGCAGCAGGGTCTAGTAGTGATGATGTAGAAACGTCTACTTTTGATCTCTTAGATGCGCCAGATACTCTTGATGATACTTTACTTCCAATACCTCCTTTACCAAATTTACCTGTTCCTTCTGCTCAAACATTGCTTGATGTAATTGGAAGTATATCTGCTAGTGGAAATATCTCTGCTGGCGGTGTAATGAGTGCTGGTGCATTTGGTGGATCACAAGGAGGATTTTTCCCAGGCGCAGGTATGTCTGGACAAGTTATCTCCAGTAATATTACTGTTGGAGAAACTATTACTACTGGTGTACCAGCAAATGTTACATTTATCCCATTAACACCTGGTATTTGGCAAGTTCAAGGAGAAGTTTGGTTTGCTCCAACAGCAGGTGTTACTGCCATATATTCAGCAATTGGTTTAACAAGCGCCACCTTTCCTACTCTATCAGGAATTAATACAGCTAGAACTCAAGTTGTTTTTTCGTCTGCTACTCCATCGACAAATGTAGAGGTTTTATCATTGCGTCCTTGCTATGTAAATATAACAGTCAATACCAATTATTACTTGATTTGCCAAGCAGCATTTGGTGGCGCTTGTACTGTTACTGGCAATATATGGGCAGTTAGAATATGAGGACTTGGGGGCGCATCGTACCAGATCCACTCTTCCCAAGTGTTAAGAAATGGGTAGAGGTGGATACTGATGCGAATGGTTTTGACGATATGGTTTGGTTAACTACTTTAATCCAAGTTATAAAATTGAATCTAGGTGAGAGCCCTTTTTATTCCAATTATGGTATTCCAGCACATCCTTCTGTTGTATCTCAACTTGCTCCTGATTATTATATGAATTACATTCAACAAACATTTGCTGGTTATTTCATGTTCTTATCTATAACTAGTCAACCTAATACTTTAGATGATGATGGTATTCCTTCGCCTGGTTATACAGTCACCTGCATAACTAAATATGGTGCATATTTGTCTACAGTGGTTCCTTACTAATGGCTCAACTTCCTATCATTATGGGTCCGCAGGGTCCAATCCCTACGTCTCCAGCTACGTTGCGCCAACAGTTGATTACTCTAGTTACGTCCACAAATCCTGGATATACAGCAAACTTGCCAGCTGCTCTTATTGAGGATATTTCCTCAACAGATGTTGGGGCGCTCGTTATCTCTAATCAATTTATGGTAGATTTGATTAACAGTATTACTCCATACGGAGCAAATCAATTCATTTTAAATCAACTAGGTATTGAAATATATGGCATACAGCCAGAGAGTGCTACCAATACAGCAGTTGATGTTATATTTTTTGGAACGCCAGGATTTATTATCATTCCTGGATTTGTTATAGGCGATCAAATTTATCAATATATTTGCTCAGATGGAGGCGTTATAAACACTAATGGTCAATCACTTCCTATTCATGCTATTTCAACTACTGTAGGAACTTGGGCTGTTCCTGCTGGCAGCGTTAATACTATTATAACATCAGTTCCGCTTAATATTCCATTATCCGTTATTAATCCAACAGATGGTATTCCTTCTATTGGAACTGAAGATGTATCTTCATTTAGAAGTCGAACGTTGACAGCAGGTCTTGCTGCCTCAACAGGAATGGACCGATACTTAAAGACGTTGCTTTGGAATATTCCAGGAGTGGTGCAGCGCCTCGTGTCAGTTAGACAAAATCTTGATACAGGACGTTGGGTTGTTCTTTGTGGAGGCGGAGACCCTTATCAGGTTGCTTGGTGTATTTATTATGCTCTATTTGATATTCAAACATTAGAGCGCACACCTATTCAAATATTTAATATGACAAATACTAATCCAATTTTGGTTACTACAGTAGCTAATCATAATTTAGCTAATGGAATGTTAGAAACAATTACTGGTATTACAGGTGGCATGTCAGTATTGAATGGCCAACAATTTGTTGTTGATATTCTTAGTCCAAATACTCTTTCTATTCCAGTAGATGGAACTACTTTACCAATGTATGGTGGTAATGGAATATTTACTCCAAATCCTATACTTCAAGAGATCTTCTTGAATAGTTATCCAGACAGTTATCTTATTCCATTTCTATTGCCAGCGCAACAATTGGTTACAGTAGTTCTTGTTTGGGATACTGATTCTCCAAATTATGTTTCCTCGTCTGCAATTTCACAAGCAGCTTCTCCTGCAATTATTAATTACATCAATAGTCTTTATGTTGGAATAGCTCCTATTAATATTTATGAGATGCAAGCTCTATTTGTTGATGCTATTGCTGACATTCTTCCGGCAGAAAATCTAACTGTTATCAATTTTACTATATCTTGGGATAATATTACCCAAGAAGCAGTGCCAGGTACAGGCGTTATTTATGGAGATCCAAACAGCTATTTTTATACCACTGCTAATCAAGTATTTGTGAATCAACTAACACCATGAAGAAGTTTTCTTTATTTGTTACACCAGCAACGCCTGTAGTACCCACACGTGGTCTTAATACTCAAATACTCGTAGCTGGGCAAAGTATTACAGTTGCTGGTGCCGATGCTGTTGGTGGTTATATTATAAATCCATATTCTGTTGAAGATCAAGGACTAACTAAACTTCATACACTTTTTGTTGATCCTACAGGACCAGCTAAGACTTTTGAAGATGGAACGACTTATGCAATTCCTCCTGGTGGTTATTATATTATACCAGCGAATGTTGCTAATGGCGTTTGGGTAAATTCTACCGCAGCTGGGCATAAATTTACAGCAGTTCAATTATATCTTTCAGGTCAACCTACTCCGGATGATTTATTAAAGAATTACAAACGTGGTACTTTTCCGCCTGTTGGACCTACTGGTGTATTGCAGCCTATCCAATCTTATTTATATCAAGAATATTCGGATGACGACGATTTACAAGCGTTCGTGGCTGCATATAACTCAATGCAGCAAGATATAGTTGATACATTCAATGGTCTCAATTTACCGATATATACCAAGGAACCAGTTGCTGGTGCGCTGCTAGATTGGGTTGCTCGTGGCTTATATGGCATGTCGCGCCCAAGTCTTATATCTGGTCAATACAAAACATTAGGTCCATATAATTCTGGAGAATATGACACACAACAATATAATCAATGGGATTTATTATTTCCAGATCAAATTGCCGTAACTAATGATGATATATTTAGACGCATATTAACTTGGCATATTTCAAAACGCGAAGGTAAATATTTTACTATTCCTTGGCTTAAAAAGAGAATAGCCAAATTTCTTTATGGGACAAATGGTACTCAACCTAACATAGATCAAACATATCAAATAAGTGTTGGGTTTGGTCCTAATTATGAAGTTACAATTAGATTTGTTTTGGGCATTAGAACTATAATAGGTGGTTCTTTATATAATGCTAATGATTTTCAATACAATACTATGATGTATGGTGAACTAGACTCAACTTATCAGAATTTACCTAGGTTGCCAAATATGCTAGAATTTTCTCAATGTGTTAATTCTGGTGTGCTTGAACTACCTTTTCAGTTTAAATGGAATGTGGTAATAGGATAAGAATATGGCCACTCTAATCTTTGGTAATAATGTAAGTTCAACTCTGGCTGGGGCTATTACTCCGGTTAGCACCACTGTCAATCTAGCACAGGGATCAGGTGTACTATTTCCACAACCTGTTAATAATCAACAATTTATCGCAACTTTGATTGATCAATTAACTGGTACTGTAAGAGAAATTGTTCACGTTACAAATATCACAAATGATACAGCAACTATCGTTCGTGCTCAAGAAGGCACACAACCATTAACCTGGAATACTGGAGATATATTCGCTCATTTGCATACTGCTGGCGCAATGTCAGCAATGATGCAATCTTCGCAATTAAATGATGCAAGTTTAATACATAATGGAAATGATACTGGTTCTGTTAATTCTATTGTAGCCAATACATTTCCTAAGCCAGCATCTTATGTTCAAGGTGCTCAATATGACATTATGATTGCTACGACTAATAATGGAGCGACTTTAGCCAATTTCGACGGCTATGGGGCGCTCCCAGTCTATAATCTTGACGGAACACAACTTGCACCTGGGACCTTAGTTGAAGGTTTAGTGATGCAATTTATATATTCATTTAACTCTTTCTTAATTCCTATTCACCCTACAGCAGGTGGTGGTCCTGCCGGTCCTTCAGGACCTGCTGGTCCTGTTGGTGGTATAGGTGGTGTTGGTCCTATGGGTCCATCCGGTCCTCAAGGACCGCAAGGAAATCCTGGTCCAACAGGTTCACAAGGTCCAGGTGGCCCTCCAGGCCCTGCGGGTCCACAAGGTTCTCCGGGACCAGTAGGGCCTGCTGGTCATATCGGTCCTGCTGGACCACAAGGACCGGCTGGTATATTTAGTGCCTTCGGTCAACCTGGATCTGTTTATATAACAGTCACCAATTTGACTTATGTTTGGGGAACTGGCACGATTACCTATACTGGAACACCAATGAGCGGTTATGGTGGCTCTTGGTTGCAAATTGGTAATCTGATCGTTGGTGAATATACTCAACCTGAGTCTGTTACTACTATGCAGTGGTATCAAAGAGTAGCGTGATGCTAACTGAAGTTCAAGTTACAGAGTTTTTAAAGACTCTTCATAATCCTCGTTATGCTAATCCAGATCATACTGGAGCTATTAAGCTAACGGGAATATATGAAAATCAATTTATGTATTTCTTTGCTAGTCCATATGACAAAGCAAGATATGGAAGAATAATTTATGCCAAAGCTATTTCTGAAGCTTATGGCAAAGTACGAGAATATGATCCATCAGATACATCTTTAGGATAGAAAATGGCAACTCCTACAGCTGGTTTAGCTAGCCAAACTTCTGCACAGCCTGGGCAACCTGTGAATGCTCTTGCTGCAAATTTATCAGGTGGCTACATATTGAATCCAGCCACTGCTCCTGGAATGTTATATATTGATCCAACTGGAGCAGCCTCAATAGCTGCTAATGGAACAACAATGGCACTTCCTCCTGGGCAACCATTTTATGTCATTCCTGGATCGACTTTACCTGTATCAGTAGCTAGTACATTTCCAAATCATCAATTTGTTTCTGTACAATGGGTATAGGAGTTTAATTGATGGACGTTACATCTGAATTTGAAGGCGGCCCAGGTCAACAACCAACTCCTTGGGTTTCCGTTGGCGCGACTGTTTCCTATAGTGGCTGCGTTCTAGTTCCTGCAAATGTTCCAGGAGGAGATACTGGATCTGGAACTATTAATACAAGTGGTTTTTTTATTAATGGTGTACCATTTTCTCCTTATCAATTGCCTGTCGCATCAACAACAATGCTTGGTGGTGTTAAGGTTGATGGCGTAAGTATTACTATTACAAATGGTGTTATCTCTGCTTCATCCGGTGGCAATGTTGGAATCGCTGTTGGTTCTACTCCACCTGCTAGCCCAATACAAGGCGCACTATGGTGGGATAGTATAGGTGGTCAACTTTATGTTTGGTATAATGATGGTGATTCTTCGCAATGGGTTACTGTCGTTAACCAAGGTTTCGGCGGAACTTACCTACCATTAATTGGTGGGCAATTAACTGGTCCGTTAGCTATCAATACTGTTGCTGGACAAGTCCGTAGCTATTTTGGTCAAACAACAGGATTTAATCGTTGGGAGTTGCAACTTGGCGATGCAACTCCTGAAGGTGGTTCTAGTGCTGGATCAAACTTAAACTTAATATCATATAGCGATGCTGGCATAGCAAAGAATATTTTAAATATTAATCGAGCTACTGGTGTTACAACCTTTGGTGCACCACTAGTCCTTAATGCTGATCCGACTACACCGTTCCAAGCTGCAACTAAGGAATATGTTGATAATCAAACTGTAGTTGCTCAAAATCGTATTATTAATGGTGATATGCTTGTTGATCAACGTAATAATGGTAATAGTGGTACAGCAATTAATGTTTATACTGTTGATAGATGGCAATTTAATGCATCACAAACTGCTAAGGGAGTATGGGGGCGAACAGCTAGTGGGACTGCTTTAACTCAATTTTGTTATTCTCTTGCCTTTACTTCATCATCAACATATGCACTGTTAGCTACTGATTATTTTGTTTTAAGTCAATCAATTGAGGGAAATAATGTTAATGATTTTGCTTGGGGTACAACTCAAGCTCAACCAGCTACATTATCTTTTTGGGCTTTTGGCAGTATAACTGGAACTTATAGTGGTGCCATTAGCAATTATGCCGGTACAAGATCATATCCATTTTCTTATGCACTTGTAGCAAATACATGGACTAAAATAATTATTAATATCCCAGGCGATACTGCCGGTACTTGGGTGATGACTGGCAATGCTGGAGCATTAATTGTAAGATTTGATTTAGGTTCTGGTGCAAATTATCGCGGACCTGCTAATAATTGGGCTACAACAACTGCACCAGGTTATATTGGCGCGACAGGGTCAGTTAGTATTGTTTCAGTTAATGGTGCTAATTTCTATGTTACTGGTGTTAAATTTGAAATTGGCAATACTGCTACACAATTTCAAAGACAAAATATAGGTAAGTCTATACTTGATTGTCAAAGATATTATCAAACTATTGGCAACGCATTTGTTGGCGGTTGGAATGCAGCTGGCGGAGTAGTTTATGGCGGCGGTACTTTAATATGTAGTATGCGTACAACACCTACAGTTACTTATAGTGGCATGACATATACTAATTCTTCTGGACTTGCAACATCTGGAGTTACTCCTTCTGCCATTATTTATATGTTAAATGTCACAGCTGCTGGGCAGGGTGTAGTATCAATGGCAACCACGTTAAATGCTGAGCTTTAATAATGGCTATTAATTTCCCATCTAATCCAATTCTTAACCAGGCGTTTACGGCTGCTGGTGTTACATGGACTTGGGATGGTTCCAAATGGATTATGTCTGCCATTTCGGGTGGCGGAGGAGGTCCTGGTGGCGCCTCAATAACGGTTGCTGATACTCCTCCAAATAATCCAATTCAAGGA
>Ga0210398_10004795_pt1 | contig 12642 bp, 10 predicted proteins | sample IncBWC4OmetaG_FD_161047 | JGI IMG/M metagenome (GOLD analysis project Ga0210398, IMG submission 161047) | Forest soil microbial communities from Barre Woods Harvard Forest LTER site, Petersham, Massachusetts, United States - Inc-BW-C-4-O | ecosystem: Environmental > Terrestrial > Soil >... | reverse complement strand
GTCGCCGATCCCGGCACAATCTGGCTCGGGCTCGAGTACTTCTGCCGCGAGGGCGATGACCTTTGGTCTACGGAAAACAGCCGGTTCATCGAATTTGCAGCCACGGAACTGGAGAAAATCGGCCTCATCGATCGCGACGATGTCATCGACGGCACTTTGGTTCGCGTGCCGAAGGCCTACCCTGCTTACTTCGGCGCATATCGCGAATTCGATGTAGTCCGTGCTCATCTGGACCGGTTCACGAATCTCTATCCGGTCGGCAGAAACGGCATGCACCGCTACAACAATCAAGACCACTCCATGCTGGCGGCGAACAGCGCTGTCAGCTCGATACTCAATGGCGGCCAAGGGAAGGCGGATATTTGGCGTATCAATGCCGAAGATGCCTACCATGAAGAAATCGACGAACCCAGCTGAGTCCGGCACCGGCGGTCGTGCCGGTTGGGCTTTGCGAAGCGTCCTGGGTTGTGCTTTGCAAACCGTGGTCTAGAATCGATCGTCATCATGATCATGCGCAGCGACTTGCCGGCATTGAAATCCGCGAGTCGTTCCGTGGAATTGACCATTCTCATGCCCTGCCTCGACGAGGCTGCCACCGTTGCGACATGCATCGACAAGGCGCGGGGCTTCCTCAATCGCACCGGAATCGAAGGCGAGATATTGGTGGCCGACAACGGATCGTCCGATGGCTCGCCGGATCTCGCCCGGGCGGCTGGTGCGCGCGTCGTGCACATCGCAGAAAGAGGCTATGGCAATGCGCTGATCGGTGGCATTGATGCGGCCCGTGGACGATTCGTGATCATGGCCGACGCCGACGGCAGCTACGATTTTTCTCAGCTCGATGCGTTCGTCGAGGCCTTGCGCGCCGGCAATACGATGGTCATCGGTCACCGCTTTCGCGGCGGCATCCGGCCCGGCGCCATGCCGTTTCTCCACCGTTATCTTGGCAATCCGCTCTTGAGTTTCGCCGGGCGTCTGCTCTTCTCCACCGGCATCGGCGACTTCCATTGCGGCCTGCGAGGCGTTGATCGAGCAGCTGCGGCGCAATTGGAGCTGCATGCCCCAGGCATGGAGTTCGCGAGCGAGATGATCGTCAAGGCGAAGCTCGCCGGCTGGCGCATCGCCGAGGTACCCACTGTGCTGTCACCGGACGGGCGCTCGCGCGCGCCGCACCTGCGCAGCTGGCGTGATGGATGGCGCCACTTGCGCTTTTTGCTGATGATGAGCCCGCGTTGGCTGATGCTGTATCCGGGTGCATGCTTGATTGGCATCGGCGCCGCGGCCGAACTCGCGATACTGCGGGGTCCCGTCTTCATTGACGGCGTCGGATTCGACATTCACACCATGCTCTACGCAGCAGGCGCCGCCATCCTCGGGCTACAGCTGGTGCTGTTTTCCCTGCTCGCACGCACCGTCGGCGTGCTGAAAAAAGTTCTGCCGATGAGCCCGGCGCTGGCGCGCTTTTTGCGAATTTTCACCCTCGAGCGCGGCATTCTGTTGGGCGTCGCGCTGGGCATGGCGGGATTGGCGCTCGCGATCTACTCGGTAGGTAGCTGGGCACACGCGCGTCTCGCCGCGCTCGACCCGGCGACGATGATGCGTGTGGCCATTCCCTCGGTCACCCTGATGCTGGCGGGCGCCGAGATCATTTTCGCCTCGTTTCTGCTGGGCTTCATTGATGTCCGCGCGAAAGGCGCCGGCGGTTCATGACACCGCATGCACGCGCAACACGACGGCAAACCGCAACTCAATTACACACCTCTCGAGCGGCTTAAAGTCGCGCGCCCGGTCGACCGCATTGAATTCATTGCGCGCGCCTGTGAGGGGCTCCGGGTACTCGATCTCGGTGCGATGGATGAAACTGCTTGGGCTGCCAAACGCGGGCGCGGCACGTGGTTGCACGAGGAAATCGCCAGCAGCGCACGCGCGGTCGACGGTATCGACAACTCCGCGTTGGTTCCTGCAGACGGGCTGCGCACCGGGCCGAATTCGACTATCCGGCGCGGCGACATTACGGATCCAGATCTCCTCGTTGCGGCGCTCGCACATGCCCCGGATGTGGTGGTGATCGGTGAGCTGATCGAGCATCTGGAGAATCCCCTGCAATTTCTCAAGCGCCTGGCGGCAATCGAGAGGTTGGCCGGGAAAACGCTCTTTCTCTCCACCCCCAATGCCACGGCTCTGCACAATGTCTTGGTCGGTCTGGCGCAGCGCGAATCGACGCACCAGGATCACCTCTGCATATTCTCGTATAAGACGCTTGCCACTCTGTGCACGCGCGCCGGCTTTCGCGGATGGGAAATCATTCCCTACTATTCGCGTTTCACGGAGATGCAGGAGCGCAACTCGGGGGCCCTAAGGCTCGCAGTAAGAGCGACTCAGCATTTGGTGAACCTGTTCGAGTGGCTATTTCCGCTTTTGAGTTTTGGGTACATTGTCCGGATTCGCCTGTGAATCGCCGATGGCGCTAGGACCCACAATTCGCACACTCCTCGGCATGCGGCTGGCGCGCCGAGTTGGCCGCTGCTATCGCGGGATTTTTGTCGATTTGGCCAAGGAGGCCGCTGCGCTATCCGCGGTATTACCTCCTGACGCGCACCTACTGGACGTCGGCGGCGGCGACGGCGAGCCGCTCAACAATCTATTGGCCCAGCGTCCGGACCTGCGGATAACGACGCTCGATCCTAAACCTAAGGTTGGTGATTGGATCGAAGCACGTTTCGCGCCAAGAGTGACGCGTTTGGCCGGCACCAGCCTCGCGGACTATCTCGCAGCCGACCGCCCGGATCCCGATGTGCTATTGATCGCCGATGTGCTGCACCACATCCCGGTGACCGAGCGCACCGGCTTCTTGGGACCGGTGCGCGCGCTTCTCGAGCGCGCGCCTCACCTCTGCATCATCGTCAAGGACGTGGAACCCGGGTCCTGGCGAGCAATTCTAGGCTCGTTGTCCGACCGCTATATCACCGGCGACCCGGACGTCAGTCTAATCGCGAGGGAGAATCTCGCACGCCTATTAGAAGAGCACTTAGGACCGTTGCGTCGTGAAGACACCAAGCTGTTCGAAACGGACCCGCCTAACTACGCGATTGCCTTCTTTCGCGCCACATGCCCTTAAGTTTCCTGATCGCAGCATTTACCCTAAATGCGGTCATCGCCTAACTGGTGCTGTACCGCGCGTTGAATGGACGTTGATTGTCTCGCGCGAGAAAAGCTGGGTGTAGCCACGGCAAGCATCGGTGGGGCTTTTACACGCTGATGGCGCTGTCCGCCTGGTGTGCTCCTTGAGGATGGCGGCGCGGGCGCTACGAGCGGTTAGCGCGATAGCCGAACTTGTAGAGTGTCGCAAGCGCCGCGGCGACCGGCTTTGGCCATAGAGTGTCGAATATTGCGCGATCCTCGCGCTCGCGTGCACGATTGGCGATGGTGGCCGTGGTCTCGCTATCGGCATGCACGCCCTTCGACACTAAACACTCGCGAACATAGACAAATCCGCCGGGTCGGCGTGCGAGTTCGAGCCATGCCACCCAGTCGAGATTGGTCTTGAATCCGCCCGGAAACTGGAAATCGCCAACCGACCTGCGGTTGAACATCACGCTCGGACAGCAGATGGGGTTGCCGAGCGACAGCAGGCGCATCTTATCGCGCGCCTCGGTAATACATTCGCGCGCGGCAAAGGCGCGCCGGCGCAGCGCGCGCTTTATCATCAAATTAATGTTAACCGGACGTGCGCCAAGCGCCGTGTGCTCCGAATAATCGCAGAAGGCTAGAAAAGCAGCCGGATAGCGCTGCAGGGCGGAGCCCAATTGGACCACATAACCAGGCTCGAAAATATCGTCCTGATGAGCCAGGGTTACGAATTGGGTTTTTGCCTTTGCCAGCGCGAAGTTCCAGTCAGCGGCGATGTCAATTCGTTGCGGATTGATGTGCAGCGGCAAGCCAAAGCGTTTGGATATGGCCGTAAGCTCCATCGACGGAGTGGAGCTCGAAAGCAGAATCACGCTGCGCAGGCCCCTCTGTGCCTGTAGGGATTCGATCAATGCGGCCAAGTGGGGTGCCGCATCATACACGGGGATGACAAAACTATGATCCATGTACCGATGGTCTGCAGAGCCTGCACCATTGTTTGTGACCGGATCGTACCGGGGTCGTCATCGTAGCAGCGCGCAGCGTCCCCAGTCACGGCGGCTCACGCTACAATACGGTCATGCCGAAAGCCGCTGTCTTGGTAGTCGATGATGAACCGGATATCCGCGAGTTGCTGTCTATCACGCTGCAGCGCATGGACATGGCGCCGCGCACAGCGAGCACTGTGGCAGAGGCGCAGCGCTTACTCAAAACCGAGCAATTCGAATTGTGCTTGACCGACATGCAGCTGCCCGATGGCAGCGGTTTGGAGCTGGTTGAATGGATGCAGCAATATACGCCGAGCGTACCGGTCGCGGTGATAACCGCGCATGGCAATATGGAAACCGCAGTCCGCGCGCTCAAACTCGGCGCCTTCGATTTTGTTTCCAAGCCTCTTGAGCTCACGGGCCTGCGCAAACTGGTGGCGAGCGCCATCAAATTATCGGGTCCCAGCGAAGATACCAGCGTGTTTGGCCCGCGTTTGCTGGGCGCCTCGGCGGCCATGCAGAACATGCGGGATATGATTGCGCGGGTCGCGCGCAGCCAGGCACCCGTACACATTTTCGGCGAGTCGGGTACCGGCAAGGAATTGGTGGCAAAGCTCATTCATGAGTCCGGGCCTCGGCGCGATGGGCCCTTTGTGCCTGTCAATTGTGGTGCGATTCCCACCGAACTCATGGAAAGCGAGTTGTTCGGCCATAAACGCGGCAGTTTCACCGGCGCCGTCAACGACAAAAAGGGACTGATTCAATCGGCGGAAGGCGGAACCTTGTTTCTCGATGAAATCGCCGATTTGCCGCTGCACATGCAGGTCAAGTTGTTGCGGGTCATACAAGAGAAGGCCGTGCGTCCGATTGGCGAACAAGTCGAAGTGGGAATCGATGTGCGGGTGTTATCGGCGACCCACAAGAATCTCGCTCAGCTCGTCTCCGAAGGAAAATTCCGCGAGGACTTGTTTTACAGGGTCAATGTCATCGAGCTGCGCGTGCCGTCATTGCGGGAACGGCCGGAGGACGTGCAGGAACTCGCCGAAGCAATACTCCGGCGGTTGGGGCGCCGCATGAAGGTGACGCCGCCATTGCTCGCCAAAGACGCGCTTGCGGCGCTACAGACCTACGCATTTCCAGGCAATGTCCGCGAACTTGAGAACATCCTGGAGCGCGCAATCACATTGAGCACGGGCGGTGAGATCCGCGCTGGTGACGTTCAATTGCGGCCAACTCCCGCCGGCACTCCGCTGGCGGCAAATGCCTTAAGCGAAGGAGCACTCGGCGATCACCTCGAGGAAATCGAGCGTGACGCCATCGTCAAGGCTTTGGAACAAACTCGCTACAACAAGACGGCGGCCGCCAAAGTATTGGGAATGTCGTTTCGCGCCTTACGCTATAGGATTAAAAAGCTGGGAATCGAGTAGGCTGCGCGCATCGTCTAGTAAAAACGTGATTGTTTTCACTAAATCCGGGCTAGTGTTATGTTTAGTTGTTCCCGACCGCTGATGTAGACTTGAAACATCACCGAGTAACCGAAGCGGAAGCAAGATGATCGATTGGTTTAGATCGCGCGAAGCCTCTGAGATCGGCGCTGCGCTGGCCGATGAATTTGCGCCGCCATCGGCATCCGCCAACACACAACGTTCGCCGCTCGAACGCACCTCCAACTCGATGGAGCAACTGCTGAAACGTGCTGATAGCAAAGTGCGCGCGCTCCGGCTTAATTTTTATAAGAAGGCGAAATTCGCGAACTCCTTCAAATGGCGGTTGATCGAGAACGGCGTCGCGAGAGAAATCGCCGATGACGTAACTCAGTTGTTGGTACTGCATCTTTCGCAGAGTGAGATTCCTGCGTTGGGCCAGGATTCGGCGGCTGCACCGGCCAAGGGCGCCGATCGGGCCAAAGCTCAACAACTCTTCAACCGCGGCAATAAAGCCCTTGCTGAAGGAGCCTACGCCGAAGCCGCCGCCTTTTTTGAGCAAGCAGTGGAGCTTGACTCCTTGCATGCGGAAGCCCTCAACAATCTCGGGGCATCGCTGTCGCATCTCGATCGCTATATAGAGGCTGAGGAGTGCTTCCGCGAAGCGATAGCAATCAAGCCGAATTACGCCGATCCTTACAGCAATCTTGGGACTATGCTGCGGCAAAAGAATAATCTCATCGGAGCTGAAACGGCCTTGCGGCGCGCCCTGAAATTGAAGCCAAACAATGTCGCGGCGAGGATTGACCTCGGATTGACTTTGGTCTTTCTGGGCCGCTTGCGCGATGCCAGCGCCTCATTTACTAAGGTTCTGAAGAGGGCGCCTAGAAATGTCCAAGCATTGTACGGAATGGGGCAAATCGCCGTAGTGGAGGGCCGATTCGAAGAGGCCGAAACGACGTTCCGGCGCATTATAGAGCTCGATCCGAAGATGCCGAGTGCCTGGGCGGCTCTGTCCGGCACTCGCAAGATGACCAATTCCGAGGGCGAGTGGTTCAAGAGCGCGGAGCGGCTCGCGAACAGCGGACTGCACCCCTTGGAGGAGGCGAATTTGCGTTTTGCCATGGGCAAGTATTGCGACGACGTCGATGATTTCGTGCAGGCTTTCCAGAATTACCAACGCGGCAACGAGTTATTGAAGACCGCTGCGGATACCTACGACCGACAGCAGCGATCGCGTCTCATTGACGATCTGATTCGGACTTATTCGCGGCAGACGATGTCAACGATTGTCAGCGCAGGATCTTCCTCGGCGAAACCCGTCTTCGTGGTCGGCATGCCCCGCTCGGGCAGCTCTCTTGCCGAACAAATCATCGCTTCACATCCGGCCGCATACGGGGCCGGAGAGCTGACATATTGGGAAACGCTGATCGCGAAAGAATCGGGCATAACGCAGCGTATCTTAGGCGAGGAGGCCCGGTTAAAAGTGGCCGACGAGTATCTGCGAATTCTCGAGGGGCGCTCAGCCGATGCGCAGCGCGTCATCGATAAGGCGCCTGTGAACTGCGATTTTCTGGGAATCATCTACTCGGTGTTCCCTAACGCTCATGTCATTTACATGCAACGCGACCCGATCGATACTTGCCTTTCTTGCTATTTCCAGCAGTTCCTTACGGGCCTGAACTATACGCTGGATTTGTCTGACCTCGTCCACTACTACCGCGAACATCAGCGGGTAATGACGCATTGGCGAGCGGTACTGCCGCCTGGCTTTATTCTCGACGTTCCCTACGAGGGGTTGGTCGCTGATCAAGAAACTTGGACGCGCAAAATGCTCGATTTTATCGGTCTCGAATGGGACGCGCGGTGCCTGGAGTACCATACGAACAAGCGGCAAGTGGTCACTGCCAGCGCCTGGCAGGTGCGGCAGAAGATTTACAATAATTCCGTGGCTCGCTGGCGCAACTACGAGAAATTCTTAGGTCCACTGAAAGCTTTGAGAACGTAACGTGACGGATTTTGTCACTAGTGGACGCTGCGCGTCGCCTATGACGCCGCCAAACGACGCGAATATGTCAACGCGTCAAGAGCGATGCACGCGATTGTTTATACAATTCATATAGTTATACGCAGTTGCCCAACCTTGGCACAACGCTTGCTCATGCATAGGTCACAGGCGCAAGCCGTTGTGCGAATGTCAGTGTTCATTATCGTGTTCATCTCTCAGGAGTAAAAATGTTTAACAAATTGCAAAAGGGCTTCACGCTCATCGAATTGATGATCGTTGTTGCCATCATAGGCATCTTGGCGGCAATCGCGATTCCTGCATACCAGGACTACGCCATCCGCGCGAAAGTCACGGAAGGTCTAAACCTCGGGGACTCTGCGAAGACGTCGGTTGCTGAAGCCTTCCAATCAGGCGGCTTGGTGGGAATCACCGCGGCCGCGGTCTCTTGGGCCGCCAGCTTCGTGGCGACCAAGTACGTGTCCACCATTACGATTGCCAACGGAGCAGCAGCTTTCCCTGGCGCGATTACGATCGGCTTTAACTCGGTCGTCATCCCGCAGCTCGTGGCTGCTAACAACAAAATCGTGCTCACGCCGAACATCACTGGTGCGGCCATTGTTGCAACCTCGGCGGGTAATATCGATTGGGCGTGCTCATCGCAACTCAACGCTACTGCGACCGCGCAGGGCTTGGTCGTGGCCCCGGGCGGCACCGTGTTGACCAAGTACGTTCCCAGCAACTGCAAATAGTACTTATTGCTGCGGCGGTCGATCCGCCTCAACAGCACCGGAAGCCCCTCTACGGAGGGGCTTCTTTTTTGCGACCTTTCACTGTGATGCCGCCCTCAGCGAGACTCAAATTGCGATCAAAGTCACGAGCCGGGCGGCGCCAATATGCGACCATCCGCAAGAGATTTGACAATTGCTCATCTGGCTACCGATAGTAGACTAGAGACTCGCGCCTGGGAATCACCGTAAGTCCATGAATGATAACGCAACAGCGGCAGTCGGAAGCACCGGTCGGGTAGCTCTGGGCGGACTTGCCCAGCGTTTGGTTCAAGACGGCCTGCTCGAAGAGCCGGCCATGCAAGACGCGATAGCCAAGGCCAAGGAGAGGCGCATCAATCTGGTGACGCATCTCGTGTCAACGAATCTCGCAACGGCGCGCGATATCGCCATTTCCGCCTCGAACGAGTTTGGCGTGCCGCTCCTCGATTTGGATGCGGTAGCTCCCGATCCAGATGCCGTTCGCGCGGTGAGCGAAAAGCTCCTGCAGAAGCATCGGGTCCTGCCGCTGATGAAGCGCGGCAAGAGATTGTTCCTGGCCGTTGCCGATCCGACCAATCTGCACGCGCTCGATGAGATCCGTTTCCAGACTTCGATGAGCATCGAGTTTGTGGTGGTCGAGGACGACAAACTGCAAACGGCGGTCAGCAAGGTGCAGGATCAGGCCGAGGCCATCATGCCGAGCCTGAGCGACGATGACTTCGATCTGGAGAATCTGGAAGTCACGGGCGGCGACGAGGACCCCAATGCGGATGCTCTGGGCCGCGACGATGTCGAAGACGCGCCGATCGTCCGTTTCGTCAACAAGATTTTGCTCGACGCCATCAAGAAGGGTGCTTCGGACATCCACTTCGAGCCCTACGAAAAGATCTTCCGAATTCGCACGCGATTGGACGGCGTTTTAAAAGAAGTAGCCATGCCCCCCGTGCAACTCGCGGTGAAGATCGTGGCGCGGCTCAAAGTCATGTCGCGACTCGATATTGCCGAGCGCCGCGTACCGCAGGATGGCCGCATTAAAATGCGCCTGTCGAAGAACCGCGCCATCGATTTTCGCGTCAGCACCTGTCCGACGCTGTTCGGCGAGAAAGTCGTCACTCGTATTCTGGATCCTTCGAGCGCCATGCTCGGCATCGATGCGTTGGGTTACGAGCCCTTCCAGCGCGAGTTGTACATAAAATATCTGGCCAAACCGCAGGGGATGATTTTGGTGACCGGCCCCACCGGCAGCGGCAAGACCGTATCGCTGTACACCGGCCTCAATATCTTGAATACCGAGGATTGCAATATCTCAACCGCCGAGGATCCGGCGGAAATCAACTTGCCCGGCATCAACCAGGTTAACGTGAACAACAAGGTAGGCCTCACGTTTGCCTCCGCCTTGCGCGCCTTCCTACGTCAAGATCCGGACGTCATCATGGTCGGCGAAATCCGCGATCTGGAAACCGCGGAAATCGCGATCAAGGCGGCGCAGACTGGACACTTGGTGCTATCGACATTGCATACCAACGATGCGCCGCAGACTTTGACCCGCTTGGTCGACATGGGCGTCAAACCCTACGCGATTGCCACTTCCGTAAGTCTCATCATCGCGCAGCGTCTGGCGCGAAAACTGTGCAACAACTGCAAAGCACCCATCGATCTGCCTGCGGAAGCGGCAAAAAAGGAAGGCTTCGAGCCCGCCGACATTGAACAGGGAATCCGCGTGTACCGAGCGGTTGGCTGCGGCCAGTGCACGGATGGATACAAGGGACGTATGGGCATCTACCAAGTCATGCCGGTCACCGACACGATCGGCCGCATCATCATGGAAGGCGGCGGCGCAATGAATATCAACGATCAGGCCGTGAGGGATGGCGTATGGAATCTACGTCGCTCAGGCCTAAACAAAGTGAAAGAGGGTCTGACGAGTTTGGAAGAAGTAAACAGCGTGACCATCGACTAACGAGTTAACGCGAGGATAGATTTATGGCGATATCGGCTACGGCAAGCAAGAAAGAAGTCCAGTTCCTATGGGAAGGCAAGGACAAGCGCGGCCACAAAGTGCGCGGCAAGTCCCTTGCCGCCAACGAGGCGGCGCTGCGCGCGGACCTGAGACGCCAAGGGGTTGCGGCCACGCGCGTGAAAACGCAAAGCTCATTCAAAGGCGGCGGCAAGGTGCAGCCACAAGATATCGCGGTGTTCGCGCGCCAGCTCGCCACCATGATGTCGGCCGGCATTCCCATGGTGCAAGCCTTCGAAATCATCGGCAACGGCCATGAAAAACCCGCCATGCAGAAGCTGATCCTCGACGTTAAGTCAACCATCGAGGGCGGCAGCACGCTGCACGAGTCGCTGGCGAAGCATCCCCTTTACTTCGATGATTTATTTGTAAATCTGGTGGAAGCGGGCGAGCACGCGGGCGCTCTCGAGACCTTGCTGGACAAAATTGCGACCTACAAGGAAAAAACCGAAGCGCTCAAGAAGAAGATCAAAAAGGCTCTGTTCTATCCCGCGGCTGTTTTGATCGTTGCCGTGGTGGTTTCCTGCATTTTGCTGGTCTTCGTCATCCCGCAGTTCGAATCGCTATTCAAAGGCTTTGGCGCAGATCTGCCGGCGTTCACCCAAATGGTCGTCAACTTGTCGCGGTTCATGCAGCATCAAGGGTGGATGGTGCTAATCGTGGGTGCAGCAGCGATTTATGGATTTTTCTATTTCTATAAGCGGTCGAGAAATATGCGCCGCGGCATAGACCGGATGATGCTGAAATTTCCCGTGATCGGACCGATTTTGACCAAAGCGGCGATTGCGCGGTTTGCACGCACGCTGTCCACGATGTTTGCCGCCGGCGTACCCTTGGTCGAGGCCATGCAATCCGTGGCGGGAGCGACCGGAAATATCGCTTACGAAGAAGCCACGCTGCGCATGAAGGATGAAGTGGCTACCGGCCAGCGGCTGCAGCGCGCCATGGAAAACACCGGACTGTTCCCGAACATGGTGGTGCAAATGATCGCCGTCGGTGAGGAATCCGGCTCCCTCGACACCATGTCGTCAAAGGTCGCTGAATTCTACGAGTCCGAGGTCGACAATGCCGTGGACAGCATGTCCGCGCTGCTTGAGCCCATGATCATGGCGGTCTTGGGCGTGCTGGTCGGCGGTATGGTCATCGCCATGTACTTGCCGATATTCAAGCTCGGTACTGTGATCTAGTCTAGATCGCTGAGCCGTAGCAAGCGCTGCCGATGCTGAACGATGTGGCAGCGCTCTACACCTCCAACCCCGCGCTGTTCGCGGGGTCGGTTTTTCTTCTAGGGCTCGTTGTCGGCAGTTTCCTCAATGTGGTCATCTATCGATTGCCCATCATGCTGGTGCGTGATTGGCGCTCCCAGGCAGCGGATGTACTCGCGGGCGCCGCTCCGGCTCCGGAACCCACACCAGCGCCTCCTGAGCGATTCAGCTTAGTTACCCCCGGCTCCGCCTGCCCGAGCTGCAAGACGCCGATAAAGCCCTGGCAGAACATTCCGGTCGTCAGCTGGATGATGCTCCGAGGGCGTTGCGCGTCCTGTAGGACAAGAATCTCGGCGCGTTACCCGGCGGTGGAACTGGCGACCGGCGTTTTGTCGGCCTGGGCGGCCTGGCATTTCGGCTTCGGTACGCCGGCGGCCTGCGCGCTACTGCTTACCTGGGCATTGATCGCCCTGACCGGCATCGACATCGACCATCAATTGCTGCCGGACAGCATTACACTGCCGCTGATGTGGGCGGGCTTGCTGGCGGCTGTGGTCCTGGGTCCCAAGGTGGGGAGCACCCTGCCCGTGTCGGCGCAGGAAGCTCTCATCGGCGCGATGGCGGGCTATGTGAGCCTCTGGCTGGTGTTCCACGCGTTTCGGTTGATAACGGGTAGGGAAGGCATGGGCTATGGGGACTTCAAGCTGTTTGCCGCCTTGGGCGCGTGGCTGGGCTGGAAGTTGCTGCCGCTGATAATCCTGCTGTCCGCCGCTAGCGGCGCGTTGCTCGGAATCGCGATGATCCTGCTGCGCGGCCGCGACCGGGCTGCTCCGATTCCCTTTGGACCCTATCTTGCCGCGGCGGGTTGGCTCGCCATGATGTATGGCGATTCGTTGCTCGACGGCTATCTGCGCGTATCGGGCCTCAAGTACTAAGTCATGAGCCCGCGCCTGCGAATCGGCCTCACCGGCGGTATCGCAAGCGGCAAGAGCACGGTCAGCCAGCGATTCGTCGAACTCGGCGTGCCGGTGATCGACGCCGACGTGGCGGCGCGTGCAGTGGTTCTACCGGGTACGCCGGGGCATAAGCTAATCGTGCAGCGGTTT
>Ga0210398_10004794_pt1 | contig 12642 bp, 9 predicted proteins | sample IncBWC4OmetaG_FD_161047 | JGI IMG/M metagenome (GOLD analysis project Ga0210398, IMG submission 161047) | Forest soil microbial communities from Barre Woods Harvard Forest LTER site, Petersham, Massachusetts, United States - Inc-BW-C-4-O | ecosystem: Environmental > Terrestrial > Soil >... | reverse complement strand
CCGAACCGACGGCCGAAGCTTCATTGGCCGCGATGCGGGCGCGCAGCAAGTTCGGAATTGCGATGGCCGCGATGATCAAAATAATCGCCACGACGATCAGCAACTCGATTAACGAGAAGCCCTTTTGTTTCTTATTCATTGTATCTCCTGGGAGCCGAAGCTCCGAAATTTGTGTCATACACCCTGGCGGGGTACGGCCAGTCTAAGTGCACGACGGATGCCATCCATTTCAGATCAAATTACCGATACGCCCACAGCCTCCATCGAGCTTGTTTTCAATAATATACAGCGCCATTCGTTCGTTGTGAAGAGGAATCATCCGCACGCCGTCCCATAATACGCAAGAAGATGACATTTTATGGCACTCTAAATAGACTCGTTGCGGCGTTCTTGGTGAGCGACGACTGCCGGTGGCAAAACTACTACTCTGCGACGTTACGAGGGATGCAACGTCCCCCTTGTTGCGATGCAAACTCATCCGCGATCCACGGAGCAATCGGCGACACTACCGCGTCTCTGTGCCGTAGAGACGGTCAATCATGCCAATTTGCGCCCGGATCAAAGCTTCGTTTTCATCGCGGATTCGAGGCGTCACGCGATTGTGCACGCCCTCCGGATCAGCCAAGAGATCATAGAAATAGTTCTTCTGGTTGACCGCATCCACGATAAAAAGACCTTCGCCGTCCCCGCCTAGAATTCCATACACCGGCGCGTAGCTGGAGGCAAGAAGATAGCGCTCACGCTCGTAAGCCGCCTGCTCTCGCAGCGTTTCCGTGAACAGGGGCCGGCCGAAGAGCTCGCGGTTGGTCGTGGGACGATGCCCGAGCAGATAGTAAAGGCTGGGCGTGATGTCCAGCGAAAACACGACCCTGCCGGCGTCGAAAGCAACCTGGTTGCGAAGCTGGGGCGGGAGGTGAATGATGAGCGGAATGCGGATCACTTCGGGGAAAAGAAAATCGGCATGACCGAAGCGGCCGAACTCACCGTAAGAATCTCCATGATCGGAAGTAACGATCACAATACTGTTGTCGTAGAGGCCGCGCGACTTCAAAAACTGGATGAACTGCCCGAACGCGCCGTCCATGCGCTGCACTTCGTCCGCGCTGATTTCGCGGCGGCTCTTGCCACTGCTCGATTGCTCTAGAGTTAGCGTGTGAATGTTCTGCGGCTGGGTATAGACAAATACCGGATTTTGTTTGTCGGACCTTGCGTCCAACTTGGTTTCAAGCTCACGCAGCGTGGCAACCAAGTCCAGCGTGCTCCAGCTCTTGCGGCTTTTCGGGGAGCTTAGTTGAGAGCCAGGCGCAGCAGCACCTGTGGCAACCGCATAGTCATAGTCACTCATGACCTTCAGATCGCTATCGAGTTCGGTCAGGGACGGAGACTTCGCGACGACGCGCTGCAAGATGGGATCGAGGCTGACGTAGCTGTGGTAACCCTCCGTCTCCGCCAGTTTCTGCAGGTTGTTCATGGGGTAGAAGGGCTCGATGTATTGCTTGTGCAACTGCATCGCTCCCACCCAAATAGCGGGTTCAGACAGCGCGGTGCCGGCGTAACGAGTAAATGCGTTCTCAAAAACTACGCTATCCTTCGCAAACGTGGCGAATTCCGGCGTAGTCGTGATCGCGGGGTTATACGGCGAAAGGAAATCGCGCCGCATACTATCTATTACAAAGATGAAAATGTTGGGTCGTGCGCCATTGGCAGGACGCAGATCGCTAACCAAGCGCAGGTCGGCTGGGCGTTGCGGCGCACGGATGTTCGTGCGGCTTTTCAGAAAGCTGTAAAAGCCGCTGAAATCGTGGCGTTCCACCGCGCGGGCCGCCAAAGCGTAGGCCGTATTGAACGAAATATCGGAACCTGCGTAGGTTTCCAGCGAGTCCGACCAGCTATTTTCCGCGCTGGCCGAGACGACCTTCAGCACGGCCGCATCGCAGCCGAGGACGACGAGCAGGACCACGATGGCGGTGGCTACGCGCTTGATCCTCCAGCGAATGCCGGCCCAGCTGAAGGCAATCACCGCAAACGCCCACAGCAGCAGTACTGCGGTTTTCTGCAACACAAAATCCCAATCTCTCGTTGCCAATAGCGCGGGGATCAGATAAGCGGCTGCGCAGACAACCAGAACGACCAAGGCGCGCCGCCAAGCTCGATGCAGATTGCTTGTACGGCGCACGCCATCGCGGGCGGCGATGCTCCGCGCTTTGGCCGCGGATCCGACGATGACGAAGAGCACGCAACCCGAAAAAACCACCGAGAAGAGATCGGCTTGGCTGCCTTCGAATGAAATGGTTGGGAGCACGATCACCCGCAACACTTGGGCGCACAAAAACCAAGACACGAACAAGGCGGAAATCACGTATGCCTGGCGTGGCCAGGGCAAGCGGCGGCAGAGCTGTGCGAGCAAAAAGGACCCGATCCCGAAAGTCGAGAAGATGGCGGCGTGAAACAGCAGGCTTGCTCCCCACGCGCCGAGTAAATCGGATCCATGAGCCTGCCGCAAGTGCGTCAGTTGATGAAAGACACTGGCTGCTGCGAAAGCAGCCGCGACGGCAATCGCGGCGACAAGGCTTGTTCCCAGGTCCAACGGTTGCCAGTCGTCTGAGTTGCCCCACAGGAGATGACGATCGGTGTGCTGTAGATCAATGGCGAGCAGCCAAACTAATGGAAATAGCGCCGTCATGCTCCAGACGTAACTGAAGATGTTGGGAGTGACGGTCGCCAAACCGTGACCGGCTAGTTGATACGCGCAGAAGGCCGCATTTAGAAACACGAATCCCAACGCCGACGCACGCGTCTTCGCGTCTCGCATCGCCGGAACCAGCGATACGGCCACAGCAGCCAGCAAGACGCCGTACATGTCCGCATGGATCTGAACGAATAGGAATATCCAGTTCATGGCCGGATCGCGAAGAAAGCCCAAATAGGCGAACGGAATGTACAGCAGCAGGCAGTACACCGACGTCAGCAGGATGAACGCGGCGAAAAGTACGCGGACACCGAAGAAAAACGCGAGCCAAACAGGCTTGAAAATTACGGCGCGCGCCAAATCGCGGTTCGAATGCTCTTGCTCTCCCGGCAAATACCGGGGGCGTTTTTGGCCGATGGCTTGAGCCGCAGGCGCATCTGATATGGGATTTACCGGCACGACCTCAAATTCCGTACTTCTTGGCATAGTGACGGAAGGAGCGGTACGACATCTTGAGCGTCTCGGCGGCACGCGTACGCACTCCGCCGGAACGTTCCATGGCGGCGAGCAAGAAGGAGCGCTCGAGCTTCTGAATGTAAACTTCGAGATCAATACCTTCGACAGGGAGGATGGAACCGTCGCCGTGACCGTTCCCGTTTCCGGAATGCTGTGAGACCGCTTCCTGGTAGTGGTCGCGGATACGCGCGGGCAAGGCTTCGGCGGAAATGCGCGGCGAGGCTTCCAGGGCGACGGCGCGCTCGATGGTGTTCTCGAGTTCACGGACGTTGCCGGGCCAGTCGTAAACTTCCAGGCGGCGCATGGCTTCGGGCTCGATGGCTTCAATCTTTTTGTTCATGGATTTGGAATAGCGATCCAGGAAGGAGCGCGCGAGCAGCGGGATGTCTTCGCGGCGTTCGCGCAGGGCCGGGAGGTGGATCGGGATCACGCTGAGGCGATAGTAAAGGTCCTCGCGGAAGCGGCCTTCGGCGATTTCCTTGGCGAAGTCTTTATTGGTGGCGGCGATGACGCGCACGTCCACATCGCTCTCTTCGGTGCTGCCGAGCGGCCGGACTTTTCCCTCTTGCAGAACGCGGTAGAGCTTCACCTGCATGGTCAAGCTCATGTTGCCGATTTCGTCCATGAAGAGCGTGCCGCCATCCGCGGCTTGAAACAGGCCGCGGCGATTTTCGTTTGCGCCGGTGAAAGAACCCCGCAGATAGCCGAAGAGTTCGGATTCGAGCAAGGTTTCTGGGAACGCGCCGCAATTAATGGTGATGAAGGGAGCTTTGGCGCGCGAACTATTCTCATGGATGGCGCGCGCGACGAGTTCCTTACCCGTGCCGCTTTCTCCGGTGATGAGCACGCGGCTGGACTGCGGGGCGATGGTTTCGATCAGGTCGAAAAGATCGCGCATTTTGGGGCTGGCGCCGATAATGTGGTCGAAACCGGTGAAGCGGCGGAGCTGGCGGCGCAACTCGCCGGCTTCCTTGCGCAGGGCCTGATTTTCCGCGATGCGCTTGACGGCCGGACGAAGCTCGTCGAGCAGACGGTCGCCTTTCACGACGTAGCGGTCGGCGCCAAAATTCACGGCGTCAATCGCGGTGTCCACGGTGGGCACGCCGGTAATCAGGATAAAAATTGTGCTGGGCGAGACTTCCTTCGAATATTGCAGGAGCTCGACGCCGTTCATATCCGGCATGCAGATGTCGGAGATGACGATGTCGAAGATCTGCGCGGCGAGGCGGCGCTTGGCGGCCTGACCGTTGGAAACGACCTCGACCTTGTGACCTTCCTTGCGGAAACTGATTTCCAGCAATTCGGAGATGGAGGGTTCGTCGTCAACGACCAACAGGTGGGCCATGGCGCGTTACCCCTTCCCTACTACGTGAAGGTGCTCGTCATGTTCGCGGACATCCTGCGGTTTGGGCGCGCGGGCGCGTACGGCGCGCGGTAATTGGACGATAAACTCCGCGCCGGAGCCTTCCTGGGCTTCTACGCGGATGCGTCCGCGATGCGCCTGCAAAATTTGATAGACGACGGCCAAACCCAACCCGGTGCCTCCGGTAAATCCCGACTGAAAGGGCTCGAAAATGCGGGTGGCCTGCGCCGGGTCAATGCCAATGCCGGTGTCGCCAATTTGAATGCGCGCCCAGTTTTCTTCGGCGTCGATCCTAACGGTGAGCACACCGCCGGCGGGCATGGCGCGCAGGGCGTTGTTGCACAGATTCCAGAAGACTTGTTTCAAGGCGTCGCGATCGGCGCGCGCGCGCAGGCTGCGGACTTTGAACTGGCGAACGATGCTGAGCTTGCCCGCAGCGGCGGCATCGTGTTCGAGGAGCAGCAGGGTTTCCTCGATTAAAGGAACGACATCAATGTCGGCGAAGTGGTAGGTCTTCACGCGGGAATAATCCAGGAAGTCGGTGATGATCTGGTTTAGCCGCTGGGATTCGCGGCTGACGATGTGCACGAGCTTCTTGTCGTCTTCATCGAGCGGCGCGAGGCGGGCGAGTTCTTTCAGCGCGCCGGTCATGGCCGTTAAAGGCTGGCGAATTTCGTGAGCGATGGCGGCGGAGAGACGGCCGAGCGCGGCCATACGTTCGGTGGTGACGACTTCCTTTTCCAGGCGCTTGAGTTCGGTCAGATCCTGGAAGTTATAGACGAAGCCCATATTCTGGTTTTGCGCGGTGCGCAACGGCGAAATCGAAAGGCCGAGGAAGCGCGTGGCTCCGTCGGAGGTCTTGTATTCAATTTCCTTGCGGGCGGCAAGGGGATTGCCCTGCTCGTCATGTTCCACCGGCCAGAAGCCCGGGAAAATGTCGGCAATTTTCTCACCGCGACGCAGGCCCAGGCCGGAACCGGTGATTTCAGCGCCGGCGCGATTCATCACCAGGATGCGGCCTTCCATATCGGTGGTGAGCAGTCCGCCGCGCATGGATTCAATGATGTCCTGATTGAAGGTTTGCAGGTCTTTCAGTTCCTCGCTTTTAGCTTCGAGCTCGACGCCTTTCTTGCGCAGCGTCTGAGCCAGCAGGCTGCCCAGGTAGGCTACGGCGAAAAATGCGAACAGATTGCTGGCGAGCCAGGAATCCAGGGCGCGCAACGTGGGCGTGGAGGCCGCCGTGCGCGGGATGGCGCCGTAGTAGGTGAGCTCCAGTGCTCCGCCCAAGAGAACGAACGCGAATCCGGCGACGATGAAAACGCCGCGGCGCGAAAATAAAACGCTGGCCATCAGGATAGCGAGCAGGTAGAGCGAGACGAAGTAACTATCCTGCATGCCCGTGGCGTAGACCACCCCAGTAACCATCTGCAAGTCGCCAGCGATCTGCAGGGGTGCGTGCCAGCGCGCGAGCGGCACCCAGCGCCTGAGGATGACGTAGAAAATAGCGAGGGTGTACCAAAGCGCGATCAATTGCACAAAGGAACGAACCGGCAGAGGCATGGGCGTGAGATGCCGCGCGGCGATGACAATGCTCACGAGGAAGGTAATGGCTAGGAAACGGACCCGACCCAGCCACGCTAGCCATTCACTCACATTGGGTGTGGACTTCATTTCAGATTTTTCACCGCGCTTCGAGCGCCAACTGCGCTGTGTCCTCTACTCCGGCCGCGCTGCGAAAGCCGCCCAGCCCATCCGCAAGCGCCCCGCGAACGAGGCGCTTGCGTGCGCGCGAGCGCCGCACGGGTTCTAGTGGCCCGCCAGTTTTCCGATCAAGGAGAACAAAGGCAGGTACATCGAAATAACGATGCCACCGACGACCACGCCCAGAACGACGATCATGATGGGCTCCATGGCGGTCAGCAGGTCTTTCACGGCCGCGTCCACTTCATCCTCGTAAAAGTCCGCGATTTTCTGGAGCATGGCGTCCATCGCGCCGGTTTGTTCGCCGACGCCGATCATCTGGGTGACCATGCCGGGAAATACTCCGGTGTCTTTCAGAGGGTCAACCAGCGAGCGCCCGGCTTCGACGGCTTTGCGCGTCGCAGTGATGGCGCGCTCGACGACGGCGTTACCCGAGGTGCGCGCGGTAATGTCCAGACCTTCGAGAATAGGTACGCCGCTGGAGATCAAGGTGCCGAGAGTGCGGGTGAAACGCGCCACGGCGATTTTTCTCATCAGCGGGCCGATCAGCGGAATCTTCAGAATCACGGAGTCAATCGCCAGGCGGCCTTGCGGCGTGCCGTACCAGGATTTCAAGGCGAACACGGTTCCGGCGAAAAACGCAGCGATGATCAACCCGTAGATGCTGCCGACGAAGTTGCTGAGCATGATCACGATGCGCGTGGGAAGCGGCAGATCCACACCCAAGCCGTTGAATAGTTGGGTGAAAATCGGAACGACTTTCCACAGCAACAAAATGATGACACCGCCGGCGATGCCCAAGACGGCGGCCGGGTAGATCATGGCGGATTGCACGGCGCGCTTGAGCTTGACGTTCTTTTCGATGTAGCTGGAGAGGCGCTGGAGAATGGTGTCCAGAATACCGCCCGTCTCCCCGGCTTCGACCATGTTGTAGTAGAGAGGGTCGAAGACCTTCTCATACAGCTTCATGGAGGCGGACAAAGTGGCGCCGCCTTCGACGGAGGCGCGCACGCCGTTGAGAATCTTCTGGAAGGCGATGTTCTCCTGCTGTCCAGCAAGAATCTCCAGGCACTGCACCAGGGGCAGACCGGCGTCAATCATGACCGAGAACTGGCGCGTGAAAATGGCCAATTCCTTGGAGTCCACGCCGCTGCCACCGAAGGAAGGGATATTGAATTCCCTGCCCTTCTCGGAGAGCTTGCTGACGTTGATCTGCTCCCGCGTCAGCGTGGCCTTCACTTCGGCCTTGGTGCCCGCCGTGCGTTCTCCCTGGACAGTCGCGCCCATCTTGTTGGTTCCGCGATATGTAAATACCGGCATGACTAGATACCTCCTCTTAAACTATCTCACTTGCTAGCTCGCTCACCGGCGGACAGGAACCTTGCCGCCACCCTGCTGCGGCGAGGTCACTCCGCGGTTGATAAGGTCCTGCAATTCATCTGGATTCGAAGAGCGTGCCAGCCCCACTTCCAGCGTGATGTGCTTCTGGAAATAGGCGTTGGCTAGGCTCTGGTTAAACGTCTGCATCCCGGACGCACCCGTGCCGGTCTGCATGGCTGAATAAATCTGGTGAATCTTGTCTTCGCGAATCAGGTTGCGAATGGCGGCGGTGGGGATCAGGATTTCCATCACCATGGCGCGGCCGCGGCCGTCCACTCTGGGAAGCAAGGATTGGCAAAGAATGCCTTCCAACACCATGGAGAGTTGCGCGCGCACTTGGGGCTGCTGGTGCGCGGGGAAAACGTCCACGATACGGTTGATGGTGGAAACGGCCGAATTGGTGTGCAAGGTGGCAAAGGTCAAGTGGCCAGTTTCCGCGATGCGCAGAGCGGATTCGATGGTTTCCAGATCGCGCATTTCGCCGATGAGCACGACGTCGGGGTCTTCACGCAGCGCGGCGCGCAACGAATTCGAGAACGAGTGCGTATCGGAGTGCACTTCGCGCTGATTGACCAGGCACTTCTTGTGGTTGTGCAGGAATTCGATGGGGTCTTCGATGGTGATCATGTGCTCTTCATGTTCGTTGTTGATTTTGTCGAGCATGGCCGCGAGCGTGGTGGATTTTCCGGAACCCGTGGGCCCGGTAACAAGCACCAGTCCGCGCGGCTTATCGCAGAGGCCGCGAACCACGTTGGGCAGCCCCAACGCGTCGAAGGTTTTGATCTCCCAAGGAATGGTACGGAAGACGGCGGCGACCGCGCCGCGCTGATGGAAGATGTTGCCGCGGAAACGCGCCAGGCTCTTCAAGCCGAAGGAAAAGTCGAGCTCCAGGTTTTCCTCCAGGCGGTGCTTCTGCACGTCGGTGAGCACGCTGTAGGCGAGGGCTTTGGTGTCCGCCGCGGTAAGCGGAGGCATGTCCAGCGGACGCAATTTTCCGTGCACGCGAATGCGCGGCGCGCTGTTGGTGGAGAGGTGCAAGTCGCTGCCGGACATTTCGATCATCTTCTTCAAGAGTTCGCTTAATGTGATGCCAGCCATATTTCCTCCGCTTACAGAACTGTCTCGCGCACGACTTCTTCGAGAGTGGTTTGGCCGAGCGCGCATTTGATTAGGCCGCTGCGGCGCAGCGTGATCATTCCCGTTTCCAAGGCCTTTTTCTTGATTTCCAGAGCCGATGCGCCGACCAGGATGAGCTCGCGCAAATCGTCGTTGATTTCCATCACTTCATAGAGACCGACGCGGCCCTTGTAGCCGGTGTTGTTGCAGGTGCTACAGCCGCGGCCATGCTGGATGACTGTCTTGTCCGCCTCGTCCTTGGTGTAACCAGCATCAATCAGCGCCTGCGGCAAGATATGCAGAGGTTCCTTGCAGCCCGAGCAGATGCGGCGCACCAGGCGTTGCGCGCAAATCAGGTTCACCGAGGTGGCTACCAGGAACGGCTCAATGCCCATATTCATCAATCGGCTGATGGTGGAAGGAGCGTCATTGGTGTGTAGCGTAGAGAGCACCAAGTGGCCCGTGAGGGCCGCCTTTACGGCGATTTCGGCGGTTTCGAAATCGCGGATTTCGCCCACCAGAATGATGTTGGGGTCCTGCCGCAAGAAGGCGCGCAGCGCGGAGGCAAAGTTCAGGCCGATCTGTTCTTTCATCTGCACCTGATTGATGCCGGGCAGTTGAAATTCGACCGGGTCTTCGGCAGTCATAATGTTGGTTTCCGAAGTATTCAGGCGCGCGACGGAGGAATATAGAGTGTTGGTCTTGCCAGAACCCGTCGGGCCGGTGACTAACACCATCCCGTAGGGCTTCAAAATCTGGCGCTCGAATTTCGTCAAGGATTCCTGCTCGAAACCCAGCTTGGTCATATCCAAGCGCAGGTTTTCCTTGTCCAGCAAGCGCATGACGATTTTTTCACCGAACAGAGTCGGCACGGTGGAAACGCGGAAGTCGAGTTCTTTTTTCTTTCCGTCCTTGAGGTACTTGATCATGATGCGGCCGTCTTGCGGCAGCCGCTTTTCGCTGATGTCCAGCTTGGCCATGATCTTGACGCGGCTGGTGATCGCGTCTTTCAATTTCATGGGCGGCGACATCACGTTTTGCAGAATGCCGTCCACGCGGAAGCGCACACGGTATTCTTTTTCATAAGGCTCGACGTGAATGTCGCTCGCGCCGCGCTTGACGGCGTCGGTGAGAATCAGGTTGACCAGCTTGATGATCGGGGCTTCCTCGGCGGCCTTCTCCAGCGTCGCCAGGTCCATCTCCGCTTCTTCGGCCGAAAGTTCCAGCGAGGCTTCGTCGCCCGCCAGGTCTTTCATTACTTTGTCGAGTTCTTCGACGCTCTCGACGTCGCCGTAAAATTTGTGGATGGCTTCGCTGATCGCGGTTTCCGAAGCGACGACAGGCTCGACGTTGAAGCCGGTCATGAACTTGATGTCGTCCATCGCGAAGACGTTGGTGGGGTCGGTCATCGCTATGGTGAGCGTGGAGCCGACGCGGGAAAGCGGGACGATCTGATAGCGGATGGCGGTTTCCTGCGGCACGAGTTTGATGACCGCGGGATCTACTTCGTAGAATTTCAGATTGATGGAAGGCACGCCGTATTGGCGCGACAACACTGCGGTTATGTCGTCGTCACTGACCAGACCGAGCTTTACCAGGCAGGTGCCCAGGCGGCCGCCAGTCTTTTTTTGGTGGTCGAGGGCCTGCCGGAGCTGATCCGCAGTGATCAGACTGTCTTTGACAAGTATTTCGCCGAGTCGAGAAGACATGAGTATCCGGGAGTGGTACTAGAACCCACCCGATTAGCCAGCGTAGCATGGGCGACTGCCGAAAATAGTCACCGGGTGCGAAGCTCGTAGTGAATCAGCTAACAGCCGATACGCTGCGGCGAAACCTGTACCAAAGGACAGGCGAATTTTTGCTCCTGTCCGTAGGGACAGGTGCATTAATGTGAATAAGTTAGCGGAGCCGAGCGGGGGCGAATTCGAGCGCTGAAATGCGAAACATATTGCGGAAACATGGCGCGCGGATTCGCGGCAGTTTCTGGCGGGAATTTTGCGCCGTCGCGGAGCGAAAAAATCTTGCGGAGCGAGGTGCGAGGGTCTAGCGCAGGGCGTCCGGACTCTGTTACCATGATGCGGCTCGATGGGCGGTTAGCTCAGCGGTTAGAGCGTCCCGCTTACACCGGGAAGGTCCGCGGTTCAAATCCGTGACCGCCCACCATCGGATCGTTTTTCACATTAGGCGCGGGGGACGTAGTTCAGTTGGTTAGAACGCTGCCCTGTCACGGCAGAGGTCGCGGGTTCGAGTCCCGTCGTCCCCGCCATTCTTCACTGAAGGAGTTATCGGACGTGGCACCGAAAACTCCAACCCACAACTGATCCCACAACTTTAAGTTGACCGTGGTGCTCATTCCCACTGCGTTCAGGAATTCGCGCGGCCCGTGTTGCATCGCTGTCTTCCCGTATATACAGGTCGAGCTGCTGCATCCCGTCGCCGACGCCGTGATTGTTGTCCTTTGCTTCGATGATGGCTATCGGAATGTCGGGCTTGTAATTCAGGATGTAATCGGCGCGCTTGGCTTCGCCACGGGTAACGAGCTTTCCGCGGACGATGATGCGCCCCTTGGTGAAGGCAACCTCCTCGCGCAACTGCATCATCCCGTCCCAGCCCGCGCGTTTCACGGCGGGGCCTATGAACTTGGAGCAGATATCGCGCTCGCTGAGGTCTTTTTGTTCATAAGATTCGTTGCGGTCGCATCTTAACGAGTCCTTGGACGCACTGACGGCCCAGTGCCAGGAATCGTAGCGTCAAGTCAACATTTACGTACAGGCTGTTGAACTTCGCTGCTTCATTAAATGAGGCGCTGCAAGAGCAATAAACTCCAGTGACGTTATGGTCTTGGGTTGCTGGCAGAATCTCTGGCTTGCTGGAAGCCATGCCGCTCACTTGACATCGGACGCCTTGAGCTTCCGTCTTGCGCCGTGACGAATCGTGAGCACCCAGACCGTCTGCCGACGCTCATTAACTTCGTATATGATGCGATAAACGTGCGGCTTCTTGCCGTAGAGCAGGTGCCGCAACTCCCGTCTCAGCTTTCGCGCTTCCGGGGCTGCAGGGCAGCGGTTAGGGTAATTCGCAAGCGCGTACACCTCCTTCTCTAAGACGTTGTACCATCGCGAGGCCGCTTGGGATTCGGAAGCGTTCTTTTCCACATAAAGGGATTCGAGATCGCGGGCCGCGCGCTCGGCAAACTCAATGTGATATGCCATGTTTGCGACGGATGTCGTCAAATACCTCTTTGGCGCGTCGGGTGCGTCCGTGGGCCACGTCATCGAGCCCTTGGCGGATTCCCTCTTCCGAATCCGCACGCGCAGCGATGTCGAGCAGGCGCTGGTAGGCTTCGGCGTCCTGCACGATGGCCGCGGCCTTTCCTTTGACGGTGAGCACCACGGGACGCTTGCTTTTCTTCAGCTGTTTCATGAAGTCGCCGGAACGACGGCGGAAGGTCGTGAGCGACTGAATGTCCTTGGTGATGTCCAGCATAGGTCTGCTCCTTTTACAGCACCTTTTTAAGTGCTATCAGAATACACCACCTCTGTAAAGCGGAAAAGGTCTCCTGCGAGCGGTCGCTCAGTGGGTATCGGAAGGATCACGGCTGCGAGTCTCTTCCGTCGGGATCGAGGCACGAAGCAGTCGAAGAATGTAGGTCCGATTAGGGTCCAATAACTCGTGGCGAAGGGTTACTTAGAGTACCAATGACGGGCTGTCAGCGCCGTTCAGTATCACCAAGTTACAGCAACCTGCCACTCTGTCACGGCAGAGGTCGCGGGTTCGAGTCCCGTCGTCCCCGCCATTTCTTCTCTGGCTCGTACTGATTTCCGCAAAACCGGCGGGGGTGCAAAAAAAACTTTTGGCGTCCTTTTTGCGCCCTTTT
>Ga0210398_10004793_pt1 | contig 12643 bp, 8 predicted proteins | sample IncBWC4OmetaG_FD_161047 | JGI IMG/M metagenome (GOLD analysis project Ga0210398, IMG submission 161047) | Forest soil microbial communities from Barre Woods Harvard Forest LTER site, Petersham, Massachusetts, United States - Inc-BW-C-4-O | ecosystem: Environmental > Terrestrial > Soil >... | reverse complement strand
GCTTGTCCCGCGATGTTTTGTTGCTGGTCTCTGGTACAACTATCGCGTCGCCACCGGATGAGGAGGCAGCAGTTTGGACCCGGAATTCATCCGTGACCTGTTTGCGGAATTCGGCCCGGTCACCATCCGGCGGATGTTTTCCGGCGCGGGCATTTTCCGCGACGGCCTGATGTTCGGCCTTATCGTCCGCGACGTGATTTATTTGAAAGCCGATGAGGAAGATGCGGCGGATTTCGAGCGCGAAAGCTGCCGGCCGTTCACCTATACGCGCGGCAAGAATTCAGGCCGGCCGACGCAACACGCGCTGCCGTTCTGGCGGTTGCCGGAGCGGCTTTACGACGATCCTGAGGAACTCGCCGCATGGGCGCGCAAGGCATTGGCGGTTGCGGAGCGCAAGAAGGCGGCGGCACGGAAGCCTGCGAAGCACACGGCGGCGAAACGCAAAACGCCGAAACAGGGTTCGTGACGTGCGTTATAACGGCGGCTCCTCGCCGCCTTCGCGCTTGCAGGCGATGCTTGCTTCCTCGAGATCGAGCTCGCGCTCGATGCGGCGGCGGGCTTCGTCGGTGATCTCGCCGCGCTGGAGCGACCCATAGATGTATTCGCGTTCGGCCGCGATCAGCTCGATACGTAGCTCCGTCGCCAGCATCGCGGCGGCCATTCCCTCGGGCGTTGTCTGCGGCAGCCGTCCGGCCCGGTATTCATGGCGGGCGCGCAGAATCGCGTGCGCCTCAGGCGAAAGCCGCCCCGCGTCGGCTAATTGCTCCAGGCGTGCATACGCCACGTCGAGCGCCTGCGCCCGCGCCGCGACTTCGGCCTGGTGCTCGCGCTCGCGTTCTTCGTTCGCGTGCGCAGCGAGCCCGAGCCAGTTCACAACGCCCGGCAGCATCAAGCCCTGGCCGATCAGAGTCACGACGATGATGCCGAAGGTGATGAAGAGAATGAGATCTCGATCCGGGAACGGCGCACCTGACGCCGTGAAGAACGGCAGCGCCAGCGCCGCGGCGAGCGAGACCACGCCGCGCACGCCGACGAAAGAGAGCAAGAAGGCCCATGTCCAGGGTGGTGACGGATCGCGCCGGCGCAGCGCGGTGCTCAGCCAGCGCGGCAGATAGACCGCCGGAAAGACCCAGATGAAGCGCGCCACAATCACCACCGCCACGGTCAGCAAGATGGCAAAGGCGAAATGCTGCCACGGCACCTCATGCATGCGGATGAATAACGTCCGCACCTGCATGCCGGTGACCAGAAAAACGAGGCCCTCGAGCAGATAGATGAGCAGGTCCCAGAAGAAGATGCCTTGCAGCCGCGTTGCTGCCGGAATGAGCAGCGGCCCGTTCCAGCTCACATACAGGCCGGCCGCCACCGTCGCCAGCACGCCCGAGCCGCCCAACTGCTCGGGGAAGAGAAAGGCGACGTAAGGCGTCATCAGCGACAGGGTGATCTCGACACGCGGGTCATGCGCCCAGCGGCGCAGCCGCAGACTCGCCCAGCCGACGGCGATGCCATAGGCGATCTCGCCGACGACGATGAGCGCAAAGGTGCCGGCCGCCTTGTCGAGAGAGAACAGCCCGGTGCTGACCGCGGCGACGGCGAAACGATACAGGATCAAGGCCGTAGCGTCGTTGGCGAGACCTTCGCCTTCGAGTATGACGACCAGCCGGCGCGGCAAGCCGAGCCGCCGCACAATGGCGAGCGGCGCCACCGCGTCGGGCGGCGACACGATGGCGCCGAGCACGAAACCGACAGCAAGCGGCATGCCGAGGAGCCAATAGGCGGCTGCCGCCACCCCGCACGTTGTGAACACGACCCCGCCAAAGGCGAACAGCGCGATCGGCCGCAGACTGAACTTGAACTCGCGCCAGCTCATGGCGACGCCGGCCGAATAGATCAGCGGCGGCAGGATGCCGAGCAGCACCAATTCGGGCGCGAGCGCGATGCGCGGCAGGTCGGGCACGAGCGCGAGCACGATGCCGGCGATGACCAGAAGGATCGACGCCGGCGTGTTCAGCCGCCGCGCGGCAACGGCGACGACCACCAGCACGCCGAGCAAGAGCAGGATAGTTTCGATGGTCTCCGCCATGCGGCGCCCTCTACAAAAAACTCTGCGGATCGACGTCGATATCGAGCTTGATGGTGCCGCGCCGCTTCGGCGCCTTGGCGAGGAGCCGCCGCAGATAGGCCGAGAGATCGTAATTGCGCGCCGCTTTCAGGAGAAGCCGCATGCGGTGGCGGCCGCGAATGAGCGCGAGCGGCGCTTCGGCGGGGCCGAGCATGCGCACGCCGTCCTTGGCGTTCTCGTTGATCGGAGCGGAGCGCGCGAGCTCGCGGGCATAGGCCATGGTCTCGTGCTTGTCGGCGCCGGAGACGACGATCGAGGCGAGCCTTCCGAACGGCGGGTAATGGGTTTTTTCGCGCAGCTCGATTTCGGCGTCGTAAAACGCCTCGCGGTCCTGCGCGATCAAGGCGCGCATCACCGGATGGTCGGGCTGGTGCGTCTGCAAGAAGCCGCGGCCGATGCCGGCATCGCGGCCGGCGCGGCCGACGACCTGATGCAGCAGCTGGAAGGTGCGCTCGGCGGCGCGCGGGTCGCCGTTGCTCAAGCCCAAATCGCCATCGACCACGCCGACGAGGTTCAACATCGGAAAATTGTGACCCTTGGCGACGAGTTGGGTGCCGATGATGACGTCGAAGCGGCCTGCGGCGATCTCGGCAAATTCCTCACGCATGCGCTCCACCGTCGCGACGAGGTCGCTCGAAAGCACCAGCACGCGTGCCTCGGGGAAAAGTTCACGCACTTCTTCTTCCAGCCGCTCCACGCCGGGGCCGCAAGCAACGAAAGAATCTTGCGCGCTGCATTTCGGACAATTCGCCGGATGCGGCATGGCGAAGCCGCAATGGTGGCAGACGAGTTGCTTGCGAAAGCGGTGATCGACCAGCCAGGCCGCGCAATTCGGGCAGGAGAAGCGGAAGCCGCACGTCCGGCACAGAGTGAGCGGCGCATAGCCGCGGCGATTGAGAAACAGCAGCGCCTGCTCGCGGCGCTCCAGCGCCGTTTTCACTTCGCCGGCGAGCACCGGCGAGATGAAGCGCCCGCGCGGCGGCGAGGCAGCGCGCAGATCGATCGCCTCGACCGACGGCAGGCGCTGGCCGCCGAAGCGCTCCGGCAGCGCGAGGCGTTGATAGCGCCCGCGCCGCGCATTCGCCTCGCTCTCGACCGAGGGCGTCGCCGACGACAGCACGATCGGGATTTTGGCGATATGGCCGCGCACCACCGCCATGTCGCGAGCGTGATAATGGACGCCGTCCTCCTGCTTGTAGGCGGAGTCGTGCTCTTCATCGACGACAATAAGCCCGAGATCGGCGTAAGGCAGGAACAAAGCCGAGCGCGCGCCGACAACGACAGCGGCCTCGCCTTTGGCGACGGCCGCCCAGCTGCGCGCGCGTCGGCGCGGCGTGAGCTCGGAATGCCATTCGGCGGGCCGGGTGCCGAAGCGCAAGGCGAAGCGGTCCAAGAACTGCGCGGTGAGCGCGATTTCCGGCATCAGGATCAGGCTTTGCCTTCCGCTCCTGATCGTATCGGCTATCGCCTCGAAATAGACTTCGGTCTTGCCCGATCCGGTCACGCCATCGAGCAGCGTCACCGTGTAGCCGCCCTTGGCCACGGCGGCTTTCAGCGCATCGGCGGCGGCGCGCTGCGCCGCGGAGAATTCCGGCTGCGCGAAATCCGGATCGGGTTGTTCGGCGACCGGCTCCGGCGGCAGCACCACGGTCTGCAACGTGCCTTCGTCGATCAGGCCGTCGATGACGCCCGCGGAGACTCCGGCTTCGCGCGCCGCTTCGCTTTTGCCGCGCAGCATGCCGTCGGCCAACAGCGCCAGCACGCGCTGGCGCGCCGGCGTCATCCGTTGCGGCGGCGCACCGGCGAGCCGCACGCCGACGCGCTCCCGCTCCTCGCCGAGATGCTCGCCCATGCGCAGGCACATGCGCAACACCATGCCGCGCGAATTCACCGTGTAATTCGCCACCCAATCGACGAAAGTCCGCAGCTCGGGCTTGAGCGGCGGGAATTCGAGTTTCTCGTCGATATCCTTGAGCCGGTTGTCGAGGCGGATGTCAGGTTTGGGATTTTCCGTCCACACCACGCCCGTCGCCTCGCGCGCGCCGAGCGGCACGCTGACGATGTCGCCCGGAGCGAGCGCGAGCCCGTCCGGCACCCGGTACGAATAGGCCCGGTCGAGCGCGACCGGGACCAGGACATCAACGACGCGTTTGGCCATTGCGTGAGTCTGGGCCGATTCCGGGCGGTTTAGGAAGGGTAAAGGCGGAAGCCCTAGATTGGCCGCGCAGTCCCGTTAAAGCCCGAATCTAGTGCGCAAAACGCGGCGAAAAAGGCCTTAACCCACGTGCCTGAAAGAGAACTCACCGCCGTTGCACCACAAGTCGCCGCCGAGATCGCGCATTGGCTCAAACATCTCGGCGCCGAGCGGCGCATGTCGCCCAAGACCGTCGAAGCCTATCAGCGCGATGTTTTGCAGTTCCTTGCATTCCTGGCCGAACATCTCGGCGGCAAGCCGTCGCTGAAAGACCTTGCCGCGCTGACGCCGGCCGATGTACGCGCCTTTATGGCGGCGCGGCGCGCAGACGGCATCGGCAGCCGCTCGCTGATGCGCACGCTCGCCGGCACCCGCGCCTTCGCCCGCTTTCTCGAGCGCAACGGCAAGGGCAGCGTTGGCGCGCTTTCGGCAGTGCGCGCCCCGAAGATCGGCAAGACCCTGCCGCGGCCGCTTGCGGTTTCGGGCGCACGCGCCGTGGCCGATCCCGCTATTGCCGCGAACGACGGCCGCGAGCCGTGGATCCACGCGCGCGATGCAGCGGTGCTCGGCCTGCTCTATGGCTGCGGCTTGCGCATTTCCGAAGCGCTCGGTCTCAAGCGTGGTGAGTTCGGCGCGCGCGACGTGCTCAGCGTGATCGGCAAGGGAAGAAAGCAGCGCATGGTGCCGCTCATCTCCACGGTCGCCAAACTCATCGCCGACTATGTCGCGCTGTGCCCTTATGACCTGCCGGAAGACGGGCCGCTATTCGTCGGCGCCAAAGGCGGCCCGCTGTCGCCGCGGCTGGTGCAACTCGCGATGGCGCGGCTCCGCGGCGCGCTCGGGCTGCCTGAGACGGCAACGCCGCATGCGCTGCGGCACTCCTTCGCCACGCATCTTCTGGCGCGCGGCGGCGACCTGCGCTCAATCCAGGAACTTTTGGGCCACGCCTCGCTGTCGACCACGCAGATCTATACTGAAGTGGATGCCGACCGGCTGATCGAAGCCTATCGCTCGGCCCATCCGCGCGCGTAACATTTTACCCCGTCATCCCGAGGTGCGAGCGTAGCGAGCCTCAAAGGATGACGGTACAGTGGCCCCCAACAAGGGGGCCATCATGTCGGAAATCAGCGAAGCCATCGAAAAGGCCAAGGAAGGCGAGAAGATCGAGATCGGCGAAGGCTTCAACCGCAAGGTCGCGCTGGTCATCGCGATTCTGGCGTTGTTCCTGTCGTTCTCGGAGACGCTTGGCAAGGGCGCGCAGACCGAAGTCACCACCAAGAATATCGAAGCCTCCGACCTGTGGGGCTTCTTCCAGGCCAAGAACATCCGCATGACGCAGATCACGACCGCCGCCGAAGAGATGACCGTGGCCGCGGCTGGCGCCACCGATCCTGCCGCCAAGGACGCGATGCAAAAGCAGATCGACGCCTGGAAGAAGAACGTCGAGCGGATCGACACCGAACCAAAGACGGGCCGTAAGGACATCGAGGAACAGGCCAAGCACGCCGAGGAAGAGCGCGATCTGTCGACGGCGAAATACCACCACTATGAATTGTCGTCGGCGGCATTTCAGGTCGGCATCGTGCTCGCCTCCGCGGCCGTAATCACCGGCATGGCGGGGCTGGCTTGGCTCGCCGGATTGCTCGGCGTTGTCGGGCTCGGGCTGTTGGCGCTCGGTCTGTTCGCGCCGCACGCGGTGCCGTTCATCGCGTCGCTGTAGAGCAAAAAACCGCTCATTCCCGCGAACGCGGGAATCCAGACGATCGCAGCGAGGAACTGGGTCCCCGCTTTCGCGGGGACGAGCGGCCGATATGTTCCCTCAGAAATTAATCGCGCGCTTGTTGACCGCGAGCGCGGCCTCTTTGATCGCTTCCGTCAAAGTGGGATGGGCGTGGCAGGTACGCGCAATGTCCTCGGAAGAAGCGCCAAATTCCATGGCAATGGCGGCCTCGCCGATCATATTGCCGGCATCGGCGCCGAGAATGTGAATGCCCAGCACACGGTCGGTCTTGGCGTCGGCGAGGATTTTCACGAAGCCATCGGTGGTGAGGTTGACCTTGGCGCGGCCGTTGGCCGTGAACGGAAACTTGCCGACATTGTAGGCGACGCCGGCCGCTTTCAGCTCTTCCTCGGTTTTGCCGACGGAGGCGATTTCCGGATAGGTATAGACGACGTTGGGAATGACATCGTAATTCACATGACCGGCCTGGCCGGCGAGGATTTCGGCGACAGCGACGCCCTCCTCTTCCGCCTTGTGCGCCAGCATCGGACCCGCGATCACGTCGCCGATGGCATAGATGCCGGGCACATTGGTCTGGAAATGTCCATCAACCACGACGCGGCCGCGATTGTCTTTCTTCACGCCGACGGCTTCGAGACCAAGCCCCTCCGTGTAAGGCACCCGTCCGATGGCGACGAGCACCACGTCGGCTTCGAGCGTCTCGGCGGCGCCGCCGGCTGACGGCTCGACCTTGACCTTGAGAGTCTTGCCCGACGTATCGACGCCGGTGACCTTCGACGACAATTTGAAGGTCAGCCCCTGCTTCTGCAGCATGCGGTGGAATTGCTTGCCGACTTCGCCGTCGATGCCCGGCAGGATGTGATCGAGGAATTCGACGATGGTCACGTCCGCACCCAGGCGCCGCCACACCGAGCCGAGCTCGAGCCCGATAATGCCGGCGCCGACAATGAGCAGCTTTGCCGGCACCTTGGCGAGATCGAGCGCGCCGGTCGAGGACACGACGCGCTTCTCGTCGATATCGATGCCGTTCAGGCGCGTGACGTCGGAGCCGGTGGCGATGACGATATTCTTGGTTTCGAGAACCTGCGTCTTGCCGTCATTGGCCTTCACTTCGATTTTGCCGGGTGCGGTGATCTTGCCGGTGCCGATGAAGCTCTCGATCTTGTTTTTCTTGAACAGATAGTCGACGCCTTTGACATTACCGTCGACGCCCTGCTGCTTGTATTTGAGCATGGCGGCGAGGTCGACGGAGGGCTTGCCGACCTTGATGCCCATGTCGGCGAATTTATGCGCGGCTTCCTCGTAGAGCTCCGAGGCATTGAGCATCGCCTTCGAGGGGATGCAGCCGATATTGAGACAGGTGCCGCCGAAGGTCGGCATCTTCTCGATGACGGCGGTCTTCATGCCGAGCTGCGCCGCGCGAATGGCGCAGACATAGCCGCCGGGGCCGGAACCGATGACGATGAGATCGTAAGCCATCAACAAAACTCCGTACTCTCAATCGTCATGGCCGCACTTGTTGCGGCCATCCACGTCTTCGGAGAAACGAAAAGACGTGGACACCCGGCACATAGACGTTCGAAGAACGGCGTCGCTTCGCTCGCCTATGTCCGGGCATGACGCGATTAAAGATCCAACACGAGCCGCGCCGGCTCTTCGAGGCTTTCCTTGACCCGCACCAGGAACGTCACTGCCTCGCGACCGTCGACGAGGCGATGGTCGTAGGACAGCGCGAGATACATCATCGGCCGCACTTCGACCTTGCCGCCGATCACCATCGGCCGCTCCTGGATCTTGTGCATGCCGAGAATGCCGGACTGCGGCGCGTTGAGGATCGGCGTCGACATCAAGGAGCCGTAGATGCCGCCATTGGTGATGGTGAAGGTGCCGCCCTGCATTTCGTCGATCTTGAGCGCGCCGTCGCGGGCGCGGTGACCGAAATCGGAGATCGCCTTCTCGATCTCGGCCAGCGATTTCTGATCGCAATCGCGCACCACCGGCACGACCAGGCCGCGCTCGGTGCCGACCGCGATGCCGATGTGATAATAGTTCTTGTAGATGATGTCGGGCCCGTCGATCTCGGCATTGACGGTGGGAATTTCTTTGAGCGCCTGGACGCAGGCGCGAACGAAGAAGCCCATGAAGCCGAGCTTCACGCCGTGCTTCTTCTCGAACAGATCGCGATATTGGCTGCGCAGCGCCATGACGTGGCTCATATCGACCTCGTTGAAGGTCGTGAGCATGGCGGCGGTGTTCTGCGCGTCTTTGAGCCGCTTGGCGATGGTCTGGCGCAGCCGCGTCATGCGCACGCGCTCTTCGCGCGCGGCATCGTCGGCGGGCGACGGCGCACGGACCTGGACCGCTGCCGCGGACTGCGCGACAGGCGTCGGCTGCGCCGCGGCGCGCTCGATCGCCGCCAGCATGTCGCCTTTGGTGACGCGGCCGTCCTTGCCGGTGCCCGGCACGGTCGCGGCATCGAGGCCGGTTTCGGCCGAGAGTTTGCGCACCGAGGGCGCAAGCGGCGCGTCGACAACTTTGGCGGCTGCGGGAGCGGCAACGGGAGCCGGCGCGGATTTGGCCGCAGGCGGTGGCGCAGCGGCGAGAGCCGCTTTCGCAGCGGGGGCCGCGCCGGCGCCTTCCTTGATCTGACCGAGGATGGCGCCGACAGCGACGGTTTCGCCGTCTTTCGCCGCGATCTCGCTCAGCACGCCGGCGGCCGGCGCCGGCACCTCGATCGTAACCTTATCCGTCTCGAGCTCGACCAGCGGCTCGTCCACCGCGACCGCTTCGCCCGCTTTCTTGAACCATTTGCCGATGGTCGCCTCGGTGACCGATTCACCGAGCGTCGGCACGCGTATCTCTGCCATTTTTCTTGCCCTTCTTCGCCGTCGTCCTGAGGCGCGAGCGAAGCGAGCCTCGAAGGACGACAATGCTCATCCTTCGAGGGCGACCTGCGATCGCCACCTCAGGATGACGATGAATTACCCCAGAGCGTCTTCCAAGAAATTCTTGAGCTGCAGGAGATGCAGCGACATCTGTCCGACCGCGGTCGACGCCGAAGCCGGCCGGCCGGCATAGCGCGCGCGGCGGTGTTTGGCGCCGATCTGGTTGAGCACCCATTCGAGGAAGATGTCGACGAACACCCAGCCGCCCATATTGCGCGGCTCCTCCTGGCACCAGACGATCTCGGCGTCCTTGAAGCGGGACAATTCCGTCATCAGCGCCTTGGTCGGGAACGGATAGAGCTGCTCGATGCGGAGCAGATAGATATCGTCGATGCCGCGCTTCTCGCGCTCGTCGTAGAGATCGTAATAGACCTTGCCCGAAGAGAGCACGACGCGGCGGATTTTCGCGTCGGGCACGAGCTTGATCTTCTCGCCGGGCAAAGTCTGCGCGTCATCCCACAATAAGCGATGGAACGACGTCGCCGGCCCCATGTCTGCGAGCTTCGACACCGCGCGCTTGTGGCGCAACAGCGACTTCGGCGTCATCAGGATCAGGGGCTTGCGGAAGTCGCGCTGAATCTGACGGCGCAGGATGTGGAAATAGTTGGCCGGCGTCGTGCAGTTGGCGACCTGCATGTTGTCTTCGGCGCACATCTGCAGATAGCGTTCGAGCCGCGCCGAGGAGTGTTCCGGCCCCTGCCCTTCATAGCCGTGCGGCAACAGGCAGACGAGGCCCGACATGCGCAGCCATTTGCGCTCGCCCGACGAGATGAACTGGTCGAACACGACCTGGGCGCCGTTGGCGAAGTCGCCGAACTGCGCCTCCCACAAAGTCAGCGCGTTCGGCTCGGCGAGCGAATAGCCGTATTCGAAGCCGAGCACGGCCTCTTCCGAGAGCATCGAATTGATGACTTCGTAGCGCGCCTGGTTCGGGGCGAGCTCATTGAACGGCGTGTAGCGCTGCTCGTTCTCCTGATCGATCAGCACCGAATGGCGCTGCGAGAACGTGCCGCGCTCGGAATCCTGACCCGACAGCCGCACGCGATGACCCTCGAGCAGCAGCGTACAGAAGGCCAGCGCCTCGCCGGTCGCCCAATCGATGCCGTCGCCGGTCTCGATCGATTTACGCCGGCTATCGAGGAAACGGTTGAGTGTCTTGTGCAGGTGAAAGCCCTGCGGCAACGCCGTGATCTTCTCGCCGATCTCTTTCAGCTCTGCGAGATCGACGCCGGTTTTGCCGCGGCGGGGATCGTCGGCGTCGGCCGACGACTTGAACCCGGACCAGCGGCCGTCGAGCCAATCCGCCTTGTTGGCGCGGTAGCCGAGCGCGGCATCGAGCTCCCCGTCGAGGTGCCCGCGCCAATCGGCCTTCATCTTCTCGACTTCGGCCGCGCTGACGACGCCTTCGGCGACGAGCTTGTCGCCGTAGATTTGCAGCGTGGACGGATGGTTGGCGATCGCCTTGTACATCAGCGGCTGGGTGAACGACGGCTCGTCGCCTTCGTTGTGGCCATGACGGCGATAGCAAAACATGTCGATGACGACAGGCTTCTGGAATTTCTGCCGGAACTCGGTGGCGATCTTGGCGGCGAACACCACGGCTTCCGGATCGTCGCCGTTGACGTGGAAGATCGGCGCGTCGATCATCTTGGCGACGTCGGACGGATAGGGCGACGAGCGCGAGAAGCGCGGATTGGTGGTGAAGCCGATCTGGTTGTTGACGATGAAATGAACCGAGCCGCCGGTGCGATGACCGCGCAGGCCGGACAGTCCGAAGCATTCGGCGATGACGCCCTGGCCGGCGAAGGAAGCGTCGCCATGGATGAGAAGCGGCATCACCATGGTGCGGTCATCCGGCGTGGCGCCGAGCTGATCCTGCTTGGCGCGCACCTTGCCGAGCACCACGGGGTCGACGATTTCCAGATGCGACGGATTGGCGGTGAGCGACAGATGCACCTTGTTCTGATCGAACTCGCGGTCCGATGAGGCGCCGAGGTGATATTTCACGTCGCCGGAGCCTTCGACCGCGTCCGGCGTCGATGAGCCGCCCTTGAATTCGTGGAAAATGGCGCGCTGCGGCTTGGCCAGGACCTGCGCCAGCACGTTGAGCCGGCCGCGATGCGCCATGCCGATGACGATCTCGCGGACACCGAGCGCGCCGCCGCGCTTGATGATCTGTTCCAGCGCCGGAATCATCGACTCGCCGCCGTCGAGGCCGAAGCGCTTGGTACCGGTGAACTTGACGTCGCAGAATTTCTCGAAGCCTTCGGCTTCGACGAGCTTGTTGAGGATGGCGCGCTTGCCCTCGCGGGTGAAGGTGATCTCCTTGTCGGGCCCTTCGATGCGCTCCTGGATCCAGCCCTTCTGCGCGCCGTTCGAAATGTGCAGGAATTCGACGCCGAGCGTCTGGCAATAGGTGCGGCGCAGGATGGCGACGATCTGATGGATGGTGCCGAATTGGAGGCCGAGCACCTTGTCGAGGAAGATCGGGCGATCGAGATCGGCTTCGGTGAAGCCATAGGTGCGCGGATCGAGCTCGTCTTCGGGCTTGGGTGGCTCGAGCGCCAGCGGATCAAGATTGGCGTAATAGTGCCCGCGCGCGCGATAGGCGCGGATCAGCATCAAAGCGCGGATCGAATCGCGGGTGGCACGCTCGACATCAGCCGAGGACAGATCGACGCCGCGAGCCTGCGCCTCGCCTTTCACTTTGCCGCCGAGCGCCTTGCCGACGTCACCCCAATTGCCGTCAAGCGCGGAAATCAGGTCGCTGCGCTCAGGCACTGGCCAGCCGGGCCGCGCCCAAGACGGCCCGGTCGCGTTCTTCACCACATCGCGGGCGTCATCCTTCAGGCTCTGGAAAAACGACTGCCATTCGGCATCGACCGCCTTGGGATCGGTCTCGTAGCGGGCGTAGAGGTCGTCGATGTAGTCGGCGTTGCCGCCGTAGAGAAAGGATGTGAGGGCGAAGGCAGCGTTCGCGTCTTGGCGAGACATGGTTCGATCCTTGGCGAATCCCCGAACGGGTGGTTTGGAAGCAAAGCGCAATAGACCCATGGCTGCGAGAGGCAGCGAATCGGCCCGGCCCGGCGCTCGGGAACTCTGTTTTACCCTATTTAGTCATCGGATGCGGCACGGAAAAGACGAAAGAAGTGAATCACGACTTCAGAACTTCAGCCAACGTTTTCCCGAGACGCGCCGGCGAAGGTGAAACCTTGATTCCAGCCGATTCCATGGCCGCGATCTTGGATTCCGCGTCGCCCTTGCCGCCGGCGATGATGGCGCCGGCATGACCCATGCGCCGACCCGGCGGCGCCGTGCGCCCGGCAATGAACCCGACCATCGGCTTCTTGCGGCCGCGCTTGGCCTCGTCCTTGAGAAACTGCGCGGCGTCCTCTTCCGACGAGCCGCCGATCTCGCCGATCATGATGATCGACTCGGTCGCCTTATCGGCCATGAACATTTCCAGCATTTCGATGAAGTCGGTGCCTTTGACCGGATCGCCGCCGATGCCGACCGCCGTGGTCTGGCCGAGGCCTTCATTCGTGGTCTGAAACACCGCCTCGTAGGTGAGCGTGCCGGAGCGCGACACGATGCCGACCTTGCCGGGCTTAAAGATGCTCGCCGGCATGATGCCGATCTTG
>Ga0210398_10004792_pt1 | contig 12644 bp, 11 predicted proteins | sample IncBWC4OmetaG_FD_161047 | JGI IMG/M metagenome (GOLD analysis project Ga0210398, IMG submission 161047) | Forest soil microbial communities from Barre Woods Harvard Forest LTER site, Petersham, Massachusetts, United States - Inc-BW-C-4-O | ecosystem: Environmental > Terrestrial > Soil >... | reverse complement strand
GGCTGACTGAGCTCGATCCGAGGTAGCGGTAGCAGCAAGCCGGTTTTCAATAGCATCAGTTCCGGATACTCGAGTTTTCGCAGGCCCAAAATGCCCGCAACCGCGAGCCCCGCCAACAGCGTCGTTCGCATTGCCGGCCGATAGCTAATCGCTAGAGCACTCGCGCAACAAATCGCGCATACCAAATAAAGCAACAGCACCACACCCCGATGAGTGAATCCGAAGATCAGCAGCCGATGATGGATGTGATCGCGATCGGCAGTGAACAACGCCGGCCGCCGGAGGAAGAACCATCGATACCGTGCTTCGGCCCCGCGCAGTTGCTTCACCTTCACCTCGCGCAAAATCCGCCGCGTCGCAGTCAGCACGAGTTCTGCCAGCGGCACGCCGAGCACGATGAAAGGCGCCAGCGTCACGCCGCTGCCAATCATTTGGTGCGCGGCCGAAATTGTGCCGATACTGACCATGAAGCCCAGCAGCAGCGCGCCGGAATCGCCGAGGAAAATTCGCGCGGGATTAAAGTTGTAAGGAAGAAACCCCAGTAACACCCCGCACAGCGCCGCGAGCATCAATGGCGTTTCGCCTTGCCCCCTCGATGTGCACATCAGCAGCAGGGTCGTGCTGATGATCAGGCACAGCCCCACCGCGAGGCCGTCGAGTCCATCGACCAGGTTGATCGCGTTCACCGCGGCGACGATAAAAACCATAGTGACGGGCATCGACCACAGCCCGAGGTGATAAAACCACACCGCCTCGATTCGATAGCCTCCGAAGACGACGAACGCGGCGGCGGTCATCTCGACCAACAATTTGGGCACAGGTTTGAGAGGTTGGATGTCGTCGACCACGCCCACCAGCAGAATCATCGACGCGGCGATGGTAAGAGAGACTAGCCGGCGTGCTTCCAGCCGAAGAATCGCGCCTACCGCCGGATCGAACCACGCTGCGAGTAGCGACGCGAACACGAGCGCCATAAAAATCGCCGGGCCGCCAAAGCGCGGCGTCGCAACCGTATGGATGCGGCGGGCGCTGGGCTTATCGATCGCCCCGACCCACAGTGCGAGCCGCCGCGATATCGGCGTCAGCGCCAGCGACAGGCCGACTCCCAGCAAGAGCGGAAGGCTGAATTGAGTCATCGATCCTTCCCGTCCTGACTACAAAGCGGACGGGTTGATGTCTCTGAGCTCTCAGACACCGTCGGTGTAGGCTTATTAACTATGCGTTACGCGCGAGAGTGTGCGTCAAGGAAAGGGTTGCGTCAAGGCCTCTGGCCGCGTTAGGCAAAATTTATGTTATTCGGTTGGTTGTTTCGTGCGATCAACCGGCGGGAACGCGATGAGACAGGGGCCTGCGCTCAGTGCGCGGACACCGGCAGCGAAACCGTCACCGTGGTGCCTTCACCGACTCGGCTCTCGATGTTCAGGTTCCCCTGATGAAGCTGGACAATGTGCTTGACAATCGCCAGCCCGAGGCCAGTCCCGCCCAGCTCGCGCGAACGCGCCCGATCCACCCGATAGAAGCGCTCGGTCAGCCGCGGAATATCCACGGCGGGAATTCCTTCGCCGGTGTCCGCGACGATCATCTCGGTAGCCGCGCCGCCGTTGGCATTCGGATGCGCCAGGAGACGCGCATGCAGCGTCACTCGCCCTCCGCGAGGCGTATATTTGATCGCGTTGTCGATGAGGTTCAAAAACACCTGGTGCATCTTGTCGCGATCCGCGCGAATCGAGGGTACCTCATCGGTGCGGTCAATTTCCAAATGGATACCGCCGCGCTCGGCCCGCTCGCGCATCAGTTCGGCGGCGTCTTCAAGGATCGATCGAGGCGCAACTTCCTCGAGCTTTAGCGGGGTGAGGCCGCGCTCCAGGTTGGAAAGCGAAAGGAGATCATCGACCAATCGCGCCAGCCGTTTGGCCTGGCGTTCGATAATGCCGAGGAAGCGCTTCTCGGTTTCGGGATCCGCGACCCCATGTTCGAGCGTCTCGGCGTAGCCATACAATGCCGACAGCGGGGTGCGAATCTCATGCGTCAGGTTGGCGATGAAGTCCGCGCGCATCGTTTCGTAGGTCTTCAGTTGCGTGATGTCGTGGAACACGAACACTCTGGATATCCCGACCCCGATTCCCCGTTTCACCGGCGCGGCGCTGACCGCGAGATATCGCGGCGACGGATTCTGAATCCGCACCTCCGCGGCGGTTATCTCGCCATCGGCAGAGCCGGTGGAACTCGCGACGAATTCCTGCAATCGCGGGTCGCGGCAGAGCTCGAGGAAATCGCGTCCCTGGTAATTGGCGTCGGCGTTGAGGGCGAAGGTCTTGCGCGCCTGACCGTTGAGCAGGATAACATCGCCGCGCGCGCCGGTAACGACCACCGCCTCGGTCATGCTGCGCAAAATCGCGTCCAACTCGTCGCGTTGCTCGGTGAGCGTGCCGATTTCAGCAATGACGGCGTCGGCGGCTTGCAGCAGGCTCCGCTCCGCCTGACCCATCACGTCGCCATCGTCAGGGATGACATGGATCGGCGGGCGATGCGCTCGAAGCGCTGCCGCCAATGCTTCAATCCGTTCGGCGCGCCCGACAATCGCGTTGGAAATCGCCCAGGCGGCCAGGCCGCCGGTCATCGCACCGGCAAGGATCGAAACCAGCCCCCAGCCCGGAGAGAACACTCCGGTCGCCATCATGATGACGAGCGCCAGCGCGGGAGGCAGGAATCCGGCCACCACCGCGGCGGCCGTTCGAAAAAGAACTGACCTAGTCAAGCGCCTCAGGGTTGAATCGATACCCGACGCTGCGGACAGTAAGGATCAACTCGGGATTCGCGTCGTCCTTCTCGATATGTTGGCGCAGCCGCCGCACGTGAACGTCGACGGTACGCGGCTCCACAAAGGTGTCGCGACCCCATACCAGGTCGAGCAACTGTTCGCGCGAATAGACCCGCAGTGGATGCTCGACGAAGAAGCGCAGCAACTCGAATTCGCGCAGCGCCAGTTCATGCCGTTTGCCGTCGACGAATACCTGATAGGTATCGAAATCCATCTTGAGGCGGCCGCGCTCCCAGATGCCGGACTTGGGCGCCGCAACATCCGGATTGGCGCGCCGCAACACCGCCTTGACCCGAGCAATCAATTCTCGCGGGCTGAAGGGTTTGACGACGTAATCATCGGCGCCCATTTCCAGCCCTAGTACCTTGTCCACCTCGGTGCCTTTGGCGGTGACAATGAGAATCGGCAGCGTCGCGGTTTCCTTGGTGCTGCGCAGCACACGGCAGATTTCCAGCCCCGGCATTCCGGGCAGCATCAGGTCGAGCAGGATGAGATCCGGTTGCCGTCGTTTGATGCGCTCGAGGCCCTCGGCGCCGGTCGCAGCTTCCTCCACGGCGTAGCCGTCCTGTTCGAGGTTGAACTTGATCAGCTCGCGGATGTCGGCGTCATCCTCGATGATCAGGACCTTCTGGCGGGGACCACGACTTGTTTGTGCTTGTGCAGCTTCGGCCATAGCCATGTTGTTACTCGTCAGTAGGGGCTTTTTTGTCCATGTGTTTGATCATCTTGCCCTTCACCATGAAGGTCACCATCTCCGCAATATTCTCGGCATGATCCGCGATGCGCTCGAGGTATTTCGAGATGAACAGAATCCGGGTCGCGCGCGCGATCAGCCGTGGATCTTCCGCCATGTAACTGAGCAGTTCGCGATAAACCTGGCGATTCAGCCCGTCGACCTCATCGTCGCGCTCGCGCACCTGGTCGGCCAGGTCAGTGTCCTGGCGCATGAAGGCATCGATGCTGTCTTTCACCATCGACTGCGCGATGGACGCCATCCGGGGGATATCGATGTAAGGTTTGATTTGTGGTTCTTCGTTCAACTCGAGGACCCGCTCCGCGATGTTCACCGCGTTGTCGCCAATCCGCTCGAGGTCAGTGGTGATCTTAAGCCCGGTAGTGATGAAGCGCAGGTCGCTGCCGGCCGGCTGGTGGAGCGCGAGGAGCCGGATGCAGGTTTCATCGGTCTCGATATCCATCCGGTTAACCTCCTTGTCGCGGCTGATTACCTCGTTGGCCATCTCGGTGTCGCGATTGACCAGCGCGTCGATCGCCTCGGCAATCTGCCGCTCGACCAGCCCACCCATTTTGAGGAGTGTGGCGCGCAAGCCGCGAAGCTCCTCCTCGTAGCGCAGATTGGTGTGCAGTGGTTGCGGCTGATCCATGGCAATCCTCACAGGGCGCTCATCCGAAGCGCCCGGTTATATAATCTTCTGTCTCCCGTCGGTTGGGGTTGGTGAAAATTTGCCGGGTTTCACCGTATTCGATCAGTTCGCCGGCGTAGAGAAAGGCGGTCATATCCGCCGTGCGTGCCGCTTGCTGCATGTTGTGCGTCACTATCACGATAGTGTAGTTCGCCTTCAGCTCTATCAATAGCTCTTCGATGCGCGCGGTCGAAATCGGATCGAGCGCGGAGCACGGCTCGTCCATCAGCAGAACTTCCGGCTCGACTGCGAGCGCCCTCGCGACGCATAGCCGTTGCTGCTGACCACCGGACAAACTACCGCCGGGCGCGCGCAGGCGATCCTTTACCTCTTCCCACAGCGCCGCCTGCTTGAGACATCGCTCCACCACCTGATCTTTTTCCGAGCGGCTGAAGCTGACGCCATTGAGCTTCAGACCCGCGGCGACGTTGTCTTCAATCGACATGGTGGGAAATGGGGTAGGTTTCTGGAACACCATCCCGATACGCCGCCGCACCTGCACCGGATCCACATCGGGCGCGTAGATGTTCTCGCTGTCCAGCAACACTTCGCCTTCGGCCCGCGCACCCACGATCACTTCATGCATACGGTTAAGACATCGCACGAAGGTGGACTTGCCGCATCCCGAAGGACCGATGATCGCGGTAATGTTGCCGTCCTGAATATTCATCGTGATGTCGTGCACGCCTCGCACCGCGCCAAACCAGGCTGTCAGGTGGTTAACTATTATTTTGTCTGCCATGTCAGCGCGGCGCCTTGGTCTGGCCTCCGGTCACCGCTCTCACTCCCAACTCCAGCGCGAGCACGATAGCAGTCAGGACCAGCGCGCCCGCCCACGCCTGGCGCTGCCAATCCGCAAACGGCGAAATCGCGTAGGTGTAGACCTGTACCGGCAACGACGCGACCGGTCCTCGTAGCGAAGTCGACCAGAAATGATTCCCGAACGCGGTGAAGAGCAGCGGTGCGGTCTCGCCCGCGATGCGCGCAGTTGCGAGGATGACGCCAGTCGCGATACCGCCCATCGCGGTCCGCGCCACCACTGAAATCGTGGTGCGCCAGCGTGGCACCCCCAGCGCCAGCGATGCTTCGCGCAGCTCATGCGGCACCAGCAACACCATCTCTTCGGTGGTCCTCGTGACCAGCGGAATCATGATGGTGGCCAGTGCGACGGCTCCCGCAATGGCCGAGAACCCTCCCATCGGCCTCACCACCACGGCATAGGCGAAGATGCCGACCACGATCGAGGGCACGCCCATCATCACATCGGCTGCGAAGCGGACGGCATCCGCCAGTTTGGTTCCGCGATGCTCGGCTGCATAAATTCCGGCGCCGACGCCGATCGGCACGCCCATCAGCGCGGCGAGGATCACCAGCTCGAAGGTGCCGACAATGGCATTCGCCATGCCACCGCCGGTTTCTCCTACGGGCGCGGGCAGCCGGGTAAAGAATGCGAAATTGATGCTCGAGGCGCCCTTGTAGAGCAGGTAGCCAAGCACCAGGAAAAGCGGCGTGAGCGTGATGACGGTGGCAAAGATCGTCAACCCCATCATCACGAGGTTCTTGGCCTTGCGATATTGATAATGCCGCTGCAGCGTGAGCGTCATCACCGCCATCTCAGTGCACCCCCGCGCGGCGTCGCACGCCAACCACCAGGAGCCGGGCCATAACATTCAGCACGATCGCGAGCGCCATCAGCACCAGGCCCAATTCGATCAACGCCGATTGATACATGTTGGTGGTTGCTTCCGCGAATTCATTGGCGATGACGCTTGCCAGCGTCGCCGCCGGCGCGAACAGCGAGAACGAGATGTTCGGCGAGTTGCCGATGACCATCGCGACCGCGATCGTTTCGCCCAGCGCGCGACCGAGTCCGAGGATGATTGCGCCGACGACCCCCGAGATTGACGGCGGCAACACCGACAGCCGGACCATCTCCCATTTGGTCGCGCCGAGCGCCAGCGCCGCTTCGCGCTGGCTCTGCGGTACGACGGCGAAGACATCGGTACAGACCGACGAGATATACGGAATCACCATCACGGCCAGGATGACGCCGGCCGAGAACATACTCACCGAGGTGCGCGGGCCGTGAAAGAACGGTAGAAAGCCGAGCGCGCCCTTCAGGATGGGCTCGACATGATCGCGCAGCCACGGGCCGAGCACGAAGATTGCCCATAAGCCATAGACGACGCTGGGGATCGCCGCGAGCAACTCGACGAGGAACGCAATTGGGCGCTTGAGCCATGCCGGAGCGAGTTCGCTCAAGCATAGTGCCACGCCGAGGCTAAGCGGGACGGCGATCGCGAGCGCCAAAGCCGACGAAACCGCAGTGCCGTAAATGAACGGCAGCGCTCCGTAAATATCGTTGACGGGATCCCAATCGGTGCTGACGAGGAAGTGCAGTCCAAACTGATGCAGCGACGGCAGCGAGGCCTGGATCAGGACTACCGCGAGCGAAATGATCAACGCGAGTACGACTAGCGCAAGGCCGAGCGTGCTCAGACCGAAGATTCGATCGCCGAAAAGACGACCGCCGAAATCCCCGCGACGCGTTTCGCGACGAATCACCGCGGTCTCATGAAATGCCGTTTGTGCCTGCTCAGCCACCGCCGCTCCGCGCGAAAGACCCGACTCCTGCGCAGATCCTATAGGCATAGATTCGCGCAAAGGAGATCCTCCAAGCTGAATCTTAACAACCGATTATTACGGGAGTGTTACGAGGTCACCAAAGCGTCGTGAAGGCGTAAATCTCGCAAAAACACGCAAACTTTCCCGTTCTCTGACCTCAACGCTTGCTGATTCGTTCGCTACCGCCCATATATGGTCGCAGAACCTTCGGAATCGCGATGCTGCCGTCCTCGTTCTGATAGTTCTCCAGCACCGCGATCAACGTCCGCGGCAGCCCCAACCCCGAGCCATTCAGCGTATGCGCCAGTTCCGGCTTGCCACCTTTCTCGCGAAATCGAATCTGCGCGCGCCGCGCCTGGAAGTCGGTGCAGTTGGAACATGATGAAACCTCCAGCCATTCCGCCACGCCCGGCGCCCACATCTCGACATCGTACTTCCCAGCCGCCGAGAAGCCCAAATCGCCGCTGCACATCTGAATGACGCGGAACGGAATTTCGAGACGCCGGCAAATCACGCATGCGTCTTCGACCAGCTTCTCGAGTTCCTGATCCGAGGTGGACGGATGCACTACCTTCACCATCTCAACTTTGTCGAATTGATGCCCGCGCTTGATGCCGCGCACGTCGCGTCCCGCCGACATCTTCTCGCGCCGAAAGCATGGCGTGTAGGCGGCCAGATAAATCGGCAGCTTGTCGGCTTCGAGGATCTCGCGTGAGTACATATTGGTCAGCGGCAGCTCGGCCGTCGGGATGAACCAGAAATCCTCGAGGTAGTCGCGATACATCGTGTCCTCGAACTTCGGCAGGTGCGCGCTGCCGATGGCGGCTGCCGTGTTCACCATCATCGGTGGCGCCACTTCGAGGTAGCCCTGCTCCTGCGTTTTCACATCGAGCATCCATGCGATAAGCGCGCGCTCCAGCCTCGCACCGGCGCCAAGGAGAAAATGAAATCGCGTCCCGGAAATTTTCACCCCGCGCTCGAAATCGATGATGCCGAGCGCCTCGCCCAGTTCCCAATGCGGCTTGGCCTTGAACGAGGTGAATTCCTGCGGCGTGCCCTCGCCACGAACGATTTTGTTTTCGCTTTCATCCTTGCCGACGGGCACCCACTCCTGCGGCAGGTTCGGCAGCATCAGCAGCAAGCGATCGCATTCCTCCTCGATGCTGGTAAGCTCCTTCTCGCCGGTGGAGATCTCCTCGCCCAGCGCGCGCATCTCGGCGCGCTTCTTTTCGCGCTCCTCGGGCGAGGCCTTGCCCAACTCCTTCGATTCGCGAGCACGGCGGGCGCGCTTGTCGTCCAACTCACCTTGCATCTTGCGCCGGCGCGTGTCGGCTTCGAGCACGCGCTCGACCTCGGCAGGATCGACGCCCGTTGAGGTGAGCTTCTTTCGCACCAGGTCGGGTTGTTCGCGAATTAACTTGATGTCGAGCATGCTTGCTTGGTTGTCCCTCAAAAAGCATTTTTCAGATGTTCGAGCTTGCGCCCGCGTCCGTCACCGACGATCGCGACCACATCGAAGCGCGTCTCCCGGTCCTCGCGATGTGATCGGTTCGCGAAGATCGCCGCCGCCCGGCGAATCCGGAACTGCTTGCGATCATCGACCGCGAGTTCCGGCGGCCCGAGCGCGTCGCTCATGCGCGCCTTTACCTCGACGAAAACAATGGTGTCTCGATCCATCGCGATGACGTCGATCTCGGCGCCGGCGGCGCGAAAGTTCCGCGCGATGATCTTGTAGCCGCGCCACTTCAGATGCCGCGTCGCGAGGTGCTCGCTCCGCTCGCCATAGGGCAACCGCCGTCCCGTCCCCGGAATCGTATCGCGAATCCACATCCGCAGGTCATACACGGTGCGAGCGAAACCGCTCTTGGGGCGCGCACGAACACCCACGATAATCGCCTCGGAGGATGAAGCTAAACGGCATCGCACCTCCGGGCAAGGACCCCCTCTCCCATTTTGGGAGAGGTCGGCCCGAAGGGCCGGGTGAGGGTCATTAGATAGCGCGCGTCCCCGCGCGACTATGGAATTCCGCTTCTGCTCTTGCCTTTTCCAGATTCCTTCTCTCGCTGGGCGAGAGAAGGTGGATGGCGCGCTGGTCCCTCTTCGGTTTTGGCGACACGCGTCTCAGACGGATGAGAACTCGGTTGCGTCTGCGCGCTCCGCCGATCGCGCTAGTATGTTGTTCACGAAGAATGAGTACCTGCGCATATTGCAAATCTGAAGGAAGAGTCACGAAGGAGGAGGTCATGCCGCTCTTCCTCAGTCGCAACAGACCGATGTACAGAACCGTTCTCGATCACGATCGCGGTGTTGTACGGCGGGGCTTAGTAACCGCTGTTCGTGATGTTTGCGAGGAGTGTAACGGCGTTAAGCTGAGCGCTTTGGATAACTACGCATCTCGCCTCGATCGAGACTATTTCTTGATAATTCCTGATTTTCGCAGTCCTGTTAAGTTCCGATACGGCTTTGATTTGCTCCTGCGATGGTTGCTGAAGATTATTTACAATGATGACCGAACGCGCCCGCCACCCAATGCAGCAGAGAGATTTGTTCCCTATATACTAGGTGCAGATTCACGACCTCCACTGCGTACAAATTTACTCTTGGGTTTGATTTCCGCGTTTGAAACAACCCAACAGCAGCGGGCAGAAGGTCTTCCCGCGATTTTAGAACCAGAAAGCTGCGGAGTGGGATACTTGTATGTGAACAGACCAGCCGGACCGGACATTGAACTTAGTCGCTTCGTTGAAATCAACTCGTATTTTTTCCAGGTAATTGTTTGGAAAGAATCCGTCGCTCGGCCCGTTTCGCGTCGCTATTTGGCAAAGATTTGCGACCTTCACAGATTGCAGGAACTTAAGGCAACAAATGAATCTGTGATATTCGAAAAGCCCTCGATGGATTTTCTGAAATTCCAGGCCGACTACGCAATTCGAAGACCGATGATCGACAGGCGATGACCCGCACTCTCATCCGACGGAGACGGTTCAGACAATCCAGATACCTGCGCCCCTTCCTGACTTGATATTCTCTCAATGCTACGATGCTCCCCTTATGGCCGATAGCAAGATCACTTTGGAACAAGTACGCCACGTCGCGCTGCTGGCGCGGTTGCGCCTCGGCGCCGATGAGGAAACGCGACTGCAGGCCGACATGAGCAGCATGCTCGGCTATGTCGAGAAGCTGAACGAACTCAATACCGATGACGTCCCGCCAACTACGCAGGTGGGCGAGCCCGGCACGCCGATGCGCGATGACGTGGTCACCAACCAACCCGCACCGGATGACATGCTCGGGAACGCGCCCGCGCGCCACGGCAACTTCTTCAAAGTTCCGAAAATCATCGAGTAGCCTCGCCTTATAATGAGTGACCTGATCAAACTGACTATCGCCGAGGCGCAGGCGAAACTGCGCAAGCGCGAAATCACCGCGCGCGAGCTCACGCGCGCATGCCTCAATCGCATCGCTGCCGTCGAGCCGAAGCTCAATGCCTTCATCACCGTGACCGAGCGCGAGGCGCTCGAGCAGGCCGACGCCGCCGATTCGCGCTTGGCGCCAGGCGACGCGCCACCCTTGTGCGGCATTCCGCTCGGTATCAAGGACATCTACGCGACCAAGGGCGTGCCGACGACGTGCGCGTCGAAGATTCTCGCCAACTTCGTTCCGCCTTTCGATGCGACCGTGATCGCGAGGCTGCGTGCCGAGGGCGCCGTGTTCGTGGGCAAGGCCAACATGGATGAATTCGCGATGGGCTCGTCCACCGAGAATTCCGCGTATGGTCCGACGCGCAATCCCTACGACCTCGAGCGCGTGTCCGGTGGATCCTCAGGAGGCTCGGCCGCCGCGGTCGCCGCCTTCGAATGCCTCGCGTCGCTGGGCACCGACACCGGCGGCTCGATTCGCGAGCCCGCGTCGTTTTGCGGCGTGGTCGGCATCAAGCCCACTTACAGTCGCGTCAGCCGCTACGGCGTCATCGCCTATGCCTCATCGCTCGACCAGGTGGGTCCGTTCAGCCGCACCGTGCGCGATGCCGCGATTATGTTGCGCTCGCTCGCCGGGGTCGATCCCAGCGATTCGACTTGCTCCGCGCGTCCGGTCCCTGACTACGAGCGTGCGCTGACCGGCGACGTGAAGGGACTGCGCATCGGAGTGCCGAAAGAATATTTCGTCGAGGGGATGCAACCCGAAGTGGAGAAGTCGGTGCGCGAGGCGCTTGCCAATCTGCAGAAGGCCGGCGCGCGCACCGTCGAGATTTCGCTGCCGCACACCTCCTACGCGGTCGCCGCCTACTACCTCGTGGCCACCGCCGAGGCTTCGGCGAATCTATCGCGCTACGACGGCATTCGTTACGGTTTGCGCGTGCCCGCCGAGAACAACATCGAGCTGTATGAGAAGTCGCGCGCGGAAGGTTTCGGCGCCGAGGTCAAACGCCGCATCATGCTCGGCACCTTCGCGCTTTCGGCCGGCTACTACGATGCCTACTATTTGAAGGGTCAGAAGGTGCGCACGCTGATTCGCCGCGACTTCGAGCGCGCGTTCGAGTCGTGCGACGTGGTGATGGCCCCGGTCGCGCCCACTACCGCATTCAAGCTCGGCGAAAAAACTGACGACCCGCTGACGATGTATCTCTCCGACATTTTCACCATCTCGGTGAATCTTGCGGGGCTGCCTGGCATGTCGATGCCGTGCGGTTACGACGACAAGGGTCTGCCGATCGGTCTGCAAATCATCGGCGCGCCCTTCAGCGAGGAAACTATTTTCCGGGTCGGCGACGCATACGAAAAACTCGGCGCGTTCACCCCGCGTCCGTTGAAAATTTGAATCTTATGAACACCGAAAAATACGAAGCGGTTATCGGCCTCGAAGTCCACGCGCATCTCTCGACGCGCTCCAAGATGTTTTGCGGATGCTCGACGGCGTTCGGCGCGCAGCCCAACGACAATGTCTGTCCGCGATGCATGGCGATGCCCGGCACGCTGCCGGTGCTTAATCGCCAGGCGGTCGAACTGGCGGTCCGCGCCGGACTCGCCGCGCATTGCGAGATTTCGCGCGAGTCGATTTTCGATCGCAAGAGCTACTTCTATCCCGACCTGCCCAAGGGCTATCAGATCAGCCAGTACCTCACGCCGGTGTGCAAGGGCGGCTATATCGAGATCGCGCTCAAGAGCGGCGAGACCAAGCGCATCAACCTGACGCGAATCCATCTCGAAGAAGACGCGGGCAAGAACATCCACGAGGCGGACGGCTCGCTGGTAGACCTCAATCGCTCAGGCGTGCCGCTGGTTGAAATCGTCAGCGAGCCCGACATGCGCAGCGCCGAGGACGCGGTCGCCTATCTGCGCGCGCTCCATCTGCTGTTGCGCTACACCGATGTTTCCGATGCGCGGATGGAAGAAGGCAGCATGCGCTGCGACGTGAATATTTCCGTGCGCCCGCGCGGCACCGAAAAATTCGGCGTCAAGGCGGAGATCAAGAATCTCAATTCGTTCCGCTTCGTCGAGAAGGCCATCGAGTTCGAAGTCGGCCGGCAAATCGAGGTCATCGAGTCGGGCGGAACCGTGAAGCAGGAAACGCATCTCTGGGATCCGGTGCGCGAGGAGACTCGCCCGATGCGCTCGAAGGAGTTCGCCAACGACTATCGCTATTTCCCGGAACCGGATCTGCCGCCGCTGCGCGTCCCGCCTGACCTGGTGGAGAAAGTCAAAACCGAAATGCCGGAACTTCCGGCTGCGCGCCGTGCCCGCTACATCGGCGAGTTCGGGCTGACGCCATACGAGGCC
>Ga0210398_10004791_pt1 | contig 12645 bp, 13 predicted proteins | sample IncBWC4OmetaG_FD_161047 | JGI IMG/M metagenome (GOLD analysis project Ga0210398, IMG submission 161047) | Forest soil microbial communities from Barre Woods Harvard Forest LTER site, Petersham, Massachusetts, United States - Inc-BW-C-4-O | ecosystem: Environmental > Terrestrial > Soil >... | reverse complement strand
GGCGAGCCGTGGGGTGTGCAGTGACCCGCGCTCGGAGATGACATCTTGTTCCCGACAGGTCGAGCAGGCGATGCATCAGATTACACTTTCGGTGATGCGGACGTGCGCATCAGTAATGTGAAAACCATGCTTTTCGATGTCTTCCAGACACTCGTTGGTATCTACCCCCGCCCTTGCCTCCCCATCCCGGCTCAGTTCGATCGATTTAAAGAACGTCCAAGGAGAAAATCGCGAGGGTAAGTTGCCTCCCGTCCCGTCTCCCGTAACACCAAACACGCGGCCTGGACCCCTGAAAATATGCACTAACATCAGTTTTGCTCCATGATTACCTGCTCAATAATATAGGCGCAGTGCCATCCCGCAAGCGTGGTCAATCCCGCTCATCGTCACACTGAGACACTACCCACTTCTGTCCTGTATAGACACGTGCCGAGGCGCGAACTGGGCGGTTGATGAGCGCCCATTTTCGCGATGTCGTGGTGTCTGTATCGGTGACGGCTTTGACGCTCCGGACGTCGATAGATTGCGACAATAGCAGCCACGCCCAGATAAGTCTCATCCGTTCGGTCTTAACTCATGAAGTGGTCGGGGGTGAGCACCCGGGCCCAGGAAAGGGAACAAAGATGATGCTGAAGAACAAAGTTGCGGTGATCTACGGAAGCGGAGGTGCGATCGGAGGTGCTGTCGCACGCGCCTTTGCCAGCGAGGGGGCCAAGGTTTTTCTTAGCGGGCGAAAGCGAGCGCCCCTAGAAGCTCTTGCCAAGGAAATTCAATTGGCTGGTGGATCCGCCGAGGCGGCGGAGGTCGACGCGCTTGACGAACAGGCCATAGATAAGCATCTGCGGTCCGTGATCGAAAAGGCAGGCCGCGTCGATATCTCGTTCAACGCGATCAGCATCCCGCCTGAGAAGATTCTGGGTGTCCCTCTGATCGAAATGGATGTCGACCAGTTCTCTCTGGCCATCGCGAGTTATACGAGGTCGTACTTTCTGAGCGCGCGCCTGGCTGCAAGACATATGGTTCAGAATAAATCGGGGGTGATCATGACCGTCACCGCGCTTCCCTCGCGGAAGGGTACTCCATTGAACGGAGGCTACGGTTCGGCGCAGGCTGCCAAGGAGGCGCTCACTCGAGATCTCTCCGCCGAACTCGCACCTCAGGGCATTCGCGTGGTCGCTCTGCGACCACATGGCATGCCGGAGACAAGCACGATCAGGGAAGTCTACGAAATGAAAGCCAAGACAACGGGCATAACTTGGGAACAATTCCAAGGTTACCTCGCAAGCACGACCCACCCGCAACGAGTCATGGCGCTCGAAGAGGTGGCAAACATGGCAGTCTTCATCGCTTCCGATAAGGCGAGCGGGATGACGGGAACTACCGTCAATATGACCATGGGCAGCCTGGATGACTAGCGGCTAAGCGACCGAGCTCAGCTGAAAAATTCTCCTCTCGCCGGCCCTGGCAACACGTCACTTGGTTAGGACACGATTCCGTACTTCGGATCCAGAAACTTCCGCAGGCGACATGGCAGGTATTGAACGAGTCCCTGCCATGTCTCAAACTTGCACCTGCTTCTGAGTTCTGCAGTTCTTATGCATTGCAGAATCTCATACCAATCTTCGATCAGATCCGGCCTCCGCGCGTCAAGCAACAGGCAGAATGACAGATCAAGCGCTTGCGCCGCGAGCACATTCCGCAAGAGCTGAGCGTTGAAGCACGCGGGGCGGCCACGTAACGGAAAACCTACGCCGGTGGGCAAAACCACGGTGAATCGCTATTTGGCCACTTTTCGCAAGGCGGTGCGTTACGCCCATTTCAAGCTTCAGTTGATTCCAAAGGTGCCGACCGTTGAACAGTACATGAAAGACGAAGGAGCAGAACGGGAGACGGACTCCGTCTTCAGCGCAGCGGAATATAGGCAATGGATTTCGCGCGCGGCCGAACCTTTGCGGTCCGCTTCCATTCTGGCCCGGCATTCCGGTATCTGTCGCAACGAGATGCTAAAGCTGATGAAAGATTGCGTGCTTCTCCCCTCGGAGCCGAGTTCGGGACGGAATGCAGATCGGAAAATCACTGGAGAACTCCTCATCAAGCGCGGTCTGAAACGGCGCGCGCGGAAGCGAAAGCTGGTGATTGATCGAGAAATGAAGGAAGTACTCAAGCGGCTTCTGAAACAATCCCAATGCGACTACGTTTTCACCAGCCCGCAGGATCCGGCAAAGCCTCTTGGCCCGGGGGGGCTGGAGGAGCAGATCAGCCAGGTACGCAAGAAGATCGAGACGCATCCCGATGCCGGCCTGCACGCTTTGCGTCATACGTTTCTCACCGAGGCCGGAGAGTACACGGACCCCTTTACATTGCAGTATGTAGCGGGACACGATAACATTAAGATCACGATGCGTTACGTACACCCGCGGGAGGCTGCCGTACACAAGCTGTTTGCGCGGCTGGCGAATTTGCAACAGCCCGGAGGAACGCGTCGCGTGCAAAAGGTCGGTGCAAAATCCGGTGCAGTCTGAAATGCCCTCAGAGAACGAACTCGCTAAGCTGTTGATAGCAAGTAATTTACAAAGTGCGGAAGTGGTGGAACTGGCAGACACACCATCTTGAGGGGGTGGCGCCGAAAGGCGTGGGGGTTCAAATCCCCCCTTCCGCACCAGTTCTAAAGGACTTACGAGCCGTCCACATCCCCTTACATCCCGTTTAGAGGCTTTCCCTATTGCAACAGGTCTTTGACCACGGCGTAGTTGGCTTCCCGATTCAAGTCTGGAACGCCCTGATCATAGCCGTCCAATGACATCGCAATCGTGCTGTGCCGCATCAAGTCCCGCTGCACTTCCGGACCAGTTCCCTTCTCAGCTAACCGTGTGCGATAGGAATGACGCAAGGCGTGCCAGCCCAGCGGCTTCAAGCCCGCCTTGATCGACTCTGGTCGGAGATAATCCCGCTGGACGCTGTTGCTGTTCAGCGGTTGCTTCCCCCGTGGTCGGACTGGCAAACATATAGTCGGTGTCCGCGTTGTACGCCGATTGCTGACGCCACGCCAATAGTGCTTCCACAATCGCCGGGTGCAAAGGCACGAGGGTGTTGGAGGATTCGGTTTTGATTTCATCTTCGTAGCCTTCCACGAAACTCCGCTGGATGAGAATTTCATTTTTCAGCCAGTTGAAGTCGGACCATCTGAGACCGAAGATTTCGCTGCACCGCAGACCGACAGCAACCCGCCAGCAATACCATCACTCGATACATCCCGGTGAATCGTGCCAGCAACAGACGAATTCATCGTTGCTGAGAACGATCGGGGTTTCGGTTTGGGGGCCGAGGGCAGGATTTTTTCAACAGAAACGCCTGATCGTCAGCCATCTAGTATGGGGTTCCCCTCCCTGAGCGTAACGAAGCGAGGTTTTCCAAACCTATCCTTGAGAATCGATACATCAACGGGATGTGTGGATGAATTTGTGCGGAGGCTTACTGAATCTTGATGAAATGGTAGGCGAATTAAAAATGAAAGCAGCCTACTATCCGGTAGGATCGGAGGTCTGAAACTGGATGGCAACCACAAGACTCACGCCCGACCAAATCAATCGCGTTTGTAGGCTCGTAGCCCAGTACATCGCCTCGGAGCGGGAGAAGTACGCGCCCCAAGCGATCCCGTTGGCGGTTGTGGGGAATGAAAAGGCTGGCTTTGTCCATCGAGGCCATCGTGCCTGACAATCCACAGTTCAGGCCGCTATTCGACACATTTACTTTAGAAAATTGCAACAAGCGGCTCGTTGAGTCCGAGTATATCTAAGCACGCCGAAAACGAAAGAAGTTTTAAGAGCAGTAGACGGGTTGACGCGGCGGGAATGGGGGGACAGACGGAACGTTCATCTATTTCCAACTTTCATAAAAATTGGGGACCATTCCGTCTGTCCCAGGTTTCCGGCGAAAAAAGTGGTGGAACGGCTGAAACGTTCCAACTCCTAGCATCACTATCCTTTAAAGCGCCGCCAGTTGCGCTTTAGACGGTTGGCCCTCGATAAGAACGAAGGCGGTTTCAAGGACAAAAGTATCCTGTCGGTGTTTTGCACCGTTTTTTCAGAGCGGTTGAAGACTAAGACTCCGGAAAGACCCACAGTCACCGCCACAGAGAATTTCTCACAGGAGTTTCGCTATGCCACTCCCGCTCATAGTCTTGGCTGCAGGCGCAGCAGGCGCAATCCGGAAAGCGTTGCGCCGCCGGAATAACCCTCGGAACGCGGACGATAATAATTGGTTGGGCGAGGAAATTGAAACGATTGTGGAGAAAGTGGCGGACCGACCATCCGATCCTCCAAAAAACGGGTCGACGACGGCAAAACCTGCGCTGCTATTCAAGGTATTAGTGACATCGGAATCCTCCGGCGCCCAAATAAGCGTTGACAGGGACTATCTGAGCGATACCCCTTTTGAAATCCCGCTAACTCGCGGGAAGCACAAAATATCGATCAAGATAGAGGGTCGAAAACGGTGGCAGAACACAGTGAGAGTCATCGGAGACGGCCAGAAGATCCATGCGGAGTTAAAAAAATCGTGGCTCTGATTTTCTGATTTGACGTGCCTTCACGCAGATTGTACGGGGCTGGCGCAGCCTCGCTTTTTGTATCCACGGTATACTTCGTCTTATGAGGACACAACAAGCTGAGACGAACGTAATAACAGATGGGAAAAATCGGGTCATCGGCTCAGTCACGTCAGGTTACGCAGGTGGCTCATCCATCGTTCGAGACGCCGAGGGCCGGCTGCTCGGCAAAACGTCAGAGCAATTCCACTCGACCCGCGATGGCCAAGGCAAGCTTGTCAGCACCAACACCCCAGATGCCGGACTCCTACTCGGCAATGATGACGAATAAGCTGTCGCCGGAAAGTCTATCCTAACCCATTGATTTCGCCGATCACACACTCACTCCTCCCCAGCAGTTCCAGATTTCGATAACGACACGGAGGAACATGAAGATGCCATCCGAAACCACCCTTGCGCCTGCTGTTGACGTGAAGGAAGAGCCGGAACCTAACCTCACCGTCCCCAGCGGGAAGCAGGTATCCTGAACGAAAACGTCCAAGGCCGTTACAAAGAAACTCGCGCAAGTCTCCCGGCACGCCGTCGCCACCGTTTTGACGCTGGCTTTAGCAATCCGCGCAAACGCCGTGGTGTTCAGCCTCATGAATGCGTTCATTCTGCGCCAGTTGAATGTACCTCACGCTGAGAGCCTCTACGGACTCTGGCGCCACCCGGCCAATAACATGCCAGAGTCGTATCCCGACTATCTCGATCCGCGCGACCACAATCACAGCTTTGATGCTCTCGTGGCTTATAACGCCGCCGAGATAGGGCTGGATACGGGCGAAGGTCCATCCCGCTCCTGGGCCGAGTAATTACCGGGAACTACGCAATGTGGCCTCAGACTCGCGTCTATACCTATACACTCTGAGAGAATCTGTTCTAGCGAAGCGGTGCCAATCGATGCCGATCGAAGCGAATTTACTGCATGTGGCTGCGGCCCTGATCTTGCTTGGCCACCCGTTGTTAGGGAGAGCGCAAACATCGAAGCCTACTCTCGATACTTACATCTCCCAAAGTGTCGTCGAAGCTAACACTTCGAATTCCCCTGCGATTGAAGAATGGACCCGCAAGCACCCGGACGAAATTGTTCAAACCCCGGCGGACAAGGGCAGCGATTACGGCTCGGGAAATATTTGGGACCTAAAACGGCCCGAACAACAAGACAGGAAGTTAGAGGGGCGTTGGTGCCTGCGTTCCACTGCTGAGATAGATCTCGCCGGAGGAATACGCGTTCGCCGGATCGCACTCTTCTACCAGCCACTGGCCGAACAAATCTACGGAAAACCCCTGCCGCCTCTGCCTATAGAAACGGGCGATGCCCTTCGAAATCATGGGTGCAGGCTGGTCAGGATTCTTCATGAATTCGAGGGAGTCTCCGATCCCCGGAACTTTGTTGAGACTATCGCTAAGCAAATGCCCGGGAAACGGGAGGAGGAGCCGGGTAGACTGATCGAGTTTGCCAGAGATGTTTACTGGAATCCGGTCGGCACCTTTGAGAAATTCGGCCAGCCCTTTTATTTCCATTTTTTGTTCGTCCGCAATTCGAAGGTGGCCCGTCCCGAAGATCGGCCCGCTGTTCTGCTGGAATGGCAGGGCGGAAGTCTGGAATATGGTCAGCCGGAATCAAACAAGACCGTAAACCCTGAGGCGGGGCAGCCATGGCTCGCCATTCGTGCGGCCGTGCTCGCCCGACTCCCGTCGGGCCCCACACTCGAGATGCTCTCGTTCCTCGCTCCTCAGGTTGGCGACTACTGGGAACAGGCTCCATTCCGTTGCCATAGGCAACTGATTCCCGTCCTCCGCACATGGCTTGATCTCGCCTCCCAAAGCGGGCCGGAACAGGACACCGCCGCCATTCTCCTCGCCGATCAAGTGCTGGGCCGTCTTGGGGACTGCCAGGAATTCTCCACTTCGGGTTCCTACGTTCCTCCGGAAGAAGAGAAAATCGAAGCCGAGGACAACGATTCGCTGATAAAGGAACTGCAAGAGTTGGACATTCGGACAGAGACCAGCGCTCATCTGGGCAATACGTATTACACCGGAAACCTGCTGGAGAAGGCCCTAAAGCTGGCGCCCGATGGGACTGTGAGTGAACTGGCGCACATGGCCGTACTCGACAAGCGATGCCACTGGGACTTCAACGCCGATGCGACGGACTGTACGAGCATCATCAAAGAAGGCGAGGGTTTCTTGTCGCGTTTTCCGGAAGACGAATGGACGCCCAGTGTGCATCTCATCCTGGCCGAGGCCTACACACTAACAGCGGCAAACCCGGACGAGCCTTACGCCCCAATTTCAAATTCTGAAAGGGCCGAATGGCAGAAGAAAGCGGCAGCTCACTACCGCGCATGGTACGCAAAGAGCACGAACGGGCGGGACCGCGCGCTGGTCTGGCAGGAAATCTGGGCCATCGAGGCAGGCATGGGACCGTGGTTGATGATTCCTACCGACTTACAACAGTGATACTTGGGATAAGCGCTCGCTGAAGCTCCTAATCGAAGCTCTAAAACGGCCCTTCCGGGAAGTGTGTTGCAGAGCGGCAAATCGCGTCCGCTTGACGCCGACGATATTGCCCCGCCTTGGGGATGGATGGTGCTTGTACCGCGACAACCGGCGGTCTGTTGCGGCTTGCCAGTCTGGGCTGGTAAGTTCTCAGCATGAGTTCGGTCTTCGTGGTTCCCGTCCTAACTCCACACGGCCACCTCATCTTGAGCGAAGATCGCGGCGCACCGGCTCTTGAGCCCGAGCTTGCGCGACGTCTGCAGAATGCTTTTGCCCGGGGATCGGGCCATGGTCTTCTCCAGCTGGGAGCAAGCGAAGTCGGAGTCGCACTCCCCCCCGGCCTCTCCTATTGGCGAGAATTCGGGGCGCGCTATGTGACAGCCCTTTGCACTCGGCCGGACGGTGAAACCGGCTCCACAATAGTGCATACTCCATCGCCGCCCGATGCGGAACTGGCTTGGCTGGCTCTCGCGGCACCCCCAATGAATGGGGCGGAGTACCTGACCGCAAGTGTTCTCCAGTCTCTCTGGCACGACCTGGATAGCGCTTTGGGGCTCGAGTTATCCGAATCGAAGTGCGGCATCCAGGAGTTTTTGAAACGCTGCAACGGCGCGTGGAATCTTGTCGGCCGCGTGCACTTCAACCTCGCCGAAAACCGCAAGGACGATGCAGCCCCATTTGCTTTTCTGGCGACGTATACCACTCGACTGTCGGCCCACGCCAAGGCGCAACATCTTCCGCTGGCGCAGGCTCTCGGCGAATATGCGGGTGCGGCCAACAAGGATCGCCTGCTGTCGCTGCTTCTCCCGGTTCAGAGAGCCTCGGAAAGCTGCTCGTGGCTGAAAGCCATGGTCGATGCGGGCGAGATCTTTCACCCCTTGCGGTGGAGGCCGTCCGAGGCCATGCAGCTTCTGCGAGATGTCCCGCAACTGGAGAGTGCGGGCGTAGTGGTGCGAATGCCAGCGACCTGGCAGGCTAACCGACCTCCGCGCCCGCAGGTAACGGCTAAGGTTGGGGGTAAGTTGCTGTCGGGTGTGGGCCAGGATGCGCTGCTCGATTTTCGCATGGACGTCACGCTCGACGGCGAAACATTGACCCCGGCCGAGGTCCGCGAGTTGTTGGCTAAGTCGGACGGGCTCGCGCTGGTTCGAGGGCGTTGGGTGGAAGTTGACCGGGAGCGGTTGAGCCGAATGATGGAATTTTTCGGCGAGGCCGAACGCGTCGCTGCCGAACGGGGTCTTAGTCTTCGTGACGCGCTGCGCATGATCGCTGGGGCCGATGTGGATGCGGAAGACGAATCTGCTGCAAGCGCAGCGGAGTGGGGGAAGGTGGTCGCGGGTCCGTGGCTAGCGGAGACCCTGAAGGGGTTGCGCAGTCCGGAGGGATTGGCTGGCATCGATCCTGGCGCGGCTCTGAATGGCACTCTGCGTCCTTATCAGCAGGTGGGCGTGCGCTGGCTTTACCTGCTCGCCAAGCTCGGGCTCGGCGCCTGCCTCGCCGACGATATGGGGTTGGGCAAGACTATTCAAATACTCTCGCTGTTGCTGGTGCTGAGAAACCAAAATCGCGACCAACGGCAACCAAGTCTTCTAGTTGCGCCCGCCTCGCTGCTCGCCAATTGGGCGGCGGAACTGGAGCGGTTTGCACCGAGTTTGAATGCTCTCCTCGCACATCCGTCGGCGCTGCCAGCCGCCGATCTTATGACCCTCGCGCCCGGGCGTTTGCAGGATGTGGATCTAGTGATTACGAGTTACGGCTCGTTGCTGCGTATTCCATGGATTGCGGACGCCTCGTGGCGCTTGGTTGTGATCGATGAAGCGCAAGCAATCAAGAATCCGGACGCCAAGCAAACCCGGATCGCCAAGAAGTTGAAGGCGCAGGCGAAGTTTGCCCTTACCGGCACGCCCGTCGAGAATCGGATTGGCGACCTCTGGTCCATTTTTGACTTCATGAATCCAGGACTGCTCGGAACATCGAAGGAGTTCTCAAACTTCGTAAAACGCCTGGAGGGTCGAACTCACAATCCGTACGCTCCATTACGTGAACTGGTGCGCCCATACATTCTGCGGCGACTGAAGACCGACAAGACGGTGATCGCAGACCTGCCGGACAAGACCGAGGTTAAGGCTTTCTGCCAACTCAGCCGCAAGCAAGCGGCGCTCTACAAACAGGCAGTGGAAGAGCTAGCGCAGGCGCTCGATCGAGCCGATGGCATCCGTCGCAAAGGTCTAGTGCTGTCATTCCTGATGCGGTTCAAGCAGATCTGCAACCATCCGTCGCAGTGGCTGGGTGACGATGCTTGGCGTGAAGAGGATAGTGGGAAGTGGGCACGCTTGCGCGACATCGGCGAAGTTATCGCTGCCAAACAAGAGAAGGTTCTCGTCTTCACTCAGTTTCGGGAGATGACGGCTCCGCTCGCGGCGTTTCTGGAATCGATTTTCGGGCGAGCCGGGCTGGTTCTTCACGGGGAAACCGAAGTCAAGAAGCGCAGGGATCTGGTCCACCGGTTTCAAGAAGAGGAACTTGTGCCTTTCTTCGTGCTGTCTCTCAAGGCGGGCGGCGCAGGCCTGAATCTCACTGCCGCATCCCATGTCGTTCACTTCGACCGCTGGTGGAACCCGGCGGTTGAGAACCAAGCCACGGACCGCGCTTTCCGCATTGGACAGAGCAAGAACGTGCTGGTGCACAAGTTCGTCTGCCGAGGAACCGTCGAGGAAAAGATCGACCAGATGATCGAATCAAAGCGGCAGCTTTCGAAGGATTTGATCGAGGGCGGCGCCGACCTGCTGCTGACTGAATTGCAAGACGAAGACCTGCTAAAGTTGGTGGCGCTGGATCTTAATGCAGCGCTTAAGGAGGCGTGATTGGTGTACGACGATTGGGGATGGAGACCTTATGTGTCAGTGGCGGAGCGGCGGCTGCAAGCTTTGCGCGAAATGGACAAGCGCAGAAAGAAAGGACACGACGTTTCGCCGGTGACGGTTGAGGGGCGGACGATCGTCAAGACCTTCTGGGGCAAGTCGTGGTGCGACAACCTCGAACGCTACAGTGACTTTGCCAACCGCTTGCCGCGCGGGCGGACTTACGTGCGCAATGGTTCGGTCATTGATCTTCAGATTTCATCCGGTGAGATCAAGGCGTTGGTCAGCGGTTCGGAGATTTATAAGGTAGCGGTGAAAGTCGCCCCAGTCACGAAGGCGCGCTGGCGGTCCATTTGTAAGGACTGCGCTGGCGCGATTGATTCGTTGATCGAACTTCTGCAAGGACGCCTGTCCACGGGTGTCATGGAACGTATCTGCCTGCGGAATACCGGCCTATTCCCATCGCCGAAAGAGATTAAGCTCTCTTGCAGTTGCCCGGACTGGGCCGAAATGTGCAAGCACGTTGCAGCCGTCCTTTATGGCATTGGCGCTCGTTTAGACCAACAACCTGAACTCCTTTTCAGGCTCCATGGAGTCGACGAAAAAGAGTTGATCGCCCGCGCCGACTTCGCATTTCCGCTGGCCAAGAAGGGACCGGCGGCAAGGGTCCTCGGCGGAGAAGACCTTTCCGAACTTTTTGGGTTGGATATGGCTGCGAGCCCAGCCGCCAAAACCGGGCGTTCGGTCCCTGTGCCGGACAAGGCAAAGCGCGCAAAGAAAAGCAGCCGAAGCAGGAAAACAATGGGGCCCGCCAAGATGGCACATTCGTGAATGAAGGCTGGCAATTCGTCTGGGCAGTGTGTCGATTCTTCGTGTAAGGCGCGACAGTAACGTTCCAGAACAACGAGCCCGATGATACTGAGCAACAGCAGCAGCGCATCCGCGCAGAACAGTGAGAATCCGGACTCGCTGATTTCCCGATTCAGCATCTCCCAAACCTTATTCCCGCTGCCTTGGCCACCTGGTACGCCAGGCATAGTCTCCCGCCGCTTGGTTGTGCCATGGAAAGGATTGCCGATCTTGCTGGAACTTTTTGCCTTCCCACGACATTACCAGTATTGAAGGCTCAGGCGGGACTCATGCAAGACGCACTGCCGGTGTTCGTTCTAGACTCGGACGCGACAAGGCGAAGCGCCATGAACCGTACGCCAGGAAATCCCAACGCGGAGCGGCCTGCATCCGCGGGAAGCGACGAGCTGTTGATGGTCGCGTTCTCTCGGGGTTCGGCGGATGCGTTCAGCGAGCTGTTCTCGCGGCATAAACAGCCGCTATTTGGGTTTTTCCGCCGGCGCGTTGCCGATCCGGCCCAAGCCGAAGAGTTGACACAGGAGACCTTTCTTGCGTTACTTCGCGCGACGTCACGCTATGAACCGCGCGCCCTGTTTCGAACCTATCTTTATGCAATCGGCTTCAAGATCTTGCGAGCGCATCGCCGGAAAGCGGCGTTTCGCGCTGCGTTTCTGGGGGTCGCCCATGAGGTTCGTGAGCCTGCCTTGGAGAACGCGATCGACGCAGAACTGTCGTTGCGCCAAGCAGTGGGAAGACTGAAACGCCTGGATCGCGAGATTCTGTTGCTGCGCGAATTTGAGCAATTGAGTTACGCGGAAATTGCCGGGCTGCTGCGTTTGCCTGTGAACACGGTGCGCTCGCGCCTCTTCCGTGCACGGATGGCGCTGCGCGATCTGCTCGACGCTCCCGCTCCCAAACTGCCCCTAGAAGTGCTCACGGAATCCGAGGGAGGCGTATGAACACGACCGCGCATCCTGTGGTTCCGGAAGAAGTCATGGCCCTTCTCGACGGCGAGCTTTCCCCCGCGGAAACGCAAGCCATCTCCGCGCACCTCGATGGCTGCGCCGAATGCAGTGCGCTGGCTGAGCAACTCCGCCACACGTCACTGTCTCTTTCCCGCTGGCATGTCGAGGCTGTTCCAATGAAGCTGGAGGACTGCCTTACAGGCGCGGAGGCCGAAGCTGCCTCGGGCATCAAAATCGGTAAAGATAGCCGCTTTATTCGTTCCAGCTTTTGGACTTGGCAGCAATGGGCGATTGCGGGTGGGGGGACGCTGGCGGTGCTATTGCTTGTGCTGGCCTTTTCCCTGCCAACTTTGCATCCCTCTCCTTTGGCACCAAAGTCTCAGGCAGTTGCTCTCCAGGGGAGGGAACGACAGACGGAAAGGGAGCGTTCTGACAAAGGCAGCGCCGGGAAGCTGCGGGTTGACAGCAAATTAGTCGACCCGGCTGAAGTCACCGATCAGCAGTCCATAGCACTGAACGGCCGGGCGTTTAAAGACTTCGTGACACTAAGCACCCCTAGCATTGCGGCGGATTCGAACGGTAATTTTCACGGACTTGGCGGTCACGCCGCTAAATCGTTTTCGGTGGATGGTCAGCCCCTAACCGATCAGCAGGGCAAGATTATTCAGGGCCCCATGATCGCACGCACCGTCTCCCTCGCCATCGTGGTGAAAGATTTCGCCGCTTCCCGTTCGTCTCTTGCCAGTATCCTGGCGCGGCATCACGGGTATTCCGCGCAACTGAATGTAAATACTCCGGAGAACGCTCCACGCGGTCTCCAGGCATCCCTCCGAATTCCAACGCTCGAACTCGCTTCGGCGGTTGCCGACCTTAAGACCCT
>Ga0210398_10004790_pt1 | contig 12646 bp, 10 predicted proteins | sample IncBWC4OmetaG_FD_161047 | JGI IMG/M metagenome (GOLD analysis project Ga0210398, IMG submission 161047) | Forest soil microbial communities from Barre Woods Harvard Forest LTER site, Petersham, Massachusetts, United States - Inc-BW-C-4-O | ecosystem: Environmental > Terrestrial > Soil >... | reverse complement strand
GCGTGCGCTGGAAGATCGCCTCGTACAGCTTCGCCGCTGAGTAGTCCGCCACGCGCTCCATTTGCCGCACGAAGATCGGACACATGATGGCGCGATGCTGTTTCAGGTGATGGCCGAACTGTGCCATGCGATAGGCACCATTGTTGACGAACCACACCGCCTCGGGGTTTTCGAACGCCGCAGTCAGCTCCGACACCTCCGCGCCCAACTCGGCGAATGTGGCCAGTGCAGCCTCGAAGCTTGTCAGCACATCGGTCGCCACCGCGCTGTTGCCGAGCCGCGCGCGCCATGCAATGCGCAGCCCGTTCAGATCGCCGTCACGTGCCGCGGCAACGAAATCGGCTTTCGGCCTGCCCGTAGTGAGCGGGTCGCGCAGGTCTGGTCCAGCCATTGCATCCAGCATCAGCGCGGTATCCAGCACCGTGCGCGTCATCGGCGTGGTGTAGGATATGTTGCCGAACCCGTCCTGCGCGTACTCCTGTGGCACCACGCCGAGCCCCTGCTTGAATCCCACGACACCGTTGCACGCGGCAGGAATGCGCGTCGATCCGCCTCCATCGGTGGCGACCGCGATCGGTACCAGTCCGGAGGCAACCGCGACCGCCGATCCACCGCTCGAGCCGCCAGAACTGCGATCGGCGCCCCAGGCATTGCGCGTGCGCCCGAACAGCGGCGCCTGCGTCAGGCATTGCTGGCCGAACTCCGGCGTTGTCGTCTTGCCGACCACGATGGCGCCTGCTTGCTTCAGTCGTGCCACCGCAACCGCATCATGATCGGGAATATGATCCTTGAAGATCAGCGAACCCCAGGTCGTGCGAATATTCGCTGTCGGGATCAGGTCCTTCACCGCAACCGGCACGCCATGCAGCGGCCCGAGCTCTGCACCCTGCATCACGGCCGCCTCCGCCTCACGCGCCGCGCCCATCGCAGCATCGGCGGCGATGGTGATGAACGCGTTCAGCACGGCCTGGCTGCGCTCGATGCGATCAAGCGCCGCCCGCACCACCTCGACCGGCGACACCGCCCGGCTGCGAATCAACCCGGCCAGATCGGCTGCGGAGGCATATGCGAGGTCCATGTCTGCTCCCTGACCGTGCCGCTTCATGTTACACCACGGCGAACAGGGAGAAAGCATCATGCGAACCGGCGCCGATTACCGCCAGTCTCTTCGCGACGGACGTCGTGTCTGGGTGATGGGCGAAGGACTGATCGACGACATCACGACGCATCCCGCTACCCGTGCGATGGTCGATGAATATGTCGCGTGGTATGATCGCCATGCCGATCCGGCCTGGGCCGAGACCGTACTTGGCGATGACGGCATGCCGCTCTCTTACCTGTCGCCGAAAAGCTCCGACGACCTCGTCCGCATGGGACGCTGCTTTTCCGCCACGACGTTTCTCAGCGCTGGCAACATCACGCACACGCCGGCCTATGGCCACCTGATCGCTCTCGGCATTCTCGCTACGGTGCAGGAGCGCAATGTCTCAGCCAGACAGATCGCTGATGCAGCCGCATATCTCGACATGATCGACCGGACCGGACGGTTCCTCACGTTCTGCGGCGGCGGCGCCACGATCGGCTATCGGATGCGCGAGGATCCCTCCCAGCGCGCCGCCTTCCGCATCGTGCGCGAGACCGACGCGGGGCTCGTCATCAGCGGCAAGATCGGCATGCACACCAGTCCCGCCTATGCCGAGGAGGTCTTCATTGGTGGCGCCCAGACAGGCATTGAAATCGGCGCGCATCGCGCCACGTTCGTTGTGCCAGTCGGCGCGCCGGGCGTCACCACGATATGCCGCAAGATCGCGGTGCGCGACGCAAATCCGTTCGTCGCACCGCTGTCCAGCCGCTACGATGAACTCGATGGACAGATGTGGCTGGACGAGGTGTTCATCCCCTGGGAACGCATCTTCCTGCTCGACATCCCGCCGGAACCGATCGTGCGCTGGCTGCTCTGGCATCAGCTATACTGCTGGCTGTCGAAGGGCGAGTTCACGCTGGGTCTTGCGCTCGCCTGCACGCATGCCATGGGGCTGATGCAGCATGAACAGACGATCGACTACCTGATCGACCTGGTGATCGATGTGCAGACTGTACGGAGCTGCCTGACCGCGGCGGAGCGCGATCCGCAGTTCACACCGCAAGGCCATTGCTGTCCGAACCCTCTGCATCTTGCCTCGGGCAGCATCGCGATACTCAAGGCGCGGCAACGCATGAGCGAGATCATGCGGATCGTGCCCGGTTCGTCACTGGTCGTCGCCCCGACGGATCGCGACATCACCGCACCCGAAGTTGCCGCAGGGCTGGAGGAATCATTCGGCGGTGGCGGCTACACCGCCTTGCAGCGCGCGGCACTCCTGCAGATGGCATGGGACCACGTGTCGTCGGCGCTCGACGCGCGCGAATCGGCCTTTGAACTGCACGCCAATGGTGGCATGCCGGTCTGGCGCGGGCGGATCAGGCGCAACTTCGACCGCTACAGCGAACTGGCCAACGCGGTGCTGCGTCAGATTTCCGTGCCGATACCGGAAACCGATCTGGCCTCGCTGCGCGAGATGGCGTACGCGCCAAGGCGGGTGGTCACGCCGCCGCCGCGGTGAACTCCAGCGCACCGCGCCCTGTCAATGCGAGGAGGCGAAGCCGACGAAGCAATCTCGGTCAAGTAGGCGCACAGCCCGACCGAGATTGCTCCGTCGCTGACGCCCCTCAATGACAGGGGTGTCGGCTTTACACTCGCCGCAGGAAGCAGCGATCCTCGACCTGGATGCACTGCGTCCGCACCGCATGGTCGAAGTTCTCCCTCGCCTCGGGATCCGCGCGCAGTGCTTCGCGATACCGCTCGTACGCCGCCAGGCTGTCGAACTCGATCAACGCCAGGGCGAAGTTGTTGGGACCTTCCTTCGGCAGGAAGTACCCCACCAGCGCGCCGCCGCACCGCTCGATGATCGGCGGCCAGGTCGTCGCATAACGCTCGAAGTCCGCGATCCGGTGTGGATCGAGCGTTAGCGAATGCAGCACGTGATCATCACAGCACCGCATACTGCACTCGCTCGCGCTTCGCGAGACGCGGCACGCCCTCCCCCACGATCAGCGCCTTGAAGTGCGGGGTCTGCTGATGCGCCTCAAATGCCGCTGAATCCTCGAACAGTTCATAGAACAGGAATTGCGCGGGGTTCTCCACTGCACGGTGCACCAGGAACAGCATCACGCCCTGCTCCTGCCGCGCCTTGGGCGCGAAACGCGCGAGGACGTCGGCTACAGCGTCGGCTTCGCCCTGACGCGCTTCCCACATCGCCGTTACCGCGAGCCCGCCGGTGATCTGCTCAGTCTGCATGTCCGCCTCCTTTGCTGGAACACGCACAGACATACACAGCCGACCACGCCGGATCAGCAGACATCGCTTCGGTCGCGAACGAACAGTCAGGCCTTCGTCACATCGTAGAACAGCGCAATCCAACTCGCGCGGGCAAAGAGGTAGCCCTTCTTCTCCGCACGATAGGCAATCGTCTGCACCTGATTGTGCACCGGGAACCAAAGCGCGCTGTCCATGATAAGCTTCTGCGCCTCGCCATAGATTGCCTCGCGCTTCGCGGGGTCCGTCATTGCGCGGCCTTCGGTGAACAGCCCGTCCAGCGTCCTGTCCCTGAGCTGCATCCAGTTATACCTGTAGTGGCCGGCGCTCGGGATGTTCGCACTGGCAAACAAGTTCTCCAGGCACATCGGATCTGCCTGGATCCAGCGGACTGGCAGCAAGTCAAACGCATTGTCGAACACGAGCTGCTGATTGCGGGCGAAGGTGATCGTCTCGACCTTGAGGTCGAATCCAACCCGCCTCGCCACCGATTGGATCTCGACCGCGGTATCAGGTTCCAACGGCGGCGGTGCGCCATAGAATCCGCTGAGCCGCTGGCCCTCCTTGACGCGCACGTCGCCCGGTCCAGGTCTCCATCCCGCATCATCCAGAAGAGCCATGGCAGCCTTTGGATCCGCCTTGTACATCTCCTGCGCGCCGGCCCAATAACCGGGTGTACCCATCGAAAGCGGGCCATATGCAGGATCGATCAGACCAAAGAAGAGATTGTCGCTCAACGCCTTGCGGTCCACCGCCATCGCCAGCGCGCGGCGAACACGAACGTCAGCGAAGATCCCGCGACTGCCATTGAGTTCGAGACCGAACGGGATGCCCGCGGCATTGCCGATCATCGTGCCGTAGCCGCGTGTCTCCCCGAACCGCTTCATGTCCAGGATCGGTGTGGCGTCGGAGATGTCGATCTCGCCTGCCTCCAATGCAGCCACCCGCGTCGAGGCATCGCCGATGAACCTGCTGATAATACGCTGAACGCTGGACGGACCGGTGTGCACGTTGTAACCCGGCGCCCAGTTATACTTATCGAAACGTTCCAATACGACCTGCCGTCCCTCCTCCCACGAGACGAAGCGGAACGGCCCGGCGCCAACTGGCGCACGCGCAAAGCCCTGATTGCCAAGCCGCTTGACCGCTGTCGGCGAGACTGGCGCGAGTGTGCCCTCGGCGTAGCTCGCCAGAGCGGCTCCGAACGGCTGCGAATAGTTCACCCGCACCGTGAAAGGGTCGATCACGTCGGTGCCGGCATAGGGGCCAAGCTGCGTCACGGCACCTTCGCTTGCCGTCTTCGGATCGGCGATGGTGTCGAAGGTGAACCTGACCGCATCTGCATCGAACGGGGTGCCGTCGTGAAAACCGACGTCGCTGCGCAGCTTGAGCGTCACGCTCTTGCCATCCGCCGCGACGTTCCAGGCGGTCGCCAGCCCAGGAAACAGCCTGTTCGATCCATCGCTGGCGATCAGCGTATCGAAGATCTGCGCGATCACCTGATACTCATGCCGCGAGCTGGTCACGCGCGGGTCGTAGGTACGCGGCGCCACATCATCCTCGCCCCACGTAACGGTCAGCGCGTCGGTTTGCGCGTTGACGCCTCGCGCGATCATTGGTGCAGCAAGCACGCCACCGACAACCGCGCGACGCGTGGGGCCGTGACCGCGGACTCTCATAGCGCCTCCATGCAGTCTCGATGTTCGCCTGGGACTGTGCGGCGTCCGATGACAGTGTGCAATCGGGCGCTTGTGCGAGCACCTGCCTTCCCTATGCTTTGCTGCATTCACATGTCGCGCCTTCTCTCCCGCTTGCTCGGTGCCATCCTGACGCTGTTCATCACCTGGAGTGTGGTGTTCGGGGCGATGCGGCTTGCGCCGGGTGATCCTGTGCTGCTGATGTTGCAGGGCACACCGATCAGCGACGCGGCGATGGATGCGGCGCGCACCAAGCTCGGTCTCGATCAGCCGTTCGTCGTGCAGTACCTCACATTTCTGGCCGACGCCGTCCGCGGCGATTTCGGCGACAGCTTCCGCAGTCGCCAGCCGGTGGTAAAGCTGATCGGCGACGAATTTCCCTACACACTTCAGCTCGCTATCGGCGGCTTCGTCGTCGGCGTGCTGCTCGGCGGCGCGCTGGGCATCGCCGCAGGCATCTGGCCGAATGGGTGGATCGATATGGTCTGCATGACATTCGCGCTCGCTGGGCTATCGCTGCCCAGTTTCTGGATCGGCATGATCCTGATCCAGATCTTCGCGACTGAACTGGGTTGGGTGCCCGTGCTTGGCAGCGGACTTGATGCGCTGGTACTGCCAAGTATCACACTCGGCCTGTTCATCGCGGGCGGCCTGGCACGCCTGGTACGCAACAGCATCATCGAGGTGATGGCGCAAGACTACATCCGCACGGCCTACGCAAAGGGGCTAACGGCAGTGCGAGTCATTACCAGGCACGCGATGCGCAACGCCGTCATTCCTCCGCTGACCCTCCTCGGCATCCAGTTCGCTCTGCTGATCGGCGGCGCCGTAGTCACCGAAACGGTGTTCGCCCGCCCCGGCATCGGTCGCCTGCTGGTGCAGGCTGTGCTGGAGAAGGACTTCCCGGTCGTGCAGGGCGTTGTCGTGCTGACCACTGCAGCCTATGTGCTGATCAACCTGCTGATCGACATCGCTTATGGCATCATCGATCCTCGGATGCAGGCGTGATCCCCGCTCGCATCTTTCGTCTTTTCGGTTCCCCGGGTGCCATGGCCGGGGCGTGCGTGCTTATTGCCGTTCTCGCGCTGGCCGCACTGGCCCCTTTACTTGCGCCCTACGACTGGAATGCCACCAGCCAGTGTCGGCGTCTGGCGCCGATGTCGGAGAGCCATTGGTTTGGCTGCGATCTGTTCGGACGCGACATCCTCAGCCGCGTAATGTATGGCGCACGGTTCTCGCTCGCGATGGGGATTTCGACAGTAGCAATCAGCCTGATTTTCGGTGCCCTGTTCGGCATCACCATCGCCTATCGTGGCGGGCGCGCTGATACCGTGGGAGCAAGGCTGATCGACGCGATGCTCTGTTTCCCGCCGATCATTCTCGCCATTCTGATCGTCGCTGTGCTGGGCGTCGGACTGTGGAACGCGGCGCTGGCTGTCGGCATGTCCGGCATACCCCGCTTTGCCCGCATCACAAGGGCGGCAACATTGTCACTGGTCGCACGCGATTTCGTCGAGGCTGCACGCTCGGTCGGATCCAGCCACACGCGCATCGTGCTGAGGCACCTGCTGCCCAACCTTGCTCCAATCCTGATCGTGATCACCACGCTTGATCTCGGAAGCGCGGTGCTGTTCACGGCGACACTCTCCTTTTTGGGCCTTGGCGCGCAGCCGCCAACCCCGGAATGGGGCGCCATGCTGAACGCCGGACGCGAATATGTCCGCTATGCACCCTGGACAATGGTATTTCCCGGGCTGGCACTGTTCGTCACCGTGATGGCAGTGAACCTCGTCGGCGACAGACTCAGCGTGGTGCTCGATCCACGTCAGCGTAGCTGAGCGTCAATGCCCCGCGTGGCTGCCGGAAAAGTCCGGCGCCGGCAGGCCGGATTGTTCGAGTTGCTTCACCAGCGCCTGCTTCAACCGCTCGAGTCCAGCCGCGGTGGCGGCCTCTGCGCGCGCCACCAGCACTGCCTGCGTATTTGACGCTCGCAGCAGCCACCAGCCATCGGCGGTCAGCACGCGCACGCCGTCGGTCTCCGACACTTTCGCGCCTTCAGCACGCAGCCGTTCCGCAACCTCCTCGATCACGGCAAACTTGCGCGTGTCATCGCAGTCGAAGCGCACTTCGGGCGTGTTGATCACCTGCGGCAGCGCATCGCGCACCTTCGACAGCTTCATGTCCAGGCGCGCCAGCACGCCAAGCATCCGCACCGAGGCATACAGCGCATCGTCGAAGCCATACCAGCGATCGGCGAAGAAGATATGCCCGGACATCTCACCGGCCAGCGGTGAGCCGGTTTCCGCCATCTTCGCCTTGATCAGGCTATGTCCGGTGCGCCACATCAAAGGATTGCCGCCGGCGCGCGCGATTTCGTCGAACAGCACTTGGCTCGCCTTTACATCGGCAATGACCGTTGCACCGGGACGCTCGCGCAGCACGTCACGTGCCAACAGCACCATCAGCTGATCGCCGAACAGGATGCGGCCCTTGTCGTCGACAAGGCCGATGCGATCGGCGTCGCCGTCCAGGGCGATGCCGATATCGGCCCGGCGCGCCGCGACCTCCGCAATCAGCTGCCGCAGATTAGCCGGCACCGTCGGGTCGGGATGATGCGCCGGGAACCGGCCGTCGATCGTGCCATTCAGCACGACATGCTCGCCGGGCAATCCGGCGACCAGCCGCTGCAACACCTCACCCGCGGCGCCATTGCCGTTGTCCCACACGACCTTCAGCAAGCGATCACCGCCGTCCCAATCGGAGAGCAGGCGTGCAACGTAATCGGCCGAGACGTCGACGTTGCGCTGGGGCGCCGTGGTCTCTTCCACCACGTCGCCGGCCAGCGCCTGGTCACCCAGCGCACGAATCTGCTCGCCGAAGAACGGCTTGCCCGCGAGCACCATCTTGAAGCCATTGTAGTCGGGCGGGTTGTGGCTGCCGGTCACCATCACCGCGCCATCGGTCTTCAGCGTGGTCGCGGCATAATACAGCATTGGCGTCGGGCCGCGACCGATGCGCACTGCTTCGATGCCGCTCGCGCGCAGCCCCTTGACCAGCGCTTCCTCCAGCTGCGGGCTGGATAGCCGACCATCGTAACCGACGGCTGTGGTGGTGCCGCCTTGGCGCGCTACGATCGAACCGAAGCAGCGTCCGATGGCGAAGGCGTCCGCCTCGGACAATGTGCGGCCGACCGTACCGCGGATGTCATACTCGCGCAGCGTGGTCGGATCGAAGTGGTGACTGAACGCCATCGTCAAACCGTCTCGCGCGAGACCGCGCTTACAATGAAGTCGGACCGATCGACATAGTGCCGCAGGAAGCTGCGCACGGCTTCCGCCATGTCCGGCCGCTTCAGTGCATAGGCGATCTGCGCCTCCAAAAAGCCGATCTTGTCACCGCAATCGAACCTTTGACCTTCGTAGCGCAGCCCGTGGAATGGTTGTTTCCCGATCAGTTTTGCCATGCCGTCGGTAAGCTGCACCTCACCGCCCGCGCCGCGTTCCATCCGCCCAAGATGGTCGATCACCTCCGGCATCAGCACGTACCGGCCGATAATGGACAGGTTCGACGGTGCGTCCTTCGGTGCGGGCTTCTCCACCAGCCCCAGCACCTCGACCAATCGGCCGTCTTCCTTGCCGGTGCGCAGGATACCATAGCGGTTGGTCTGCTCGCGCGGCACCTCGGTGACGGCGACGACATTGCCACCGGTGTCGCGATACGCATCGGCAAGCTGGCGCAGACAGGGCGTATCGGCCAGTACGAGGTCGTCAGGCAACAGGATGGCGAACGGATCGTCGCCGATGAACGCGCGCGCGCACCAGATCGCATGCCCGAGCCCGAGCGGCACCTGCTGGCGCACAGTCACCAGCGAGCCCGGTTCCACCTGCGTCGCCTTCAGCAGGTCCAGGGCGTCAGACTTGCCCCGCTCGCGCAAGGTGGCCTCGAGCTCAAATGCGATGTCGAAATGCTCCACCAGCGCAGTCTTGCCGCGGCCGGTGACCATGCAGAATTGTTCGATACCGGCGGCACGTGCCTCTTCGATCGCATACTGGATCAGTGGCTTGTCCACCACCGGCAGCATTTCCTTGGCGGTTGCCTTGGTAGCGGGCAGAAATCGCGTGCCGAGGCCGGCGACTGGCAACACCGCTTTACGCAATGGTTTGATCACAATTGGGCTCCCCCTGATCGTCCGAGATCCGGCGGCAGCAAACATTGCCGGCAGGCGGAAATGTGGCGTTAACGGCGCAGCGGACACCGCCACGTAGAGGCGAACCGTATCACGTTGCCGCGGGGGCCGTCACGCATTCCCGCGCCGGCCAGTGCCGGTTCGCCCCAGCAGCACGTCGCGCGCAAGGTTGATGCGGGTGGCGAGCCAGTCGGACCCGCCGCTGTCCGGATGGGCCGTGCGCATCAGCCGGTGATGGGCGGCCCGGATCTCCGCCTCGGTGGCCCCCGGACGCAGCCCGAGGACCTGATAGGCTTCCTCTTGTGTCATGCCGGTCTGTCGTCGCGGCGGCGGCTGGCTGGAGCCGCCGGATGGCCGCTGCTGCTGTCCGCCAATCGAGGCGCGGTAGGCTCGCCAGCGCTGCCAGATCAGCGGTCCGAACATGGCGAGCGCGCCAAGCGCGATGCCCTCGCGGCCGGTCAGGATCAGCAGCAGCGCCAGCGTGATGCCGCCGAGCGCAGCGATCCAGGCCAACAGCGACTTGATCGTGGTCACAGACGCCCGCTCGAAGGCGCGCAGGCCGCCCAAGAACAGGAACAGCGTCAAGCCACCCAGTACGAGCCAGAGCATGCCTCACTCCCCCTCCCCTCGCGGGAGGGGGCTGGGGGGAGGGGGCGCCACCTGTGCCTCCAGCACCGCCAGCGCGCTCAGGTTGACGATACCGCGCGCGGTGACGCTCGAGACCAGGACGTGAATCGGCTTCGACATCCCAAGCAACATCGGCCCCACCGGCAATCCATCCGACGCGGCCTTCAGCAGCGTGAATGCAATATTGGCGGCATCGAGCGTGGGCATCACCAACAGGTTTGCGGTGCCGCTCAGCCGGCTGTCGGGCAAAGCCCGATCGCGGATCGCCTCTACCAGCGCCGCGTCCGCGTTCATCTCGCCGTCCACTTCGAGGTCCGGAGCCTTCTCGCGCAGCAGGGCCAGGGCGCGGCGCATCTTGCGGGCGGACTCCGAATCGCTGGCGCCAAAGTTCGAGTGCGACAGCAGCGCAGCTTTCGGCGTTATGCCGAACTGGCTCACCGCCTCGGACGCCAGCACCGTCATTTCGGCAATTTGCTCGGCGGTTGGATCAACCACCATCTGCGTATCGCACAGGAACAGCGTGCCGTGCGGCAGGATCAGACAGCCAAGCCCATACACACGCGTGACGCCCGGCCGGCGCGGGATGATCGGCAACAGGTACTGCACCTGCCGCCACCAGTTGGCAGTGCCGCCACAGATCGCCGCATCAGCCAAGCCGGCATGCAGCAGCATCGCCGCAGCGACCGTGCCGCGTGCGGTCAGTCGATGCGCCGCCTCCTCCGGCGGTATCCCACGCCTGCCCGCCATACGCTGGTAGTCCGACAACAGCGGGCCGAACACATTCATGTCCTGTGCGGGATCGAGTACGCGCACACCGTCGGTGAGGTCGATGCGTAACCCCATCTCGCGGATCTTGCGTTCGATCACCGCGCGCCGGCCAAGCAGGATCGGTCGTGCAATGCCCTCGTCCACAAGCGTCTGCGCCGCGCGCAGCACGCGCTCGTCCTCGCCTTCGCCATAGACGATCCGCCGCGGTGACTGCTTGGCAGCCTCGAAGACCGGATGCATGAGCTGGCCGGAGCGAAATACGAAGCGTTCGAGGCCGCCGCGGTATTCCGCGAAGTCGCGGATCGGCCGACGCGCAACCCCGCTGTCCATCGCAGCACGCGCAACCGCCGGCGCAATTTCCAGGATCAGGCGCGGATCGAACGGCTTGGGGATGATGTATTCCGGGCCGAACACCGGAGCGGCACCGCCGTAAGCCGCGGCGACCACCTCGGACGCCTCCATCCGTGCCAACGACGCGATCGCTTCGGCGGCGGCAATCTTCATTGCTTCATTGATCGAGGTGGCGGAGACATCCAGCGCGCCGCGGAAGATGAACGGAAAACACAGAACGTTATTAACCTGGTTGGGAAAGTCGCTGCGCCCGGTGGCAATGATGGCGTCAGGCCGCGCGGCGGCGACCTGCTCGGGCAGGATCTCCGGGTCCGGGTTGGCGAGTGCCAGGATCAGCGGTTTCGGCGCCATCAGGCTGAGCCACTCCGGCTTCAACACGCGTGGCGCCGATAGGCCCAGGAAGATATCAGCATCCCCGAGCACATCGCGCAGCGCATGTGCGTTCGTATCGCGTGCGTAGCGCGCCATGTTGGGCAGCATGCCTTGACGTTCGGTGCGAACGACGCCCCCGATGTCTGTCAGCGTCACATTCTCCGGCCGCAGCCCCATCGACACCAGCAGATCGACGCAGGCAAGCGCAGCGGCTCCCGCACCCGAGGTTACCAGTCGTACATCGGCGAGCGCCTTGCCTTGCAGCACCAGCCCATTGCGCACCGCCGCTGCGACCGTGATCGCTGTGCCGTGCTGGTCGTCGTGAAACACCGGGATACGCATCCGCTGGCGCAGCTCTGCCTCGACGGCGAAGCACTCGGGCGCCTTGATGTCCTCCAGGTTGATCGCGCCAAAGGTAGGCTCCAGGGCCGCCACCACGTCGCAGAAGCGCTTGGGGTCTTCGGCATCGACCTCGATGTCGAACACGTCGATGCCAGCAAACTTCTTGAACAGGACGGCCTTGCCCTCCATTACGGGCTTGCCCGCGAGCGCGCCGATATTGCCCAGGCCCAGCACCGCCGTGCCGTTGGAGATCACCGCGACCAGGTTGCCACGTGCCGTGTAGTCATAGGCAGCGTGCGGATCAGCGACGATGGCCTCGCAGGCCGCCGCGACGCCGGGAGAATACGCGAGCGACAGATCGCGCTGCGTGGCCATCCGTTTGGTGGGCTCGATCGCAAGCTTTCCCGGTTGCGGCAGACGATGGTAATCGAGCGCCGCCCGGCGGAAGTCGTCATCCATCGGCAACCCACCCTTAATCGGTCGACAACCAGGATGAGCGAGCAGACACGGGCTTGCAACGGATGCTTTGCCGCTCTACGGCGGGCGTTGCCGCGCGCGCAAGAGCTGCACCACAGCCTCCAGGTGTCCCTCTCGAAATGGCTTCTGCAGCAAAGGCGCGTCTGCGTGCGCCGGATCGGTACCTGCAGTGCCGTAGCCGGTGACGAACGCGAACGGGATGCCGCGCTCACGCAACGCCTTTGCGACCGGATACGATGGAACGCCCCGCAGGTTGAGGTCGAGGAACGCCAGATCGAACGACCCGCTTCGCGCCAGTGAAACCGCCTCGTCGAGCTGGCCCGCGGTGGCGACAACGTCGCATCCTAGCTCCGCCAGCATATCCTCGATCAGCATCGCGATCATCGCCTCGTCTTCGACGAGGAGCACGCGCAACCTGGTCTCAGTCTGTTGTGTCATTAGCCGATCAGCCGAGCGGTGCGTCGATCTCAC
>Ga0210398_10004789_pt1 | contig 12649 bp, 11 predicted proteins | sample IncBWC4OmetaG_FD_161047 | JGI IMG/M metagenome (GOLD analysis project Ga0210398, IMG submission 161047) | Forest soil microbial communities from Barre Woods Harvard Forest LTER site, Petersham, Massachusetts, United States - Inc-BW-C-4-O | ecosystem: Environmental > Terrestrial > Soil >... | reverse complement strand
ATTATCCAGTAAACCACCTCTATCACCGCCTACTTCTGGTGCGCGCTCGAGCATTAGGGCGGACTAATGGGCGCTATCCCCCTGCAGCAACTCCCCAGCCGATTCGCCCGCTCTCATCAGATTTAGCATGCATTAGGAACGCTGCCACCTCTGTACGCGGTTTCCCTTCACGCGTATGAGATTAGGTCCTGGGCTAGCTGGCCAGCAATCCTCATATTGCTGAAATGTTAGCCCTCATTTTGCTGAGGCTCCTACTGTGAACAGCCGCGCCGCAGTCGATGCACAACCGGATAAGAACCCGGAAACCTCCAGGTGCATCGCTTATGCCCGATGTGCGTTTTGTGTCGGACTGGTCAAGGTTGTGCTGGCCGTCGAGGCCGTCAAGAATGCAGGCGAAATAGTCGAGCCAGTAGCTACCGGCAGGCCTATGGGCAGGCACAGACGGACTCGGACTCCGCCCAGCGAGCCGCATCCATACTCGACGCTGCCTTCGTACCTGCCGATGCTCCTGGCCACCGACTGCAGGCCAAGCCCGTGACCCTCCGGGATTCTGCCAAAGCCCGGACCGCTGTCGTCGATGGTCAGTTGTGCCGTCTGCTGCTCATTCCGGACATCGATCTCCACCTTGCCCAGTGATCCGGCTGCGCGCGTGGCGTTTCCGAGCAAGTTGACGATGATTCGCCGGATGTCTGCCGGGTCGCCCCACGTGAGGACCGGCTCGCTCGGGCGGCTGAAGACGATCTCGCCCTCGAACACCAAGCGCTCGGCCGCGGCAATTTCCTCGGCCAGGAAAGCCAGGTCGAGCAGGCAGACGCGGTCCTCGGGATGAGCGTCGCCATGCAGGAGCTGCTCAATCATGTCACGCAGGCACCGTGTCTGCTCGACAATTTGTTCGAGCCGGTCAGCCGCGGACCGCGGCAGGCCCGGCTCGGCGAGCGCCGCCCCTACGAGCGCGAACACGCATGCCAGCGGCTGCTTCATGTCATGGCAGGTCTCCCGGAGCCGCTGAGCCTCGTCCGTCCACCGTGTCGTGGGACTCCCCTGATAGGTCACCGGAGGCCCTACTCGTCGCAATCCACTCGCCGAGTCCTTCTGTGCTTGTCCGTGATCTCGATGTAGGCGTCCGGGCCATCGGAAACCACCCTTACCGATACGGCATCCTCGGCGTCCACACGATGAATCCGGCCATTGATGGATATAACCGCCTGGCCGCCGGTGGCACTCACGCTGGAGCTGGTGAACAAGCGCTCAGCTCTGAACTTCCTCGGCATAATGCCTTTCCTTTCTCCGGGAACAGCGGAACATTCGTCAGATCGCCCAGCTCAGCAACGCTTGCTGGCCAAAACCGGGATCGTGCCAGCACGACCGCCTCGAGGGTGGAGTGCACGCCGAGCTTGTTCCGCAGGTTCCGCATGTGCGTGTTCACGGTGCTCAAGGACATGTGCAACTGCCTGGCCACCTCATGCGGCCCGGAGCCCCTCGTGAGGAGAAGCAGGACCTCACGCTCCCGCCGCGTGAGCACCGCGAACGACGGGTGGTCGCGGTCCGGCTCGCTTCGAGGCGGCGGAACATGGAGACTCGCCAGGGTCGCGGCCTCAAGCCGGTTCCGCGCCCCGAGCTTGGCCAGAACATTCCTGACGTAGGTCCGCAAGGTCTCGGTCGTGACGTTCATCTCGCGGGCCATCTTGCTGGTGCTCTGCCCGGCCGCGATTCGCCGCAGCACCTGCGCCTCGCGCGGCGTTAGCGTCGCGATCGGGTTCCCGGAACGCCGCGAGCCCGGTCCCAGGCCAGACTGGGCCGGTGACCCTGGAACGGGCTCCAGCCGGCCGGCGGCGATTTCATCCAGTGCCGCGGCAATCTTGTCGAATTCTTGATCTTTGCCCAGGAAGCCGACCACGCCGATCTGCGTGACCTCCGACACCACCGCCGGATCGCTGAGGCCTGACATGACCAGGACGGTCGTGTCTGGATACTGATCCCGGATGAGCCGGGCGGCGTCAAGACCGTCTCCCCCGTCCGGGAAGCGCACGTCCATGAGGCAGGCATCAGGCCGGTGCCTGGCCACCGCAGCCACGCCCTCTTCAGGGGTCATGGCGATCGCGAGCGCTTGGTGACCACGCGCCTCCAGCGCGACAGCGAGCGCCTCGCACAAAATGCGATTATCGTCACACAAAACTAGCCGCACAGGTCCCGTTCCTTTACATACTGATGCGCGAGAGAAGACACCCTTTAGGATGACTCGGGAATAGGTTCGTTTTCCCGCCGGAACGATGCGGTCCGGCAGTGACCAGGAGTCTTCAGTCCCGGGCTCGGGACCGCCCCACGAGAGCAAGAACTCTCGCTATCGGTTGCCGGATGTCATGGCGCGCCTGGCGCAGCCCCTCCGCGCGACCCCGCGCATGGCTCATCGCCGCCCCCTTTCCCCTCGTGCGTTCCCCGCCGAAAGGGACGTATGACTAGATTGCTTCTCCGCATAGTCGCAATATCGTCGTTTGTACGTGCTGCTGCGCCTTTCCACACCTTGTGGCATCGAAGTGAGAACTGTGCGGGTATGCCAGAAAAAGGTATGATAAATACGCGCAGACCGCTTTTGCCGTACAAACTGGTTTTTGGCGACAATGGCTTCGAGAACAGCTGTCTGTCCCCGATTTTCCCTCTCAAAGCAACTGAATGATCCCCCGTCTCTGCTTCGGGCCAAGCTTATCTGTCTGTTCGCAACGCACAAGCCACAGGCGCGGGTTTGGGCGCTCAGATATCTGAGCGGTCGGGCCCATGCTGACGGAGGATCTCGACCGCTGCAGCCCGGTCGGGGACGCCGAGTTTGCGCACGATCGCGCTGATGTGCGCCCGCACCGCGCTGGGCGTGATCGTCAGGCTGCCAGCGATCTGCGAGGTGGACAGTCCCTCGGACAGCAACTGGAGCACCTCCCATTCACGGCTGGTCAGGTGCGCGTCCGGGAACGGGTAACCGGGCCCTTCCGACCCGGGACCGGCTGCCGCCGGGCCCACGGGCCGCCGCCAGCGCGGCTCCCGGGCGCGGAAATGTCTGAGCAACCGTGCCACGAACGCAGGATCAACCGCCGCTTCGCCTGCGCAGACACCAGCGAGCAAGTCCGGCAGATGAGTGAATTCCGCCGACTTGCGCAGGTAGCCCTCGGCTCCCGCGCGGAGCGCGCCGAAGAAGTGCCCGTCCGCGTCAGACTCGGTGAGCATCACGAGCTTTGTCCGCGGCAGCCGCGCCCTGATCTCCCATGCCGCGGACAGGCCGCCACCCGGCAATTCGACATCGAGCACGCAAATGTCCGGGCGCTCGCGGACCGCGGCGGCCACGGCTCCGGCGGCGTCGCCGCTTTCCGCGCAGACTTCGAAACGGGCATCCTCGCTGAGCACGCGCCGCAAGGAGGTGCGCGTGGCCGCGTGCCCGTCAGCTAGGAGCACGCGAAACCCTTTTGTTGTCAACAAAGTGCCGAACCCCCCGAAGGCACTCTCTATTGCCGATCGCCAGCGTAAATATTTTCCAAGATCAGCGCAACAGCGTTACCCTATATCTCCTGCGTGTTTCACGGATTTCCTCGTTCGCGGAAAATGTCCCGCCATTTCCGGCGCGGCGGCGTACCCTGCTGCCGAGGAGCCGGCACCCCGACGCGATGGACCGACCATGAGGTAGAGCCGCGATCCCCGCAGGCACGCCGGCCACGGGGACCTGCTGCGCGAGGCCATCGACGGAGCCGTCGGCGAGTAAAGCGACGCATCCGCCTGACATGCCCGTAATGCCGGACGGGAATGCTGTGCCGTGTGGGGGCGTACTCGGACTGGCGCGGGCATGTCATCGTCTGCGGGCTGCCCGGTGTTGGCTTGCGGATCGTCGAGGAGCTGACGCTGTCGGGCGTGCCCGCGGTGGTCGTCGACGACGACCCTGATCCGCCGCTGGCGCGGCTGATCGGCAGCTGGGGCGTGCCGCTTATCACCAGCACGCGGGCCGAAGAGGCGCTCACGAGCGCCGGGCTGGCTGGCGCCACCGCGGTGATCTGCGCGCAGCACGACGACCTGCGCACGCTGGAGACGGCGCTGCTCGCCCGCAGGCTCCGCGCGGACGTGCGGGTAGTCGCCCAGCTGACCAACCCAGCGGTCGGCCGCGCGGTCAAGGAGGTCGGCGTCGCGGTGCTCGACGTCGCCGGCCTATCCGCGCCGTCGGTGGTCGAGGCCTGCCTGCGCGAGGGCGTGCAGGAGATGACGCTGTCCGGCGAACTGTTCCTCGCCGTGCGCACGACCGCGCCGCGCGCCGCCACCCTCCGCGAGCTGTACGGCGACCTGGCTCCCGTCGCGGTGGTTCCGCCAGCCGGTGACGTGCTGGTCTGCCCCGGCCGGGACACGGAGGTGGGGGCCGGCGACGAGGTGACGCTCATCGCCTCCCCGGCTGAGCTCCGCGCCGCCGCCGCGATCAATTATTCGGAACGGACCCGGGCGTCTGCCCGGTCGCACACGGCACGCCGGGGCGTGGTCGGCCACCTTCGCGACGTCGTCCTGTCGCTGCTGCGCGCCGCGGACCGCAGGCTGGCGGTCGCGCTCGGGGCGCTGGTCGCGGTGCTGATCGCCGCCACGATCGTGCTGCGCTTCACCTACCAGTACGCCGGGCCTGGTCATCACATCTCGCTGCTCGACTCGCTGTACTTCACCGTCGAGACGGTGACGACCGTCGGGTATGGCGACTACACCTTCCGCGGCGAGCCCCCGTGGCTGGTGGTGTTCGCGATCCTGCTCATGCTGACCGGCGCGCTGTTCGTCGCGGTGTTCTTCGCGCTGCTTACCAACGTCGTGGTCAGCAGGCGGATCGAGGAGTCCCTCGGCCGGCAGAAAATCACCGCGCTGCGCGGCCACGTGCTCGTGATCGGCCTCGGCACGGTCGGCTTGCGGGTCGCGCAGCAGCTGCACGCGGCCGGCCGCGACGTCGTGGTCGTCGAGATGGACGAGCACAACAGGCACCTCGGCCAGGCGCGCGCGCTCGGCGTGCCCGTGGTGATCGCGGACGCGACGCTGCCCGAGGTGCTGCGCTCGGTGCGGCTGGCCGCCGCGTCCGCGATCGCCGTGCTGACCAGCGACGACCTCGCGAACCTCGAAACCGGCCTCGCGGTCCGCGACCAGCTCGGGGCGCGCTGGCACACCACCCCGGTCGTGCTGCGCATCTTCGACCCGCAGCTCGCCCACTCGGTGAAGGAGACGTTCGGGTTCAGGAACGTGCGGTCGACCGCGGCGCTGGCGGCCCCGTGGTTCACCGGCGCGGCGCTCGGCCTCGACGTGCTGTCCACGTTCTACGCCGGCGACGAACTGCTGCTCGTCGCCCGGCTGACGGTCACTCCGGGCGGCGGCCTGCACGGCCTGCAAATGTACGACCTAGCGGCCCGCACCCGGGTGCTGGCGATCCGCCGGGCCACGGACCGGGCGGTACTCGAGCACCGGCCGCGCCGCAACACGCGCTTCCAGCCGGCCGACGAGGCCTACTTGATCGGCCCTTACGAGGAGCTGCTCACGGTCCTGCGCCGCGACCGCCCCTCCCCCCACCCCGCGCCCGGGAGAACTGTTAACGATATCGTTAACAGTTCATGGGACACGGAATAGGTTGACCGCGAGTCCTCGCTTGCCGAAGATCGGATCGGCCAGCGGCAGCAGGTACCGGTACGTGGCGGGCAGCCGCGCGCGGAGCCCGGCCGGCGGGCGGGTGACCGCGACGGACTCGACCAGCGTCAGCCCCAGCCGCTCCAGCGAGCGCGGGTCATCGCACGCCCACTGCCAGCGCGCGAAGTTCCGCTTCTCGGCCATCCGGTGCTCCTGGGCGAACGTCACCCGGGTGTACGTGTCGAACGCGACCATGGCGCCGGGGAACCGCCCGGCGATCCGCGCCAGCGTGCCCGTGACCTCGTCCTCCGTCAGGTACACGAGGACCCCGTCGGAGACGAAGAAGTACGGCGCGGGCCGCCGCTCGACCTCCGCCAGCCAGTCCTCGCCGGTCAGCGACGCGGCGACCATCTGGCGCCGCTCGGTGTCCTCGAAGAACCGCCGGCGCAACGCGATCGTGTCCGGGAGGTCCAGGTCGATCCAGTGGACGGTACCGTTGTCGGTCCGCTCGAACCGGGTGTTCAGCCCGGTGCCCAGCTCGATGACCGTGCCGCCGGGATGCTCGGCGAGGAACTGGCTAACCCACCAGTCGGAGATCAGCGTGCGGATCGTCACCACGAACGAGGTCGGGCCCTGCGCGACGGCCGCCAGGTCAAAGTCGACCGACTCCACGATCTCGATGGCCTTGGGGTCGCGCAGCAGCGGCCGCTTCTTGCGCGTCTCCCGCGCCCGCGCCGCCAGCGGGAAGAACAGCGTCCGCTGCACATCCCCGAGTTCCACCGCCTGCCGCTCCGCCATGCCCCCATTACACCCGACCTGTCCCGCGGTGCGGTAGATCCTGCGCCGTGACAGGGTCGGGGTCAGTCCAGCGGATTCAACCGCGGCACCCGCCGCCGTCCTCGTGACCTCACCAGTCCCCCAAACCTCATAGCTCTCCCGTCATGGATACCTAGTACTACTTTGCATCTGCTCCGACCACATGTGACCGGTCACGCAGCCCGAAAAGTGGTTATTTCGCATGCAAAGCGAGCCTAGGTATCGCGGCGAAGGAAGCTCTGCGGACTGTGGGGCCGGTGAGACGCGAGAGGACTGAGCCAGGCCGTCGGCCTGCTGGCCGACGGACTGCAGGAGAGCACGCGCGCACGGCCCGTCGCCGGCCAGGCCGTGCGCGACCTCGTGGCCCGTCGCCGGCCAGGCCGTGCGCCACCTCGCGGTGGCTGTTTCGAGCGGCCAGACCGAGGGGCTGCTGGTGTCTGGGGGAAGCACCGCCCTAGGCCGGATGTATGGCCCATAGAGCCGGTTATAGGCGGCTCTATGGGCCATACATGCGCTGGCAGGCCTGGCCGCGGCGCCTGAGCGGGGGCGGCCGCGGGTCAGGTGGGGCTGATGTGGCGAGCGAAGCCTGGGGTTTGCCAGGTCTGGCCGGTTTCGGTGATCGCGTAGGCGGCGTAGCCGTCCAGCGAGTTGGTCCAGTCCCTCGCCAGAGACGGGCCCATGGCGAAGGCGGCGGTGGCGTAGGCGTCGGCCAGGGCCAGGCTCGGGCCGATGACCGTGAGGCTAGCTAGGCCGGCCGCGGGGCGGCCGGTGTGCGGGTCGACGATGTGCGGGCCGCGTTCGGCGGTGCCGGACGAGGCGACGGCGCAGTCGCGCGCCTCGACCACGAGGGCCAGCCGGCCGGGGCGGAGCGGGTCGGCGATGCCCACCCGCCACGGCTCGCCGACGCCGCGGCCGCCGGCGCACTGCACGTCTCCGCCGCCGTTGACCAGGTGGTCCGCCGACCCGGCGCGGGACAGCAGCGCCGCGGCGCGCTCGACCGCCCAGCCCTTCACGTACCCGGACGGGTCGAACCGGCCGCCGGGCGACGCCGTGAAGTACCCGCCGGACAGGTCGCGGAGGAACGCGCAGGCGGCGATGACCTCGGCCATCTCGGGCGCGCAGCCATCGACGGTGACCTCGGCGCGGGCGAGCCGCGACACGTCGCTGTCCGTCCGGTACGGCGAGAACACCCGGTCCACCCAGTGCAGCCAGCGGATCGCGGCGTCCAGCGATCCGTCGGACCGGGCCGAGCCGGGCACGTCGAACGACACGACGGTCCCCATCACGTGCTCGGCGTGCCGCACTCGCACGGCAAGAACTGACGAGGGCAGAGCTGACCAGGGCAGAGCTGACGAGGGCAGAGCTGACCAGGACATCGCTGACCAGGACATCGCGCTAGGCACCGTTGTCCAGGGCGCTCTGGAGGGACTTGAGGTAGCCGCCGCTGGTGTACGAGGCGCCGGAGACCGTGTCGATCCTGGCGCTTTGCGCGCTGAGCGTTTCCGCGATCAGCCTCGGGAACGCGAACTGGCCGATCTGCAGGTCGTTCTGGGTGGACGACGGCTGCTCCAGGATGTTCACCTTGACGATCTTGCTGGCCTTCGTGCTGCCCTTGACCACGACCTGGACCTGCACCGGGCCGTACGCGGTGTCGGCGACGTTCCCCGTAATCGCGCGCTCGCCCGGGGGAAGAGAGGCTGCTGACTGGGCAGCCGCGACGGTACGTTCGGACGAATGGGTTTTGAACGACAGCAGCGCGACGAGACCCGCAACCGTCGCGATGACGGCCAGAATCGCCCGCCTCATTTCTTTCTCCTCTGCTAGAACTCGGATCTGCTAGAACTCGAACGACTCGAAGTGGATGCGCCGGCGCGGGACGCCCGCCTTGGTGAGCGCGGCGACCGCGGTCCCGGTCATGCCGGGCGGGCCGCACAGGTAGACGTCCATCCGGTGCAGGCCGGGGGCGAGCCGCCGCAGCACCGCCGGCGACAGCGGGTCGGCGCCGAGGTCCTCCCTGGACCCGACGACGTAGTGGACCGTGGCGCCGCGCGCTTCGGCGATCGCGTCGAGTTCGGTCTGGAACACGACGTCCTGCCAGGTGCTCGCCCGGTAGATCAGCGTCACCGTGCCGCTGAGTGCGGCGAACATCGCCCGCAGCGGGGTGATGCCGACGCCGCCGGCGAGCAGCAGCACGGACCGGCTGGTGCGGATGGGGATGAACGCGCCGAACGGGCCCTCGGCGATCACCCGGGTGCCGGGGCGGAGGCTGGCGAGCGCCGCGCCGTGACCGCCGACATCCTGCACCGTGATGCGCATCAGCTCGTCGCTTGGCACCGCGGACAGCGAGTACGGGTGCGACTGCCACCACAGGTCGCGGGTGAGGAAGCGCCACCGGAAGAACTGCCCTGGCTCGGCGGCCAGCTCTTTCAGCCGCCGTCCGCTGATATAGATCGAAACGGTCCGGGGCGCCTCCTGGCGCACCCCCGCGACCCGCAGCTGGTGGCGGGCGAAATCGCGGGCCGGCACCCAGAGCCGGTACCAGATCACCAGCGTCGCGACCAGGAGGTACAGCACCGACCACCAGAAGCGCGCCACCAGGCTGGCGGTGAACGCGGCGCCGTTGGCGAACTGGTGGCTGAACGCGAGCGCGATCGCCAGGTACGTGTAGAAGTGCAGGTAATACCAGGTTTCGTAGCTCATCGTGCGGCGCACGGCGCGGGCGGAGACCGCGGCCACGCCGAGCAGCAGGAACCACGCGACGGTCGCCATCAGCACGTCGGGGTAGGTGGTGAGCAGCGTCGCCGTCTCGCTCACCGGGCTGGTGTGCGCGGTGACGGCGTAGCCCCAGATGATCGCCAGCGCGTGCCCGCTGACCACCCCGATCACGTACCTGCCGCCCATCGCGTGCCACCGGGCGAGCCGGTCGGCGCCGATGCCGCGCTCGATGGGCCGGATGCGGGCCATCAGCAGCACGAGCACGACGAAGCCGTAGCCAGCCAGCAGGCCGAGGATCTCCCCGGCGCCGGTCAGCCAGCCGCCGAGCCCGCTGAGGCTGAGGGTGCTGTGCCACCAGAGGGCGAGGACGGCGGCCGCGCCGGCCGCGATCGCGGCGAGCAGGACCCGCGGGCCGACGGCTATGGCCACCGATCCTCCCCTCGCCGTTCGCCGCTATGCTATGTGCCCTGGTTAGCCCAGGGAGATACTGCTTCCGCTCACGTTGATCGCCTCGGCCGGCAGCGGGCTCGGCGCGGGACCGGCGACGACCGCGCCGTTCGTGATGCTGAACTGGCTGCCGTGGCACGGGCAGTCGATCGTGCCGTTGGAGATCGTGCTGACGAGGCACCCCATGTGCGTGCAGACGGCGCTGAAGGCCTTGAAATCGCCGGCGTTCGGCTGGGTGACCACCACCTTCTCCGCCGTGAAGATCTTGCCGCCGCCGACCGGGATCTCGCTGGTGGTGGCCAGCGCGTTCGACGCGGCTCCGCCGCTCCCCGACGCGGAGGCGGGGGCGGACGGGGACGACAGGGTGGCCGTGACGGCCGGGGCTGCGGCATTCGCACCGCCGTTGGCACCGGCGTTGGCCGCCGCGGACGAACCGCTCGAACCGCCCGCGCCGCAGGCGCTGACCGCGCCCGCCAGGCCCACGAGTCCCACCCCCGCCAACACGCCCCGTCGGCTGGCTCGCGTGCCCCGCTGTGGTTCCTGTGTCACGAGTACTCCTGTTCTGCTCAGTGGTGCCCGTTGTGTTCGATGATCGCGCGCATACCGGCCGCTTCCGTGACGTTCTCCCTTCTTCGTATGAGAACGGAGCGGGGCCCGGGTGGGTTCAGGGGTCCCGTTACCGTGCCGTAAGCACTGTGAACCGAGGGGCCGCGGGTGGTGACGCTGCGCGATCACCGGGTTAGCGGCTTGATCGTAGCGGAGCGTGACTGCGTCGCCGGGCGTGGGCCGTTAACACGAGGGAACTTTCAAGGTTCAACTGCCACGCCTGACGTGGCTGAACGATGGCAAATATGTCGATATAGACACCTATTACTTACCTATAAGTAATGTCCTTGTGCCTGCACGGAAAGTATTCATTTCTATACGCAGCGCCATAATTTAACCAGAGACGGCATCACGGACGGGACACGGACAAATGCTTAGAGTTAACAAGGTCGATGAGTGGCTGCGCGCCGCGCCGACCCGCCCGGATATGAGCACACACGGTAACTGCGTCCTCATCCGGGCCGCGTCCCTGACGCCCGGAGTCACCAGCCAGTCACCCGGCGCCCAGGCGCTGTGCCTGCACGTGGTCATGATCCCGCCCGGCAGCCGGGGCATGCCGCACTACCACCAGGACCACGAGACCGCGATCTACTCCGTCAGCGGCCAGACCGAAGTCTGGCACGGCGACGGGCTGGTCAAGCGGACGGTCGTCCGCGCCGGGGACTTTATGTACATCCCGCCGGGCACGCCGCACCTGCCGGTGAACCGCGGGGAGATAACGGCGATCGCGGTCGTCGCCGGCACCGACCCAGGCGAAACCGGCGACCGCGTCACGGTAGAACTTCCGCGGCACCTTTCCGGTCTGCTCAGCCTCCCGGTCGCCGTCCGGGAATAGCCGGCCAGGAATAGCCGGCCAGTCCGCGCCAGCCTCCCGCCGGGGGTCACGCCGCGGTTCCCGCTGGTGTAGCAGCGGGAACCGCGGCACCTACTCGAAGGCTTCGGGAGGCGGGCACGCGCACACGAGATGACGGTCGCCGTAGGCCTGGTCGATGCGGCGCACCGGCGGCCAGTACTTCGCCCGCCGCGGCGCGAGCGCGCCGGCGATGGGCGCGACCGGGTAGCCGCCGACAGCGACCGGGTAGGCGTGCTTCCAGTCCCCCGCGATCAACATCTCCGCGGTGTGCGGCGCGTTCTTCAGGGGGTTGTCCGTCACGTCATATTCGCCCGCGGCGACCCTGTCGATCTCCACCCTGATCGAGATCATCGCGTCGCAGAACTCGTCGATCTCGGCGAGGCTCTCGCTCTCGGTGGGCTCGATCATGAACGTCCCGGGCACGGGAAACGACATCGTCGGCGCGTGGAAGCCGTAGTCGATCAGCCGCTTGGCCACGTCGTCGACCGTGATGCCGCCCGGCAGCCTGCGCAGGTCCACCACGCACTCGTGCGCTACCAGCCCGCCCCGCCCGGCGTGCAGCACCGGGAAGTACGGCGCGAGCCGGCGCGCGACGTAGTTCGCCGACAGCACCGCCACCTGGGTCGCCCGGCGCAGCCCTTCGGCGCCCATCATCGCGATGTACGCCCACGAGATCGGCAGCACGCCCGCCGAGCCGTACGCGGCGGCAGCAACGGGGCCGGTTCCCGCCCCTCCGGGCAGGAACGGTGCCAGGTGGCCACGGGCCGCGACCGGGCCGACGCCGGGACCGCCACCGCCGTGCGGGACGCAGAACGTCTTATGCAGGTTCAGGTGCGACACGTCGCCGCCGAGCAGGGCCGGCGCCGCGAGCCCCGCGAGCGCGTTGAGGTTCGCGCCATCGATGTACACCTGGCCGCCCGCCTCGTGCACCAGGTCGCCGACCTCGGCGATCGTGGTCTCGTAGACGCCGTTGGTGGACGGGTAGGTCACCATGATCGCCGCCACCCGGCCCGCGTGCGCCGCCAGCGCCGACCGCAGCGCGTCCAGCGATATCGCGCCGTCGGCGCCGCACGTGACGACGGCCACCCGCAGCCCGGCGAGCACCGCCGACGCCGCGTTGGTGCCGTGCGCCGACTCAGGGATCAGGCACACGTCCCGTTCGGCGTCCCCGCGCGACGCGTGGTAGGCCCGGATCGCGAGCAGGCCGGCGAGCTCGCCCTGGGAACCGGCGTTCGGCTGCAGGGAACAGGCGTCGTAGCCGGTGATCGCGCACAGCCACCGCTCCAGGTCGCCGATGAGCTCCGCGTACCCGGCCGCGTCCTCGGCCGCCGCCAGCGGATGCAGCCCGGCGAACTCCGGCCAGGTCACCGCCTCCATCTCGGACGCGGCGTTCAGCTTCATCGTGCACGACCCGAGCGGGATCATCGACCGGTCGAGCGCCACGTCCAGGTCAGACAGCCGCCGCAGGTAGCGGAGCATCGCCGTCTCGCTGCGATGCGCGCTGAACACCGGGTGGGTGAGGAACTTGGAGGTCCGCGCCAGCGACGCCGGTATCGCGTCCCGGTCCGCCGGTACGAGGTCCACGTCACCGCTCTGCAG
>Ga0210398_10004787_pt1 | contig 12657 bp, 10 predicted proteins | sample IncBWC4OmetaG_FD_161047 | JGI IMG/M metagenome (GOLD analysis project Ga0210398, IMG submission 161047) | Forest soil microbial communities from Barre Woods Harvard Forest LTER site, Petersham, Massachusetts, United States - Inc-BW-C-4-O | ecosystem: Environmental > Terrestrial > Soil >... | reverse complement strand
TCATCCCTGCGGCCTTTGCCAAGGCCGCCACATTCACGTCATTACCTAGATCCGACCTGATCTTGAAAATGGCTTGGGACATCCTGTGCATTTTCGACCCAGAGCGCGCGAATTGCCGGATCGCGACACCATCCGGACCTTTTAGAAGGTAAAAAACAATCTCTTTGATGACCAGTGGCCCCAGAACGCGTGCGTCGTCGCGCTTCGTAAAGAGCCTCGTTAATCGAACCGCGGCCTCCAACAACTCGTCGTTCGCTCGACCTTTGAAAAAGGCTCGAATCGGATTTTGGTCCACAGGAACCTCGGTCGGTTCGAATTGGCAAGCCACCTCATTCAGGATTACCGGATCGAGGTCGATCAATAGGGCAAGGAATGGCCGATCGGGTGATGCTGATGCAATTCGACTAATGACGGGCAAGTGAACCGGAGCAGCGGTGTATTGTGAATCGTCGCACAAATAGACTTCACGGCCCAAAACAACTTCCTTGCTGCCCTGTGCCACGATCGCCAGGCAGGCGCGCCATTGGCGTTTTGTTCGCCGATCCGGGTGCGAGTACCTAACACAATGCACGCCGGCAATCGGAGATTCATGCATCCCGTTACCGCGCGTGAACTGTTGAATTCCCGTTGCCAGTTCGGAGCGAAGCGCACTCATAGCTCATTGCAACTATCCGTCGAACGGAAAGAATTTGCAACCCGCCATTGGACGATTAGGCAATCAATTTGGACTTCCGTGGATTTATCCAAGGATCGCCAAGGAGCATGCTGCATTTGTAAGAAGGACAAGCACAAGGAGGAAAAGATCATGCGTATATTCGTTACAGGCTCAACAGGCTTCGTTGGTTCGGCTGTCGTTCAGGATCTGATTGCCGGCGGGCATCAGGTGCTCGGACTTGCCCGATCGGACGCGGCTGCCAAGCGGCTTGCGACTGCTGGCGCCCACGTCCATCGAGGCGATCTTGAGGACGTGGAGAGTTTACGAAAGGGAGCTGCCGATTCGGATGGCGTGATTCATACCGGTTTTAATCATGATTTTTCCAAATTCAAGGAGAACTGCGAGAACGATAGAAGAGCCATTGAGGCTTTGGGGTCGGTACTTGCTGGATCTGCTCGCCCTTTGGTCATCACCTCCGGGATCGGTCTTCTGCCTTCGGCACAAGTCGCCACAGAGGAAACCATGCCCGTTTCTCCGAACCCGAACCCACGCATAGCTTCTGAAGAGGCCGCGCGGGCAATGGGTGACCGCGGCGTTTATGTGTCCGTAGTGCGTCTCGCACCATCAGTCCACGGAGATGGCGATCACGGCTTTGTACCAATTCTTATCAACATGGCGAGAGAAAAGGGTTTCTCTGCGTACATAGATGAAGGAACTAACCGCTGGCCTGCGGTACACAGGCTCGATGCCGCACATTTATTCCGGCTGGCCGTCGAAAAGGCTGCGAAGAAGGCCTACTACCACGGCGTTGCCGAAGAAGGGGTCAGATTCCGAGAGATCGCGGAGGTCATCGGCCAGCGGTTGCACATTCCCGTGGTGGGTAAAAAACCCGCGGAGGCAGCCTCTCACTTTGCGTGGTTCGCGCACTTTGCCGCTATGAATGTCCGGGCCTCGAGCCGGGAAACGCAAGAAGTGTTGGGATGGCGTCCGACACAGCCTGGCCTCATCGCCGACATGGATAGTCCAAGTTATTTCAAATCCTGAACCAAACGGAGACCGAAGATGAAACTGACGGGAAATACTATCCTCATTACCGGCGCGGGGTCAGGGATCGGGTTAGCGCTCGGAGAGGAGTTCGTTAAGCTCGACAACCGAGTGATCGTGGCAGCTCGCAGTCCTGAGAAACTCAAGGTGGCTAAGAGTAAGGGACTGGAAACCATTCAGGCTGATCTGTGTGAAGCTGGAAGCATTCAAACTCTGTCGAGAAAAGTGACTCAGGAGTTTCCAAAGACCAATGTCCTGATTCACAATGCGGCCATATGTAAACTTGAAGATCTGGTTCAGGGCGGCAGTCCGGCTGTGCAAGAGGAAATGATTGCAACGAACCTCCTGGGCCCGATGCGGCTGAACGAAGCCCTGCTGCCGCATTTGCTCAAGCAGCCGTCCGCCACAATCATCATTCTCACGTCTGGTCTGGGGTTCGTGCCCTCAGCCTTCTATCCAACATACAGCGCGACTAAAGCAGCGCTCCATTCATACTCCCAAAGCCTGCGCTTTCAGCTGAAAGCTACGTCGGTAAGAGTGATTGAGATTGTGCCACCCTATGTTCAAACCCAACTCGGGGGTACGTTTCAGGCGACTGACCCTAATGCCATGCCTCTAAATGATTTCATCTCGGAGGTGATGCAGATTCTTAACGACCATTCGCAGGTAGAAGAGGTCTTGGTGAAAAGGACTCTCGCGCATCGTTTTGCGGCTGAGGCTGGACGCGACAAATACGACGCATTCTTCAAACAATATAACGAGAGCCTTTTCAACGACCTGGGTCGGCGGCGCGAACTCATGTAAGGCAAAGCAGCACAACCACGCCCGCCGGAAGGAAAGTGCCTCCTTTCGGTCGTTATTAACGACGCGCAGCGGAACGCCGACGCCGACGCTGGGGTCGCTGTGCTCGAAAGTAAGGGTACGAGCGCCTCGGCTGTAGGGGAGGACGTGGCTGACGATGACGGGCTACGCAGAAGTCAACGAGCGAGCCTTCCAACTTCCGAGTCGCGGACTGCACGGGAGTTGGCCAGACTTTGCACCGCCACGCAAATCACCATCGAAGGCAAGCTCGAGATGGCGACCGCAGGAGATTAGACGGTAATGTCATGACCGGAAAGCACTGAAGTCCAATGTTTCAACTGCCCAAGGACGTTGGATTCCTCCCGGCACTAAAGCCGTACGGGCCGTCCGTGTTTGTCGTAGCTGTGCACCTCCGCCGTTGGTTGCGCATCGCTGTATGCCGGCACGGATATTACGGCGATAGAGCGTGCCGTCTCGTTCGCCAGTGAGAAGGAGATTCGCCAGTTTGCTTCCATCTTAAACATGCCATCGCGGGGTGGCAGGATAATTCCGGTAGCGAGTACGTTCGCCCGACTGGCGAGCTCGAACCATTGGATTTCGGTTGATCCGCACGGGCCAAGCACGTCTTGAGCCTTCGTTTTCGCGACTCTAAGAGCCTCGACAGAATCAATCCAACCGTCTTGAAGGATTTGATCCCTGAAGCTAGGCCACTGGCGTCCACTGGGCGCCTCAACTCGCGTTATGGTGATCGACCCGCGACAAGGTACTGTCACGTGAAGATTTTCCTGCCACTTGAGCGAGTGGAATCTTAGATGCCACGCTCCGTTTGTCGCCAGCCGTCCCTCGCCATCCAAGGTTGGGAGAATTACGTGAAAGCTATTAAGGTACGGTCCCGAGATGCTCCTGGAGTTGATTTGAATCAGAGCTGCATCTTCGGCCTGAACTTTAGCCGCGGGTAGCGCCAGTTCATAGGCTTCTCTTGCGCTCAATTGACGCGGTCCGGCAAATTCCCCCAAACTCCGCTGGTATGCGTGCTGAAAGTTTACCGCCTCATGCTCGAAAATTGCGAGAACCCGATTCACAAGCAGTGCACAGGCACCCAACGCTTCACGGAGATCCGCTTCAGTTTGGTAGGTCCACTGCATCGGCAACGGCCAGAGACCGAATAAGTGGAAGAGATTCACCGAAAGTTCGAACGGCTGACCTGGAGTCGGGGCAAACCGCCGAGATGTCAGTGCCACACCAAGCCAAACCGTGAATTCCTTGCTAAAGGCCCTGGGACGCTTGTCGATACGCAACGTCGTTATGACGCCCTCTACCAACTCTTTGTGTAGCGATTCTCCGTCCGAGAAATGCTGGACCCTGTCATAGTTCGGAAATTCCTCCTTAAGCCATTTCCGCACAATTCGCGAAAAGTCAACCCGGAAGGATTTGCCGTACTTCGCTGGGTCGAATAAAAAATCGTGTGCCTGTCTTGTGGTCATAAGGTGCGGAACACCTTCGAGCGAGATACCGTCACGGACCCGCTTTTCGACTGTTTCAATCAGTTCGCTCCAAGCAAGGCATGTGACTAACAGCTGCTCGGGAGTTGCGCGACCAGGTTCATTCTGCTGAACGGCGACGACGCTGGCCTCTTTCTCAAAGTGGATTCCCGTCTCGTTCGCAATTTCAACAAGCATTTTCTGTATAGAAGGTTCCTGGGGGTCCAGAGCATCGAAAAAAAGATGAGCGGAGAGGTGGAATCTCTGCTTTCTCTGAAAACTTTTGGCGTCAAGCACTGCGATCTTGCCGGAACTAGGGTTTATTGATCCTTTCCAGCGAAATCCCTCGGCCGACAGAAAGAAATGTAGACTCTTGATCTTGGCCGCTCCAAGATTCGTCAATTCTTCAGTAGTTTGGAGAGCCAGCGAAAACGCCACGCCTTTGGTTCGCTGCGGCTGAAACTCCTGAATTGTCGTCCGTGCGCGGGTGGACGAGCCGACCAAGTTCAGGTCAATCTCAGCGTTATTTGTATCGACAGTGCAATTACGAAGTATATGTACGAACTGCATGATGCAACTTTCAGGTTCGTCCAGTTCCAATGGTATCGTCGCAAAGTAGTGGATTTCCAAGATCTACACCTTTTGACAAGCGTCTACCTACCTATATTTTCTTGCAAATCGTATGCGATTGGGGGCGACGTGAGCACTGGGAGCGATTGTTAGTTAACAATGGTGCACGCCGCGCAAGCCGGCCTGCGCATACTTCTAGTCTCAGCTGGCCGCATTGTTGACGACGGACTTAAGGAAATCAAGAATCGAGAAACCCGGATACTCTTCCTTCTTGAACGGTAGTAGCAGTCCCAATAACTGATGGCACGCTGTTCGCTCAAGTCAAGCAATCCTCGATTGGCGCGGACAAAGTTTGCGCAGATGGATCTGTCCAGATAGGTCAAGTTTTCCCGATTGAGCCGAAGAATTTCGACGACATACTCACCTGTCAACGGGATAACAAAGCATGGAATCCAAATGTTTTGCGAACGAATAATTCTTGCCAGGTGCTTCTGGCATACCAAGCCATCAGCATGGCTTGTAAGCAGGCAGTCCAGAATTTCCGATTCTAGCCCCGTAAGCTGCGCTGTCTGAAAGATAGGTGGCTCGTAATAAATCCGCCTCGGTATCGACAGAAGTTCACTTCCCAAGCGCAAAGAAAACGGTAGCCAGCGAGAAGAGTATCGGTTTTCAGAAAGAGCAGACAACGCTCCCAGCGGGAATTGGCGCTAAGCGACACTCTTAAATTGTGAGCTGCTAACGCACGGGCGGCGGTGATACAGGCGCCGACCAGTGAGCGTCTCGGAATCGCCAGCGACCGTCTCGATACTCAACCAGCCCAGTAAAGTAGCCGGTTTCCTCGACACGATGCCCAGCCTTATCTACCTGGATCTCGCGCCACGACGCTGCGACGACTGCGAGTTCAGCAGTGAGCGGATCGACGCGCAAATCGTCGCCCCATGTCAAGTCGATACGGTTGAGAGTCTTCGCGAAATTCTGAGTGCCCTCTTTTGCGGCGGCTTCGTTCGGGAACGCTAGCTGTCCGTTAACAGCCATAAAGAATTCTGGGCCCGTGTTGAAGAACTTGAGCCACGCCAGCGGCCCCTCTTGAGTGACATCATGGGCCACGGTATGCATGAACGTGCGCGCGCTTTCGGCAATGGCGGCAGCACTAGCAGGTGTAAGCGACTGTAATTCGGTTGGTCCTGCGAGGCCAGCGGAACAACCAGTCGAACCGAAAACGGCCAGGAGGAGAGTACTCCAGCAGATCAATGTAGAGAGAGTTTTCACGGATAGGTCAGCTTTCCTGATCGCTTGATGAGAACTACAGGAAGGAACAGAACGAGAATTCTTATCCAAAAGTCCCGCAGAAAGCATGCGACACCTCCTAGCTTTAGTGCATCCGTGCGGCGCTGAGCGATTCGCAGTCGTGCCGTCCGTTGCGGATTGTCTCGACCTATTGTAAGGCTGCATAGGTTAGTACTATGCTTCCTCGCGAGGAATAACATGGCAAACCGCTTTGGTACAGACATTCTGATTCAAGCCCCAGATCCTGAGAAAGCTGCCCTCTTTTATGTCAACCATCTCGGATTCGAAATTACCGACAACAACCCGAAGATGATAGGCCTCCATGGCAAGCACATCAACTTGTTCATCGAGCCTGGTCCGTCCTTGGGGCCAGTCTTGGAAGTGACGGTTGACAACATTGTCGACGCGAGGCAGCGACTAATAAAGGAAGGCTGTGAAATTGTCAAGGACGAGCCGAATTTTCCTCGCTGCTATGTCAAAGACCCATTTGGCCTAATCTATAACCTCACAAGCTAGGATCGACGGCGCGTCGGTCCCAATAGAGACGGCGATCCGATGGTCGGCAAACCAGAAGTCATCCAGAAACGGGGTTCGGGTCCCTAGCCTTCTTCGTGGATGACCATACTGAACGCGGCGCAGGAGGCCGCGAGTATGGGACATCGGAAAAAGAGGAGAAACGCTCAGGGACTAAAACGATACTTCGGCTGCCCGACTTGGAACAATCGAAAAACGCAGTTCTGAACTCGCTGCCAGCTGCGAGTTCCCAAGAGTCGTTATGGATATGCCATCGATGAATTCATCGGTTGGTACTGTTCCGAGCCGCGTTTGGCCTTCAACCGTACTGTTGTCCTTCGTTACCGATTCTTTCTCGAACAAAAGCCCGGACACGTTTGTGCTTCCATTTATGGGAATGGATCGCAATTCAAGTCTGCCAACAAATCGATTGTTTCAGGGCATTCCGTTCCAGGTGGTCGGGCAGGTACAGAACCTGGACTGAAGAGCCTGACAAAACCCTCAAGGAATAGGGAACGGGAAGCCATGACTTACCCCGTGTCTGGAGCCGAGCCAAATCGAGGGAAATCAGCAGGTTCTGATCAAATGGGGCCAACTCAGATTCACCTTCTCACTTCAGCTTTCACTCCTCCGATCTGGTAGCAAGGAAGACATATTTAGACTAGGATACGGTATCCAAGTTACCGGGAGGATTCCGTGCGCCGGATTTCTTTACTTGCGCTGGCCATCGCTAGTTTGGGTGGCGCAAACCCTGCACAGGACTGGACCAGCACACGATCTCCTCATTTCGTGGTGTCAACAAACGCGGGAGAAAAGCGCTCCCGGGAAGTTGCCCTCCGTTTTGAGCAGTTGCGGCTTGTGTTTGAAAAGCTGCTGACGAGCGACAAACTCACCAGTCCGGTACCCTTGCAGATTCTCGGTTTTCGCAACTCGAAGGGTTTTAGCCAGGTTGCGCCTTTACGGAACGGAAAGCCCGATCCGGGAATTGTTGGCGTGTTTATACCGGGTGGCGACATGAACCTTATCGCATTTGATCTCTCCACGGAAGCCGGCTTTCCAACCGTTTTTCACGAGTACACGCACTCCGTGCTGCACGCGAATTTTCGCCACCTGCCGCTGTGGTTCGACGAAGGAGTCGCCAAGTACTACGAAACCGCAAAGCTCGTTAATGGCCGCGCGCAAATCGGAGCCAGCCCAAAATATTTGGACTCCTTTCTTTACCATCGGGCCCTCCTGCCGGTCGTCGACCTTTTTGGCGTAACCAACGAGGCCAAAGTGTACGGCGAAAACAACGAGAAGAGGGAGCTTTTTTACGATCAGTCCTGGGCTGTGGTGCACTACCTATTCGACAAACAGAAATTGCCCGATTTTGGCAAATATGTGGAACTCACCGACAATCAGCACATGCCAATTCCGGAAGCGATTGAAGCGGCCTTCCACATGACGCCCAAGAAATTCGATGACGAGCTCGCTTCCTACCTGAATCTCTCGCTGCGCCAAGTCTTCATGATCGATGAATCAACGAGCGTCGATGAAACTAGTTTCGTATCCCAACCGCTGGACCCTAGCGACGCCGAAGCGCTGATTGCGAACATGCATTGGCATTCGATGGATTACCGCGAAAAAGCCATCGAGGAATACAAAGATATCCTCTCAAAGAACGAGAACCAGGTAGACGCAAATCTCGGACTCGGCTACACCGCCCTTGTCTCCAATAATTACGACAAAGCTGAATCTTACCTGCGCAAAGCCGCCTCCGCTGACAAAAAGAACGCGCGCTGTCAATTCTTGTTCGGGATTCTGCAACTGCGTCGAAGTTCGGCTGGAGAAAACAAGCAGGATCTTCTGGTCGATGCCTGGAATCACTTGAAGACTGCCACGACTCTCAGTCCTGAACTGGCGGAGGCCCATAGTGAGCTGGCTTATGCCTTGTCTAAGCTTGGCGACAAGGACGGCGCAATTAAAGAAGCTGCAATTGCCGCTCGCTTGAACCAAGGCAAAGAGGCCTACTTTGTGAATCTCGCCGAACTTTATTTCGAGTTTAAGAAATACGATCAAGCAAAAGCAGTCTTCGAGCAACTCGCTTCCAGCAATGATCCAAAGATAGTTGCGCTTGCCAACCAGCGGCTGGAAACCGTTAAAGCGTTCGATGGATCGCACGAGTCGGCTGCGCCAAAGCAGTGATTCCAACCGACGATCGGTTCCAGCAGCAAGCTCGGAGTCTTACGGAACGCGTCAGCTCGTACGTTTCGAAAATATGTCCATCTTCTTGACGACTTCCCCCTAATCACTTCGTGTCTTTTCCTTGGGATGGAGTCTCCGATGAAAACAGGTGTGCGAACCCCGTTAATGACGGCGGGAACGCCGATGCTCTTGGCTCCGTTGGCACGCGGACAAGCATCGATTGTCTGTGCCATGCTCCGCAGGACTTTTGTGTCATCCGGTCGGCTTGTGGATCAGCGATCTGCAATTTTGGATGTTCCTAACCTGGGCCTGGGAGAAAAAGCGTCGTTATGCTGGCGTCATCCGAAACGGAGATGTTTCGTTCCTGACAAATCCCTTTTAGATAACCGTGAAACGCAGTATGGACTCGATCTAAAGCATTCTACGACGCTCTGGGTCGCCGTTCATCCTGCCTCAGTGGGAACTCCTTCTCACACAACTGCTCGAGGTGCTTGGTGACCACAATCCCTCCGTTCCTTCTTTACGACCCTCATCAGCTCTCGACCCTGCCGCGTCAGTGGCTAAACACCGAGGATGTAATTGCGCTCATTTTGATTTGACGTTGGCGGACATCGCCTATCCGAGCGCACTTCCATCGTCACGGGTTCGGAGACAGTACGAAGATCACGTCTCGGTAACGATGAACAGGGCGGCAAGTGACCGAGCAAGACTCTCGAGCGCGGCTTCGTTTGGCAGTGTGACAGTGAGTCGAGGGCGGCCCTGCTCGTCGCGCTCCAGACACTCGTCGAGACGAGCTTTGAACTCGCTTGCCTTTTGCTCTGCACCGCTCGTAGGTTGACGCTGCGGGATCATTTCCCCGAGGAATGCGAATGCGGCAGCGACGAGTTGGCCTCCAGCCTCTGCCACACGCGAGCGGCGAGCGAGCCGCCCTGCCTCTTGCTGCTGGCGCTGCTTTTCCGTCTCGTCTACCGCGGCGTGTGCCCTCGCGCCGAGCAGCACCTCGAGGCGCTGCTTCAGCTCTTCGATGCCGGACGCGACTGCCACCTCCCGCACATTAGATTCCATATCCAGCGCGGCGAGAGCCAGGTCATGTTTCGCCGAGAGCGTCGCCAGCAACTTCTCCTCAAACGTCCCTTCCGTCACGAGCAAATAGACCTGCACCGGGTTCTTCTGCCCCATCCGGTGCGCCCGTGCGATGCGCTGCTCGAGAACGGCCGGATTCCACGGCAGATCGACATTGATGACGGTATTCGCCGCCTGGAGGTTGAGCCCCGTCGAGCCCGCGTTGGTGGTGAGGAACACGCGACAGGTCGGATCGCGCTGAAACTGGTGCACCAGCTGCTGCCGCTTTTTTTGCGGGACGGATCCGTCCAACCTTACGTAATCGAGCTTGAGTCGCTTGATCTGCTCCTCGATCAAAGTGAGCATCGTTGTCCATTCGGAGAAGAGCACGATCTTGCGCTCGTTCTCCGCGGCCAGCTCTTCCAACAGCTCCTGCAGCCGCTCCAGCTTGCTCGAGAAGCCCGGAGCGTGCTTGTCCACGAGAAAAGTGCTGTCCGCATTCATCCGTGCGAGCAGCAATGCTTTCTGCAGACGCAACAGATCCATCTCCGAGATATACGATTTGCGGACGATGGTGCTCACGATCTGCATCTGCGCGAGGTCGATGCCCGCCTGCTCATCCGTGGGCGCAATCCGCACAATTTCCGTCGTGCGCGGGGGCAAATCCTTCATCACCGCGCTGCGCGTCCGGCGCAGCAGCACCGGCTTGAGTCTTTCGCGCAGCAGATCGAGATCCTTGTAACCCAGGATCTTGCCGCTCTCGTCGGTGACGCGATGACGGTTGAAGAATCGAAATGCAGGCCCGAGACGCCGGTCGTCGATGAACTCGACGACGGAGAAAAGATCGTCGAGCCGGTTCTCTAGCGGCGTGCCGGAGAGCACGAGCGCGAACGGCGAACGCAGGGCCTTGATGGTCTGAGCCGTCTTCGCTTCCCAGTTCTTGATGCGCTGGCCCTCATCCAGAACGATCAGATCCCACTTCACGCGCTCGATCGCGATAATGTCACGCAATACCTGCTCGTAGTTGCAGATGGTAAAAAAGCATTCGTTCTCGTACTGACCGCTCCGCCCCGCAGCGCTCCCTAACACGATCTGGCAATCGCGCCCTGAGAAGCGGAGAACCTCGCTGCGCCATTGGGCCTTGACAGACGCGGGGCAAACGACCAGGACTTTGCGGATGTCCGCTTCGCGCGCCAGCACCTCCGCCATACCGATACCCTGAAGGGTCTTCCCGAGTCCCATGTCATCAGCCAGAATCGCGCGCCCAGCGCCTGCTGCGAAAGCGATGCCGTCCAGCTGATAGGGAAGGATCTCCACCTTCAGCAGCGTCGTGCGCAGTGGATGAGATTTCGGATTGCGCCGGATCTCGGCGACCTTTGCTGCGATGCGCTGCAGCAGCAGACGGGTCTGGATGTACTCCTCCGCATCGGGATAGACGGTCACGGCGAGGTCATGTGCTTCGAGTTGACGGATGCGTTTGAGCAGATCCCGGAGATCGGTGATCGGCCTATCGCGGATCGGGCGCACGATGCCGCTGGTCACGTCATCGAGGTGGGGCGGCAACAAGATACGTAACTCCAGCTCCTTCCCATATGACAGATGCACACTGATGTCCCGGCGCCGATACGGTCGATTGCGCTCGGAGTCTGAGAATCTTCTTCGGACTTTTTCGAGCGCATGAAGGATATGCTTGCAGGTGCCGAGCGTGTTCTTACGGAAATCCGGGCACGAGCAGTACGACTGTCCCGGCTGCCACCCTCGCAGAGCGACCCGGTACGACTTGCCAGAGGCCGCATTGGTCAATGTGTAGTCGGTCCAGATCTCCTGACTGTCGAGAGATGTGAGCCGCATTTTCTCGGTCCGCGAGCGTTCTGCCCGCTCCGCGAGCGCTTGCGCGACCAGCGCCTCCTCGCTCACGCTTTCAGCTGGCGCCCGCGCGGGCGGCGCTCCGGCCAGTCCCAGCGCGAGCTTCTCTTCCAGAATCAGAGAGAAGGCCGCCCCGGCGTGCTCACACGGCACCTCGCACGCGTCGCAGCGCCATTCGAGACGGTGGCGGGCGGCCGGACTCAAGGTCAGCGTGACCGCCGCACCGTCCAGAGTCAGCCGAAACATGTCCCGATCGAATTTGACCTGAGTGGTGAGGTCAATGTCGAATTTGCCGCCCGTGGCGATGAGGCGGTTACCCTTTGGGCCGAGCAGCTTCGCCGCTCTGGTGAAAGTGAGTCGCGAAAGTGTGTCGAACAACGTCAGCTCGGTGCTCGGTTTCGTCAACATAAGGTATAGGGAGTCATAGGGTGATTATTCTATTCGAGGGCGAAATCCACTTCACACCAAAAAGTTGAGCGCAAACTGAAGACGCGGCTTGACCCAGCATTGCGCTTTTGTCCCATGCGTGGGCACTTTGTTTTTTTGTCACTTCCATCGATTCGATGAGGTATGTGCGAAGCGTTTCGACTGAATTCGCGATTAGAAGTCCTCCGGCCAATGCTGGGCGCCGTGGTACACAGCGAGAACCACGATATCGGCTTTCTCGATGGCATACGCAACGATGAACGGCGTATTCGAAATGACCAACTCACGCGTCCCCGGAACCCGGCCTGCTCTTCCCGACATCGGGTAGACGGCCAGTTGTTGAACGCTGGTGACGATTTGTATTGTGATCCGGGCCGCAACCTCCGCACTGTTGGGTAGGGCGATGTGATCGTGAGCCTCTTCCAGTTGCCGAGTCGCCTGCTCGGTCCATTCGATCATTGACGCGCGCGTCCCGCCCTCTTGAGCCTCTTTACCACCTCCTCATGACTTAGGACGCGTCCTTTTCGCTTCTCTTCCAGCCCCTTGCGAACCAACGCGTCCTGGTAGGCGTGCAGTTCGATGTAGTTGGTGATCGCCTCGTTAATCAGATAGCTGCGCGAGCGGTCCTGCGCGGAGGCCAACGAATCAAGAGCGTCGATCTTTTCAGTGACGGCTCGGAAACTGATGGTTTTCTCATTGCTTCCCATAATACCAAAACAATAACACATATTATTCTGTATTACAATTAGCAAGTGATTCGCAAAAAAG
>Ga0210398_10004785_pt1 | contig 12660 bp, 12 predicted proteins | sample IncBWC4OmetaG_FD_161047 | JGI IMG/M metagenome (GOLD analysis project Ga0210398, IMG submission 161047) | Forest soil microbial communities from Barre Woods Harvard Forest LTER site, Petersham, Massachusetts, United States - Inc-BW-C-4-O | ecosystem: Environmental > Terrestrial > Soil >... | reverse complement strand
CTGTAGGCGCCAGCATTTCGTTCGAAGGCGGTTTTGTGAAGGACGGTTATGATCCCGATATCTGGACGCTGGAGATCCGCCCGATCGTTGATAAACAGCTGGGGCCGGTCTATCTGGCATTAAACCCGGTGGTGGACCTGACCTTCGTAGGCGCTGACGCCGGAAGGGGTGCGATCTGGGCGCCGGACTTCAAATTCAGCTACCAGATCGGCAAGGTCTGGGCTTATGGCATCGAATATTATGGTTCCTGGGGACCAATTACGCATTTCGACCCGATCAAGGAGCAGCAACATCAGTTGGCCATCTGTGTGGACGCCGACTTTGATCCGCGCTGGGAGTTCAATGCGGGGTATGTTTTTGGGCTCACACCCGCGATCGATCGCAGCATCTTCAAGGTTATTCTGGGTCGGCGGTTCGGTGGCAGCAAGCATCATTCGATGCGGACGAAGCTCTGATTTCCGAGTATAATGATCTGGTTCACCTTGCCGCTCTCCAGGATGATCTGAAGCGGGAATGATCGCTGGCCGTTATTAAAATAGGTATTCGTAACGGGTTCCAGCGTGATTTCTTTTTTGTTCCAAAGCTCCTTTACGATAAGACTCTTGTCGGCGGCAATCAACTGGACCATGTTATCAGGATCCTCCTGGGAACGAAACTTCCCTTCATAGGTCTTCAATTGGGCTGCAGAAAGCGTTGGTTTCTCCACCCGGACCCAGTGATCGCGGCCGAGCGCCAGGAATTGGTTGTAACGCCCCTGCTGGTCCTGCGAAAAGTCGAGGGTAAACCGTGGAAAATCTTTTTCGAAAAATTTCCCTTCGGCGGATGGCACGAAGTTCTCCCGTGTCCCGCCGTCCCATTGCTGATGGATCGTCAGGCTATTGTTGTCCACGGTCAGCTGGACATATTGGGCGTTATCTTCCTTCAGTTGATAAAGGCCGGCGAATTTTTGCAATTGCTCCGGGGTGTGCGCCATTTCCTGCAGAACAGCCGGCTTGTAATTCGGTACGCGTACCCACAGCCCATTGTCAGGACTCACATCCACCTGGTTGACCGCTCCGGAAGGTTCGCGGTGAAAGACGAGATGCAGCGGCCCATTTTCGCCTTGTTCCCGACTGACAAAAGCAAGACCGGTATCCGGCAGGAGATGTGCGGATCCACCATTCCAAAGGAGCTTGGCGAAGACGATACTGTCCTGGGCAATGAACTGGACAACCAGATCTTTATTGGACTGGGACTGGAAGTAACCTTCGAGTTCATGCCATTTCTTTTCCTGGCCGATAGAATGGAGCGCCGGAAGGAAAAAAACGAAGAAAAGAATACTATTTTTCATACCCTTATTTTATCCAGATTCGATAGATCAGCCAGGCGACGATCAAGCCGAAGGCTGCCACGATCAACCCAGCGGTCCGGCGTCTCTTCAGGAACAGGATCAGGATCATCCCGCTCAGCGAGACCAAGGTCAGCAGGATCGCGCAGACATCGATAAATACCGACCAGCCATGTCCCGTGTCCCTACCCTTATGCAGGTCGTTGATCAGACCCACGAAACCGGCGCTGGTCTGCGACAGTTCGTATTTTCCGCCCGGCCGGCTGATGAAGGCATCGGCTTCAAATCCCGGTCCTTTGAAGGAGACGCCGATCTGGTCGTCATCGATTCGAAAGTCGCTTAGCGCAGCATGGATATGATGCGTCTCGCGCAAATATTCGACGATCCGGAGCTTTGCGATCTGCGCGGTGTCCTTCGCGTTCACCCAGCTGCTGTCGAGCCGTCCCTGTTTGCGGGTCGTGGCCAATTGATCCCCGAACTTGTCGGCATGGTTGAGGGTCAGACCGGTTGCCGCGAAAAAGAAAACGATCGCAAAGCTGAGCATCGACAGATAGATGTGCAGCCAGCGCACCAGCTTGGCCGTCCTTCTTTTCCAGGCGAGGTCGCGGTTATTGGCCATTCGTCGATTTCCTATAGTCCAAAGAAGCCGAAGATATCTCGACATTGCCGGTCAGGTTGATGAACTTTGGCTGGTTGTCGCAGTCGATCTCCTGCCGCATGATCTGGTAAGTGCCGTGTTCCCGAGCTACTTCGATCTTGATGATGTATTTACCCGGCTTCACCGGTTTGCCCTGATCGTCATTGCCATCCCATTTTAGCGTGTATTTACCGGCGGGGCGGGTAGCACTGGTGATGGAGCTGCCGAAGTTCGCGTCGGATCGATACGTGTCGCCATAGCGCAGATACCACGATTTGAGTTCCCGCAAATAGCGTGTTTCGCCGCGCCAGACCGAGATGGCCCGGACGGAAGAATGATCCTCATCCTCTACCCAAACCGCTACATAAGGTCTTTTGTAGTTGTTGGCACCGACCTGCATGTTAACCTCGAGGTTGACCAGCAGCTCAAAGTTCCCGGGGACATGTGCGGGTTGCGGCGGCGCCTTTGTTTCCAGGTCTTTCCACCCGGGGCTAGCTATTCGGTTGCCCGCCGCCGTGATGATCAGGTATTGGGCGCCCGGGATGGTTGCGGCGAGCCGGACGCTTTCCTCCGGACTTAAAACGTTAAAGGCGGTAGCAAGCGCCCCGGCATCCGTGGCATTGGGCGCGACGACGGTTGCGCTCAGGATCTGGCCTGCAGGCTGCCCCGTGCGCGGGTCGACGATATGCGAATACCAATGTCCGGCGATGAGCTCGCCGCGGCGGTAATTGCCGCTCGTCGCAACGGCCTGATTGCTGACCTGCACCTGATCGATGGGATCGGCGTTCTCGGCGTCGTCCTTGGGGTCGCTGATCAGCACCGTTTCGTTGACGTGGCCGGAGATCACCAGGTCGCCGCCGATATTGACGATGATGGCATCAACCCCGTCGATGGCGCGGCCGGCGTCGGCGGCATGCCGGATAATATAGCTTTTCGCAAAAGAGTTCAGTATCAGCGGGGCGTTGCTCAGATGGGTCGCCGTCCGGCCGATATTGTCCAGTCTCCAATGGGGCTGTTTTACCTGGTTGACGGCCTGCGCCAGGTCGGCATCGGAAGGCAGCCGACCGTTTGCCGCCGCCTGTTTCCAAAGTTTGGTAATGACTTCAGCGGAGGCGTCCAGTGCGCCGTCGGTCCGGACCCGCCACTGGTCAAAAAGGCCAAGTACTTCAAACAGCTCCGGTGAGACCCGTACCGGGGTTTGTACCGTTTTCATCCACTGGCTGAATTCGCTGTGAGGGTCGTACCCGCTCAGGATATCCGACAGGCGGCTGATCTCTTTGAGGACGGCAGCTTCCGCTTTTTCTGAGGCAACGGCGGAACCGGCTGAAACCTTCAGCTCCAAAGAGGTGCCGAGAATATTCTCGTAGTGGGAGACGAACAGCCGGTAGGGTTTGGCTGAGCCGGGCGGGAAGGCTTTCCCATTAGAAATACTAACCAAAAAAACTGTAAGAATACTGAAGAAACGCAGCATGAGCAAAGGTTTAACGTGTTCCCTAAAAATAAGGAAATAAGACAACGGAATCGCCAATTAGTTGCAGACGCCCGACTTTTAACGGACCCTTACATATTTTTCGATGATGATGTGGTCGATGTGTGCGGCATCGACTTTTTCGATGCCCGTCTGGATCAGGGTGTCGTTGTGCATCTCGACGGTAAATGTAAAGAGTTTGCCTTCCCAGTTGCGGTCCGCGTAATAGTCGAGATGTTCCGTATACTGGTTACCCGACAGCGTATAATTGCCCCCGCCGCCGTCGAAATGATTGGATGAGTCCTTTGGCGGGTTTTTGTCGTGACGCAAAAAAGTAAAATGTGTGTCGTTGATGATCTTGATCATCCGGAAATCGCTGGCATAAGGGACGGTGTCCTTTCCGGTGATCGTCATTCCGGATACGAGTTGCCAGGTGCCGTTCAGCCGGATTCCGGCAGCGTCGGAATGGATGCAGGCGTAAATGGAAAGGCAGGAAGCGAGAAGGACAAAAGCGAAAATGGTGTTGAGTTTCATATGTTTAATTGAAATTCGGGCGCCGCCCGGTTCAGCCGTGAATATACAATTTTGGGAGAAAATCCTAAAAAGGTCTTGTCCCGAATATATAAATAGTTTAACTTTAAACTATCGCCCATGGCGTAATGTTATAACCAAAACACTCCCGATCATGCCCGAAAAAGAACGTACCGAACTGGCCGTCGACCTCGGCCGGGCGGTGGCTGAAATGAGAAATCACATCAATTATCTGCTTCAGGAGAAGATAACGGAGCATGCGCCGCACATTAGTTTTGAGATGGTAGAGATCCTGGCCTGCCTATGGAAGGAGGACGGGGTGAACCAGCAACAGCTCGCGGCTCTAACGGTCAAGGACAAGTCCAGTATTACGCACCTTGTGGGAAAGCTGGAAAGAGAACTGCTGGTTTCCCGGATCGGCGACGAGCGGGACCGGCGCAACAAGCTGGTCTATCTCACCCCGGCGGGGCGGCAATTGCGGAAGAAACTATATCCCTGGGTATTGGAAGTATACGAGCAGGCCGTAGCCGGTGTCAGCGGTGACGAGATCGAGTCTTGTCTGCAGCTGATCAGAAAAATAACGGAAAATGTACACGTAACGATTTAAAACCATGGGTAATGAAAACGATCCTTTTGCCGGTCGACTATTCGGCCGCATCGCACAATGCCGCCCGATACGTCGCGGAGCTTTCCGCTTTGCCGGAATATCAGATCGGGCGGATCATCCTTCTGAACAGTTATTTCGTCTCTATCTATGAGCAGATCCTGCCGACGCCCGACTTCGTCCAGATCGGAGAACAGGAAATCCGCGAAAAACGCAGTGGATTCAGACGGCATCTGCTGGATGTCCTGGACGAAATAAAGCCGCTCGCCGGTCCGGCGGTAACGATAGAAACAATAGAAAGCAAAGAACCCTTATTGCGGTCCATCCTGAACGCTGTCGCCTTCCGAAAGCCGGACCTGCTGGTTGTTGGCAGCGGTGAGGATAGTGAAGTAGATGAACACGTGATCGGGATTGCGCGGATCAGCCCGGTATCAGTGCTGATCATCCCCGCCGGAAAGCTGTTTGAGGGCATTCATAAGGTACTCCTCCCCTGCGATTTTCGAAACCTGGCTTGTCTGTCACCGCTCAAAGTCATGCAGGAAGAAGTGTTTTGGCGCACCAAGAAAGTGCTGGTCGTCAATGTAGATCCGGGATTCCGGCGCTCGGAGCCCGATGGGCCATTCCGCGCAGTCAGCTCTAACCTTCAAAAATACCTGGCAGGCATCGATTGGGAGCTCAACTACTCCGATGAACCCAATACGTTGCTGGGCATCCTGAGATTTGCCCAGGATAGAAGCGTGGATATGATCATTGCACTGCCGGGAAAGCACAGCTTCTTCTACAAGCTGACCCACCGCAGTATTTCACAGGCGCTGGTCAGGAATGCGGAAATGCCCGTCCTGATCCTCAAATGAGTACGGTTGCCTCCCGGCTCAAAATCTGCCCAGGCGAAAAAAAAAATTTTGAAACTATAAAAATAGTTCTACCTTTGAACTATAAACATAGTTCAAGATGAAAACCCTCACCCGGGCGGAAGAACAAGTCATGAGAGTCCTGTGGCTGCTGGGCAGCGGCTTGCTGATGGAGATCGTCGAAGCCATGCCCGAGCCAAAACCGCACAAGAACACGGTCGCCACGATCTTGAAGACAATGGTGGACAAAGGATTTGTCCGCATCGAAACGCTTGGCCGCATCCACCGCTATCATCCGGCGATCTCAAAGGAAAATTATTCCCGGGATACGCTGACCACCATGACCAAGTCGTATTTCGACGGGTCGTTCAGCAATGTTGTCTCCTTCCTCGTGGATGAAAAGAAACTGTCGGTCAAGGAGCTGGAATTATTATTACAACAACTGAAGAAAAACAAAAAGTAGTATGGATACGCTCCTCTCCTATCTAATCCGGTCGCTGCTGATCAGCGGGCTGATGCTGGGGTACTACCTCACGGTGCTGCGCAACCGGAAGCTTCACGCATTCAACCGGGGGTGGTTGCTTTCTTCCCTTCTGGCCAGCCTTGTGCTGCCGCTGATCCGACTGGATTGGCTGACCTGGCATTCGGCGGCCCGGGTACAAGTGACCACAACCATTGAAGCACATCCGGTGGTCGTAAGGGCCTTCCCGGTGATGACGGTTATCCTGCTGGCCTGCGCCGTCATCAGTGCCGTGCTGGTGGCGATCCTGGTTGTCCGCATCATGCGCGTCTACCGGCTCAGGCGGGGCCACCGCATGCAGCGGCTGGAGGGCTGCATGTTGATCGAAGTGCAAGACCGGCGGGCGCCCTTCTCGTTCCTAAAGAACCTCTTCTGGCAGGAAGGCGCCGATATCCGGGATACCGTCCACCGGAAGATCTTCGACCACGAGCTGGCGCATATCCGCGGCGGACATACGTATGATATCCTATTCGCGCAGACGCTGGCGGCGATATTGTGGTTCAATCCTTTCTACTGGCTGATCCGGCGGGAATTGCAGATGGTACACGAGTTTATCGCGGATGGGGCAAGCATAGCGACCGGCGATACCGAAATCTTTGCGCGGATGCTGCTGCAGGCGTACGACGAAGGGCGATATCTCGATCCATCGCATCATTTCTTTCATTCACCCATAAAACGAAGATTACGTATGATCAGTTTATCCAAATCTCCATCCCGATGGCGGATGGCGCTGGCCCTGCCGGTTCTCTTTACGGTGATGGTGCTGGCGTGCAGCAAGGAGCAGAATGCTCCGGCGCAAGCGCAGACAAAACCGCTACCGGGAGACGCCATTAAAATAGCCAAAATTGTCAGGGACTCGGTTCAGAGCATCAGCTTGGTATATATCACCGGAAACGCGAAAAAGAACGGGCAAGCACTCCGCCTTAACCCACCCCGGATTACGCTTGATACCCTGGGTTCGAAGTTGAATCTTGAGCTCCAGCAATTGGATGCGATCAAGATCGAGGGGAAAATGCAAGAAGACAAGGCGCCTCCCCCGCCTCCGCCAAAAGTACCAGCCAAGGATTGAAAATCAATCATTTGTAAATTTAACGCCGCGGACCGGTTACATTCCGGCGCCGGGCGTTTACTAATTAGGAGATCGAGCCCTCCGGAGCCCGGTCCAGCTTGAATTTGTGGAGAAGATTTCGTATTTTGTCAACGTTCGACCCTAAATATTCCGTCCCGATGAAAAAGAAATTTAACCCGATTTCCCTGCTGGGATTAGCAACCCTCCTGATCCTGGCCTCCTGCCAGAAGTCTACATCCGACCTCGACATTACCCCCGGCGGTCTCCGCTCGGCTCCCGGTTACAACCCTCCTGTGGTGCTGATCACCGACAGTTCGGAGATTGCGCCGCCTGCACAGCCAAAAGCGCCGCTCCCGGCCGAGACGGCGCCGGAAAACAGCTGTCCTTCGCTGCCGATCTATGGCGATACCATCATTTATCCCCAACCGACACACGGTTCCGATTATATTGTCAATCCCGTTAACAACCCCGGCGCCGGTAAATATCTGTCCTGGCCGGTGGGCATGGTGCTCGACTCCACGACAGGAGCGATCGACGTAACTGCCAGTCAGACCGGGATGAAATATATCATGGGATTCGTAGCGAGCGGGACGACCGATACCTGTCTCAGTTATCTCACGATCGGCGGCGCCGCATATGCGGACAGTGTCTATGTGCTGAGTGAAGGTGAAGACTATGCTGTCCCTTATTTCGAAGCAAACCCGAAAGACCTGAACCTCTGTCTGACCAGCAATGCCTGTAGCTTTGACGTCACCGGCTCGGCGGCAGCTCAGCATGTGGTCGTCAACAAGAGCACCGGTGCGATCAACCTGGAGCAGACCTTAAACGGTCCTCCGGGACTTGGCGGGCTGCTGGGCGGCGCCTTCGGTATCCTGCCGGTCAACGGCCAGACCATCACGACCACGATCTGGTACAAGATCGGCGATGACCCGAGTAACAATGCCTTGCAGAATATTTCGGTCCAGTTTGTCTATTACGAACAACCGTCGCTGATCAATAGTGGCCTCCTGGGCACTGTCATAAACAAGCTGGACGAACTGACCAGCGGGAATGTGATCAGCACGTCGAGCAACCCGCGGCCGCCGCTGGTAGTTATCGTCCGACACAATTAACACGTTGCGAAGGCCGTTGTAGTGGGCATGGTGAAGTGGTGGTTGACAGCGGCCCTATTTATGGGTCTCACTTTCCTCTTCGGCAATTCCGGCGATCCTATCGGCCGGATTGCCCTTTTATACCATCGGTCCGACAGCCTTTTCCAGCTTACGAACAATACCCCGGTCACGGATAGCCTGGCCCTTGTTGGATTCAGCCGCGTGATCGCCGGGCTGGAGGCGGTGCCGGAAGGCAAGGGGAAGGACACCCTGCTTTTCCAATCCTGGTTCAAGAAAGGGATCCTGCTCGATTCCCGGTATGACTATTCCGGCGCCAAGACCGCCTATTGCCAGGCCCTGCGCTACCATCCGCAAGCCGATTCGCTGACCTTTGTGTTGCAAGTGTATACAGGGACCAGCTATTATAACCTCAACTTCTTCGATTCGGCACGTTATTTCCTGCTTGACGCCGAATCCCGGGCCAATCTGTATGCCGATTCAGCCGATAATGTCCGGCTCTACAATACCCTTGGGGTGCTTTATTTCGATAACGGGAACTATCAGCAGGGCAGGGACTATTTCAGCCGCGCGCTGGAGATCGTCAAGAGCCGTGCGCCTTTTGATACCGCTTCCGCCGTCAGCCTCCAAACCAACATCGCAACCTGTTGCTATCACCTCGGGCTGTTCACCGAATCGCTGAATATCTACCGACAAATCCTCCCCTACCACGAAGCCGATGACCCGGTCTGGCTCAACATGGGGATGGCCTTCGAGTCTCTGGAGAAGTACCGCGATGCGCTCAATTGCTTCCGGAAAGTAAAAGTGCGGAATATCCCCGGCGTCCTCAATGAGATCGGGTATTCGCTGACGCAGCTTCACCGGACCGATTCTGCGATCCTTTTTCTCAACCGGCTGGACGCATTGGCTGCAGGAACTCCCGGGGCGGCCGCCTTGCGGATCAATGAGCTGGACCGCGGGATAAACGATCTCTACCGGGCGGACCTGCTGGCCTCCGGCACCGACTATCTCACCGCATTGCAACAGCTGCAAAAGGCCATCATCATCTTTTCCCCGCACTTCACCGATCCGGATATTTTCGCTAATCCGGCCAATTTCACGGGCTCGTTTGCCTCCTACCGGCTGTTCGACGCGCTTTTCAAGAAAGCGCAACTGCTTATGCAGCTGTACCGGTCACAACCCCGCGATCAATGGCTGCTGGCCGCCTACAATGCCTATAGGGCAAGCCTTTCGATCCTCCGCTATATCGAGAAAAGTTACGACACGGATGATGCCAAACTCTTTCTTAAGAAACGAAACAGCGCGGTCTACCGGGGCGCCCTGGAGGTCTGCCTGGAACTCGACCGGCTTCACCCGGACAAGGGCTATCTTGAGCAGGCCTTCCTGATCAGCGAACGGAACAAGGCCTCGGTCATTTCAGCCAACCTGCAGGAGAGAAGCCATGGACTGCCGGGTAACGGGTCCCTGCAAAAAGAAGAAGACATCAAATACAATATCGCCCGGCTGGATGTCCGAATGGAGGAAACGACAGAAAAGGCCACCCTCCAAGCCATCGCCCAGCAGAAAGCAGGGTATGAGATCGCTCTGGCGCAGCTCCAGCAGAAGCTGGAGCGCGATGGGAACTATTACCGGCTGAAATATGAGGATACGATCCCGGGGATCCGCACGCTACAGGCGCATCTGGGGCCCAACCAAGCGCTGATCAGCTTCGGTCTGACCACGGACGCGCTCCATGCCTTTCTGCTCACCCAATCATCGTTCCGTCATGTCCGGATCGATTCACTGGCCGCACTTATCAGGGACGTGGCGGACTGGCTGGGGCTGCTGAAGACAGTAGAGAACGGCCGGAAGTTCAAAGGCGGCCCGCTGGGGGAGCGCCTTAGCCGGCAGCTCATCCGGCCGATCCGGGCCCTTATCCCCGATCAGGATGACTGGATCATCGTACCCGATGGGTTCCTGTACTTCCTGCCCTTCGAATCCCTCCCCTCCGGCACGGAAGATAAGACGATGCTGGAGACGACGACGATCAGCTATCAATTTGCATCCCGGCTGGTCATTCCGCCAGAGCCCCGGGCGGACCATCAGGCCGTGGAGACCGGGGTGCTGGCCTTCGCCCCATTCACCGGTGACCGGTTCCTGTCTACCGGAACCTATCGGTTCCCGCCATTGCCGGCATCACAGGAGGAGATCGCGGGGCTGCCGGGAATTCATTACCTGGGCCGGGAGGCGACCAAGGCCCGGTTCCTCCGGGACCTGAACCGCTATCCAATCCTGCATCTGGCGACCCATGCCGTGTCTTCCGCCGACAATGCAGCCGGTTCCTTCATCGCCTTTTATCCCCGGTCCGATACGCCGATCGAAGACTGTCTGTTCCTGGAGGAATTGTACGGGCTGGATCTGAACAAGACGAAGCTGGTTGTCATCAGCGCCTGCGAGACCGGGCAGGGCGAGCTGGTCAGCAATGAAGGGGTCATATCGCTGGCCCGGGCCTTCGCTTATGCCGGCTGCGCCAGCTCGATCAGCAGTCTCTGGAAAGCCGATGATCAGGCCACTTCCTTTATTCTGCAGCGCTTCTATGTTTATCTGGAGAAAGGGTATAAGAAATCTACGGCGTTGCGGCAGGCGAAGCTGGATTATCTGGCCAGCGGTACGGTGAACAAGAGCCCGGCTTTCTGGTCGCATCTGGTGCTGATCGGGGATACGGCACCGTTATACCCGCGGGGCTTCCCATGGTGGTGGGGATTGTTGCTGGTTCCGGCAGGCGGTGGGATTTGGTGGATCATCCGGAAAAGAAAAAAGCCGTTGATTAAACGGCTTTTCTCTGGTGCTGCGCGTGTTTAATGGCTATTGGTGTTTGACTATTGGTAACGTGGTTGATTATTTCAGATCTTTATAAGCGGCGATCCGCAGATCGAGACTTGACATCCGGACGACTACGTCGTGATACAGGTGCGTCTTGTCTGCTTTGATCTTGTCCAGCAGGGGCATCGCTTCCTTGACATCATTCCGCGCCAGCCATGCCATCGCCAGGTAGAACTCGGATTCATCTTCGAAATAGTCGGAACCCGCGAGGTTATTGGCTGCTATGACTTGCTGGAACATGCCGATGGCTTCATCATACTTCTTTGCTTCCATATCGGCCATGCCTTCGAGGAAATAGCTTTTATTGTTCTTTACTTTCTTCTTTTTGAACGCATCGTCAACGCCGGACCAATTCCGCGCCTTGTAAGCTTCTTCCATATCGTCCTGGGCGGTCGTGGCGCCACGGCTGGTATTGAGATCGTAAGAAGTGTAATAGGAGGAGTACATGCCGGATGAGCTGGTCACGGTATATTTATAGATCGCCGTGGAAGCGCCGATGACCAGGACGACTGCGGCTGCCCGAAGGGCGAGGCGCGAGATAGAACGGACGACCGCGCCGCCAGGCTGAACAGCGGAAACCGATGCAGTCTCCGGGCGATGCGCCAGCCATTCTGCTCTTACCGTGCTGACCTTTTCGTACAGCGCAGCCTGCTCTACCGCATCTACGGCAAGGCGAAGCTGCTTCCATTCCTGGCTGGTCTCCGGATCGGCTGCGATCCGCGTGTCCACATCGGCAGAGCCCTGGCCCGTATGGGTGTTGTCGAGATGGTCGATCAGTTGTTCGCGGTTCAGTACCATAGTAATCATTATTTGGTTATTTCATTCAAGGATACCGCAATCGAAGGATGGTTTTTCATAATTTCCGTCAATTGCTGCAAGCACTTGTATTTCTTATTCCGAACTACCTGTTCGTTCTCGTACGGCAGGTAATTAAGTATCTCTTTCATGGACAGATTCTCATAGTAGAACAGCGTTAGTAGCTTTTTGCATGGTTCGCCCAGCTTGAAGACCAGGTCGCGCAGCTGTCGTTTCTTCTCCGTTTCGTTGATCCATTCGTTGATCCCGTCCTCACTTTGCGGCCTGCCGGATTCGAATCGTTGCTCGCGGAAATCGGTCCGCATTCGCTTTTTCTGTTCATTTCGCCAGATATTTCTTGCCACCGACACCAGGAAGGTTTTGATACTGGCCTCCATCCGGAACTTGCCCTGTTGGACAATATTGATAAAGGCGATCACCGTTTCCTGGAAGACGTCGTCGGCATCCTGTTCACTGGCTCCGTAGCTGATTAAGAAAGAACTGACGATGTCGGAGTACTGCCGATAGAGGGATAGAATGGCATCATTGAGAAGTGTTTTGTCGATGACCGCCACTATCAATTCGCTATCGCTAAATTTTCCTTCGACTTTCATATAATAGTAGGTTCTGGAGAAAGGGATGTAACCGGCAAATCGGAATTTTTGTTACCATTCCCTGCGATACAACGAAAACCGATGTCATTCAATTGTATAACATGTAGTTAGGCGGGTTAAAAAGCGATGAAAAAATGGCTTAATAGGACCACTCTAGGGGTTTTTGGGTAGTTTTTCGGCGGGTTCAATAGTAATTAAGGAGCAATTCGGTCATATCGGCCCGATTCCAGCGGGCAGCCCAGCCCAGGGGGGTGGACGAGAATTCCGGTTCAA
>Ga0210398_10004783_pt1 | contig 12661 bp, 13 predicted proteins | sample IncBWC4OmetaG_FD_161047 | JGI IMG/M metagenome (GOLD analysis project Ga0210398, IMG submission 161047) | Forest soil microbial communities from Barre Woods Harvard Forest LTER site, Petersham, Massachusetts, United States - Inc-BW-C-4-O | ecosystem: Environmental > Terrestrial > Soil >... | reverse complement strand
CGACAGATAATTTTCTAATCCGTCGTCTGTCGTCCGTCATCTGACCTCTGGAATCGGCAGCGCTGTCGTCGACTTGATCTTTTCCATGGCGAAGCGCGAGGTGACGTTCTTCAGCGGCACCGTGGCGATCAACTTCTTGTAGAACGTGTCGTAACCGGCGATGTCGGGCACCACGACGCGCAGCATGTAATCGACGTCGCCGGCCATGCGGTAGAACTCCATCACCTCGGGCATGGCGCCGACCACTTGGGCGAAACGGTCGAGCCAATCCTGGGAATGGTCGCCGGTCTCGATCGAGACGAAGATGGTGACGCCGAGCCCAATGCGGTCCTGATCGACCAGCGCGACGCGCTTCTGGATGACGCCTTCCGACTCCAGCCGCTGGATGCGCTTCCAGCACGGCGTCGACGACAGGCCGACCCGGGAGCCGATCTCGGCAACCGACAGTGCGGCGTTCTCCTGCAGAACCGCAAGGATTTTTCGGTCGATGGCATCCATAACTGCGAATAATCTTCCAAATTTATGAGGATACCCCTCTATATATAGAATATTATGGCAATTACGTAGTTGACACCACAATCCCCAAGTGCTAGTATCTAGGCCTAGATAGGAGCTAGGCCATGGCTAGGAAAGGTTTCACAGACCCTCTTTTTCACGATGAAACCGCTGCTCGGCAGTGGTTTGAGGCCGCCCGTTGGCCGAACGGCCCGGTTTGCCCGAAATGCGGATCAGCCAAACACTACGCGACCAAAAAGCTTGGCCGCTATCGCTGCGGCTCCCCGATCTGCCGGAAAGATTTTACCGTCATGACCGGGACGGTGATGGAGCGCAGCCACGCCAAGTTCACCGATTGGGCGGTTGCCTTTCACATGGCCGCGTCCAGCAAGAAAGGCTTCTCCGCTCATCAGCTTCATCGCGAGTTGGGCTGCCAGTACAACACGGCTTGGTTCCTCCATCATCGCGTTATGGAGGCCATGCGGCGTGGCGGATTAGACCTGCCGCCGCTCGGTGGTGAAGGCCAGATCGTTGAAGCTGACGAAACCTATTTTGGCAAACAGGAAAACCCGCAGTTGCCCGCTTATCGTAAGGGTCAGCCATATAAGCGCAAAGGTCGTGGTCCAGCTGGCAAGCGCGCCGTGATCGCCTTAGTCGAGCGTGGCGGCAACGTCCGCTCGTTCCACCCCTCCATTGCTGATGGAATGAGCGTCAACGCTATCGTTCGTCAGAATATCGCCCGCGAAAGCCGCTTACACACTGACGAAAGCAAATTCTATGTCAACGTGGGCAAGGAATTTATGGCACATGAGACGGTGACACATTCGCGCGGCGAATACGTGCGCGAGAGCAACTTGATCTCAATCAAGGATGGCGTGAAACACAAGGTTCACACCAACACGGTTGAGGGCTTCTTTTCGATTTTCAAACGCGGCATGAAGGGCATTTATCAGCACTGCAAAGAGAAGCATTTGCATCGGTATGTTGCTGAATTTGAGTTTCGCTATAACACCCGCAAGATAACGGATATGGAACGCAGCATCCTTGCGGTGCGCGGTGGTGAGGGTAAGCGTCTCACTTATCATCAACCTCATTAAGTCGGTTTGGAGATTTGAGGCCGCGCGGTTCTTGCGCTGGCGTAAGAAGAAAGGCCGTCCATGACGGCCTTTCTCCTCACTATTGGCAGAGGCATATTCAATCGGCATGATTAGCTCTTTGGGAGAATCCCATGGGCATAGCTCATCGTCTTTTTGCCGAAGCGCAAGAAATTGCGGAACAATATCAATACCGCATAGCGGGTCTTGAGCGCGCAATATTGGATTTGGAGACGCAATTGCAGGATAAAAAGGCTGCGCTTCATCTTGCGCGCGTGGCGCGCCAGAGAGCGGGCAACTTTGTCCCGATGCGCGGGGCGGACTTCTACTGCCCCACTTGCTGGATTGAAAAAGAAGAGAACGCTATTGTTAGGCCAATCCCCGACGGACTTATGTGCTGTATCGTTTGTGGTGGTCGTTTTGCTGTTTAACATGGACAAGCATCTCCGTTGCGCGTATAAGAGTCACGCGCGGAGACACCCGCAATTTTTTGGTCGGCTCGGATGGCAGTCCGGGCCGATTTCGTTTTTAGTTTATCAGAATTTTCTTTGTACCTTGATGCACTCGCCAGATTCCGGTTGCTGTCCATTCAAGATAAGATATTGGCCGGTAATGCGATTGATGATGATTTGAGATGATGGAGCGAGCATGTCAGCGACGATTTTAATTGGCCCCTCAAGGACAAAAGAATCGGGTTTTATGCGCAGCGTGTAAGATAAATCATTTACCTCAGCCGTATGCGAATACAAGACGATCTCACGCGAAACACTAAATTCCCCCGTCGTCGGCGTACAATGCAAATATCCTTGTGGAGACTCAGCGTATGCTGGGGCACTTATGGCGACCGCCGCACAAATAGTAGTGAGCCGTTGGTACAACATATCTAACCCATTCTGATCGCTCGGTTTTGCCGGTGGCGCTTGCGGCGCCGTTGAGGGGTTTTTCGCTCTAATTTGCGAGACTCGCCGTGCCGAGTCGGAATATTCTTTAGCGGCGTAGGAGGGCCTTCGAACGCGGCCCGCATGAGTTTTTGCAAGCGTTGTTCGGTTTCCTCAGCACTGTATTGATCGCCGTCTGTTTTTTTCGTCATTGGGGGTCTCATGAGACGAAAGGCCAAGCTCACTGAGCGCACATGGAGGTCTTACGATATACGAAAAGAACTCAAACCGGAATGGCTTGCTTCTCTTGGAGCGATTAACGTTGCATGGAATGACATTGAGGGTGCCATTAATGTGGTTGTTTGTATTGGCCTCGAATTGCCGCCCCCACTTTGGATAGAGGTAACATCACGGATAAATGGACTTGAAGGAAAGTTTGCCCTTATCAAGAAGAGTGCGCGTGTACATTTCAGATTACCATCAAATATTTGCGATCTAATAGACAAGACAATCGGTGCCATAGCCGAACACAAGACATACCGCGACGCCCTGATTCATGCAAAAATTATAGACCCAGATTCCGAAGTAGCGGCAGCTAATCAGTCGAAGGGAACGGAATACGAAGTACTTGTGTCTCAGACTGCACTTAACGGTTTGTATGATCGTCTGAGTTTGCTTCAGCACGAAATCGACGACGTTTTACAGATAATGGATAATCGCGCTCGCATGGCGCTGGCACTCCACAAGGGCCGCAAGCTATCTCCCCGCGGTCCCAAGCTACGACCATTCGTACAATCAATTCGGCAGTATATGTCTCTACTCCGGGTGCATCAGAGGACGAGGCTAGAGCTTCCGCCGCTTCCACAATTTCCGCAGGAATCCCAAGCGCCTTCAGCGAAGGAAGGCGATCCCCTAACCCCGGACTAAGATCGATCTCGGGTGCGATATCGACCTTTGTAGAATTTTTTCCTTTTCGCTCCATAATGTAGAAATGATACGCATAATCAAAGCCTTACGTCAAATCACAAGTGCACAACCTTGCCAAGGCCTTGATATACTACATGTATTGTCTGTGGTGTCAACTACGCAATCCGGAATATTATTCTAAATCAAGTGGCGAAGCCATCCCCGAAAGCGGGGAGCCAGCTCCTGGATTCCCGCTTTCGCGGGAATGAGCGGAAACGGTCTACCGTCCCATCAAAAACGCCTCGACTTCCGACCGGCTCGGCGCCCCGGCCGAGCCGCCGATCCGGCTGCATTTGATGCCGGCGACCGCGGCGCCGAAGCGCATGGCCTCGACCTCGTTGCGCCCTTCCGCCAGCGCCAGCGCAAAGCCGCCGTGGAAGGCGTCGCCGGCGCCGAGCGTATCCACCGCGTCGATGGCGAACACCGGCAATTGGCAAAGCTTGCGGCCTTCGCGAAACAAAATGTCGTTCGGCCCGTTGCTCACCGCGATGAAGGCGTCGGTCTTGTGCGCGATGCGCTCGAGCCCGGCGGCGAGATCGGCGACGCCGGTGGTGGCGCGCAAACATTCCGAGGAAAAGATCACGTGGGTGGCGAGGCGAAACAGCGGATCGTCCTCGTCGGTCGGCCGGTCGCCATCGAGGATCACCGGCAGATTGCGCCGCCGCGCCGCCGCGCAGATCGGCTCAACGAAGGCCGGATAACGATTGTCGGCCAACACCGCGTCCGCTGCCGCAACGATCTTGTCCGGATCGGCCGGCGTCGTTGCGGCGATGCGCTCGTCGCGATAGGTCACGATGGTGCGGTCGCCGCGCGCATCCATGAAGATCGCCGACAGCGCCGTCGCCAAGCCGTCGACGCGCTGGCAGAACGTGCAGTCGACTTTTTCGCTCTTGAGCGCAGTCAGCACGCGATCGCCATTGGCGTCCTCGCCCGCGGGTCCGCCCATCGGTCCAGCGAGCGAGGCACGGCCGCCGAGGCGGGCGATCGCCACCGCCGCATTGGCGGCGCAGCCGCCGTTGACCACGAAAAATCCCGTCGCCTGCACTTTGCCGTCGGGCTGCGGGAATTGTTCGACGCGAAACACTTCGTCGAGCACGATGATGCCGGTGCAGAGAATGCGCGGCGCGTCACCCAAGAACATTGCAGCCATCCTCGACGAAGCTGCGAATGAGATGATGGGCGATGGCGACCGGCGGCGGCGTGGTCAAGCCATCGGGATGGCGGCGGCCGAGCATCAGCGCCAACTCGTCGCGCGAAAACCAGCGCGCATCCTCGATCTCGCTGCGGTCGATGACGATCGTGTCCGACAGCGCCTGCGCGTGGCAGCCGATCATCAGCGAGCTCGGGAACGGCCACGGCTGCGACATGGCATATGTGACCTTGCCGCAGCGGATGCCGGTTTCCTCCAGCACCTCGCGCCGCACCGCTTCCTCGATCGTTTCGCCCGGCTCGGCGAAGCCGGCCAGCGCCGACCACATGGTCGGCGCAAAACGCGGCGAACGGCCGAGCACGCAGCGCTCGCCTGAAATCGCCAGCATGATGACCACCGGATCGGTGCGCGGGAAATGCTCGGCCTTGCAGGACGGGCAATCGCGCCGCCAACCGCCTTGCACTACGCGCGTCGGCGTTCCGCAATTCGGACAAAAGCGATGGCGCGCATGCCAGCCGATCAGCGCCTTGGCTTCGGCGAGCGGCGGCAAATGCGCGGCGTCGACCAGGCCCTGCACCGCGATGGTGCGCAGGTCGGTGATTTTCAGATCGTTGCGCGCCTTGAGCGGTTCGATCGATGCCGGATCGAGGCCGAAGCCGAAACGCGGCGCCTCGTCCACCAGTCCGAGAAAAATCGTCTCGCGCGCGTTGCCGAACGCAGCCGCTTCGGCGGGCGAGAACAGCGGGTCGATCTCCTCGCCGCTTTGTTTCATCACCACGAGCTCGCCGCCGATCACATAACCGCCGGCGCGATCATTTTTCAAAAATTTCGCCAGCACCGCGCCGTCGCTGCGGCGGTCGGCGGCGCGATCGATGGCGCTCGCCGTGTAGCCGAGGCGCGGTCGCGGGCCGAGTTCGGGGCGTTCGGACACGATGCGGGGATCAATCAATCACTCAGCCGCTTCGCGCAACGGCCGCGGATAGATTGCGTTGTAAAGCTCCGGCCGCTGCCATTGCGGCCCGAGCACGCCTTGCTTCGCCGCACAACCGGCCGACGAGCCGACCTCGTCGCGACCGGCGCGCAGCCGACGCACGCGCTCGAGGCTGACATCGACCAGGCTCATGCCGGCGACCGTGCTCTCGAACACGATCTCCTCCGGCGTCGCCACCATGGCAAGGCCGCGTTGGCCGTGATCGAACAGATTTTGCGTCGTTACCACGATGGCAAGATTCTCGATGGCGCGCGCCCAGATCAAGGTCCGCCACGTCGCCCACAGCCGGTTCTTGTCCGTGCCCGCCGGCATGAAGATCAACTCGGCGCCGCGCAGCGCCAGCGCTCGCGCCACTTCCGGCATGTAGACTTCGCTGCACATGGCGAGCCCAACTTTGCCATGGGCGGTGTCGAACACCGGAAAATCGCTGCCCGGCGTGTATTGGAATTCCCAATCCTTGCCGCCGGTATAGATCCACGGCCCGTTCGGATGGGTGCGGCGGTAGCGCGCCGGCGTGCGGCCGTCGGGATAGGCCATGACGATGAGGTTGTAGGCGGTGGCAGACTTGCGATCGATCGGCTCGATGGTGCCGAACACCACATGCACGCCGTGGGTGGCGGCAGCCTCCGCCATGGTCGCGGTCGGATCGAAGGTCGCCGGCATGCGCCACGGGCCGGGATAGGTTTCCGGAAAACAGACGAAATCGGCGCCCTCGTGCGCGGCGTGCTCAATGGCGCGCACGGCGTCGGCGACGTTACTCTCGTCCTCGCCGGGACGGTGCGAGATCGGCTGCACAATAGCGATGCGGAAGGTCATGGATAGGCTCCTGATCGCGCTTTTCCCGCGTAGATTCCGGGGCTTCCTCTTGGTGGCGGATTGAAGCCGCGGCGTTCAATAAGGTCAAGTCGCGCTAACGGCGGCAATGCTTGACCCGGATAGGGGTCCCGGACCAACGTCGGCGAAACGGAAGGATTGACCCATGCCGCGCACACCTCGCATCGCCATCATCGGCGGCGGTATCGGCGGGCTCGCTGCGGCGCTGGCGCTGGAGCGACGCGGCGCCGAGACCGTCGTGTGCGAGCAATTGGGCGCGCTGAGCGAGATCGGCGCCGGGCTCAATCTCACGCCCAACGCCGTCAAGGCATTGCGCGCGCTCGGCCTCGAGGACGCGGTCCAGGGGATCGCCGCGGAAACCGATTTTCTCAACATCCGCAGCTGGAAGAGCGGCCGTTACATCTCGCGCACCAAGCGCGGCGATTTCCGCCAAAAATTCGGCGCGCCTAATCTTTCCGTGCACCGCGCCGACCTGCTCGAGGTTTTGGGCGCTGCGCTGCAGACGACGCAGCTCCGCTTCGGCGCCCGCTGCGTCGGCATCGAAGGCGGCGCTCGTTCCGCCACCGCGCGCTTTGCCGACGGCAGCACGTTCGAAGCCGATGTCGTGGTCGGCGCCGATGGCATTCATTCGGCGGTGCGCGAAAGCTTGTTCGGTGCCGACAAGCCGCGCTTCACCGGCTGCATCTGCTGGCGCGGCATGGTGCCGGTCGACGCCGTGCCGGCCGACATCGACACCAAGAACGGCGCCATGTGGATGGGTCCGCACGGCCATGTGGTGCATTACCCGGTGCGCCGCGGCGAGCTGCTCAACATCGTCGCCCATGTCGACAGCGACGCCTGGACCGAAGAATCCTGGACGCGGCAGTGCGACGTGGCCGAAGTGATGACGACCTATGCGGCGTGGAATCCGGCGCTGACCAAACTCTATCCGTGCAGCGAGCGCTGGTACAAATGGGCGCTGTACGATCGCGATCCCCTTGAGCAATGGAGCGTTGGCCGCGCCACGCTGCTGGGCGATTCCGCCCACGCCATGCTGCCTTATCTCGGCACCGGCGCCGGCATGGCGCTGGAAGACGCCTGCGTGCTCGCCGCCGAAATCGCGCGCGGCGGCGACGATCTCGGCGCGGCGCTGTTGAACTACGAGCGCGCCCGCGTGCCGCGCACCAAGGCGGCCGTGCTCGGCGCCCGCGCCCGCGCCAAGGAAAATCATCTCGCCTCGCCCTGGGCACGGCTCAAGCGCGACCTGACCTTCAAGCTGCGCGAACGCTTCGGCGGCGAAGACAACACCGCGTTCAAGGTCGGCTGGCTTTACGAGTACGACGTTGGCCGCGAAGTTTCGTAACTTTTGTAGGGTGGGTAGAGCGTTGCGAAGCCCACGCTGTACGACCGCGTAGGCACGCTACGCTCTACCCACCCTACAAAACGCGACCGCGAATCGCGGCAACGAAGCGCTCCATCGCGTCCGCCGCATAATCGAGCCGCGGTACCGCGCCCCAGACCGGCTTGGGCCACGCCGCATCGTCCTTGCGCCGCGCCACGATGTGAATGTGCAACTGCGGCACCACGTTGCCGATCGCGGCGACGTTGAGCTTGTCGCAGCGCGTCACGTCCTTGAGCGCCCGTGACACCAGCGCCAGTTCGTCCATCAACGTCGCTTGCTCGGTGCCGAGATCGATGATCTCGCTCACACCGGCGCGCCGCGGCACCAGGATGAGCCACGGGAAATTGGCATCGTTCATCGCCAAAAGCCGCGACAAAGCAAGGTCACAGACCGGCACGGTATCGGCGTGAAGTTGAGGATGCAGCGACCAGCCGATTTCCGACATTTCCGCCTCTCGCATCGAACCCGTCACGGCTACCACGAAGGCCGCCGCTTTGGCTTGCTTTCTCCCCCTCCCCGGCCAATATAGTCCCCGGGAGGTTGGCGGTGGACGAGCCACTCGCCAACCGGGTCAGGTCCGGAAGGAAGCAGCCCTAACGAGCGCGGTTCGGGTCGCTCGTCAGCCTCCCACCCCTTATTTTCGCATTGCGCGAATCTTGAACCGGCACCATTCGCAACCTCGCAGGCGGCGGCGGAGTCCTGAAAAACAATGAGCGACGCCGCAAACGACAAGCCCGGCTCCTACCGCGTGCTGGCGCGCAAATACCGGCCCTCGACCTTCGACGACCTGATCGGCCAGGACGCCATGGTGCGCACGGTGTCGAACGCGTTTGAGGCCGGCCGCATCCCGCAGGCCTGGATCCTCACCGGCGTGCGCGGCGTCGGCAAGACCACGACGGCACGCATTTTGGCGCGCGCGCTCAACTACGAGCTGCCCGACGGCTCGATCACCGGCCCGACCATCAAGATGCCGGTGCTCGGCGTACACTGCCAGGCGATCATGGATTCGCGCCATCTCGACGTCATCGAGATGGACGCCGCCTCGCACAACGGCGTCGACGACGTGCGGGCGATCAACGACGCGGTGCGCTACGCGCCGGTTTCGGCGCGCTACAAAGTCTATATCCTCGACGAAGTGCACATGCTCTCCGGCGCCGCCTTCAACGCGCTGCTCAAGACGCTGGAAGAGCCACCGGCGCATGCCAAATTCATTTTCGCCACCACCGAGATCCGCAAGGTTCCGATCACCGTGCTGTCGCGCTGTCAGCGTTTCGACCTGCGCCGGGTCGATGCGGCGCTGTTGGTGGCGCATCTGCGAGGCATCGCGGCCAAGGAAAGCATCACCGCCGAGCCGGAGGCATTGGCGCTGATCGCGCGCGCCGCCGAAGGTTCCGTGCGCGATTCGCTGTCGCTGTTCGATCAGGCGATTGCGCATGCCGCGGGACCGGTGCGCGCCGAGGACGTGCGGGGAATGCTCGGGCTTGCTGATCGCACCAGAGTCATCGACCTGTTCGAGGCGCTGATGCGCGCCGATATTTCGCGCGCGTTGCAGGAGCTGCGCGACCAGTACGACACCGGCGCCGATCCGGCCATGGTGCTCGGCGATCTCGCCGAGTTCACCCATTTCGTCACCCGCGTGAAAGTGGTGCCGGCGGTGGCCGACGATGTGTCGCTCACCGAAGCCGAGCGCAGCCGCGGCCGCGCCTTTGCGGCGAAATTGTCCATGCGCGTTCTGGCGCGCACCTGGCAGATGCTGCTCAAGGGCATCGCCGAGGTCGAGGCTGCCGGCCGGCCGATCGCCGCCGCCGAGATGGTTTTGGTCCGTATCGCCTACGCCGCCGATCTGCCGACGCCCGACGAAGTCATCCGCTCGCTCGGTGACGGCGCGCGCGGCAACGGTTCGGGTGCCGCAGCATCCGCGCCGGCGTCGCGCGCGGACCTGCCGGCGCGTTCGGAAATGCCGCGCGGCGGCGGGGGCGGGGGCGGCGGCACGCGTGGCCCGCTCGCCTCCGTCGCGCCGTTGCCGGAGCCGGTCGCCCGCGGCGCCGAGGAGAATGCGCCGGCGCGTGCGCTCAGCCGCTTCGAGGATTTGATCGCGCTCGCCGCCGAGAAGCGCGACGTCTCGTTGAAAAGCGCGCTGGAACGCGACGTGCGTCTGGTTCGTTTCGAGGACGGCCAGCTCGAGATCGCGCTCGAACCAAGCGCGGCGAAAATGCTGGTCGGTGAATTGTCAAAGAAACTCCATGATTGGACCGGCCGGCGCTGGATGGTCGTGGTTTCCGCCGAGCCGGGCGCGCCGTCACTGCGCAGCCAGGCCGAGGAACGCAAGACGCAGCTCAAAAGCGACGCGCGCAGCGATCCGCTGGTGCAGGCCGTCCTGACGCGGTTCCCCGGCGCCGAAATCGTCGAAGTGCGGCCGCCGGCCGGCGCGCCCGCCGCGACCGACGACGTGCCGGAAACGCCTGATAACGAAAGCGACCTCGATGCCTGATTTTCTCGGCCTGATGAAGCAGGCCGCCGAACTGAAATCGAAGATGGAAACCATGCAGGCCGAGCTCGACCGCATGGAGGTCGAGGGCACCGCCGGCGGCGGCATGCTGACGGTGAAAATTTCCGGCAAGGGCGATTTGCGCGCCGTCCATGTCGACGAGACGCTGCTCAAGCCCGACCAGAAGGAAATCGTCGAGGACTTGATCGTGGCCGCACACGCCGATGCCCGCCGCAAGCTCGAAATTCTGCTGCAGGACAAGATGCAGGCCATGACCGGCGGCTTGCCGCTGCCGCCCGGACTGAAGCTGTTTTGACCTCGTTAGATCGGATTGTTCCTTGCCATATGGAATAGTCGATAAGCGAGGAAAACCAGCAGACAGAAACCCAGCAGCAGTGAAACGTAACGGATTCGATCGTCGAGGTGATCCCAATAACCCGAATACGCGTTGGCGATGCTGACGGTGCCGCCGAGAATTAAACCGACGCCGACGGTATGGGACTTCAGGAGCAAGCCGACAAGGATCGCCGCGAGGCCTAGCGATGTGCCAATAAAGATGAGAGCACGGTAAAATGGCTGAGTAGCCTTATCGACGGCGTCGAGTTCCTCTTGTCGTTTCTTCTCGAATGCGCGATTTTCTTCTTCCCAGGCCTTCCATCCTTCGGGTGTCGTTGGAGCAATACGAGCCGATGCGTACACGGTGTACTCGAATTTCGGATACGGCTGATAGGCGTTGACCGCGTAATAGACCAGTACCGGATACAGGATCGCGATGCCGAATATAATTGCGAATTGACGCATCATTGGATTTGACCCATCGCCATTCGGGCTATCATCGCCAGAAGACCCAAGGGACGCAACTCACTCCTCATGCCCTCCATCGCCGCCGGTCCCGAGATCGAACGCCTGATCCAGCTGCTGGCGCGGCTGCCGGGGCTGGGGCCGCGCTCGGCGCGGCGCGCGGCCTTGTTCCTGATCAAGAAGCGCGAATTGCTGATGGCGCCGCTGGCCTCGGCTTTGCAATCGGCGATGGAGAAGATCGAGATCTGCCGGGTGTGCGGCAATATCGATACGCAAAATCCGTGCGCGGTGTGCACCGATGCGCGGCGCGAGCCGTCGGCGATCGTCGTGGTGGCCGACGTCGCCGATCTGTGGGCGCTGGAACGCGCCCGCGCCATCAATGCGCGCTACCACGTGCTCGGCGGCACGTTGTCGCCGCTCGACGGCGTCGGGCCTGACGACCTGACCATCGATGCGCTGGTCAAGCGGGCGCACGCGCCTGAGGTCAAGGAGATCATCCTGGCGCTCAACGCCACCGTGGACGGCCAGAGCACCGCCCATTACATCACCGACCTCTTGCACGACGCCGGCGTCAAGGTAACGCGGCTCGCCCACGGCGTGCCGGTCGGCGGCGAGCTCGATTATCTCGACGAGGGCACCTTGGCCGCGGCGATGCGCAGCCGGACGCCGTTTTGACAATCCCTGCCTGCAAAATAGCCACTACCCGCCCGCTACGCGACCAGCGCCTGGCCTCGAACGGTAAATCGAAACCAAATCCGTGCGATTCCGCCACGTCCGGAACTTGGCCCGCGGTTTGCATAACGATAGGCTGCGATCTCGGTCTCACTCGTCGTGTTGAATGAGGTTGCAGGAGCCCCCGGAGATCCCGGCACCGGGGGCTCCATTATTTTTTGGCCCCCTTCGTCATTCCGGGGCGCGGGCGAAGCCCGCGAGCCCGGAATCCATAATCACAAAAAGTGAGGTTTCTGAACTCCAGCGCCGTCACTGGAGCGGCGGTGGTTATGGATTCCGGGCTCCTCGCTTCGCTGGGCCCCGGAATGACGGGGTGTTGCGCGCCTCGCCCGCGCCGTGCACATCATTGCCGCCCGTTTGAGCAAGGTATGCGCATGGCCGACGACATCCCGTTCGACAAGTCTTTCGATCTCGAGCCCGACCGGGTGAAAGAGGTGGCGCCGCTGGTGCGCGCGGTGGCCGCCAACAATCCGAGCCCGTTCACCTTCAAGGGCACGGTCAGCTACATCATCGGCCGCGGCAAGGTGGCGATCCTTGATCCAGGCCCAGACGACGACGCCCATGTGGCGGCACTGCTCGACGCCGTGCGCGGCGAAACGGTGACGCATATCTTCGTCACCCACACCCATCGCGATCACTCACCCGCAGTGCCCAAGGTCAAGGCCGCGACCGGCGCAAAGGTTTTCGCCGAAGGTCCGCATCGCCTCGCTCGCCCCCTGCATATCGGCGAAACGCGCCGGCTCGATGCCTCCGCCGACATGGATTTTCGCCCCGACGTGGCGCTGGCCGATGGCGAGACCGTGAGCGGCGACGGCTGGACTCTGCAAGCGCTGACCACGCCGGGACACACC
>Ga0210398_10004782_pt1 | contig 12662 bp, 12 predicted proteins | sample IncBWC4OmetaG_FD_161047 | JGI IMG/M metagenome (GOLD analysis project Ga0210398, IMG submission 161047) | Forest soil microbial communities from Barre Woods Harvard Forest LTER site, Petersham, Massachusetts, United States - Inc-BW-C-4-O | ecosystem: Environmental > Terrestrial > Soil >... | reverse complement strand
CCGCGGTCATGGACGCAATGCGCAGGTTGTCGGCGGCTGCCCACAGCCAGATTCCATTCGGCCGAGCCGCTTCCCTCTTGAGCGAAACCAGGATGTTGGCTTGACCTGCTGTATTCACGTTGCTCGGTTGCGAGTCGTCTTCCGCTCCCGCCAAGGTCACATGATCTCCGGCCAGGGCTTGCGACAATCGTTCCTGATCAACGGGTTGCTCCATCTCGAGGAAGATGGCGAGCGTATGCCCGTGAAACACGGGCGGTTGCAACAGCAGCATTGCGGGGTGCGGCGCGTCCGCTCCGGCGATCTCCCGGTAATGGCGCCGCACGCGCGTTTCCAACGACTCCAGCGACAGTTGCGAATTCTGGCCGTAACGCGCCACCATGTTGAATGCCACTTGCACATCGAAGATGTCCTTCGGCAGGGGCTGGAACGACAATAGATTGACGGTCTGCTGATGCAACTCGTCCATGCCCTTCTGTCCCTGCTCAGACGCGGGTTCAAGAACCGTGGCCGCCACGCTCCGAATCGCGCCAGCCTTGTGCGCCCGCAGCAGCAGCAAAGCCAGAGTCACAGCGGCAGGATGAGCCACAATACACGGCGCCGGCTGCAGTTCGGGCTGCCACATCTCGCCTCGTTCGCGTTCGATCCAGAGAGAGCGCACGTTCGCGCCAGGTTCCTCTTCCAAGGCGCCGGAAAGATCAATGATCGCACTGCCGGCATCGCGGGCGCGTTTCCAGTTCTGCCGCGTGCACTCGGCGTCCGCGGCAAAGAAGGTAAAGTCCACGTGGGTAAACTGCTCCGAGCGCACGCTCTGGATGAAGTTGATTTCGTCGCCGGTTGCCTCGAGCTGGCCAATCGACTCATCGTCGTCGAGCAGGCGAATATCCACCGCCGGGAAGTTCCGCTCGTTAAGCATCTCGGCGACTTCCTTGCCTTTGAGCGTAGCCGCGCCCACGATGGCAGCGCGAAACAACGGCCCGCGCGCAGATGCAGACGGAGACGATGACACGATTTTAGACGGCGTACTCATGAAGTCTGCGAAGCCTCCTTGTAGGGAGGTGGCGGAGGCTGATTCCGGCGGCGGAAAATCCACTGCAATCGCCAGAACACTCCAGAGAATGTATAGAGCAGCGCAACGCCGAACAGCGCCGGTTTGGAAAAGAACCAGATGCCGGCAAACAGAGCGCCCAAAAGAATGATCAGGCGGAAAGGATGGCGTGAGCGGAAATCGATGTCCTTGAAGCTATAGAAACGCCAGGTGCTCACCATCAGATAGCCCACCGCGGCCACCATCGCCAGCCAGGTGATCGCCGTATACCAGGATTCGAGCGGAACGCCTGACTGAAAGTGCACCACGGCCGCAATCACCCCCGCACCCGCCGGAATGGGCATGCCGACGAAATATTTCTTCCCGGGGCGGCCGGGATTCGAAGGCTGTGGGTTGGTCGTGATGTTAAACCTCGCCAGGCGGCTGGCTCCGGCCATCAGAAACAAGAAGGCGGCAATCGCACCCAACTGAGTGAGCTTGATGTTCCACTCCCACTCCGTGAGCGCCACCGGCGGCATCAGGTGAAATCCCCAGGTCCAAGCCAGCATTGCCGGAGCCACTCCAAACGTGATCACGTCCGCCAGCGAATCGAACTCTTTGCCGAAGTCGCTACTGGTTCCGGTCATGCGGGCGACGCGTCCATCGAGGCCGTCGAACAAGACGGCAAACCCAATCGCTTTGGCGGCATTGTCCAAATGTGCGAAGTTCGCCGCGCTGGCGTGAACCACCTCGAGAATGGCGTAGAAGCCGGCCGCCATATTCCCCGTGGTAAACAACGACGGGAGAATGTACATCCCCTTACGCATACGGCGTGGGCCGCGCTCGTCCTGCCTGCGTCTTGGAATTGGGAGATCCATCAGCGCGTCCCTTCAGCGGCGGAATAACGTCCTGCACTTGCCAGTTCGCTCTTGGGCTGCAGGTACGCCAGCACACTCGATCCACCCCGAACCCGGTCGCCGACCTTCACTTGCAACGCAGCGGCAGCATCGCATAGAACGTCCACGCGCGAACCGAACTTGATCAGACCTACACGCTGCCCGCGTTCAAGCCGGTCTCCGACCTTGGGATAGAATACAATCCGTCGCGCCAGCAATCCGGCAATCTGCTTGAAGACCACGACCTGGCCGTCACCTTCCACGCGGACAATATTCTGCTCGTTCTGCTCCGCCGAAGCCTGATTCATAGCGTTCAGGAACTTGCCGCGCTGGTAGCGAACCTCGCGGACCACTCCGGCAATCGGCGAACGGTTCACGTGCACGTCGAAAACGCTCAGGAAAATGCTGATGCGAACCTGCTTCTCGCCACCCACCACCACAATGGAAGTATCGGTCACCTTTCCATCTCCCGGCGACACCACGGCGCCAGCTGCATCCGGGATCGCCCGCTCCGGATCGCGAAAAAACCAGAGGAAGAACACAGCCAGCGATAGAGGCACGACGGCCCAGGAAGGCTGTGCGAACCAGCCCAGCAGCACCGCAGCCGCAATCAAAGCCAGCGCGTAAAGGTAGCCATCACGAACCATGGGAGCAGTGCACTATTATAGAGCACAGGCGTGCGGAGCTGGGTGGCGTCCAATTGGAAAGGGTCTAAGTCCAAATAAAGAAAGGCGCTGATAGCGCCTCCAGTGAGATAGAGATTGCCTCTAGCGGCGACAGCCGCCCACAAATGGCCAACAATTAAGCTACGTGAGTTCCGAACTGCTGCCGATACTGGCGCTCAATCGACTGCATCTGATCCTTGAGCCGCAGCTTCAGCTTTTTGAGCCGGACTTCTTCCAGCTTTTCATCTTCGCTGAGATATCTTTTTTGGGTGAGAGAATCAAGTCGAGTGGAATACTGCATGTGCTCCTGAGCCAACTTGCGGAATTCGTCATGGTTGGTCAGGAGAGCGTCATTCGAAGTCAGCATCCAGGCAGACCTCCAATAGGGGATTACTAGGCCAAAGCTATCACAGCACCAAAATCGGTTCAATGCCGAATTCTGGTGCAATCTCGTTATGAGAAAGAGCTAATAAAGGCTTAGGCGACACACGATTGCATCCTCGGGAGGGTTCGAGTAGTAACTCTTGCGTAAACCCATCTCTGTGAAACCCGCCTTGCGATAGAGAGCACGGGCGCCTAGATTTGACTCGCGGACTTCGAGAAAAACTGCACTCCCCAGTTCCGCCCGTGCGTGCGCGACAAACTCGCCGAGCAGTCGCGAAGCCACTCCTTGGCGGCGAGCGGTTTCGGCGACCACAATGTTTTCCAACTCCCACTCTGCGTCAATTCTATGGGCTATCAGGAAGGCGAGAATGCCTGACGTTGTATGGGAAACTCTCTCCGGCTTCGTTTCGCCGTCATCTTCTGCAACCAATGCGACGCGTTCGGACCGCTGCGGACCGCTTGGGGCCGCGAACAAGTCGTCATACTGATTCCGCGACCAATGGCCGGCTGAGGGGCTCTGACGCTCCAGATCCATGATGGCGGAAATGTCACCGGCATTTGCTCGTCGAACGCGCACTCTACGATCCGCTTCTCTCGAGCATCTCGGCGTCGGTGCGACGGATGTAGTTCGCCTCCAACTGCTCCGGGCCGATCGTTTCGCCGGACTGAATCTTGCGCCAGCCCAACCGGGCAACGTCGGCAGCGGAAATCGGCTCTAGTGTCGAGACTGATAGTCCTGCCGCGCTCGCCGCCTCTGCAAGACCAGAATCCGGAGTCACCACGGTCCATCCTCTCGCTTGGGAGAGGAATTCACTGCGGGTCAAGATGCGCTCTCGCGGAACTTGGTCAGCGTGGGCCGGGAGTTCGTACTCCCCCACATACACCTCAGTCCTGCCCGCATCCAATGCAGCCATGATCTTGCCTTGGGCGGCGCCGCTCGTGAGAACGCACACTTCCAGCAGAGATACGGCGGCGATCGGTTTGCCCAGCACCTCGGCTAGAGCCTTAACCGCCGCCAGCCCGATCCGAAGACCGGTAAACGAGCCCGGCCCTGAGACCACGGCAAAAGCGCCGATGGCCGTCTTCATGAACCCGTTGCGGGAGAGCAAGTCGGAGACTTGAGGAATCAGTTGTGCAGAAAAAGTACCGCCAACGAGCGGCGCAATCTCGATCACCTCGAAGTCGCCGCCTTCAGCAGTTGGCTCCCCGGCGCGCGCCAGCGCGATGCTGCCCTGTTTGCCGGACGTGTCGATGGCGAGAAGAAGCATGAAGACACCGCAACTTTAGTATTTAAGGAGACCCGTGTGCATGGTCATCTTCCACTCCGTGCCCATCCAGCTATAGACTTTGCACGCCCGCCCTTTCCAGTGGAAATCCTTGCCGTCCTGATCGCGCCACAAAGTATCTACGTCGACCACTGCAAAAGCGCCATCGCCTTGGTCCGACACTTCGATCTTTATCATCTTGCGCCGGTTGTGGACAAGGGCGTGAGTGTCAAACAAGTCCTGCCAGACCTTCTTCCAGCGTTGGGTGTCGAATCGCCCAAGGACCATCACCCAGTCCGCCGGGTCGTGAGCATCGTTAGTCGAGGGCCAGGGCCACACCATGTCCGGATGAAAAACTGTAATCAGCAAATCGACATCCTTCGTGTCCCAGGCTCTGGTTTCTCGATTCACAATCTCGACAATCTCTTCTTCAACCTCCGCTCTGAGCTTCATGGCGGCGATTCCTGGGATTCAACCAGCTCCAGCAGCACTCCGCCCGTGCTCGAGGGATGTACGAAAACATATCGGTGCCCGCCCGCACCAATCTTGATCTCCTCCGAGACCAGACGAACGCCATCTTTCCTCAGACGCGCAACAGCCGCTGGCAAATCCGGAACCCGCAGGCAAACGTGATGCAGTCCTTCGCCACGTTTAGCGATAAACTTCGCGATCGTCGAATCTTCCGAAGTCGCCTCCAGCAGTTCGAGTCGGCTCTCGCCTACCGGAACCATCACCAGCCGCACCTGTTCCTGCTCCACCGTTTCCTCGGGAGAAACACTCAGGCCCAGCTTCTCGTAGATCGCTTTCGCCGCCGCGAGCGACTTCACCGCAATCCCGAGATGATCGATTTGCGCCATCAGTATTTCCCTAGTTTACCGGCGATCTCCTCCACCAGCGTGTAGGGATCGCGCTTATGCTCGGCCACTTCCGCCGCCAGCCGCGCCAGGTTGCCATCGTCGAATTGCGACCGTGCCTTTTCCAGCATGGCGTCGCGCAGCATTTCGACCAGCCGCTCCTGCCAGTTCTCCACGCTCTTGTTGAGCGCCAGATTCTCCTTCTGCAGATGAGCCTCATACTCAGAAACTGCGCCCGCCAGTTCCTCGATTCCCAGGCCCTGGCCGGCAACGGTCTTCACGATCGGGGGCGTCCAGCCATCGTGGCGGACAGCAAGCGACTGCAGCGTGCGGATCTCGCGCTCCACGTGCTCGGCGCCATCGCGGTCGCTTTTGTTGATCACAAAAATGTCGGCAATCTCCATGATGCCAGCTTTGATGGTTTGCACATCGTCGCCCATGCCCGGAACCAGAATTAAAATCGTGATATCAGCCAGCCGAACGATATCTACTTCGTCCTGTCCCACGCCCACGGTCTCAATCATGATGAGGTCACGACCTGAAGCATCGAGCACCGTGACGACGTCGGCCGTGGTGCGCGCCAGCCCACCCAGCGAGCCACGCGTCGCCATGCTGCGAATATAAATCCCAGGATCGGAGAAATGTTCCTGCATGCGGATGCGATCGCCCAGAATCGCGCCGCCCGTGTAAGGACTGGTCGGGTCCACCGCGATAATGCCCACGGTGCGGTTGTGTTTGCGATAGAAGCGAGCCAACTGATCGACCAGCGTGCTCTTCCCCGCCCCCGGCGGCCCCGTCAACCCCAGCACGCTCGCCTTCCCGCTGTGCCGAAACAATGCCTTCAGCAGTTCGGACCATCCCGGAGCGCGATTCTCCACCGTCGAAATGGCGCGAGCCAGCGCGCGCACGTCGCCGGAGCGGAGTTGGTCAATCCTGGTCTGGATGTCAGGATTCAAGCGATCAGTGTAAAGCAGAGATCGAAGAAGAAGAAATCTACGGTTGAGTTTAGGAGCGGGTTCAGTTTCCGAGTTGCTGACTGATCGGAACCTGGCGAAAAGGCGGAGTAGCCACGCGGAGTTGCAGTTGATCAATCGGGGTCGTCAAGTCCAGAAGTTTTTGTACCGCGCTGAAATGCACAGGTACCATAAATGGAGGTTTCGCCGGACAAAAAATGACGCCGGGAACAGTGCAAAAAGGTCCGCTGTTGTGGCTGGGATTGATGGTGCTGGTTGTCCTTTTGGGGCTGTGCACGATCTTCGCGTCGGTTGTGACGGCGGCGCAAGCCTGGCAGGAGCAGGCCCAGGCCCGATGGCCGGAGGTGACGGCGCGTGTCGACAGATGCGGCCTAAATAAGTCGAGCACCGGTCAGAGGCACGGCTGGTACTACATCAGTTGCCGATTGAGCTACGCGGTAGGCGCTGAGCAGAATGCGACGAACATCTATTCGAGCAAAGTTCCTCCGGCGGATGTTCAGCAATACCCGCCCAACCAGATAAGACCGTTCGAAGAATGGGTGGACCAACATCCGCCGGGGACGCCGATCGTCGTGCATTACGATCCCGCCCACCATACGAAAGTGGTGCTGGTGGCGAACTACATGCCGCGCGGCGGACCGCGAACTCCGAACAATGTGAAGCTGCTGGAATTTCTGGCAGGAAGTTTTTTGGTTCTGGGGGCGATTGCACGAATCACACGCCCGCGATCCCTTCGGCAGGGCGGAGGTTCTTCAATGCCACTCAACCCATAGGCTGTCGTGTTTCCGTCAAGTTCAAATTAAAGGGGCAACTCGGAAACTGCGCTACCTTCCGGATTACAGGCTAACCGGAAACTGAACGCCCCAGAGCCTTCACTCCTTCAGCAACTGCCGAGCGATCACGAGCCGCTGAATCTCGCTGGTGCCCTCTCCGATCGTGCAGAGTTTCACGTCGCGGTAATACTTCTCAGCCGGATAGTCTTTGATGAACCCGTATCCGCCGTGAATCTGCACGCCTTCATTGGCGCACTTCACGGCAACTTCGCTGGCATAAAGTTTCGCCATCGAGGACTCCATCGTAGTCTTCATGCCGGCGTCTTTCATCGACGCTGCGCGCATGGTGAGCAAGCGGGCAGCATCAATCTCGGTAGCCATGTCAGCCAGCTTCCACTGGATCGCCTGGAACTCTCCGATCGCCTTGCCGAATTGCCGCCTCTCCTTGGCGTACTTTAGCGCGGCCTCGTATGCGCCCTGCGCCATGCCCAGCGACAGCGCTGCAATCGAGATGCGGCCGCCATCAAGCACGCGCATCGCGTCGATGAAGCCGGCACCTTCTTTGCCGAGCAGATTCTCCGCCGGGACCACGCAATCTTCAAAAATCATCTCCGCCGTATCGCTGGCCCGCAGCCCCAGCTTGTTCTCTTTCTTCCCGGGACGGAATCCCTCCGTGTCTTTCTCTACGATAAAGGCCGAAAGCCCGTGCGTATGCGCCGTTCGGTCGGTCACTGCGAGCACGACGATCACGTCTGCATAGTGTCCATTGGTACAAAAAGTCTTTGTGCCGTTGAGCACCCAGCTGTTTCCTTTGCGCCGTGCGGTCATGCGGGCGCTGCCCGCGTCCGATCCCGAAGAAGGCTCGGTCAATCCCCAGGCGCCGATGAATTCCCCTGTGGCCAGATTGCTGACGTACTTCTTCTTCTGTTCCTCGCTGCCGGCAAGGAAGATGTGATTGGAACAGAGCGACGTATGGGCCGCGACAATAATACCAACCGAGCCATCCACCCGCGACAGCTCTTCGATGGCGACCACGTACTCCACATACCCCATGCCGGCGCCGCCATACTCGGTGGGAAAAACTGTTCCCAGCAATCCGAGCTTGCCCAGTTCCTTGACTGTAGCCAGAGGGAATTCGCAGGCTTCATCCCACTTCATGACATTAGGCAAGATTTCCCGCTCGGCGAATTCGCGGACGGTCTTCTTCAGTTGCTGTTGCTCGTCGCTCAGTTGAAAATCCAAGACTCCTCCACCGCTTTGGCCGGTTTTTTGATTAGAACATAGCGGCAGAAGAGGGAAAAGTTACCTCGGGCAGAAGACCGGCGAAGTGCGGCAACTCGCGTGATCACTGGGGATAATGAGCATGAAAACCCGTAGCCCAACCGACCGGATGGTTTGCGCAAAAACTGAATTCCAACAGATTTCTCACGCCGGCGCGAGAAATCAGCGAGCTATTTTATCGGCGAAAATGAATCTCTCGAACACTTCGTTCGAGAGCAATCGCCCGCGCGCTGTCAGGCGGACGCAGTCGTCTCGTCGCTCCATCAGCCCGGCTTTGACAAACTCAACCACCGTGGTGCGGGCATCCGCAAGCGCTTCCTCACCGAATTTCGCCACAAGATCGCGCAAACTGATGCCCCGTGTCAGCCTGAGCCCAAGGAAAAGACTCTCCTCTAAGGCGGCCCGGTGCGAGACTGCGTCCCGTTGCAAACTCGTTCCGCCGATGTATTGTTCCAGGGAGTCCGGGGGCGCGAACCGCACTGCGTCGATATCCGGCGCCGCAGAAGCGAGCATCGAATGCGCGTCCACGCCAAAGCCGAAGTAAGGCAGCCGTGTCCAATACTTTAGGTTGTGCCGTGATTCGAGGCCTTCGCGGGCGAAGTTGGAAATCTCGTACTGGGCAATTCCGACCGACGAGAGCCACTCACTAGCAGCAAGATAAAGATCTGCTATGGCTTCTTGATCCGGGACAAAGTGTGCGTGATAGCGCGTTCCCCCGGCCAATAATTCGCGTCCCAGTCGCGAATCCTCATCTACCTCGAGCATGTAGACGCTGATATGCGGCGCGCCGGTCGCGATGGTCTCGGCCAGAGAAAACTCCCAACTGTCCGCCGTCTGGTGCGGCAACCCAGCGATCAGATCGATGTTGATATTCATAATTCCCGCAGCTCGCAGGCGGACAATGTCTTCTAAAACCGTCGCCCGCTTGTGCAGACGACCAACCGCCGCCGCTTCCTGATCCACAAACGACTGGACGCCAAGACTAACGCGGTTCACGCCGCAGCGCAGCAAACTGTCGAGCATTGCGCTGGTCAACGTACCGGGAGCGCACTCAATTGTGACCTCGGCCTCAGGCCGCACTTCGAATCGAGAGCGCAGGGTGCCGAAAAGCCGGTCCAGTTGCGCCGCCTCGAGCACCGTCGGCGTCCCCCCGCCCAAGTAGATGGAATCCACCGCGCGCTCCAACCGTCCACCCATCTCGGCCGCGACATGCGGCGAGTTCTCAATGTCGGCACAAACTCGATCCACATAGCGCTCGAAAACCGCCCGCGAAAACACGTCGGAGGAAAAGTTGCAGAAACTGCACTTGGTGCGGCAGAAGGGCACCGAAATGTAAATGCCGAGCGGCATGCTACAACCATTATCCCATCTGCTAGAGCATCTACCCGACGACAAACGTTTTCCATCCTCCGGCCTGCCCCGGCCATCCATATTCAGGTACCCTGTTAGCAGCGCTGCTGGCACCGCTTCATCACTCGATCGCCCAGAACCCGATGTCTCAGGAAGAAGAAATATTAGGCAAAGCCTATGACAGCCGCCTGATGGCGCGGCTGCTCAAGTATCTGCGCCCTTACCGCTGGCAAGTGGCGATCGCGTTAGTTTCGATTTTTCTGAAATCCTTTGCCGACGTGCTCGGCCCCTATCTTACCAAGGTGGCGATTGATCGCTACCTCGCGCCAAAAGGGGTGGCTACTGCAACATCTTCCGGCATCTGGAGTTGGCTCAGCCCGAACGCTGTCACCGGCATCGCACAAATCGCTGCCATCTATGTCGGACTGCTGGTCTTCAGCTTCCTGCTCGAATTCCTGCAAACCTACTTCATGCAGTGGACTGGCCAGAAGGTGATGTTCGATCTCCGCCGCCAGATCTTCCGCCACCTGCAGCGTCTGCACGTTGCCTTCTTTGACAAGAATCCGGTCGGCCGCCTGGTAACGCGCGTCACCACTGACGTCGACGCGTTGAACGAAATGTTCACCTCTGGAGTGGTGTCGATCTTCGAAGACGTGTTCGTGCTCTTCGGCATTCTGGGCGTGATGCTGTGTATGAACTGGAAGCTGGCGCTGATTACATTCGCTGTGCTTCCCTTCATCGTGGTGGCAACCAAGATTTTCCGCGACCGCGTGCGTGACTCCTACCGCCGCATCCGGGTCGCCATCGCCCGCATAAATTCCTACCTACAGGAACACGTGAGCGGGATGGTCGTTCTGCAGCTCTTTAATCGCGAGCGCAAAGCCTACAAGCAGTTCTCAGAGATTAATCGCAGCCACATGGACGCCTACAAAGACGCGATCCTGGCTTACTCGCTTTACTATCCCGCGATCGATATTCTCTCCTCGATCGCGATTGCCTGTGTGATCTGGTTCGGCGGCGTGGGCGTGATGCGAAGCATTTCCGTGACCAGCGTCGCCGTGAGCTTTAGTTGGAAGACGCTGCTCACATTCCGTCTCGTACGCGGGGCGGCAGAGCTGGGCGTGCTGGTCGCCTTCATTCAGTACGCGCTGCGCTTTTTCCGCCCGATCATGGACTTCAGCGAAAAATACAACATCCTGCAGTCGGCCATGGCCGCCAGCGAACGCATCTTCAAGCTGCTGGACACGCCAGTGCAGGTGGTCTCGCCCGCGGTAACCAAGCGCCCCGAAGGCCCGGGCCGCATAGAATTCGATCACGTATGGTTCGCCTATCGCGAAGCGGAAGAAACGAGCAAAGATCATGGAGAGAAGGAAACTTCAACCCCGGACTGGGTTCTCCGCGACGTAACCTTCGCCATTGATCCCGGCGAAACAGTAGCCATCGTCGGCCACACCGGAGCCGGAAAAACCACGCTGATCTCGCTCCTGCTGCGTTTCTACGACGTCCAGAAAGGCGCAGTCAGAATCGATGGCGTAGACGTCAAAGGCATGGATCTCATCGACTTGCGCAGCCGCTTCGGTGTAGTCCTGCAGGATCCATTCCTGTTCAGCGGCACCATTGGCGGAAATATCCGGCTAGGCACGAAACGGATCCAGGACGCAGACGTCGAGCATGCCGCCGAAGACGTGAACCTCGCGGACTTCATCCGCGCCCTGCCCAAAGGCTTCAACGAAGAAGTTCGCGAGCGCGGTTCTACTCTTTCGACCGGCCAGAAACAGCTAATCTCGTTCGCTCGCGCCCTGGCCCACGAACCAAAGATTCTGATTCTCGACGAAGCCACTTCCAGCGTCGACACTGAAACCGAGTTCCGCGTGCGCGACGCCCTCAATCGTATGGTCGAAGGACGCACGTCGCTCATCATCGCCCACAGGCTATCGACCGTGCAGCGCGCCGACAAAATCATCGTCATGCACAAAGGCCAGGTCCGCGAAATGGGCACACACCAGCAACTCCTGGCCCAGCGCGGTATCTACTTCAAGCTCTACCAACTCCAGTACAAAGATCAGGAGCTAAACGTGGGGCATGTGGAGCAGTCGGCCTCGCCCGCGAATGCGGACGGCTTAGGGGAGCCGAAAGTCACGGCCAGCGCGGATGACTAGGGACTCTGGCCTTACAATGCTCTCTTGCGAATCCTGATCTCAGCCGGCGAAGCTTCAGGAGAAATGTACGGGGCACAGCTGATCGAAGCCCTGCGCCGCCGAGACTCGCAACTCGAGTTCTTCGGCGTCGGCGGAGACCGCATGCGCGCCGCCGGCTGCGACACTGTCGTCGACGCGAAAGACCTCTCAGTCGTTGGTATCACCGAAATCCTCAGCCACCTGCCCAAGATATACGGCCTGTTCCAGCATCTGATCAAAGAGGCCGACAAGCGCAAGCCCGATCTCGCGATCGTGATCGACTCCCCGGCGTTCAACTGGCGCGTAGCCCGGCAGATGAAGAAGCGGGGCATCCCCGTGGTCTACTACGTCGCGCCGCAGTTCTGGGCGTGGCGCCAGGGACGCGTCCGCCTTATCCGCGACTATGTCGACAAAGCGCTGGTGATCTTTCCCTTTGAAGAAAAGTTCTACTACGACCGCGGAGTCGACGCGACCTTCGTCGGCCATCCCCTAGCCGACTTGCCGCACCCAGGAATTGCCCGCAACGACTACGCTGCACAATTCCATCTCGATCCCACAAAGTATTGGATCACGCTCATGCCAGGCAGCCGTGTCAAAGAAGTACGCATGAATCTACCTACTATCCTGGAAGCAGCCGCCCAACTTGGCCGCGACTACGAATTCCTGCTGCCGGTAGCCCCCACGCTCGACCGCACCTTCCTGCTAAGCCTGATAGGCAAACACAACCTCACCCTCGTTCCGGAATCCCTACCCGCCCTCTGGCACTCTCGTGCCGGAATCATCGCCAGCGGCACCGCGACGGTGGAAGCCGCCCTGATGCGCATGCCCTTCGTGATGGTCTACCGCGTCTCGCCACTCACTTATCTGCTGGGCAAGCCGCGAGTCAAAGTCCCGCGCTTCGCCATGGTCAACCTGATCGCTGGCGAGGAGGTGGTCCCCGAACTGGTTCAACACGACTTTACCGCCGAAAACGTGGTCGCACAGATCGAGAACATCCTCCCCGACGGGCCCACGCGCGA
>Ga0210398_10004781_pt1 | contig 12663 bp, 15 predicted proteins | sample IncBWC4OmetaG_FD_161047 | JGI IMG/M metagenome (GOLD analysis project Ga0210398, IMG submission 161047) | Forest soil microbial communities from Barre Woods Harvard Forest LTER site, Petersham, Massachusetts, United States - Inc-BW-C-4-O | ecosystem: Environmental > Terrestrial > Soil >... | reverse complement strand
CTCCGTTCGCCGTCGCGTCGGTACCAACTTTTATTTTTAGTCGCAATGCCACCAGCTCTGCCTCTAGGCGCGTGACCATACCCGCAGGCGTCTCGGGAAGCGACGGCGCGGGGTTAGCCGCTTGTGCGGCCATGTGCCGAGAGAGTTCGCTGTGAGGATTGGCGAGCGCCTTTGCAATGACCTCTTGCACGCCCGGAATGCGCGTTTCTACGACAGTTCTCATATATCGCCTCCTAAAGGCGGTAACAGCGCCTTGTATCTACTTTCAATCACACACCTTACAAATCCTCCCCACACTGCCGTCACGTGTGAATCACGATCTTCTGCGGCGGCGGGCTGGCGGCGGGTGTATTCGCAACCGGGCCGTGCGCTAGCACGCTCAAGACTTCCCAAAGCCTGCCGCAGTTTGTACCGCTCACCGTTCGCTGAAGGGCGCTGAAGAGTTCTCCTCGCCCGTCCTGAATCTCGCCCATGCCGATGCCGAACAAATCCAGCGGGTAACCGTTGTACGGATACCCTGAGCCGTCTGCCAGTCGCAGCACGATTGCTTTCGGTGCGGACTGCTCTAATTTCTCAATCCTGTTTCTGAGTTGGCTCATCTTTTTTCCCTGTGTAGGATTTTTCCAATGCGGCCAGCCGAACTTCCAAATCTCCAACCTCAACGGCCCGCAAGAAAGCCGCGCCTAAATACGCAACGGAATTGCTCACACGCGGGTCCAATCTTCCGGCGCGAGTCTCAACGATCATTTCCGCGAGCAAATCGCGAAGATCGCCCGCGCCCTTCGGCGGCGCGAATTGCCTTAGACCTTCAGGGGCATACACAGCGCGGCGGCGACCGCCCTTAGAGCCGAACTGCTGCGCGTTCTGACCCGTGTGCATGAAGCAGCGCTTGCTTCCCCGCAACGCCTTTGCGCTGCATCGTTGCCCTGACCGAGTTTTCGCTGTGCAGTTCATCGCTTGCCGTCGCACCTTTGCTTTGCCGAAACAGCTAACCTATGGGCGTTACCTTTCCCACGATGCGGTCGTCCTAGCAATCGCTTACGTAGGTCTTCCGCCCAGACCGGGTCTCGGTATTCGAGCAGGTTTATGAATAGGCGACACAGGGACAACTGCTCGGCTGGCGTCGCTAGTGCCCAGTGTTCGAGAATCAGCTCAGACAACTGTGGCTTTTTCATGCTCGGTTTCAACCTTTCTGATCGCAGTCTCCGTCGCCTCTCGAAATGCTCGGTCTCGCCGGAATAACTCGGCAATCATCCCGGCCAAGGCTTCTCTAGGCGGCACCTGTTGTTCCTGTGCTCGCGCCGCTTCCAGTTGCGCGAGGCGTGCTTGCATGGTGTGAAACTGGTCTAACTGCAAGGCGAACTCCAGCACGCACCGCGCAGCAGTGACCCGCGACGGTACTGGGCTGTTCGCGTCACGTGCGATTTCTTTCAGCAATAAAACTGCTTCTAGCGCACCGTTCTGTAGCTCTCCGCTCACGCGGGTGAGGATGTTGGCTCTGGCAGACTCGTAAGCTGCCTTGAAATTCGCCAACCGCATCCATCGCCGTAGGGTGCTTTCAGAAATTCCGCACCGGGCAGCCGCCGCCTTGATGGTGCCGTGGCTTAGCAGAGCGGCGATAGTTTGCTCTTGCTGACGCGAGATTTTATTGCCATGCCCGTGTCCGGGGTTCATGCTGCCCCTCCGGAAGCCGCCGTACCGCCTATCTGCGTGTTCCTGCGGTCAAGTTGATACACCGCAACCGAGACCGCTTTACGCGGCCCTGGCTGCGGTGTAAACTGCCTTTTGACGGGCAGGGTATGAACCTGACCCGCCCGGTTGGGTTCGTTTGAGTTGGCCCTCGGCCCCGGCATCAGGGTCGAAGCTGAATTACGAAACACGACGCTGCGAATTTCCCGATTCGCGGCGTTTTTTTCTCTCATCGGGAAAGTGTGTTTTTCTCCCTGTGGAAAGTGAGTTTTAGGCATTCGTGCGTTGACCAACTGACCAAACAACCAACCACCAACCAAGGCAGTAAGTAGGCACCTTACGAAACAAGGGCTTACACGGAATGATTGGCAGACCCAGTTCACAGAGCACCTCCTGTATTCCAAGAAAGAACAGAGTCGATGACGGAATAAAGTTCGCCGGAAGTGACGCGCTCAAAATTGCGCGACACGACGCGGACGCGCACTAAGGCATGTCGGTTGTGAAACACGTTGGGGGTCATGCGGTCGCCGCGCTTAGGACTGCCACCGTTCGCCGAAATCCACGCACACCAAAACTTGGAGCGATGCCCCGCGTGAGGTTTTTCTCCGCAGCCAAGATTGAGGAACCACCCGAGCCGCGCAATCACAGTGACAAGATCGTCGCTTAGCACGTCGAAATTCACCACGCACTGCCAGCGTTTGAAGGTGCGATCAAAATACGTCTTGGCTGTGCGGGAAAAAGCGGGGTAGTTGCCAGCGGGGAGGTAGTCGCGAGGCTTCCACGAAATCTCCGGCTCATCCTGCTTAACCAAGAACGGGGAAGGCCGTTCCGCTCGGGCGGAAAAGGGCGCTGTATCGCCGTCACACGGCGATAACCGTGCCAAGCTACCCTCGGTAAAACCCGCGTTGGGCGCGGCATTACGCACGGGCATTCTCAGAAGCATTCGTGCTGGCCACGCCCCGGTCACGATAGCGTTGTTTTGCGCTCGGAGCACCCGCAGGCAATCCGTCGGTTCGTGGCCTTCTCCCTTCAGCCAAAACGCGCCTGACCTCAGCGAGTGGGATCAACAATCGGCTACCAACCTTGAAGGATTCGATCTTTCCGCGATAGGCGTAATTTCGCCACGTCCACTTGCTTACGCCGGAAATGATTTCGCACTGGTCAACGCTGGCGAACTCGGGCGTTACTGTCGCCAGCATCCGTCTGGTGTCGGCTCTTGTCGGCATTGACTGCCCCCTTGCTAACTGAGCACGACAATATCACTGTACAAAGGCAAGCAAATGTAATATGATTGACTGTAATATGACCACGTCAACTGCGGTAACGAACCGCAAAAGTCGCCGACTGATTCAGCCTGTGGCGTGGCCTGATACGCCGCCCCGAACGCGGCAGGTCACGATGAGTGACGCGGCGGTATCCGTCCAATGGCTCAACTACGCAAAAGCAGGCGAGCGGAAAAGAATCGTAAACCTCCGTGAGGAGCTAGAGAGGCTGAACAGAGACCTCGTGGCCTATCAGGACTTGCATGATGCGTCCCCTGTGTTGAAAAACGTCTCGGCGGATACGGCGCAACGCACCGAGTACACAGCGGAAATTCGACACAAATATCGGCAGCTTCAACTACGCGTAAATCGGCTCAATAAATTTCTGACTCGCTACAAGTTTCACCCTGGCGTTGGGGCTGTCCTAATCACCGAATCGCGAAGCGCAGGACTCGAACCCTTTACGACTAAAGGAGGATTCCGGCTGATCGTTGGCGAGTGGGAATTAGTCGAAGCTGACGCTGCGCTGTCTCTGGTGCGACTCTACCTGACCGGAGAACTTGGCAGAGTGCAACTCTGCGAAATGTGCAAAAAGCGCTGGCGAGTGAAATCAAAAAGTCACTATCGGTTTTGTTCGGGAGAGTGTCGCGAAACGTATTACACCACGGCAACTGACTATCAGGAACGGAGAAAGAAAATCCAGCAGGACTATCGGGATCGGAAAAAGAGAAACAAGAATCTGGGTTACCGGCCTAAGCCCTAACCCCAAACTGTTGCACGAAAGGAAAGAGGGTAATTCCCATGCCAAGAGCAAAGAAAAGTGACCGAGATGGAATCTTCATGCGACGCGGGTGTTATCACATCTCCTTCGTCGATCAACAGGGAAGGCGCAAGCAGCGCAAAGTTGCAGCCTACACGCTGACGCAGGCCCGCGAGTTGCGAAATGCTGAGGTCGCGCGAGTCGAAAAAGCTCGCGTGCTCGGCTACACCCCGCCCGGAAAAGAGACGTTTGAAGAAATTACGGCCCGCTACCTTGCCCACCAGCGTGCGCGTCTCACAGCAGCCGCCTACACGCGATCCAAAGGCATCGTCGAGGGGCATTTGAAAAAGTCCTTCGGTCAGGTAAGGGTGGCTGATATTCGGCGCGGCGACGTGCAGAAGTACATTACTGAACGAAGCTCGCACGTCTCGCCGGGTTCCGTCCTCAAGGAATTGAATACGCTAAAACACATGCTAGGTCTGGCGGTGGATTGGGAATTGATACCGCTCAACCCATGCACGGGCGTGAAGCCGCCGCGCGTTCCCGCTGGCCGAGTGCGCTACCTGCAACCCACGGAACTACGGGCTGTGCTTGAGGCTTGCCCCATGTGGCTGCGTCCCATCGTGGCATTACTCGTCTGCACCGGAATGCGCCGCTCAGAAGTGCTCGGCCTGCGATGGTTGGACGTTGACCAAAAGGGCGGGCGGATCATGCTAGCGCAGACCAAAAACGGCGAAGGTCGCACCGTTTGGCTCAATGCCTTGGCGTCCCAGGCACTCGATTCCGTTCCGAGGAAGGAAGCGAAATCTACAGATCGCGTTTTCCCTAGTAGTGAACACGTCAGCCCCGAGAACGTTTCTCTGGCATTCTTGCGTGCGTGCCGCAAAGTAGGAATCGCCGATTTTCGTCTGCACGATCTTCGACACACTGCCGCTTCGTGGCTGCGAATGCAAGGCGCGGATATTCACACCGTCGCCCAGCTACTCGGTCACAAAGACTTGCGGATGGCTGCACGCTATCAGCATCTTTCGCCCACATACCTACAGTCTGCCGTCAGAGGTCTGGACACAGCATTCGGGCCAGAGCTAGACAAACTTTCCGCGCGCGCGGAAAGCAATGCTCCAGAATCAGGGCGCGAGAAAAGTCACGATGAAGTCACGATAGAGCCTATAAACGTGTACCAACCAGTCCTAGCGGTTGCAAGCTAAGAACAGGCAGTAACCGTGCGCGTTTCAGTAGTTTATGCACGTTCGTGCGAACTCTTGCGAACGTGTCCTAAGTGCCGAGAAACGTCCTTTCACGGCGGTAACACGGGTTCAAATCCCGTCGGGGACGCCAAGAAAATAAAAGGACTTACCGAAAATCCGGCGAGTCCTTTTATGTTGGCCGGGACAATGGCGGGAAATCTCAGTGCCAGTGCGGACGATGGGGGACGAAGTTATAGCCAATCACCCGAGACGGCCATTCCTGCGACAAGCGTTGCTCCGAACAAGAACACCTGATAGAGAGCAAAGGAGCTGAACGCAAACCAGCGGAGTCCCCTCATTTGGTAGATCCAGAAGCAGCTCAATGCGAGCGATCCATAGAACAGAATGTCGATCAAGTGGCCAGCCGTTGAGGGTGCAAGAGAATGAGCGGGAGGGCGAACTGCGTACCAATATCCGACAGTCACAACCAACGGGAAAAACATCAAATGCGTGAGAGCAAGCCAGTACTGCCGCTTCCACACCCCGGTTCTAAACGGCCCTCGCCAGATCAAGGAGCAGAGGAGACTCAAAGTGAGAACTGCGGCCGTGGTGAACGCAGGGGGAAACCCAATGATGCTAAGACTCTGAGAAAAGAGCCACGAGTAAGCGAATGGATGACTCATCATTACGCGGCTAGGGTACGTCGTTCCCCTCGCCCGCGTCTACTGAATCCCGTCAGTCTCCGGACGCGACTGCCCCCGGCAGCACGCCCTTGAAAGCTGTATCCAGCTTCCCGGCCACGTTCTGCATGTATTCGGGCGAAATATGCGCACACCGCTTCGTTATCGTCAGAGTCTTGTGGACGAGCAACTGCTTCGTCTGCCAACTGTTCGCCGACCCTAGAACTATATCAAGCATTAATCTTTGAGGTTCAAAACCACCCAGGTGCGATTTGCAGGACTAGCGTATTGTTACTTTTCACACTTCTCGGCGCCTGTGAATTCCTTAACGACCTGACTTCGTTTCCAGGCTTCGATCTGTTCGCGCGCATCCTTCACAAGTTTTGTGAACCGGCGGGCCAATTCGTGAATGCGCTTCGATTGCCTTCTTGCAATCGCTTCGGTCGGGATCAATTCTGTGCCAACCCCGATAGCGGTTGCTCCCGACAAAATGAAACTGGCCGCTGTCTGCTGATTCACTCCGCCCGCGGCAATTAAAGGAATCTGCGGCAAAGATGCATGCAGCGCTTTAATATACGCATCCCCACCGACCGGACCACATGGAAAGACCTTGACGAAATCGGCGCCAGCGCTCCATGCGGTGACGACTTCCGTTGGTGTCAATGCGCCGGGCAACACTGCGACATTGTTCTTGGCCGCGAATTCCAGGATCGCATGGTTCAGCGAGGGAGCCGTGACAAAACTCACGCCCGCGTCCACGCACAGGCGCGCGACATCGGTATCGAGCACTGTGCCTGCGCCAACGATGAGCTTGGGATCCGAACGAATCAAGTGGGCCATCAATTCCACCGCGCCGGGTACAGTCATCGTGATTTCCACGATCGGTATGCCGCCGCGTGTGACGGCTTCCGCCGCGAAATGTGCATCATCGCCGGATGAGACCCTGATGGCCGGAATGATGGCAATTTCTCGAATTCGCGAACACACTTCATCTTTCGTCATTGGTCAGGATCCTTCCAGGCATTTTAAGCACATAATCCTCAAAGACACCATTTAGACAACGTCATTGGGATCAGCTTCCGGTAGTCGATCGTCACTGCGAGCGATCCACACATACAAAGTCGGCAACAGAAAGATGCTCATCAATAAGTCAGAAATCAGCCCGCCCACGATGACAATAGCAAAAGGGCGCTGCGAGTCTGAGCCGATACCGTGCGAGAGCGCGGCCGGCAGCAGACCCAGAGTTGCCACCAGCATCGTCATCATGATCGGACGAAGCCGAAGCACAGCCCCCTCGATCGCTGCTTCCTCAATGTCGTACCCACGGGCCCGCAGCTGGTTGATGTACTCCAACATGATGACGCCCGTTTGGACAGAAACTCCAAAAAGCGCGAGAAAACCAACCCCCGAAGAAACGCTGAAGTTTGTATGCGTCATGAGAAGGGCGAGCAGACCTCCGATGCGCGCCATAGCCACATTGGTGAGGATGAGAAGCGCCCACTTCACCGACTTGAACATGGAATAGAGGATGATGTAAATGAGCAGGATGGCAAGCGGCAGCACAAGGAGCAACCGCCGTTCCGAGCGCTTTTCGCTTTCGTATTCGCCCGACCAGTCAAGCGTGTACCCAATCGGCAGCTTGACGCTCGCATTGACCTTCTTGATGGCTTCCTCGACCGTACCGCCTAAGTCTCTCTCACGCACGCTGAACTTGACCGCCACGTAGCGGGAGTTTGCTTCCCGGTAGATTTCCGAGCCTCCGTCCAGTTCATTTATTTTCGTTAGCTGTGCGAGTGAAACTCGCTCACCCGACGGTGCCAGCAAACGTACTTTTTCGATGGCCTCCTTCGTGTCTCGATATTCCGGCAAATATCGCAGGACCAGGTCGTACCGCTGCTCACCGATAAGCACCTGAGTGAGGGCGTTACCTCCGACCGCGGTCTGGATTGCGTCTTGAACGTCGGAGACATTGATGCCATAACGTGAGGCCTGATCGCGGTCCACAGTGAAGTTGAGATTAGGTTGGCCACGAACTCGGAACACGCCTAAATCCTCGATGCCTCGGATGGGACGCATGACAGCAGCGATCTCGTCGGCTTTCTCCTCCAGAGTCTTGAGATTGTCGCCGTAGATCTTGACGGCCAGCGCACCTTTTACGCCGCTGACGGCCTCTTCCAGATTGTCAGAGATGGGTTGCGAGAATCCCCAAAAAACCCCCGGAATCTTTTCCAGTTCACGATTCATCGCAGCAATCAAGCGCTCTTTGTCTTGATGAAAGACAGGCCGCCACTTGTCTTTTGGCAGCAGATCGACGAAGAGTTCCACGTTGAAGAATCCTGTTGTATCCGTCCCGTCGTCCGGACGCCCGATCTGATCGACTACCTGTGGAACTTCCGGAAATGAACAGAGGATTTCACGGGCCCGGTCAGCAACCTTCGCGCTCTCCGTCGGCCCTGTGCTGGGAGCCATCGTTCCCCGGACCCAGATCGCACCTTCGTCCAGGTGCGGTAGGAATTCCGAACCAATGACTCCGCCGAAAGCCAGGTAAATCGCCAGCAAAAACAGGACCGAGCCACCTCCAATGGTGATCCAGCGATTACGGATGGCCCAGCGAACATCTTTCCGGTAACGAGTTGTCAACCAGTGCATGACTGGGTTCTGCCACTGCTTCTGGTCGCCTCGGAACAACAGACTCGCTAGTGCCGGCGCAATCAGCATCGAGAAAATCAAAGCGCCGAGCAGAGCGAACGCCACTGTCCACGCCATCGGCTTGAACAACTTTCCTTCGACGCGTTGCAGAGTGAAGATTGGAAGATAAGCGGTGATGATGATGGCAATGGCATAGAAAACCGGCCGTTGCACCTCATGGGCAGCTTTGCGGACACGATCCACGAGGCTGAGCGGAGCTTCTTCCGGACGGTTCAGATGCCGCACGATGTTTTCCACCATCACGACTGCCCCGTCGACCACCATGCCGAAGTCCAAGGCGCCCAACGAAAGCAAATTGGCAGAAATGCCCCGCAAGCCCAGGCAGATGGAGGCAAAAAGCAGCGCAAAGGGGATGGTCAGCGAAACAATAATGGCGCCGCGAACGTTGCCCAAAAAGATGAAAAGGATGATTACGACGAGGATCATGCCTTCGGCGAGATTGTGCAGGACCGTGTGCGTCGTGTAATGCACCAGATCGTCGCGATCGAGATAAGGGATGATCTTAACGCCGGGCGGCAAAATCTGCATATTGAGGCGGTTGACCATGGTGTGGAGTGCTTCCAGCATGGTTGCGGTGTCCGCACCTTTGCGGAGGAACACAATTCCTTCCACCACATCGTTGTCGTCCTCGACCACACCGTCCGCTCGATGGATTGCCTTGCCGATCTGTCCGAGGCGAATCTTAGGGCCCTGCGTAACGATGGCAATGTCCTTCACTCTGAGAGGAGTGCCGTTTTGCGTTTTGAGGACCGTTTTTTCGATGTCATGGATGTCTGTGACTAAGCCGACAGCGCGCACGTTGATTTGCTGCGAACCCTGTTCGATGAAACTGCCGCCAGCGTTGGAGTTGGCATTGGTGAGCTGTTGCTCAACCTGTGCCAGACTCAGCCCGTAAGAAACCAGTTTGTCGGGGTCGAGCCGTATCTGGTATTCGCGAGTGATACCGCCGAAGGATGAATCGTCGACCACGTCCGGTACTGATCGGATGTACTTGGTGACCACCCAATCCTGCAGCGACTTCAGCTCCATCAGGTCGTAGGAAGGGTTGGTGCTCTTCAGTGTGTACCAATAGACCGACCCAATCGGACTGAAATCGGGGCCGATGCCACCGCTGACTCCCGGCGGAAGAGTGACCTGCGAGAGGCGTTCCAGCGCTTTCTGGCGGTCCCAATCGTTATCCGAATCGTCATCGAAAATGAGATTTACAACCGACAGACCGGCCAGGGAAGCGGAACGCACATGCTGAAGATGGGGAATCCCGTTCATCTGGATCTCGATCGGAATCGTGACCTGCTGCTCGACCTCTTCAGCAGCACGACCGGGCCACTGCGTGATGATCTGCACCCAGGTGTTTGCCACGTCGGGATAGGCCTCGACCGGCAGGTTGTGAAAAGAGATCATCCCCCAAATGAAGAGCAGTAACGCCGCACTCAATACGACGAAGCGGTTGTTAAGGGCGAAATCGACGATGGCGCGAATCATTGCGACTCCGCCGAATTCTGGAACTCCAGCGCGTTGGCTACGATTTGTTGGCCGGGTGCTATTCCGGAAACAATTTCCTGCATGTTGTTGGGCAGCATGTCTCCGCCGACAACTTCGGTCCGTCGAAACTGAGCCTTCTGCAGCGGTACGTAGACCCAATCGCGATCGTGCAGGTGCAAAATTGCGGTGGCCGGCACAGCCGCTCTCGTTTGTTTCTTTTGACCGTGAAAGGTAGCAGTTACAAACATGCCTGGACGCATCAGACCAGGGTTTCGCATTTCGATACGCACCTTTGCGCTGCGAATGTTCGGGTCCATAACGGGTCCGATGTTGCTGATAGTTCCCGAAAAAACCTGGTCAGGATAAGCGTTCAGACGAACGTCCGCCTTCTCGCCAAGGCGCACATTGACGAGGTCATTCTCGTACACGTCGCAGAGCACCCAGATGTAGTCCAAGTCAGAGATTGTGAATGGATTCGGAGAGCCGAGCCCAGCGACGCCAGCGGCGTTGGTGACTTGTTGATCAGTGATCACGCCGGAAATAGGGGCCTTGATCTCGACAATTCCGCTTGGCCGATCCAGCGTCGGACTGCCTAGAACTCGGAGCTTCTCCCCAGTTGTTTGGACGTCGACCTTGGCTTTATCTTCCGTATCCTGGGCGATCTGAAGATCGTTCAGTGAGATTGCTCCCTTGTCGTAGAGCAGCTTGGCCCGCTCCAATTGAGTGGCGGCGAGCTTTTCATCCGCCACTGTTTTTTGATAGTCGGAGAAAGCGCCAGAAATGTCTGCGCTCTGCACCTTCAGCAAAAGCTGGCCCTTTTTGACGGTGTCTCCCAGGCGTGCATCGATTTCGACAACGCGACCCACGGCGAGAGAAATCACCGGAACAGCGCGCGAAATATCCGGGTTCACGGTACCAGTGACTCTCAACTGCGGCGTCGCAATGTGTTCTGCTGCCTGCGCCAACTGGAAGCGCTCGGCATGGTCCACTTGAAACACATTGCGGTCCTCCACGCGTTCCACTTTAAGCGGTGGCGGCGCTTCCGCCTGCGGATCATTTTTTCCGCCGCCGCAGCCCGTCGAAAATAAGGCCACGATCAGAGGCAAGGACAAGATTGCGAAATCCTTGCGGTTCATTGGATCACCTCGTGTCCTATGGAAAGATTCAGTTGGCTGGCCGCATTCAGATACGAGGCGACCAGATTTAAGTAAGCGACTTGTACGCTCCGGTAGTCAGCTTGCGCATCGAGAAAATCGAGTAGCGATGCCGCGCCGTGCTGGTAGGAAAATGAAATCGTGTCCCTCACGCTCGCAGCCTCTTCCAGGTATTGTTCTTTATAAGGTTTGAGAAGAATCACCGCGCTATTGACCGTGGCGTAGGCGGAATCGACATCGTTGAAAACCTGCGCCCGCGCTGCCGCGGCCAGCCTATCGTTTCGGTCAATGTCCAATTGTGTGCGACGCTTTTCACCTTGATTGCGATCAAAGATCCGCAAAGGAATACTCACGCTGAATCCGATGTACTCATCGATAGGCGGATTACGGCCAACATCGAAACCTAGGGTTGGGTCTGTAGATCCATTAGCGACGGCGAGCCGATAATCAGTCTTGGCCTTGGCCACGGACTGTAATGCTGCCCTCAAGTCAGGGCGCGTATCGAGTGCTGCCTGGCGAACATCGTTAAGAGGAGGAATCTGCTCCGCAAAATCAAAGGGCCCGATGACATCGAACTGCTCAACTGGTGTCTGTTCATTCAACAGCATGAGCAGTTGAATTTTCGCAGTGCGTAGATTCACGTCGGCAGTCTGCAGATCGGAGAGATACTGAACTCTCTGCAATTCCAGACGCTTCAGATCAACTTGGGCAATTCCGCCAGCTTTGTAGCGCTCGCGATTTACATCCAAAACATGATCGTAGTAAGCTAGGTTTTCCTTCGCGAGATTCAGGATCGCTTTCTCCTGAAGCGTCTGTATGAACGCGCCGCGGAGGGTGAACAATAGATTTCGCTCCAGGTCGGCCTGCCCGGACGCAGTGATAGCCGTCGCCTTTTGTGCGCTTTCCAGTCGCAAGCCGCGCTTGTGCTGGCGTTCCCAGAGGAAATTCACAGTTCCTTCCTCCAGAAGGTACGAAAACGGCCCATGCGGTGGACCTCCGCTAAACGGATCGATTTGATCACTGAGTATGTTCAAGCTGGGATTTGGCCTCAGGTTCGCGGTGATCTCCTGTGCGCGGGATTCGTCGATGCCAATTTGTCCAGCCCGAAGGGTGGGATTGGCCGCTTCGAATTTATCCCTAACCTCTTGCCACGTCAGTGCGGTTTGGGGGAAGGCACCCTCTCCTAAAGCTGCGACTAGGACTAACCCGAAGCAGAAACGTTTTCCCACCGCGTACATGAGTCCTCCCTATGTTTGTTGCCTATTCATGCTGGTCCCAACATTTCACGCCACGTTTGCTGTGCGACTCACCGTTCATGCACGTTCTTGCAATCCGCAGTTTCCGAGACGACGAAGCACGGACTTTCATTAAACATGTTGAGTATGAATAACCTGTTACAAGGTCCCTGTGCCGAAGCCCAATTTCCATCGGTTAACCTGCGAATCCCTACTTCAAATATGCTTTGACCACGTCGACCAGTTCATCGGCAGCCATAGCCTGGTCGGAGGTTGGTTTCCGCTTAGGATCGAGCACGTGAAAGCGAACGTGATCCTCAAGAAGTTCGGCCATCAACCCGTTCATCGCGCCTCGCGCAGCAGCGATGAGCCGCAAAACGTCCGAGCAGTTTTGTTCATTAGTCAGAGCCCTCTCCATAGCCTCGACTTGGCCCCGGATTCGCCGGACCCTCAAAATGAGTTTGTCTTTTTCTTTGATTGTGTGCACGATCGTCCCCCCCATCGC
>Ga0210398_10004780_pt1 | contig 12664 bp, 7 predicted proteins | sample IncBWC4OmetaG_FD_161047 | JGI IMG/M metagenome (GOLD analysis project Ga0210398, IMG submission 161047) | Forest soil microbial communities from Barre Woods Harvard Forest LTER site, Petersham, Massachusetts, United States - Inc-BW-C-4-O | ecosystem: Environmental > Terrestrial > Soil >... | reverse complement strand
TCGGCACGCAACTCGAACGAATAGGCCCGCGAGCACTGGACTTAGCAACCTTAGTTGCTCGGCGAGGAAGTGCTAAAGTATTTGAGGTGATTCTCGATGGGATCGCCGTACAAATGAGCCACAAAACGTTCGTCGCATTCGCGTCTGCCGATCCCTTTCTCGCGGGTACAATCGTCGAGGCTTGCGAATCAATCGAGACCGCCGAATTCGAATATGAGCCCTGGCAGCGGAACGATGCCTCAGGCCAGGAGATAGGAAAATCGGTATTCGGGTGGATCGAAAACGCTGATTCGTTCGTAGCCGACATTTCTGAGCCGAATGACAACGTTACGTACGAAGTGGGCACGGCGATCGGAATGGCGAAGCCGCTGCGGCTGATCCGAGCGGCTAACAGGGACCGCAAAGCGCTGGAAGAAATCGGGCTGCTCCACAACATCGGGCACAACGATTATTCGGACAAATCGTCTCTGATCGAGATTCTCACGAAAAAGCCGCCCGTCGCTCCGTGGCCACCGACCAAGCGTAACAAGGATCAGCCGCTCTACCTCGTCGAGCCAACCGTGACGAAGAAGGATGACGACGTTCTTACCAGAGTGTCGAGCGGTATAAAGAAGACCGTCAGAAAGAAATTCCGCAGCTTCAGCCCTGGAGAAATCGACCGACTGACCGCCGTCGAAGCGTTCGAACAAGTTAGTCAATCGTTTGGGGTAATCACGATCTGGCACGAAGGAAAGGAACGGCAGAAAGATCACCAGCGCACGGCATTCGCGGTAGGACTCGCGCGGGGGCTCGAAATTCCCTTCCTGCTCATCGCCCATAGGGACCAGCGGCTACCGTTGGACCTCGATGAGTTGGCAACAAGATGGTCGAAGTTCGAGGACATCGACACGATATTGCGGAATTTCCGAGAGGAAGTCCTAGAGGAACTCGAAGAATTCAAGGAAATACGGTCCACATCAGAGAATTTTCTCGACCTCGTGTATTGCGGGAATCCAGTAGCTGAGAGCGAGGCGGAGCATCTCGACGATTATTTTGTGGAGACCGAGCAATTCCGCCTAACGCTAAGGGGCGAATTGAATATCGTTCTCGGACGGAAGGGTACTGGCAAAACGGCAATCTTCCAGCAGGTCCGCGACAAAGTGCGTGCGGACAAGAGAAATATCGTTATCGACCTGCAGCCAGCCTGGTTCCAACTCGTCAAACTGAAGGAATTCATTATTCAGCAGCTCACGTATGGCACCAGGAAGGAATTTGTCGGCGCCTTTTGGGAGTACATCATTTGGCTGGAGATCGCCTACAAGCTGTTAGACAAAGATGGCACCCGAGCACGTTACGACTCTCGTCTACTAGAACGGTACATCGCCTTGCAGGAGGCCTATCAAAAGCGCGTTGAGGGCTCGGGAGATTTTTCGGAACGACTAAAGCGCCTTACGGACAGGATCGTTGCCCGCTACGAAACCGCGCGCGCTGAAGCATCCGGAGATCTACAATCGTCCAAGATCCTGGAGATAGTGTACGGAGTCGAAATCCGCGAACTTCGGGACGAGGTAATGAACTACTTAAGGGTCAAGGGCGTCGTCTTCTTTCTTTTCGACAACCTGGATCGGTTTTGGACGCCGAGCGGTTTCGTCGATATCGACGCGACGATTGTCGCTGGCCTCGTCGAGTCGCTTTCCGAGACCCATAAAGTAATGTCGCGGCATAGAATCGATTTTTGTTGGGCCATCTTTCTCCGCAGCGATGTGTACGAGTTCATTGTCAAAGGCATGGCCGACTATGGCAAGTTATCAGTCGCAAGCGTGGAGTGGCATGACCGGGACCTGTTATTCCTCCTCTTTGAGAAACGAGTATTGCAGGGCTTCGCAGGAATGAATGTCCTCTGGAAGGACGTCTGGAGAGCGGTTTCGGTCCCCACCGTCGCGGGCAAAGACACAATCGACTTTCTGATAGACGCTTCTCTGATGAGGCCGCGCTATCTGATTCGCCTATTTGAAAATGCGCGGCGCAGGGCCGTCACACTTAGGAAGACCCTCATCGATGAGGAAGACTACACGGCCGCGCTGAACGAACTGGGATGGCAGGTACTGGAGGATTTCAGTAGGGAGCTGGTGGACGTAGTTCCGACTGCCGAAGATTTGGTTTTTGACTTGGTGATCCATGGCGGCGATATGAAGCTAGAGCAACTCCACCAGATCATCAGAAAGCGCGTTTCGGACGATGCGACAGTCGATGTTGTGATCGATGTGCTCATTTGGATGGGCTGTATGGGAGTCAAGACTCTCAGTGGCGTAACATACATTTCAGACTGTGGGTTCCAGAGACCATACATGCGCGCATTGATCGCTGACCCAGATAAGAATTCCATCGTGCTTCATCCAGTATTGACCTCGATAAAGGCTATGACGACGGCTCACTAGATAGCCGGTCGCGACATGTGTGGTTGATTCACTGCCTTGCTGTGGTAACGATGGTATGGTGGAGACAGCCCGGTTCAATCTGAAAAGAATGTGAATACTATTGTTCGGCCCAGCAACCCGCGCGCGCCCGAGCGCTGACAGCCAATTTTGACAGCCGAGCGAATGAACGGCGACGTTCAAAGGCGAACGCCGGCGGAATGGCAGTGCTGAGAAACCGTGAGATAAGTTCACTTATTCATCACACCTACGTCGGCCTCTTGGACCGCGGCGAACGCAAGCCGCCGATCGAGGTTGCCGAGCGCGTCGCGCTAGCGCTCGGCAAGAAGCTGTCCGCGCTCATCGCGGAGTCCGAACGCGCACGCAAGGATTGAGACGACGAGGGCAGCCACGCCGCGCGGGGCTGGACAAAGAAAGCCAGAATCCGAAAATGCCCGAAAGTGATATGGAGGTTTTTCAGAGATTGAGGACGCCGATGCGCGCGTCCTCACGTCGTCAGGTGATCTATCCATTGAATGCGATACGGTTCGGCATCTGCGTCCGTCGCAAGAGAGATGAACGCTGCACAACGATAGCCCAGCTCCTTCTTAAATGCCCTCAACTTCTGTTTATCGAACTCCTCGGCTTCAGGAGTAGTGGGTGACTTTTTGACTTCAATCACAAGTAGATTGTCATCTCGGTCTCGCCGATGAACGATGATATCAGGAAAGACCGTGTGGGCGTTAGTGTCGTCCGAACTAAGATCGTTTCGTCTCGGCAAGCATAGAGTCTTTGGATCCTCATGGTTGCGATTGTATTCGCAGTCCACCTGCCAGCCAGGGAACTCGCGCTGAAGATGGGAGGCCAACCAGTGAGTTATTGACCGCTCGTTCACGTCGTTGCGAATCAGAAATCCGTCCTTCGTCAGCAACTTCCGAACGGCCCTTTTGACAGCCGCTTGGATTCTCGCTGTGCCGCTATCTGAAGGCTGTTTTTTCTCGTTTAGAATCCAATCGTCAGGGAACGGATTTTTATCCCACCCGCGCGCGACGGCCGCATCTCGGAGCTTGTCGAGCACTTCGTCCAATTCCCGACTGCGGGCCACAAGTTTTCTGTGAGTCGATTGAGCAGCGTACTTCTCTCCAAAGAATTTGGCCGCGGTTAGAGCTAGGCCCGCCGAATGCTCGAGGGCGAACCAGGCCAGACGGATGCTCTCATCGCTCGAATCAGGACCAGTCACTACCAGAACTTGATTTTTTTCGACGCGAAGACCGCGCATCGCTTGGAACAGAGGGTTCATGTGCTTTGCGAGGCACAATTGGGAGTATTGCACGTACCAGCGCTGCGCTTGCCGCTCGGGTTCGGGTACCTGTACGTTCCGCATGGCCATCAGCGTGAGCTGGCGAACCGGCTTGAAAGGTGCGTTGGGGTCTGCGTGGTCAATCCACTCCTGAGCTAAGCCGTCGTTCGCGCCGATCGCCAGGACTGCAAACGCCGCTTCATATAGTGATGCCGCGAGCGTGCATGCCTGATCTGCGTAGCCGTGTACCGAAACGACACCGATGCATCGGAGGTCGTTGACCATCCGGACCAGAAGACAAGTAGTTACTTTTCGCGCCTGGGTTACGTCCGCGAGCCGGGCGTTAGGCGCCGCATCGAGCACTTGGCCGATGAAGTTGTAAACGTCAGAACTGAGCTGAAGGTGATCGCGAAGCTTAGGCAGGAGGACGGAGGCCGCCTCCGCCTCGATTTCGGCGATCGAGCGCTTTTCTCGTGAGCCTTGATTCTCCATTGTCTCAGGATGCCAGACCGTCACGGCCTCTACTTTTCCTTGAGGCAGGAATCGCACGAAACGCACTCAGAATTGCTGGAGCTGACTGACATCGGCCCGTGCGGTCTGCTGTCGGATTAGAGTCAGCCTAGCAGAAATCCCGACCGGCCCGAATCAAATTCTGGGACGTGAGCGATCACACGGTAGTTCGGACGCCAAGGCTTGGTAAGCTCTGGTACTCCGCTGGTGGCGACTCGGTAAGTCGTCTTTTTGATGGCGTGCTTGATCCAGTAGATCGGCGCGCCATCCGTTTTTTTCGTCGCTGGGTATGCGAGACCGCTTCTGGATGGTGTAGAAACCATGCCAATGTCAGGGCGTAAATCAACCCTGAGGGGGATTGTAAAAATGGACGAGCTGATCGTCGTAGTAATCATCGGTTTCAGCGTAATTACGGCAATGATTTATGGTCTAGGTCAGGATTTAGGCGCTATTCGGGAATCGCTTGAGACAATCGCCAAGGAATTCCAACCTCGCTACGGCACGCTCGCGTCCAAGGTCACTGACAAACTTCACGACATCGAAACTGCCATCAACAACCAATCAAACTGAACCAGTGCCCGATCCTGTGCGCATTTTGAAGTTCCGCGGATCAACGCTCTGGATCTACAGTACTTAGCGCCCGGAATTCGACAATGAATAGAAGACCAATTTCCTGACTTGGACTGAACTTGGGGCGCAAAATAGGCGGATTCAAACCCACGAGGGGATTCTGGCGCCTCTCCGGCGAGCTGCTCTTTGGGCTTTACCGCTCGGTTCGCATCTATTAATTTGCGCGTCCTGTAGCGATACTCGGCCATCTGCCTGCCGGAAAGGTAGTCGCAATGCGTTGCACAAAGTGCGGGGCGGACAATCGAGAGGGCGCAAAGTTCTGCAGTGAGTGTGCGACACCATTCGCGGCGAAGTGTCCCCACTGCGGTGTGGCCAATAAGCCCGGCGCCAAATTCTGTGACGAGTGCGCCGCATCGCTGGTGTCCCCGTCACCCGCCAAGGAATCCGTGCAGGCAGCTCGCGTCGCAGCAGAGCAAACCGAAGCGTCCGCCGTCGAGGGCGAGCGCAAGACGATTACGGCGCTATTCGCCGACATCAAGGGATCGACGGAACTCGAGCAGGATCTCGATCCTGAAGAGGCACGCGCGATCGTCGATCCCGCCCTGAAGTTGATGATCGATGCGGTGCATCGCTACGACGGCTACGTGGTTCAGTCCACCGGCGACGGCATCTTCGCGATGTTCGGCGCGCCGCTCGCCCACGAGGATCACCCGCAACGCGGGCTCTACGCTGCGCTGCGGATGCAGGAAGATCTCCGCCGCTACGCCGCAACGCTGCGCGAGCGAGGCCGCGCGCCGATCGAGATCCGCATCGGCGTGAACACCGGCGAAGTCGTGGTGCGCGCGATCCAGACCGCCGCGGGCCACGCCGAGTACACGCCGATTGGGCATACCAATAACCTGGCGTCGCGGATGCAGACCGTTGCGGCTACCGGAACGATCGCGGCGACCGAGGATACGCGCAAGCTCTGCGAGGGCTACTTCACGTTCCGCTCGATTGGACCCACGCGGGTCAAGGGCCTGAGCGAAGCCGTCAACGTGCACGAAGTCACAGGGCTGGGCCCCCTGCGGACGCGTTTGCAGGCGTCGGCGCGACGTGGACTCTCGAGGTTCGTTGGCCGCGAGGCCGAACTCGTGCAGATGAAGCGCGCGCTCGATCTCGCGAAGAGCGGGCGCGGACAAATCGTCGCAGCGGTGGGCGAGGCCGGGCTCGGCAAATCGCGCCTGTTCTTCGAGTTCCAGGCGGTCGTGCCGCCGGGATGCCTGGTGCTCGAGACTTTGTCCGTTTCGCACGGCAAGGCCTCCGCATACCTGCCACTCATCGATCTGCTCAAAAACTATTTCGCGATTACCCCGGAGGACGACGCGCGCAAGCGCCGCGAGAAAATCGCCGGGAAGATTCTGATCCTGGATCGAGCGCTGGAAGACACCCTGCCCTATATCTTCACCCTGCTCGAGGTGACGGAAGGCGACGATCAGCTCGCCCGCATAGATCCCGAAACCAGAAGGCGCCGGACGCTCGACGCGATCAAGCGCCTCCTGCTGCGCGAGAGCCTCAACCAGCCGCTAATTCTGATATTCGAGGACTTGCACTGGCTGGACGAAGGGTCGCGGGCGCTTTTGAATCTGCTGGCCGATTCAATCGGCACAGCGAGGCTCCTGATGCTGGTAAATTATCGGCCGGAGTTCAGCCACAACTGGGGCAACAAAACCTACTACACACAGCTCCGGCTCGACCCGCTCGGCGTCGAGAGCGGCGAACAGATGTTACGGGCGCTGCTCAACGACAGTCATGACCTCGCGCCGCTCAAGCGCCTGATCATCGAGAAAACCGAAGGCAACCCCTTTTTCATGGAAGAGATCGTCCAGGCGCTGTTCGAGCAAGGCGCGTTGTCCCGCAACGGCTCCATCACGCTCGCCAAATCTCTGGGCACGATTCAAATCCCGTCGACGGTGCAGGCAGTGCTGGCCTCGCGCATCGATCGGCTGCAGCCGGACCAGAAAGACCTGCTGCAAACGCTCGCGGTGATTGGCAAGGAGTTCCCGTTCAGGCTGGTGAGAGAAGTCTCGGGCAAGTCCGACGACGATCTGCAGCGGTTGCTCTCCGAGTTGCAGCTGGCCGAGTTCATCTACGAGCAACCCGCCGTTTCCGACATCGCGTACGTCTTCAAACATGCCCTATCGCAGCAAGTCGCGTCGGGCTCGTCGTTGCTGGAACGGCGCAGAGTCCTCCACGAACGCGTGGCGCGCGTGCTCGAAGCGCAATTCCCCGAGATTGTGGAGACTCAACCAGAGTTGATCGCGCATCACTACACAGAGGCGGGACTAGGATTGGAAGCGGTTCCGCATTGGCAACGTGCGGGTGAACGATCCTTTCAGCGCTGGGCAAACGTTGAAGCTATTAACCACCTTAAAAAAGGCCTCGAGCTGCTCGGATCCACCGCCGTGTCGGCTGAGCGAAACCGCGCCGAGGACGAAGCCAGGCGTTACTCGCTCCTGTACAAACTCGGCGAAGCACAAACGTCGGCCGGTGAATTCAGCGAAGCCTGCGACGCGTTCATGCGCGCCTGTGAAGTCGCCAAGTCGCAGGGATCGACCGACGGTCTGGTAAACACCGCCCTGGAGTACGCGCGAGCGGCACACTATGGCGGTATGACCACGCCTAATGTGGTTCGCTTGCTCGAAGACGGACTGCAAAGGCTGGGGTCGGAAGACAGTCCCCTGACTACGAAAGTTCTTGGCTTTCTCGCGCTCGCGCTCGGAGTCATGGGTCAGCAACAGCAAGCCATGGTTTACGCCGAGAAAGCCGTCGCGATGGCGCGGCGATACGACGATCCGGGCTTGCTGGCGGATTCCCTTAAAGGGATGTTCTATGCCCTCTCACGTCCGGAGCAAGCGCAGCAGCGGCTAATCGTCTCAAATCAGTTAACGGAAGCTGCCAAAGCGGCAGATTCGACAGAAGTGCTGAACGAGGAACTCTGGGCGCGCTCATACGCTCTGTTCGAGTCGGGAGATTTGGTGGCGGCCGATCAGGCTAACGACGAGTTGAGTCGATGGGGAGAAGAGAGAAACCGGCCATTTACGATTTACCTTGTCGCCGTTTTTTGGGCGGCTCGGGCCGCAATGTCAGGCCGTTTCGAAGACAGCGAACATCTGGCCCAGCAGGCATTGGCGATCGGGCAGCGCGTACAGGGTGAGGCCGCATCAGGAATCTTTGGCCAGCAGATGTTTGTGTTGCGGCGCCAGCAGGGTCGCCTCAAGGAAGTAGAGCCGGTCGTACGGATGTTCGTCCAACAGAATTCTGCCGCCGCGGCATGGCGTCCCGGCCTGGCGGTGATCTATTCAGATCTCGGGCTAACTGATGACGCGCGCAAGGAATTCGAAGAACTCGCGCGGCACGACTTCGCCGATTTGGCTCACGACGTGGCGTGGCTGGGGACCATGACCTATATCGTCGACGTTTGCACCTTCCTTGCGGACCGCGCACGCGCCGAAATGTTGTACCGGATTCTGTTGCCGTTTGACGGAGCCAACGTGCTCGTCGGGAGTGGCATTGCCTGCCACGGCGCCCTCTCGCGCTACCTTGGTGCGTTAGCTGCCACTCTCGAGCGCTGGGACGACGCGGCGCGCCATTTTGAAGACGCACTGGCGATGAACGCCCGTATGGACGCACGCGTCTGGCTCGCCCACACGCAAGAGCAATACGCCACGATGCTGCTGACGCGTCATCAGTCAGGTGATCGCGAAAAAGCTGCGGCACTGCTCGAAGCGGCGCTAGCCACCACGCGCGAGCTGGGGATGGGCGCGCTCGAGGAGCGCATCACGGCCGCGACAGCGCAGATTAGGGCCGAGGCAAACTAGAGCGATCGATCAACCCCGGGTTGGCGTCAGCAGATTCGGCGCCGATGGGTTGAGTCGCGATTCGCCTAACTCGACTATCACGTCCGCCGGCAGGTTCAGCTTCTTCGCCGCCTCCCGGATGGCGTCCGGGTTGGGCGCCTCGTACAAGCAATAGGTCTTCTTCTTGTCTGCGCTTAGAAAAGAGAACAGCCACTGCACGCCGGCATCGGCGTTGACCTGGGTGATCGTCGGAATCGCCTTGGGGTCCACGTTCAACTGCTCCGCAAAATTTCGCTCGATCAGGTACAAGGGCATATGTGTCTCCCGTCTATTGTTTTTGCTCTTCCAGTTGCGAACCAGAACTAGCAGAGGGCTCGCTTAAAGCAAGCGGCTGATCCGCTCCAGCTTCGCCTGTAAAGGCAGGATTGATGCTCGCCGTGCCGGCTCCGGTGGGGGATTGGGAGCATCCGCGAGCGGGGGTGATGCCCGCAGATGCTCCCCGCGGATCACTTCACGTCTACTTCCATTCGCATCCACGGATGGATGCAGCATTGGAACAGATGTTTTCCCTTCGACAGGCCGACGATATCGAGATGGCTGCCTTGAAGAATTCGGGTCCTGGCGACAGCGACATTCTTAAAGCCGCCGCTGCACTCCGGAATAACACTCGTCGCGCTCCCAGGGTTGAGCGGCGGCAGGAATCCGTTACCGAAGGCTTGCACCTCGGTAAAGGTGTGCGGCTCGCCGCCTTGATCGACCACATAAAGGACCGTCCCCTGCTTGATCGTCAACGTGTCAGGTTCGAAGTCCCAGCCCGGATCGGGCATTCCAGCCTCCGCTCCCGCAAGTAGATCGGCCAGCGTGGTAAACGCACCGAGCGTCACGTTCTTGCAAAAGTCGGCGCCCACGCCCGCTGGCGGCGGCGCATTGAACGTGGTCGGATCGCATTCGTCCAATGCCACGACCTGGGCCAGGTCTGGCGAGGAGTTCCCCTGCGCTCTTGCGTGTGGCGCGCCGGCTAAAATCACACACCCGGCCACCAGAATCAGTGTTGCTGCCTTTCTCATTGCTGCTTCCTCCTTTTGGAATGCTGTCGCGCATCCTCAGGCAGCGCGAGATGCAAGACAATGGACCGGGGCTGTCGTTTTCCTGTAGCTTTAGTGTCGGCAAGACCGAGCTATCTCTTGGACTGCCGTGTGACTCGGATTGTTGACTCGGAGGGGAGTCGGAAATGTCGGCGGATATCTGCAGATTTGCGGGATTCGAGCTTGATCGGAACGCATACCAGCTCCGCCTCAAAGGCCGTCCGCTGCAGCTGGAACGTATTCCGCTGGACCTGCTTTTCCTGCTCATCGAGCGACACGGCCAATTGGTGACGCGCGGAGAAATCTTTGAGCGGATCTGGGGCAAGCAGGTCTTCGTCGACAACGATAATGCGATCAACTCAGCGATTCGGAAGCTTCGCCGCGCGTTGGACGACGATCCGGATTCCCCCCAATTTATAGAAACAGTCCCGGCACGAGGCTACCGATTCGTGGCCGCCGTGAGCCCTGCTCTACGACAGCCTGCACCTTCCTCCGAAACGAAAATCTCTTATGAAACCTCGCCCGATGCACCGCGGGTGCGATACGCCAGAAGCGGCGAGATTCACATCGCGTATCGGGTTTATGGGGCCGGCCCACGCGACATTGTGATGATTCCGGGAACCCTCGCGCATCTGGAAGTCTTCTGGGCGATACCGTCCTACCAACAGTTGCTCAAACGATTGACCGGGTTTGCCCGGGTCATCATGTTCGATAAGCGCGGCCAGGGGCTTTCCGATCGCGTGGTCGCGGAGCAAACCATGGAAGAACGCATCGATGATGTGCGCGCGGTAATGGATGAGGCAGGCTCCCGCAGCGCGACGATCTATGGATGGTCGGAAGGCGGTCCGATGTCGATTATGTTCGCCGCTACCTATCCCGAGCGTGTGACGGCTCTGATCCTCTACGGCAGCTTCGCCTCGGTGAAAGATAAGCCATGGGCTGTGACTCGCGAGGAAAATGAAGCGTCGCTCGCCGACATCGAAAAGCATTGGGGCGAAGGAATTTTGCTTCGCATCAATGCTCCTAGCGCTACGAACGATCCGGCGATGGTCGAATGGGGCTGCAGGTTGGAGCGCGCTAGCGCAAGCCCCGGTTCAATTGTCGCGCTCTTGCGAGCTACCTACGAAATAGACGTCCGCCATATTCTGCCTTCGGTAAAAGTTCCCACGCTGGTGATGCACCGCACCGGAGACGGGTTGGTACCGCTGGCGTCAGGGCGCTATCTGGCCGAGCAAGTGCCCGGAGCAATATATAGCGAGATTCCCGGTGACGATCATTTCGTGACCGACGCCGAAACCGCGGACTTCATTGCGGACAAGATCGAGCGGTTCCTGACCGGCAGCCTGCATCGTCCTGAACCGGATCGCGTCCTCGCGACGGTCATGTTCACCCATATCGTCGACGCCATCGAACGCGCCGCCACTATGGGTGAGCAGCGATGGAGCGAGTTGCTGAGACGATTCTATGAGTTGCTGAGAGCGGAGCTGGTAACCTTCCGTGGTCGAGAGATCAGGACCGTCAGCGACGGTTTACTCGTGACCTTCGACGGACCGGCGCGCGCCATAAGATGCGCCTGCTCAGCACGCGACAAGGTGACCCGGCTGGGACTGCACCTCCGCACCGGACTGCATACAGGCGAGTGCGACCTGAGCGGAGACAATCTACATGGCATCGCTGTCGATATCGCCGCCTCGGTCGCTTCAATAGCGGCGAGCGATCAGGTGATGATGTCTAGCACGGTCAAGGATCTGGTTGCCGGCTCCAATCTTCGATTCGTCGACCGCGGAACGCATACCCTCAAGGACATTCCCGGTGAATGGCGCTTGTTTGAAGCACGGTAGTGCTCCTGGCGTCAGCCCAGGTCGAGCGCCACGTTTCGCTAAGAGCATCGCAACTCGCTGCTGACCTGCCAATTCGCTGCCAGCTCGGACTCGCAACCCGCGCGTATAGATTTCTTTGTCGGAGATTCCCCGGCCAAAATGCGGCACTATTTAGCATGCGAGTTCGAGGACATGACGCGCAGTCAGCGGATCGAAGACCTCAAACCGGTCTGAGAGAGGGTTCATTCGAGTGCAAGATACTCATCGCCAACCTCTGAGCATTCGGTTTTGCGGCTGATACGCAGCGAGCATGCAATAGACTAGTCGAGCGCGTTGGTACCGACGTAGTGCCCAAACCTAGCCGAATCGCGGAGCACCACTAGCCACAATCCCGGTCTGCGTTCAATGCGTCCTCCTTGATTTGATCCGGGATGGGTCCGGATAGGTGCTGGTGGCATAGTGGTTCGAGAACGAACTCCCAATCAGTGGTCTGGAGTTCGAGCCTTCGACGCCCACCAAAGAGTCTCAGAATTATATTCACCAAAGCCAGCATTGGTCGCCGACCGCTCTGAACTTGCCATCCGCTGCGCCCTAAATCGAGTAGCTGAATCAATTTATATTCGGGGACTTGGCCTCAACTTGGACTGTCGCCGCGCGCTTGGGCAGGTAGCTCAGACCATCCGCAACGCGAACCATCCGACTGCGCCACCCGCCAGAATCAGTAGCGCGGGATTGACGTGGCGCATGAGTAGGATCACGGTCACGAGCATAGTAATCGCGGCCGTGATCACGTTGTGGCGCATCGAATGATCGAAATTGATCGTCGCCGTCCGGCCGATAGCGTATACGCCTGATGCCATCAAACCGATCGTGATCGGCGCCATCCCGCGTTGCACCGAGTCGCGCCACGGCGAGCCTTCAAAGTGGTCCCAGAACTTGCCTACCGCGAATACCAGCGTGCACGACGGCAGATAAAAAGCGAGAAGTACCAGGATCGCGCCCGGGATCCCCGACACGTGGTAGCCGATCACTGTTACCATGTTCATATTGGGTCCCGGCGAAAGCTGCCCCAGGCTGTAGATGTCGGTGAATTGCTCGGCGCTAAGCCATCGGTGCGTGACGACCACGTCGTGTTTCATTTGCGGCA
>Ga0210398_10004779_pt1 | contig 12665 bp, 9 predicted proteins | sample IncBWC4OmetaG_FD_161047 | JGI IMG/M metagenome (GOLD analysis project Ga0210398, IMG submission 161047) | Forest soil microbial communities from Barre Woods Harvard Forest LTER site, Petersham, Massachusetts, United States - Inc-BW-C-4-O | ecosystem: Environmental > Terrestrial > Soil >... | reverse complement strand
GCAAACGCATCCAGATGTGTGGGCGGTGGTGCCGGATCCGGTGAGACTAAAGACTCCGGTGGTGCGTCCGATGTTGCGCGTAGGGCAAATTCGCGCGGTGCAACGGGCGGCGTATTTTCAGCCGATGGGACGGCGGCGGGTTTTTATTCTGGATGGCGCGGACACGATGCGGTGGGATGTGGCTAACGTGTTTCTGAAGATATTGGAGGAGCCACCTCCTTCGGCGACGCTGATATTGATTGCGCCATCGCCCTATTCGCTGCTGCCGACGATTGTGTCGCGATGCATGCAGTTTCATTTCGCGCCGCTGCCGCAGGCGGACGTGGAACGCATTTTGAAAGAAAAGACGGATCGCAAGGGCGCGGAGATTACGTTGGCGGCGCAGCTTGCGGAGGGCAGCCCGGGCCTGGCGATGGAGATGGATGTGGAGATGACCGCGCAGCGGCGCAAAGATGCCCTGAGGATTTTGACGCGCGCGGCACAGGGACAAGGATTTGCGCAACTGTTTGCGGATACCGCGGCGATGGCGAAAGACCGGGAGACTACGTTCGAGCGGCAACTGGGGATTTTTTACGGGCTGCTTACGGACCTTTTGGAGTTGAGCGCGAAGATCAAGAGTCCAATGCTGCGGAATAAGCCGCTGGCTAAAGAATTGGAAGCGTTGAGCAAGATTGTGGATGTGGCGTGGGTGATGCGTGCTATTGCGGGGGTGGACGAGTTGCATGCGGGAGCGCGGAGGAATTTGAATCGGCAGCTGGGGTTGGATGCGTTGGCGGCTTCGCTGGCGATGAATGGGTGAAGCGGAGCGATTTTGAGGTGGAACTAAATGCGAGTTGGGCGGGAACAGGGTGGTAGACGGGGTCCAAAGACAGAGACGGGATCAAGGCAAGAGCAGATCCAAGGCAAAAGAAAGACCCACCCTTGAAAATCGAGGGTAGGGCACCCTCCGTGTTTTTTTGGTTTTTGGTGGTGATGAGTTACGCCGTGTCAATGGATGAACTCGGAACACAAATTGATCCAGAGCTAGCGGTTTTCTTGCTTTTTTTGGTTTTGTTGAGTTGGGCGGCCTGTCAAACGAAGGGTCGAGCTGTCACGGGAAGAATTTGCAAGACTACTGTGAAGAGCTGGTTTCCTAGGCGGTACTGTAACCCGTGCGAGACGGCACGCATCATACGCTTATAGGTACCTAAACCCTACCTAAACCCCCCAGTTGAATAGGAGCAGTCATGGTGAATCGCCGGTTGTTTCGTCCCGGCTTTCCGGATGTGAAGGACCCGAATACTTCGCGTCCCTCGAATAACGGGCCTGCGCCGAGTAAAAAGCCGGCACCCCCGGAAATGACCCATGCGGAGAATTTTTATTGGGTCAAGCAAATGCAATCGCACACGCCAATGGCGGTGGTGCTAGAGGATGGCGAAGTGCTGCGCGGGACGGTGGAATGGTACGACCGGGATTGTATTAAGTTGACGCGACAGGGTAGTCCAAATTTATTGGTGTTTAAGCGCGTGATTAAGTATGTGTATAAGGATGGAGAAGAATCGGCGCATGGTGGAGACGAGTAAGGCGATTCGAGACTTCTCGACGAAACAACTTGAGTTGGGTTGATTCAGGGACTAAGGCTAGAACCTAAGACAACACCGTAAATGCAACACCCACCCTTGCAAAGTGCGCAAGGATGGGGCACCTCCGCGTTTTTGTGTTTTTGCTAGTACTGAAGTACGTGACCTACCAACGACGTAAATCTCCTCCCAGGTAAAACGGGGCCAAGCGCAAATGGCGCGTGTTGCGGCCGGAGAAAAGCGCAATAACACTGATGTCACGATAATGGGTGGTGGTGCGTCTAACAGGCTATTGTTAGCGATGGATTGCGGTTGTGTGTTCGCGGCTTTTGAAGACACGGATGAGGAGTGCGATCGAGATGCGCATCGGGATTACGTGCTATCCGACGTATGGCGGGTCGGGAGTGGTGGCTACCGAGTTGGGCGCGGAACTGGCTGCGCGCGGGCACGATGTGCACTTCATTAGTTATGCGCCGCCGATCCGCATGAATCCCAACGATCCGCATACTCATTTTCATGAAGTGGAAGTGGCGTCGTATCCCCTGTTTGATCATCCTCCTTATACGCTGGCGCTGGCGACCAAGATGCTGGAGGTGTTTGAGTCCGAGGCGCTGGATTTGTTGCATGTGCATTACGCGATACCGCATTCGGTGAGCGCGATGCTGGCGCGGTCGATGGCGGCGCCGCGGAGGCTGCCGTTTATTACCACGTTGCATGGGACGGACATTACGTTGGTGGGGAGCAACCGGAGTTACCTTCCCATTACGCGATTTTCGATTGAGCAAAGTGATGGGGTGACGGCGATTTCAAGTTATTTGCAACAGCAGACGGTGCGGGACTTTGAGATTAAGCGGCCGATTGAAGTGATTCCGAATTTTGTGAATTGTGATTTGTATATACGGAAGGATGATCCAAAGTTGAGGGCCAAGTGGGCGCCGAACGGGGAGCCGATTTTGATGCACCTGTCGAATTTTCGTCCGGTGAAGCGGGTGACTGATGCGGTGGAAATATTTGCGATGGTGCGGGAGAAGATGCCGGCGAAGCTGGTGCTGATCGGCGATGGGCCGGACCGCGGCGCGGCGGAATATCTGGTGCGCAAGAAAAAGCTGCAGAAAGATGTGATTTTTCTGGGCAAGCAGGATCAAGTTTACGAAAAGCTGGGGTTGGCAGATTTATTTTTGCTGCCGTCGCAACTGGAGTCGTTTGGCTTGGCGGTGCTGGAGGCTATGGCGTGTGAGGTGCCGGTGATCGCTACGAATGTCGGCGGACTGCCAGAAGTTGTGGAACATGGCGTGGATGGATATTTGGTGGAGCCGGGCGATGTGAAACGCGCTGGTGCGTATGCGATCGAGATATTGTCACGCGCGGATCGCGGGCGCGAGATGGGGCATACGGCGCGATTGAATGCCAAGCAGAAATTCTGCGCGAATGATGTGATCCCGCAATATGAGCGGTATTATCAACGGGTGCTGGAATCGGCGGCGGTGGCGACGGCTTGAGGTGTTTCGGATTCGGCTCGATCCCGTATGTGATTCAGGACGCGCATATGAATGCGATGAATCACGTAGTTCGACCACCAACTCCAATACGTAGCAGGCCACATGGTGTGTTGGCACCAAGTTGTTCCTTCGAGGCGTGTTCGCCCGCCAGGTAAAGCCGTCAATAAAAATTGTCCGCCGTGGGAAATGAACTAACCATGCAAATGTGGTGCGTGAATATTTTTGTAGGGGCTCAGCTCGTTTAGGGGAGCGGGATCTCTGGTGACGCTGAATTTTAGAAGGTGCGGCTCATCCCAAACGGTGATGGGCTCTTCAAACGGTCCGGTAGAGAAAATGCATCGGCGAGTGGCGCCGACACCCGAGCCGGACATTTCGGCGCGGATAGGATACGCTACGCCCACACGAAATAATAATTCTTGTGGCGGCGGAATTTCGGAGAAAGCGGTTACCTGGCGCCAGACCGCTTCGGGCGGAGCGCTAATTTCGACAGCGGAGTGGACTACAAAATCTGGCGGCTTCAGGGCAGCGGCGTGCTCGCGGACAAAGGCGGAGGGTAGGACAAATAGGATGAGGGCCAACATCGCGTGTTTGTAATGAGTGTCCCAGTAATGAAAGTGAATGGTAAAACCGATCGAGCCGCCAAGCAATGCAAGGACCAGCGCTATCGGCGCAGCCATCATCAGGCAAATGACACCCTCAATGGCGACGGCAAGGAGGATTACGGCCAAAATCAGGATGGGCATTATGGAAACTTCCAAGCAGGACTCAAAGGTTCTTGGCTCGTGACAACTATGCAGGAGTACTGCGAACAGGCCCATACAAAACGGCAGCGCGATAAACAAACTCCATCCGTAAGAACCAATTACAAGAGTGCTTAAAGAGAGGCAGACAAGGCCGATGACGGTCGTGATGCCGATAGAGAGCATGCTGCTGGCCAGCGCTCCTCTGGGAATGAACCTGTCGAGCGGGCGCACGCGCGGCCATGGAGCGGCTTCGTCTGAGGGGTCGTGGTGTTTGGAAGGAACCAAGCACAACACGAGGAAGAAAAGAACGTTTACGAAAGGGGTAAAAAAGAGGCACACGAGCCACAGAGGTAATGCCGCGTCGCGCAAGCGTCGAACGGTGAGAATGACGCCGATGTAAATAAACGGCAAGGAAGCGAGTGCGAGATTGAAGAGGAAATGTTTTTCACCGTTAGACGTAGCGATCGATGTTGTGCTTTATGGCGAAGCCAATGAAGCCGACTAAAGCGTAGCTTTGCCGGCTGACGGTGCCATCAAAGCGCCACAGACTAGCGATGGGATCGTATGGCTCGGGCATTTTTCCTCCAACGCGAAGCGAACTTGGGCCCCGATGACGCGTTAGTGTTTAGGTGTGTGAGCTGTTTGCGCGATACCGCAGGAGATTGCTGCTGAACATTTGCGGCGGGCGGCGATCCAGCGGTATGCGCGGCGCAAGAGTTGCATCATTCCTGGGAGCTTGGAGAACCAAACGAGCGGGCGGGTCCACCAGATTTCGTGAGCGAGGGCTACTGCGGCGTCTGCACCGCCGGTTTGTTGGCCGTTGCTGAGGAGGAGACGCATCTCCAGCAGCAATTCAGTTTGAGATAAGCCGAGTAAAGCGCCGACGCGAGGATCCTGCAATGGGGCTAATGCGAAGTTGCGTTTTTGTAGAGTTGGGGCGAGGGCGCGGACGATTTTTACGCAGAAGGCGCAGTCGGCGTCGTAGAACAGCCAGCCGCGGGCGTGGCGGGATTTGGTGTCGGTGAATTCGGAGGTTAGGGAGATCATTGGTTGGGCCTTCGGTACTGCGAAACAAATAACGGGTCAGAAAAAACCTTCGGGACGGACACCAAAACAGTCAGAACGTTCCTATCGAAAAGACCGGAAAAACATGCTTCGTTCAGTGCCAAAACCCCAGAAGCCTGGCCAAAACCCCCAGAAGCAAATACGGCGTCTGGGGCACCCAGCGCCCAACTGAGTGCCGGAACGTTTCAGCTCGAACCTGGGGATCGGCGAACTTCGATACCAAAACTTTCTAGCCGGCTTTTTTGCGGCCGGTGCCTAATAGCGTGATTACTTTGCCGCGCAGTTTGACGACGCCTCTGAGGGCGGCGTCGGGCATGCGGACGACTTCTTCGAAGAGGCCGGTCATGGCGCTTAGAAAATCGAGCATGCTTTCGAGACGCGCGAGGGTATAGGGGTCTTTTGTCGGGTGACTCTTAATTTCCTGGACGCATTCGGCTAATAGCTTCAGCGTAGGATCGATTTCGCGGCGCTTGCGTTCTTCGGAGACGATGCGAAAGATTTCGAAGACGTCTTTGGTGCAATCGAAATGGTCGCGGCGGTCGCCCAGCACGTGGACGACGCGGACGATGCGCCAGCCCTGGAGTTCTCGCAGGCTGGTGCTGACGTTGGAACGCGCGACGGCGAGGGTAACGGCGATCTCGTCGGCGGGCAAAGGGTGCGGCGAAACGAAGAGCAGCGCATGGATTTGCGCCACGGTGCGGTTGATGCCCCAGCGGGTGCCCATTTCGCCCCAATGCAGGACGAATTTTTGAGCGGCGGGGGAGAGCGGAGGACTTTGTGTGTGTTCAGTCATTTCTGTATAAACAGAAAATACAGTAGTGACGGGACGATGTCAAGAGCAAACTTGGAAGATATATATCGAACAGATTCGACGGGAGGATGCTGTCGCAGTTCCCTGCCCTGGGATTGAGCTTTCGTGCTGGCAGGGCGATGGGTCAGCCGACGGCTTGCATGGTGGAGACTAGTTCGGGGATGTCGATGCGGATGGTGGTGCCGTCGCCGGGGCGGCTTTCGATTTCGAGGTTGAAGTCGGCGCCGTACAAAACTTTGAGGCGTTCACGAACGTTGCTGAGGCCGATGCCTTCGACGTAGACGTGGGGCATTTTTTCTTCGGAGATGCCGACGCCATTGTCTTCAATTTCGATGTGCAGGCGGCCGTCGCGGTTGGAGGTGCGTAGCTGAATTTTGCCGCCTTCGATTTTGGGGGCCAGGCCGTGCTTGAGGCAATTTTCGACGATGGGCTGCAGGAGCATGCTGGGAACGAAGGCTTCGAGAGTGTCTTCGTCGAGTTCTTTGATGATCTCGAGATTGTCGCGGCCGAAGCGGGCTACTTCGATGTCGAGATAGTCGTCGATGAATTCGAGTTCTTCGTGGAGAGGAACGAAGGTTTCGTGCTTGCGCAGCAGGCGGCGCAGAATGTTGCTGAGTTTCAAGACGACGCCGCGGGCGGTGTCGGGATCGAAGCGGATTAAAGCGGAGACGGTGTTGAGAGTGTTGAAGAGGAAGTGGGGATTGATCTGGCTGGAGAGCGCGTCCATGCGGGCTTTGAGGAGCAGTTGCTGGTGGCGCTCGAGATTCATTTCGATGCGAGTGTTGTTCCAGATTTTCAACGGTGCGGCGACGGACATGAGCGTGGCGATGACAGTTAAAGCGAGCCACCAGTTCCACCGCGGATCGATGGCGAAGAGCCATTTGGGCTTGGTGGCGTAGACGAGCGCTACGCGGCCGAGTTCGAGACCGACGCAGGCGAGAAGCGGGGCCATTTCCCAGGAAGGTTGCGCCCGGCGCACAAGACGGACGATGGCGCGGGGGATGTTTAGAAAAGTGAAGGGGCCAAAATTCCAGATGTCTTCTTTGTTGGGAATGGCTTGACGGATGAGGCCGCCGATGAGGCCTGCGGCTGCGGCGGCGGGCATGCCCAGCCATTCGTGACCGATGAGGGCGGGGAGAGTGATAATGGCGCCGCCGAGCGGGCCGACAACGCGTCCGCCGAGTAGGCCCATCAAGAAGGCGCCTTCGAGCGAGAGATCGGCGAAGCGGTAGGGGTAGCCGACGAGACGCAGGGTGACGCCGAGGATGAGCGGCGGGGTCATGAAGAGCATGAGTTTGAGTTTTTGGTCGGGGTCGCGCTCTTCGGTGAAAAGCACGCGACGGAAAGTGTTCCAGCGCGCGAGGAGAGCGGCGATGGAGGAGGCCACGCCGACCTTTAGCAGCAAGGTGAAGAGCAGGTCGCGGGTTGAGGTGGTCGGGTCCATGGCGCGTTGAGGCGGCTTTGCTTACGCTAAGCTAATGTTACGCGGGATGTAAAGTATGTGCTCGAGATTCGAGGTTAGAAGTTGGAGGTTGGAGTAGCGGGAATGTGCCTGTACGCATCAAAGCTGGAGGCTGGAGGCTGGTTCGGAACCGACAAATGCCAGAGACGAGAAACAGCACCCTCAACAGTATGCCTTTGGAAAAGAGCAAGGATGTGGAGTTGCAGATGGTGGCGCAGGCGAAATTGCCTACGCGTTATGGGGACTTCACGATTTATGGATTTAAGGGCGCCGGGGCGTTGGATGAGGCGGTGGCGCTGGTGCGCGGGAATTTGAAGGGTAAGGTGGCGCCGCTGGTGCGGGTGCATTCGCAATGCTTGACGGGGGATGTACTGGCATCGATGCGTTGCGATTGCCGGGCACAGCTGGAATTGTCGCTGAGGGCGATTGGGCGGGCGGCTGCGGGCGTGCTGCTTTATTTGCCGCAGGAAGGGCGCGGGATTGGATTGATGAATAAACTGCGCGCTTATGAGTTGCAAGATGGTGGCATGGATACGGTGCAGGCTAATGAAGAGCTGGGATTTGCGGCGGATTCTCGAGACTACGATTTTAGCGCGGCGATTTTGAAGAAGCTGGGGGCGCAGAGGATTCGTTTGCTTTCAAATAATCCGGAGAAGGTGCGGCAACTTGAGGAAGCTGGGATTCGCGTGGTGGAACGGGTGCCGTGCCAGCCGAGGGTCTCGAAGACCTCGCGGGCGTATTTGAAGACCAAGAGATCGAAGATGGGACATTTGTTGAAGGGCGTGTGAAGGTCAAACGAACGGTTGGTTTCTGGTTAGCGAAATCGACGCGGCTTACGTCATCAATTCGATCAGAATCAAAACCACATCTAACTCTTCGGTTCAGATACGCCGACAGATTCTCACGAATAAATTTATTTCTGCAGCATGGCGGGCCAGTTGAGCAGCAGGCTGATAGAGCTGGACTCGGCGCGCGCGGGGGTCACTGCCAGAAAGCGCTGGCCGTCGGGGGTCACGTCGAACAAAGGTGCTGGCACGTCGGCCAAGTTCATCTGGAATAGGGGACGGAGAGATTTGACCTGCAGCGATTGCGTGCCTAGATTTAGTTCCGCTTTCGTGAGCTGGTTGCCGGTGGTTAAGAAGAAGAGGTCGCCCTTCTTGTCCCAACGAACCAGCCATCCGCCCCTCTGAGAAATCTGGTATTTTCCGCCGGGGCCCGGAAAAGGAACGATATACACTTCCGGCTGTCCAGTCTCGTCGGAGAAATAAGCTAACCAGTGACCGTCCGGCGAAAAATTCCCATCGAACTGATTCCCGCCACTTGACGGAGCGCACTGAAATGATTTTCTGTCGCCGAACAGCGGGAGAATCCAAAGCGCTCTGCGCCCTTCATTGAGATTGTAAGCATCGTAGGACAAATACCGGCCATCAGGCGACCAATCCACAACCATTGCGGCCGAAATCTCCGGTCCCAAAGTTAGCAGCGTCTCTTCAGCGCCCGAGCCGTCCGAAGGTTTGCGGACAATTCTCACTTTGCCGGCAGTTTCCACCATATAAGCGATGTATTTTGCATCGGGTGACCATACGCTCCAGCCTTTCCAGTCTGGACCGAAGGTCATCCGGCGGGTGACTCCGCCGGTGGTGGGCAGCGACCACAATTCTGTCGTGCCGGGATTTAGAGGGTCCCATTCCAGGAAAAGGATCTGCTTGCCATCCGGCGAGAATTTTGGAGCAAGGTAATAAGCCGCCTGACCGATCGTGCCGGTCAGGTCTCCACTGAGATCAAACCACTGTAACCGTGCGTCATGCGAAACAGATTGGAACGCCAGGACCGAGGTACCAGTTAGCGAATACCAGTCGGCATCCGCGATAGGAGTCGCGGTGCCGGAAAGTTTTCCGGAACTGGGCTCAAATGGCTGCGCGAATATTTTCTGGTTCCGAATGAAAAACAGAAAACCGGCGGAATATTCGGGGTGCTGGGCATCGTCGAGTACGATCTTGGTCTCTGGCGAGGTTACCGACCTGAACTCGATACGCTTGCGTTGCGCTTTGTCGGGCTGGCAACCATGAGAATGTGTTTACCGTCGGGAAGCATTGCGGGATCGCTCTCGGAATAATCATTGGCGGCTAAAGCATGCATCGGCGCGGCCTGGCCCCCGGCTGCGGAAACACGGAAAAGAGGCGAACTTGCCGCTGGCCGGAAGAGTATGGTGCCGTCCGGGGTCCACGCCGCCGCTCCAACCCAGGAACTATCGGCGATTGTCTGCAGATTGCCACCGTTCAACTCGACGGTTTTCAACTTTCTTCCCGCGAAAAACCCGAGCGAGCGGCTGTCCGGGGACCAGAATGGCGCACCCGCTCCCTCGGTGCCTGGAACGGCGGTGGCATCGTTGGCTTTGAGTGAACGGGTCCACAACTTAATCACCGCATTCTGATCGATGGCGGCGAATGCCAGTTTGGTTTCGTCGGTAGAAATCACGGCAGGTCCTGAGTCAAAACCGAAAGCAAGGAAACGGGTATCGCGTGGCGGAGGAATGAATGCCAGAACCGGGGGCGATGCTGATCTAGTTGGATGAAGGTAAGTCCAAAAAGCAACGGCCACGGCGAGAATCGCGAATAAGCACATCAACGACCACGCTAATTTTTCCCGGTTTTTTCGCCGGGCGGCGACGGGAGCGGGTACGCCGGCTTGCGAGCCGCCTTCCGCGATCCACGTCAATTGGAGCTTGACGTCGTGCACACTTTGGAAGCGCTCGTCAGGATCTTTGGCGAGACAGGTTTTGATGACGCGGTCGAATGCCGGGGGCGCCATGGGCTGAACGGTTGAGACGGGCGGAGGATCTCTTTCTAATACAGCGGCAATGACGCTGGCGGTGGTTTTGCCGTCAAAGGCTCGCTTGCCAGTGGCCATTTCGTAGAGGACGGCGCCAAGCGCAAATACATCGCTGCGCGCGTCGGCGTCCTTACCTTCGACTTGTTCGGGTGACATGTATTGGAAAGTGCCGAGGATCATGCCTTCGGCGGTTATTGGGTGACCTGGCGATGGCCCGGCCGACGTCATGGTCAAACTCGAAGCAGGTGGCGATTGGGCGATGATGGGCTTGGCCAATCCAAAGTCCATAAGCTTCGCGCCGGCTTTGCTCAGCAAGATGTTGCCGGGTTTGAGATCGCGATGGATGACGCCGGTTTTGTGGGCTTTCTCCAAACCATGGCAGATTTCAATTCCATACTTCAGCAACTGTTCGGAAGTCAGCGGACCTTTGCGCAGACGGTCGGCGAGAGTCTCACCTTCGAGAAATTCCATAACCAGGTAGTCGACGCCAGCCTGGTGACCTACATCATAGAGCGTGCAGATGTTGGGATGGTTCAGCGAAGAAATGGCGCGGGCCTCGCGGTCGAAGCGCTGCTTGGCCTCATTGTTTTCAGATAAGTGAGAGGGGAGAATTTTGACGGCGACGGTGCGGTCGAGGCGCGTGTCGCGTGCGCGATAGACCTCGCCCATGCCGCCAGCACCTAGGGGTGATTGAATTTCGTAAGGACCGAGTTTGGTGCCGGAGGTCAGAGCCATTCGTGCGCGCATTATAGCCTGTGCAGCACGCGCGACAAGATGCAACCGTTTGCAGGTTTTCGACCGGGCTGAAGTCTAGGCGCTGCGGTCTACATTCAGGGTTGGGCCCGCTAAGCTTTAATAACTCTAAAATTCGAGACGATACTACTTGGCCGGTGGTTCTTTCTTTTTCTCCGGTGGCGGAGGTGGATTTTTCTTTTCTTGCGGAGGCGGAGCTTGATGCTGCGCGGGCTGAGCCTGCGGTTTTGGGGCCGGCGCTGGCTTGGTTTCCTGTCGCGGAGGAGGAGGAGCGGGTTTGTTTTGAGGTGGCGGCGCTTGCTGCGGGCGCGCTTGTGGCTGAACCTGTTGCTGGCGCTGCGGCGGCGGAGTTGGGGCCGGCTTGTTCTGCGCTGGTGGCGGCGCTTGCTGCGGATGAGCCTGCGGCTGAACTTGTTGTTGGCGTTGCGGCGGAGGCTCTTGTTGCTGACGCGGTGGTGGTGCTTGTTGCGGGTGCGCTTGTGGCTGAACTTGTTGCTGGCGTTGCGGCGGAGGCGCTTGTTGCTGACGCGGTGGTGGTGCTTGTTGCGGGTGCACTTGTGGCTGAACTTGTTGCTGGCGTTGCGGCGGAGCCGGAGCTGGCTTGTTCTGCGCTGGCGGAATGGTTTGCTGCGGACGAGCTTGCGGCTGAACTTGTTGCTGGCGCGCGGGCGGCGGTGTTACCGGTCTCGCTGCAGGCTGGTTGGCCGGCGGTTGATTGCGATTCGGCTGAACATTTTGCTGGGCCGCGGCCGGTTGACCGGTACCGTTGAGCTGTTGTGGCTGCACGGCATTGGGTGCGGCCGTTGGCGCGGGGCGCGGAGCCGGAGCCGGGCGCGCTGGAATTACTGCGGCGATGGGTTTGCCTTGCGGGATCGGCTGGGCTGCGGCAACGACGGCGGGCTTGCCGTGATTGACGGAGGCGAACTGCTGGCGATTCTGCGCGGCTTGTTCGCGATGCTGAACTTGAGTGGTCATCGGGGGAATACGCTGTTCGCGGGTGGCAGCTAGTTCCGCGGGAGCGGGCTGACGAGTGACGCCGCCCGGTCCGTTGTAGCTGACATTGTTCACAGTTGTGTTGTTAATGGTGGTGTTGTTGATCGTGGTGTTGGTTACGGAGCGGTTGTAGACCTGTACGTTGCGGTTGCTGACGTTGTTGACAGAGCGGTTGTAATCGAAGCGGTCGCCATTCCAATATCCGCCCTGGTAACCGGCTCCAGTGTAGCCGTTCCCATAGTTAATTCCGCCGTAGTAGCCGATGTGCCTGCCCCAATAGCCATTATGGTAGCGATAGCGGTGGCTGTCGTAACCCCACCATCCGGGGGTCCACAAATAACCGGTTTCGGGTGGACGGGCCCACGCGCCGGGAACCCAGTAATAGCCGTCTGATGCCCAGCTCCAATAGCCGGGAGTCCAGATGTAACCGTCGCCGGGGATTTCGGGTTGAGAATATTCCGGGAGCGGGGGCGGCGGGTCGTTGGCGTATACGACCGGCTGGCCGTAGTCGTCTTGGGAGCTATCGTAGTTGTAGCTGTTATCGTATCTGCCGGAATCGTAGTTGCCGCCGTCGTTATAGTTTCCGCCATCGTTGTAGCTGCCGGAATCGCGAGAATCGCGGTTGGGATAATCACGGGAGTCACGGCTGCCGGAATCTCGACTGGAGCAATTGCGTGAATCGTTATTCGAATAGTTTGGGGCTTGTTGATAATTGGAATCCGGAGCTTGCTGGTAATTGGAATTGGGGGCTTGCTGATCGTAGGTCGCTGGCTGTGCGGCAACCGGGGCCAAGTTGGCTGAGGCGGCGGGGTCTTGATTAGCTGGCGCGGCGCCTGGCTGCGTTTGGGCAATGTTGTCTGGAGCGGTTTTATTGCATCCTGCGAAAGCAAGGGTCAGTGCGGCGGATGCGATTGCCAGAGTTAGAACAGATGCCATTTTGCTGATTCG